>OFMS01000123.1_pt1 | contig 76524 bp, 66 predicted proteins | sample 1541871 | NCBI WGS metagenome assembly OFMS01 (sample SAMN04209251, study PRJEB22552) | human gut metagenome | biome: gut; material: feces | host: Homo sapiens | place: USA: Oklahoma
GTCAACGCCACGTTTCACAATGGCATCGGCATAGCGCAGCATTCTGTTAAGCATTCGTTTCATGGTAGTCATACAATTTGGTTTGATATAAAATTAAAGTGCTGCAAAGGTAACACCAAGGCATTGCACCCAACAAAAAAAGTGTACAATTTGTACACAAATATTTGCTCCCTTCCCGTCTGCCTACATGTAAAAGAGTGCGTGTGTTTTTACTGTCATCTTACACTTTTTGCACGTAACAAGTTGATATACAGAGATTTCAAGAGTGTAAGATGATTCCAAAGTATCTTACACACCCCTGCATACATCTTACACATCACACCCCGCCGTCTTGCAGTCATTTTTGTCGTATGCGGTGGATCATACGCCATAGGGACGTAGAGAAATCTGTTGGAGCAACAGACTTTTCTGCTCCCCTATGCTGTGATATCGTCCTCCCGTGCTTGTGCCGTGTGGCAGCGTGCAGGTTGTGTAGGTTGCGTGTAGGTAAAATTTGCAGCATCTTACACTAAGTAAAGTGCTGATAGTCAATGAGTTGCAGCGTGTTAGTGTAAGATGTAAGATGCTCGATGTGTAAAGTTTTTGTAGTATAGTAAAGGTCCTGCTACCACTAAACGCAAGCACTAATCGCAAGCATAAAACGCAAGCACAAAACGCTAACACAAAACTCAAGCACTAATGGGGGCGACGCGTCCCGCGTCGGGCATAAAAGCAAAGGTTCACAGGCAGACATGTAATTAGTGTTTAACCTTTGTGTTTAGTGTATTAGCCTTTGCTTTTATGCCCGACGCGGGACGCGTCGCCCCCATTAGTGCTTGAGTCTTGTGTTAGCGTTTTGTGCTTGCGCTCAGTGGTAGCGTTTTTTGAGACTTTGTCAATGCGTCACCCAATCAAATAACGCATTGACGAAGTATGGAAAGAGCACTTAGGCTGAATAAGTTCTCCACTTTTTACAAAGTATAAAACTCCCCGCTGCCTGACCTTGCTTAACAAGATCGCACAACGGGGAGTTTTGCTTTAAGTTGATATATACTGTATGGCCCTATTTAGCCAATAGAGATTTTTAGTTGTTCTCAGGACGGAGCTTGCGCACGGTTTCACCAGCACGCCACATTTCGCTTTCATGGAGCGCCTTGAGTTCCTGTTCAAGTCCTGCACGATAATCGGGCTTAGAGTTGGCATCGATTGAAATTTGAGCCTCGTTGCCACTTGCCACGCTCTGGTAGAGTTTTTCCATCACAGGCTTGATGGCATCGTGGAAGGGAGTCATCCAATCCAAAGCACCACGCTGGGCCGTTGTTGAGCAGTTGGCATACATCCAGTCCATACCATTCTTGCCAACCATGGGGAGAAGTGACTGGGTGAACTCTTCGATAGTCTCGTTAAAAGCCTCAGAAGGGGTGTGTCCGTGTTCGCGGAGAGTTTCGTATTGAGCCAAGAAAAGTCCCTGGATAGCACCCATCAAAGAGCCACGCTCACCAGTAAGGTCGCTGGTAGCCTCGCGCTTGAAATCGGTTTTGAACATGTAGCCCGAACCAATGCCCACACCAAAGGCGAGCACCTTTTCGGTGGCATGGCCCGAAGCGTCCTGATATACAGCGTATGATGAGTTAAGACCACGACCCTCGAGGAACATGGTGCGGAGTGATGTGCCCGAACCCTTAGGAGCTACCATGATGACATCAATGTCTGCGGGAGGCACTACACCGGTGCGGTCGTTCCAGGTGATGGCGAAACCATGAGAGAAGTAGAGCGTCTTGCCCGGAGTGAGGTGCTTCTTGATAGAAGGCCAAAGCTGCATTTGTGCGGCATCTGAAAGCAACATGCAAACGATTGAACCCTTTTCGGCAGCCTCCTCAAGCGAGAAGAGTGTTTCGCCTGGCACCCAACCATCGGCCACAGCCTTTTCGTATGTCTTGCCTTGACGCTGGCCTACAATCACGTTGAAACCATTATCGCGCAGGTTGCAAGCCTGACCAGGACCTTGTACACCATAGCCGAGCACGGCAATGGTCTCGTTTTTCAATACTTCACGTGCCTTTTCCAAGGGGAACTCTTCGCGGGTGATTACTTCTTCTACAACTCCGCCAAAATTCAATTGTGCCATAATATTTAAGTTTTTGTGTAGGTTGCGGCAACCGTTTGCACAATCAGCTGCACATTACCTATAAGGTTATAATATAAATGTCTATAAATCAAATATCTATCGTACTAATAGCCTTGTCAGAAACCCGTATTGGCTTGTTGCGCACGCTTCTCCTCCTCACGCAGTTCGAGGAATTCGTTAAGTTCCTCGCGGCGGCTCTTGGTTACAGCCACCACGCCCGAACTTACATACTGCAATATGCAGCCATATCCCTTCAGTTTGTGATAGAGTTCGAGGGTCTCTTCAGGCAGCCCCTCTTTCGACACGATGGCATAGGTTGAGTTTACCTCCACTATTTTGCCATCGTACTGGCGAATGGCCTTTGATATGTTGCGGTTCTCAATCAAACGCGCCGTGGCTATTTTGTAAAGGGCCTGATCCATCACATATATTTCGTCGTTTGTGAAATACTGCGCCTGGATTACATCGATTTTCTTTTCAAGCTGCTTTACCAATGTCTGCACCGTGTGCTCGTCGGTATAGCAAGTTATCGTGTAGCGGTGCACATGTTCAATGCCCGATGCCGACACATTAAGACTTTCAATATTGAGTTGTCGGCGTGTGAACACATTGGTCACGAGGTTCAGCACACCGGCCAAATTTTCAGAGAACACGATAATCGTGTAAAGCGTAGTGTCCTTTTTATCTTCGTTCATACAATAAGTAGGTGTTCAAAATTATTTTATACAATCAGTAGGTGCCATTTTCACATTGAAAGCACATTCTCGAGACGCATCTGTTCCCTTCGGCCTCGGTCACATAGCCCGCTATGTTCCCTCACCCAAAGGAAACATCTGCGCCACGATAATGCACTTTCAATGTAAAAATAATTTTGACCACCTACTTAGTCGTTTTTATTAAGTTTCACGCCTCAAGCATCATATCATCTACGTCGTGTCCCGGACAGCACATGGGCAGCACATTGTCCTCTTCAAGCACTGCAGCTTGCAGCAAAAAGGGGCCGGGGGTGGCAAGCATTTGGCTGATAGCCTCATCAAGCTTGCTTCGGTCGGTGACGGTCAGTGCCGGTATGTTGTAAGCCTCTGCTATCTTCTCGTAGTCGGGGTTCATCATGGGTGTGAACGAATAGCGGTGGCGGAAGAACAGCTGCTGCCACTGTCGCACATTGCCCAAGAAATTGTTGTTGAGCAATATGATTTTAACCGGAGCATGCTGCTCCATGATGGTACCAAACTCTTCGATGGTCATTTGCAATCCACCATCGCCAAGGAACAAGCACACAGTGCGGTCGGGCGCACCGAATGTGGCACCTATGGCAGCCGGCAATCCAAATCCCATGGTGCCCATACCGCCCGAGGTTATGATGCTGCGCTTTTCGGTAAACCGGAAATAGCGTGCCGCCATCATTTGGTTCTGTCCCACATCGGTTACCAACACCGCCTTATCCTGACTGAGTTCGGTTACACGACGCACCACCTCGCCCATGCGCAATGGACCATCGGCTGGGTGAATTTGCGGTTCTATAACCACCTCGTGCTCTTTAGAGTCCCATTGCCGGAAACTCTCACGCCATTCGGTATGCGCTTTCTGCTCGAGCAAGGCTGTTACAGCCGGAAGCGTCTCTTTACAGTCGCCCAATACAGCCACATCAACCGTCACATTCTTGTTTATTTCTGAGGGGTCTATATCGAAATGTATCTTACGTGCTTGTTTGGCATAGGTGTCTAACTTGCCTGTAATACGGTCGTCAAAACGCATGCCGACGGCTATGAGCAAGTCGCACTCTTGTGTCTTTTTGTTTGCACCCAGCGAACCATGCATGCCAAGCATGCCCACATTCAGCGGGTGATTGGTTGGCAAGGCCGACAAACCTAACAGCGTGCAGCCTGCGGGCAAACCTGCCTTCTCGATAAATGCACGGAGTTCCTCGCCAGCATTACCCAGTTCGACACCCTGCCCTACCAACACGAGCGGACGCTTAGCCTCGTTAATCAAGGCTGCAGCCTTGGCAAGGCTCTGCTTGTCTGTTGGCGGCACGGGCACGTAGCTGCGTATAAAGTCTATGGTGCCTGGCATATAGTCGGCCTTTTCGATTTGTGCATTCTTGGCAAAGTCAAGCACCACGGGCCCTGGACGTCCGCTTGCTGCAATGTAAAAGGCACGGTGTACAGCCCATGCCACATCCTTGGCCGAGCGAATTTGATAGGCCCATTTGCTAATAGGCTGGGTGATGTCTACCACGTCACATTCCTGAAAGGCATCTGTGCCAAGCATCTGTGCACCCACCTGTCCGGTGATGACCACCATGGGCGTACTGTCCATCATGGCATCGGCAATGCCTGTTATCGTATTAGTGGCACCAGGACCACTTGTCACGAGGCACACCCCCGTGCGCCCGCTTACACGGGCATAGCCCTCGGCTGCATGGGCGGCAGCCTGTTCGTGGCGCACCAATATGTGATTTAAGCGGTCGCGATAATCATACAAGGCATCGTACACGGGCATGATAGCACCGCCCGGATAACCAAACAATGTAGTAACCCCCTCATCGAGGAGGGCACGCATCAGTATTTCAGCACCGCTAATTTGTGTATTCTTGTTTTCGGTCATAGTTGTCTGTTAAGGTAGTTCGCTTAATGGTCGTAGCGTGAGGCAAGTATGCCTTCGCCCCCATCAACCTACATTTCTTACGTTAGGAGGTAACGTTGTCGGTGTTCAATATTATTTTGAACATCCTCTTATATTTATATTTCGCGCACACCGCCCTTGTCGGCACTGCTCACCATGCTGGCATAAGCCCTCAAGGCCTTGCTCACCGTACGTTTGCGTTGCAAGGGGCGCATGGGACGTGCAGCCAGTTCCTCATCGCTGAGGTGAACTGATATGCTGCGCGATGGTATGTCTATCTCAATGATGTCACCATCAATTATCTTGCCAATAGCACCGCCTGCTGCAGCCTCGGGAGATATGTGGCCTATGCTCAAGCCTGACGTGCCGCCTGAAAAACGGCCATCGGTTATCAGCGCACAAGCCTTGCCCAAATGGCGGCTCTTGATGTACGACGTGGGGTAGAGCATCTCCTGCATACCCGGGCCGCCCTTTGGCCCCTCATGGGTTATAACTACTACATCGCCTGCCTGCACCTTGCCGCCAAGTATGCCCTTGCATGCCTCGTCCTGCGAGTCGAACACGCGAGCTGGCCCTTCAAAGTGCCACAAACTCTCGTCAACACCGGCGGTTTTCACCACACAGCCATCGAGCGCTATGTTGCCAAACAACACGGCCAGTCCGCCGTCTTTTGTATAGGCATGTTCCATGTCGCGAATGCAACCTGTGGCACGGTCGGTATCAAGCGACGGCCATTGACGGTTCTGCACACCCATCTTGGTGGCAAACTTGCCGCCAGGCGCACTACCATATATGCGTGCAGCCTCGGCATCAACCTCGGGACCTGTTATGCTGTAATGTTTAACGTCCTCGCCCAATGTGGCGCCATTGACACGATGTGCAGTCAAGTCGAGCAAATCGCCCTTGGCCAATTCGCCCAATATGCCAAGCACACCACCAGCGCGGTTACACTCCTGCACAGAGTAGCGCTGCGTGTTGGGCGACAATTTACAAAGGCATGGCACATGACGGCTCAACTGGTCAATGTCCTGCATTTTGAAGTCGACACCGGCCTCATTGGCCACAGCCAATAAATGGAGCACGGTGTTGGTAGAGCCGCCCATGGCTATATCCAATGTCATGGCATTAAGAAAAGCCTGGCGGGTGGCTATTGAGCGCGGCAGCACCGAGGTGTCGCCCTCACCATAATATTTCATGGCATTGCTCACAATGAGTTTGGCTGCATCTTCAAACAAGCGGCGGCGGTTAACGTGTGTGGCCACTATGGTGCCATTGCCAGGCAACGACAAGCCAAGCGCTTCTGTCAAGCAGTTCATTGAGTTGGCTGTAAACATACCCGAGCAACTACCGCAACCAGGACAAGCACGCTGTTCGATTTGTGCCAATTCATCATCGCTCACCGAGGTGTCAGCCCCCTTCACCATGGCAGTGATAAGGTCGACATTCTGCCCCTGATAGCGGCCGGCCTCCATCGGGCCACCACTCACAAACACGGTTGGTATATTCAAGCGCATGGCCGCCATCAGCATGCCCGGTGTTATTTTGTCGCAGTTTGATATGCACACCAGCGCATCGGCCTTGTGTGCCTGCACCATATATTCTACAGAGTCGGCAATAATGTCGCGCGAGGGCAACGAGTACAGCATGCCGTCGTGACCCATGGCTATGCCATCGTCAATGGCTATGGTGTTGAACTCTGCAGCATAGCAACCAAGTTTTTCAATCTCTTGCTTTACGAGCTGCCCGGCCTCGTGCAGATGGGTGTGGCCTGGTACAAACTGGGTGAACGAGTTGGCTATGGCAATAATGGGTTTGCCAAAATGCTCACGCTTCATGCCTGTAGCTATCCACAAGGCACGTGCGCCCGCCATTCTTCGTCCTTCGGTGCTGAATGCACTGCGCAACTGTATTTTCATAACTCTTTCAGGATATTTATTAGCTTTGTTGCATAACACACATTATCATGCAGAAGCTTTACAGTTTACTACTCTTGTTGTTATTTTGTTTTGCAAATGTAACCAATAATACGATACAACAATACAAAATGTAAGAAAAAGTTCGGAAAAATGCCAAGAAAAACCGATTGTGCGCCACAGGCATGCACATTTATGCAACATTGCGTGCACTTTACCGCCCCCGCGCCATCACCCCCACACGGGCTACGCACGGGCTTCATGTGCCACATACTAAAGTTTTGCCGCATATTTGCCACATTTATGTCTAAAATTGATTAGCAAATCTCACAACAGAGCACAAGTAAAAGCCAGCCTTAGCGGTTTATACCATTTTATTTACGTAAATTTGCCGCGCTGTTAAATCCTTAACGAATTGACGAGGCGGACAGAGTGACGAGTTATTTAACACCGTTTGTTGAAATTCCATTCACACACTGCTCGATATGCGCAGAACGCACTTGCCACGCCCGTCAAACCATCAACACACAAACTTATTTAGAACAACGACCCCTATCATATATATGCAAATCAAACACATAGGCACAATGCTTGCCATAGCAGCTGCTACCCTGCCGCAGGCCTCTGCACAAAATGCACTGCAGCGCGCAGGTCATCACGTTACTTACACGGCCGAAGCACAAGCAAGCTATTCACATAACAAAACACCTTTGTGGCTCACAGCCAACAAATACGGCATGTCGTCGGTAGACACCAAGAACGGCTATTTGCGCATGACCATCGAACGCCAGGCTGATGCCGACTCGGCCTGCCATTGGCGCTTTGGCTATGGGGCCGACATAGCAGTTGGCGCGCACTATCCGAGCAGCGGTTTCGTTCAACAGCTCTATGCCGACATCGACTATCGTCTGGTGCGCCTTACCATAGGTGCCAAGCAGCACCCCATGCAACTTAAAGACAATGAACTGAGTAGCGGATCGCAAACGCTGGGCATCAATGCACACCCTGTGCCTGCCGTGCGCCTGTCCATGCCACGCTACTGGAATATTTCTGGACGTGGAAATTGGTTGGGCATACGCGGCCACATCTCGTATGGACTGATGACCGATGACGATTTTATGCAGGACTATCTCAAAGGCACCAAAAACCGTTATGCCACACGGGTATTGCTGCACACAAAGGCATTCTATTTGCGAGCTGGAAATGCCCAAAAGTTTCCCATCACCTACGAAGGCGGACTTGAATGGGCCACCCAATTTGGCGGCACAATATACAACGCAAGGCAAACCCCCATTAAGGCGGGGCACCATTTGAAGGACTTTTTCACCGTACTTTATGGCGGCGGAGCCGATGTCACCGATGGCGTTTATAGTAACGCCCTGGGCAACACATTAGGCAGTTGGGTGTACCGCCTCAACTACCACGGACACGGCTGGGGGGTCAGCCTTTACTACGACCATTACTTTGAAGACCACTCGCAGATGTTCTACAATTATGGCTGGCGCGACGGCATGTGGGGACTTGAGGCACACTTGCCAAAAAATCCCATACTTGGAAAATTCGTGTACGAATACATCAAGACCACCGACCAAAGTGGCCCCATCTACCACGACCATACACCCGAAATTCCCGACCAAGTGAGCGGTAGTGACAACTACTACAACCACGGGCTGTACACGGGCTGGCAACATTGGGGCATGGCCATTGGCAACCCGCTCTACGTAAGCCCGCTTTACAAGGGCACACGAAATTTGAGCTTTATTGGCACACGTTTCAAGGCGCACCATCTGGGCTTTAGCGGCGACCCACTCCCCTGCCTGCACTACCGCATCATGATTACCCACGAACGTAACTTGGGCAATTGCAACAGCGATTGGACCGAGGCACGCACGCTGAACAGCCTGTTGCTCGAGGCTGCATGGTCGCCCCTTCGCCTCGGACGCATCAACACCAGTGGCTGGACCGCCAAACTGGCTTTTGGACTTGACCGCGGCAGCCTGATTGGCCACAACACCGGTGCACAACTAACCATCACAAAGAACGGATTGATTACAAAATAGCCTCATGCACTTACACACATTATTATATAACAAATGCAGCACATTTGCCATCACAGCGATTGGCCTGCTACTCATCACAGCCTGCTCGCACGTGAGCCGTAACGGACTGATTGACGGAAGATGGCGCCTACACGAAATTCACAGCAAAGTCACACCAACAGATGCCTATTATACGGCACAGAAGAAGTATGTGCTTAATGACCGCATATACTGGTCTTTTCAGCTCGATTTGCTACAAATAACCTCTGCCCTGGCACATAACGGGCAAACTAACAAAACTTTTGCCCGCTTTAACTATGAGGGCGACAAATTGGCTGTGTATAGCCTCTATGCCCACCTTTACGATCACGATATTCCCATTACCGACCCCAACATTTCATTAGAAAGTGTAGGCATCAGAGGCCACGAGGCCAAATTCCGCATTGTGCGCATCAATTCAAGTTCGCTCATTCTGTGCTCAGACATGGACAGTTTGGTATTCCGAAAATTACACTAAACGCGATTAAGGACATTGGCCGCCCGCTACATCTTGCTCCCCTATACAAAGAATATTAAGAAAAAACATTACCTTTGCAAATATAATATACAAGGAAATTCTTATGGCAAGATTCATCAACCCCTTCACTGATATCGGTTTCAAGAGAATCTTCGGACAAGAGGTATCCAAACCTCTGATTATTGATTTTCTGAACAGCCTGCTGCTCGGCAAGGAACACATCACAAGCATCACATTCCTTGACAAGGAGCAGCCGGCCCTATTTGAAGATGACCGATCGCTCATATACGACATATATTGCGAAACCGACAAGAATGAGAATATCATTGTCGAAATGCAGAACAAGTCTCAGCCTTATTTCAAAAACCGGAGCATATATTATGTCTCCGAAGCCATTGCAAGGCAAGGCGAGAAAGGGTCTGATTGGAAATACAAAATAGATGCTGTGTATCTTGTTGCTTTCTTGAATTTCTGTCCGATGGATTTTAAGAAGGAGTTCAGAACCGATGTGGGACTGACTGACTTAAAAAGCAGTGAAATCTTCTCAGACAAAATTAGAATGACATTTATGCAGTTGCCTTTATTCAAGATGGAGGCAAATGAGTGTGAAACAAACTTTGATAAATGGATTTACGTTCTGAAAAACATGGAGACATTAACAAGATTGCCATGGGCTGCAAAAAGCGCCGTGTTCAAAAAACTGGAGCAAATTGCCGACGTTGCTTCTCTTTCAAGACAAGAGCGTATGAAATATGACGTGGGATTGAGAAAATACCGCGATACACTATCAGTGCTTGAAGGTGCTAAATTAGACGGGCTGGCGGAAGGCAGAGCACAAGGTATAGCCGAAGGTAGAGCACAAGGCAGAGCACAAGGTATAGCCGAAGGTAGAGCAGAAGGCGCACAAAAGGAAAAGATTGAAACAGCAAAAAGACTTTTGGCTATTGGTGCAGACACCAATACCATAGCAATTGCTACCGGATTAACCACGAACGAAGTTGAAAGTCTGATAGGAAATTAAACGTCCTAATCTGCTATCGGAACTTTGCGCAGCATAGATAACTAAATACAATTACTGTTTCTACTATTTGGCTGCTGAACCCACAATAGCCCCTGGGAGTTTTAACACAACCCCCAGGGGCTATTTTCATGAAAGCGCAGGCCGTGGTTCAACAAGTCGTGGTACATCAGCATCGAGGTGCTCAAAAACCACATGGCGCGCATCATGGGCGACGAGTTCAGCGGTGGCTTCGACACGCTGACGGAGCGAGAGAGGGGGTGACCATTGGGAACTTTAAGCCCCCAGTTTGTTGCGCGGTAGTGATTAAAGCCATATCTTTGCAAAAAGAATATAAACACATTATATACACACTACGCAGCATGCTCATCATTTTCTGGTTATTAGTTGCATTCATTATATGTTTCTTTCTCTGCGCTTTCGTGATAGGTATCATTAAAGGTATTGAAATGACGCCCGATGAGTGGCGCGACTTTGTGGAGGACTACCGGCGGGAGAAAAAGCAAAAGAAGGAGAGCAAACGACTATATAGGAGCATTGAAAGCCAAGCCTATGAGAAATACCCCGGACCGCACAATTACTCAAAAAGGGAAGCCTACATCAAAAAGCACATCTAACCGTGCCGCGTGTCTTTTAACACCCCATCAAGCCGTGTTACTTTTGGAACATCACACACCAAAAGTAACACGCTTTTTATGAATAACAACGACATCAAGACCGTAACCCTCACCATCAACTCGGAGCAGGCACAACGCAAGCTCGACGACATCAACCGCCGGCTGGAGCAGGCACGCATCAAGCGGCAAGATGCCTTTGACCGCGGCGACGGCAAGGCCCTGCAAGCCTACGCCTACAATACAACAGACTAAGGCTGAATACGTAGCAGACGATTAGCACGCGAATTATAAAAGCGACAACTACACATCAACACCTTCAATGCGTAAGAGAAAACGTTTTGTACTAACCCCTGCAGCAAATCCCGTCAGCGTGCCGTCCAATCCGATAACACGATGACACGGCACTATAATACAAATGGAATTAGCTCCAATGGCCTGTGCTACTGCACGCACGCCATTGGAGCAACCCGCTGCACGCGCCACATCTGTATATGAGGTGGTCTGACCATACGGAGTGGCAAGCAGCGCGTTCCACACACGTTGCTGAAATGGTGTGCCGGCCATGGCCAAAGGCAAATTAAACTGTACAAGGGCACCCGCAAACCAAGCGTCAAGCTCTTTGGCCGTTGCTTGAAGCAACGGGGTGCTTCCACAAACATAACGCGCATTAAAGAAGTGCTGTATGCGCTGGTCGTTACGCCGACGATGCTTACCATTAGCCCAATCGCACAAGCATAACTTGCCTGCATAATCGCCAAGTACCATCTCGCCACATGGCGAATGATACGGCTGCGTAAATATTTGCGCTACACTTTTCATTGAACACGTTTTTCAAAATGCTGAAAATCTTTGCGGTGCTTCCATACGCCACCCCATACAAAGCCATGCTGACGGAACAAACGATAACATAGGTCATCGGTCGTTATCTTATACTTAAAACTACGCTGCCTGTTGGCATAGGGCCGTCCCTTAGCCGGACTTACCACCAGGGTGCCATCCTTACGGTGCCACACATATGGGTTGTAAAGCGGATTAACATCGACCGCTCGCCCCCAACTATGGTTTGACAGTTTTGACGAGCCTGCCACACGGCGGTAATTGAAGCAGGCCGTATTGTTGGCCGACATAGACCGCTCATCGTCGGCTCCATAATTGTCAATCAGTACCATGCGTTCTATAGGATAGTGCGCTTCATACAACTGTTTGAAAATAGAAACTAAATCATTTGCCACAGACTGATGGCAAACCATTTCACCAATTTGCGGCTTGCCATTGCCGTTATAATGCAACAAACGCAGGTAGCGCAAACTCGGCAATGGAATGGGGCAATCGGCCTTATACGACAACCCCGACATACGCTTGGCCACCATGCTGTCAACTGCACACGCCTCAAAGCATTTCTGCAAACCATAGGCCTGCACTGCCGCCTCACTTACCTCGCAGCCAGCACGCCATTGGCGCAGCAGTTTTATTTGACTTTCTATTGACAAATCACACGGAGTGCGAACAGTTACTTTTGCAACTCGACATGCATCTTCGTCAGACTTATTTGTTTGTTTACACGCCATGGCCGAGAGGGCTGTGGCAAGCAGACACGCACCTGTAAAAAAGCCACACGCACGACACGTTTGTATATAGGTGTTCATCTTTCTTTTCTGCATAATATCACCTGTCATATTCTTTACACCGCTACACATTCCTCCGCACACGTAAGCAATACCCAACAGGTCACATACCCATTATTTGTTTGAGGGTACAAACGATTCATAAGTACCATTGCTGTAAAACACACGTATCTCTTTTATTTTACGCTCATCTTTGTCAATATTTATGCCCATTGTAGCCATATTGCCATTACCGCGAGAGGGGACACGCTGCTCGCGACGAGAAGAAACGATACCCGCACGAGGTTCTACTGCGGCACGATTATGCACGTCAACCACATCAGGAGCCATCGCAAAGGGTGCATCAGTACTTGATACCCCTTCGACATTAGAGGTAGCAGACTCGAGCTGAACCATTTCGTTCGCGGTGCCCAATGCTCCATCCTCGTCACCAGACAGGGTATGACTTGGGGCGCCATTTATCAACATCTCGCCCTCACCAAACATCAACCAATTAACATTTATTTCGGGGAATGCTACATGCACTCCCATTACGTGTTTGTTCGTTGGATTGGTGCGCCCTGTCAGTATGCTTGACAATGATGCTGGTGAAATACCAAGCCGAGCGGCAAAATCCTGTTGCGACAATTTGGCATAATCCATAATAGATCTTATGCGTTCAATCATTGTTTCGTTCATATATATAATGTGTTTAATCGTTACATGGAGCGAGGTCCCGGCTTATCTACCTCGATGTTTTTGACTTTAGCTGCACAATTAAACATTTCGGTGTCTGAAAAATTGAACAATATTGCGCCACATTTTTTATGCGTTGCAAGACACACCTCCGAGCAAGGACTCAAAGCCTGGTGAAGGAGGAGGCACAAGCACAATGACTCAGTAAGCCAATCGGTAGTCCAAAATTCATACTTAACAAATCGGCACCCGCCATCAAGCCTTGAGGCCCGAAATGGCTTATCTAACATGGTGTGCAGAAGCGTTGGCATCACACTCGCTTCAACTAATTCATTTACAAAGATAAAAAATAAGGGTCAATTAAGCAACAGATCTAGTGCACAATCGTCAATTTACATTATATAATTCTTTATTCACATTACCATATCTACAAATTTACACCTTAATATTGTGTTTTACATTATAACATCAAGAGCATACCACGCACTATTTAGCAAGCTAAAGTAATTCTATCGCATTTTTTTCATAACTAATTGGTTTACAACAGATTTCGCACAAGTAGGGCTTAAATATAGCTAGCAATACACCATACATACAACAAATCACTTCTATTTAATCAAGCGTTTCGAAAGCATACGCGTGTTTTTATTGGTTTTCAGTATGTTACACTTAAAGTAAAGACTTGCATTTTTATAAATCTACAAAACCACTTTACATTCCAATGTTTATAGACATATATATTTATGATTGTAACAAACGAAAAATCGAACACACCTACAAAACTGAATATTTTGCTTTGCAGTTTACATTACGAATGTTTACAAATTGCATCTACACCGATAAATACTAATTTTGGTTTAATGTAAATTATCGAGCACGAGCAAAGCCGAGGAATCCACCATATTCCCATATCCGCACCAATGGCCATTTTCGCAGTTTTGACGCAACCACAGCGAGTTGATTTCAACACAAACACTTGATTTACAATGAGTTACACACATTTTTGTCTACACAACGCATCATTCCATTTAGATTTACAGATAACGCATATTGCTATACACATATTACAAATTGTGCTATTAGTGCGTTTTTTGAGCGCCAAACGAGCCTTTTCTTTCGCTCAAATGGTCAAAATTTACATTTTCTACGCAACACGCCCGCACGCCATGCCATTAACAGGCCGTTTGAACGCCCAATTTGGCATAGTTGGGTATTTGTTTTTCTGGTGCGCAGAACCTGATTATACTCCTTCAAAAATATTGAAAAGCACCATCACCATAGCCCACTCTACACCACGTGCGCAAATCGGGCGCAATCTGGAAAATCAGGCATATTGAAAAACAGAACAATTATAGGACTCATTCCAACATCTCATGTTTCCAGCTGTCCCCGAGGCCCTACTGACAAGAAAAATCTCCCAAACTTATAGAAGTCCCCTCCCCTCTTCCCTTACCGCCAAGCACACATGCCCACGCTTTAGCAAACACGTGCCTACCCTACCCCCTGCTGCATACACACAAAACAGAGCGGCAGCCATGGAACATTTAGCCCCACAACTGCCGCCCTGACAAGCTTTTATTTCAAGAACTACTGCTTGTTAGTGTAGTATAAAATATATTAACTCCTTCATCAAGTCACCATTCGGCGTATGCGATCCTTCTGCCCCTTTCGACCGCGCATCGGTCCGTCGTATTTCGGCCAGGATTTGCATCACCTTCACTCCCGAATAGCTACGCATGGCAGGCAACACATTTTTCTCAACCTGCCACTCGGTTAAGCCAAGCCAAGTGGCAATACCTTGCTTCGTTTTGGTTGGAGCATAAAAGGCCACCATCAAATTTGCAAAATATTTGAACAGCGAAGCCAGTGTGCGCTGAATGGGATTATCCTTCTCATTTTCGTCAAAATATTTCACAATTCTGTTCACCTTTAGCACGTCCTTGCAGCCTATGGCGTCCTGCAGTTCAAAGATGTTATAATTCTTAGATATGCCGATATGCCTTTGCACCAATTCTATGCTTATCTGCTTTTCGCCCTCGGGCAGCGACAACACCAGTTTGTCAAGTTCCGAAACCATGCGGTTAAGATCAGCCCCCACATACTCGCTCATCAGTTCGGGAACCCCCGCCTGTGGCACCACCCTTTTACGCTGCAAATACGCACGAACAAATGGCGGCAACTGTGCGTCGCGCAATTTGGCCGATTCAAACAGCACGCCCTCTTTATTTATAAGGGTTGCCACCTTTGTACGGCGGTCGAGCGTTCCATTTTTATGACAAAATACGAGTATCGTACTGGGTTGAATTTTGCGCAAATAATACTCCAAATGCTCAATATGCTTCAAGTTTTGCGCCTCCTTCACCACTATCACGAGATGCTGCGCTGCCATGGGAAATGCCTGTGCTGCAGTAATGATATTATCAATATCAGCCTCAGCCCCGAAGAAAGTCATCAAGTTGAAATCACGCTCTTCAGGTTTCAGCACAGCATTAACTATGAAGTCTGCCACATGGTCAATGTAATAGCTCTCCTGCCCCATCAAGTAATAAATGGGTTTAAGGTTGCCTGCCTGCACATCGCGCACAATTTGCTCGTAGGTCGGGCCTGTTGCCTTCTTCTTAAATCCGGTGTATCCTCCAGCCATTTTAAGTAGGTGTTCAAAGTTATTTTATACAATCAGTAAGTGTCATTTTCACATCGAATCGACTTTTCTGCCCCATATTGGAGCACACAAAGGTAAGTAATATTTTGTTCTTAGCTAACCCGTTGACGGAATTAGTTACCCCGTCAGTCCGTTAACTTGTCAGCAAATCTGTCAACCAACTCTGCCCACTATTTTAGCACAAACACTTGCCCATATCTCAAGAAATACCGAAATTAGCAATCGGCGTCCCCACATATAAGGAGAGCACTCTATCAACTATCCGTTGACAGTCTGTAGAAATAACGGAATAGCGAGATAGCGGAATAGTGAGATAGCGGAATAACGGGATAGCGGAATAGCGGAATAACGGAATAACGGAAAGCGGGATAACGAATAGTCACACAAGCCAACCCTTTGCCTTACAAAATATTATGCCACAACAATATGTAAGCAACAACGCATCTACGTTACCCCACTTGCGGGTTTCTGCCAACCCATTCGGCCGACGCGCTCCGATACAACTTCAATACTACTAATAATATATATATGAATATAGCCAAGGCCACTTACTGTATGAAAAGAGTCTGCACAATCCTCTTCGTCATACTATCAGTTCTTTGCCTTTCATGGCCACTGGCGTCAATGGCCAAGAAACGGGCTTTGCTCATCGGCATCTCCCACTACCCACAGACAACGAGAAACAATCCATGCACCTGGACCAATATCCATGGCAGCAACGATGTACGTCTGCTACGAGGCACACTGCAAAAGCAAGGTTTCCGCATCACTACCCTTACCAATGCCCAAGCCACCGCCTCACACATAAGACGCGCACTCAAGCGGCTCTGCCAGCAAGCAGCCAAAGGCGACATGGTAGTTATACACTTTTCAGGACACGGCCAACCATTTGAGGATCTCTCGGGCGATGAAGCCGATGGTTGGGACGAAGCCATTGTACCCTACGACGCGAAGAAATGCTACAGCCGTACATACACCGGACGATGCCACATCATTGACGACGAACTCGAGCGCTACATCAACAGTCTGCGCACCACAGTTGGCCCCCGTGACTTTGTATACGTGGTGCTCGATGCCTGCCACATGGGAGGAGCCAGTCGCGACGAAAGCGAAACCGACTCCGCGGCCTGTGCGCGCGGCACCAACGTGGGGTTCTCGCCCAACGGCCGCACATACATACCACGCATCGACCGCCGCGGCCACTTCACGGTTAAAGCCTCACCCCGAATGGCTGGCGTGTGCTACATAGAGTCATGCCGTGCCTACCAAACCAACACCGAGATTTACGAACAAGGGCAATACTATGGTCCGCTATCTTTCTACATTAGCCAGGCCCTGCAACACACTCCCCTCACCCATAACCTGCAGTGGGTGCATAAGGTGGTAGAAGCCATGCAGCACGACAAACGACTGATTAAGCAAAATCCCGTAATTGAAACTGACCGATGAACCATACCATTAGCGACACCGACTATGTAGAACTAAGCACATTTGCCGAGGAGCAATGGCACAAGGTGCTGAATTATTTAGGCCGAATGTTCAATCTGCCGCGCGAGGATTGCCAAGATGTGTTTCAAGATGCCTTCATCGTGCTTTACGACCAAATAAACGAAGGCAGACTTACTCCGCTCAAATGCTCGTTATCTACCTACTTTACAAGCATTTGCCGCTACAAGGCTTTGGAACTACTGCGCCACAACAACCGTTCGATAACGACAGACTACACCAATCTTGCCACAGACTGCGGCACCAACAGCACAACGCTTGCCCAACAAGCCAGCAAACTGGCATCATTCGACCCAACATTGGCCAACGAAAAGGAATACAAACTGACACTTGTCGAACAGATAGTCAAACAGCTGCCATCACCATGCAAAGAACTGTTATGGGGCTTCTACCGCGACGGCATGTCCATGAAGGCATTAGCACACATGCACCACTACAGCGAGGGGGCTGTAAAGGTAATAAAGCACCGGTGCTGCGAAAAGTTTAAGAAGCAATACGAAACAACCATTAACCAAACCCGATAGCCATATATGACCACACCCCATCACACGCCCGCCTCACAAGCCGATGCACAATATGACCGCATAGACCGCTACCTACAAGGCAAAATGACCGAAGCAGAGCAACACGCTTTTGCACACGACCTTGCCCACGACAAAGACCTGCGTAACAGAACAGAGGCCATGGTGCAGCTCGTAAAGGCGATGGACCAAGTAGGACGCGAAAAGGACGCACAAATAGTGCATACGCTGGAACACATGAAAAGGGATAACGTCATAAAGTTCGTGCGTGCTTTAACCCAATGCCACGAATCGAAGGGAAACAACGCCACATGCGCCAACAATACTAACAGCCCCAGCAATGCCAATCGCCCCAACGAAATGCAAGTGCCCTTCCACCGTCCGCACAAAGGCAAATTGCGCCGCATAGCCACGCCACTTTCGGCCGTTGCCGTAATGGCAGCAGCCTTCTGGGGCGGGTTAAAGTATTACGATGCACAGAGTTTGAGCCAAATGGGCAACGAATATATTGTCCTATTTTTGCCACAAACAGAGTCCGGCATAATGCGTGCCGATGTTGCCGACACCCATGCCGCCACAGAGGTAGCCAAACTATACAACGCAGCATATACATACCAACAGTTAGACGCAAAAACAGCAGCCGCCACCCTTAGCCAATTAAAGGCATTGTGGCAAAAAGCCCAAAGCGACACCTACAACGAGTATACCAATCAAGCCCCGCTCATTGGTTGGGCTTTGGCAAATGTCTATTTAATAAATCACGACGAGCTGAATGCACTGCATACGCTTGACAAACTGATAGAGCTGACTGCACCGCAATCGCTCGTACAAACCAAAGCCATAGAACTACGCCACAAAATCAAGAACCGCAAAAAGATATTTGGCCTGTTGTAACAAACGCGTCAATCAAAACCACATGAAGATATTATCAATAATACTTGCACTGTTTGCCACATCATTTGTAGTACATGCCCAAACGTATACAAAGGCTGAACTGACCCAAGCGGCCTACAACATTCAACAAGGGCACAACGAGGGTGCCAAAATATGCCTGACATACAAAGCACAAGTAGAAGCCTCAAAAGCATGGACCGAAGAAATAAGGCGAAACTACTTATTCGCCATTCAATCGCTGCTTGAATATTACAGCATGCAAAAGCGCTACACCGACGAGGAAGAACTGCTCAACCACGCCATAGCCTTGTACAACACACGCGACAGCATAACCAACAATCCGCAAACACGCGCACTACACACTATGCAGACACGCGTGCAGTTTGACAAGAAAAACTACGATGCCCTTATCGGTTATGCCAAGAAGGCACTCAACATGTACAATGCTGTCGGCGACCATGGCATTGACTACTGCATATTGTGTTGCAACACCAGCCTGGCGTATGTTGAGCAAGACGATGAACAACACGCCACACAGTATATTGACGAGGCATTTAACTGCCAACAAAAGCTCGCCGCCCAGTTCAACCTGTCAAAGTACATGGGCTACTACCCTATTCAAAACCAGCGCGGATATGTGTACCTAACCTTTGGCATGTACGAAAAGGCCATTGAATGCTTTAAGGACATTGTAGACAACGCCTCGCCCGACACTTTGGCTTCGGTCTATTATCTGGCAGCCAACAATCTGTCAACCTGCTATTTCATAATGAACCAACTCGACAAAGCCATTCCCCTGCTTGAGACCGTTAAAAAAGCCACGCCCACCCTGGCCTACACCGTAAGCCAAAACCTGTCCGTGGACTATGCACTGACGGGAAACGATAAAAAGGCACTCGAAAATCTCAGACAATTTAATGCCGAAGGCTATGAACAGGCACTTGCCATTATTTCAAAGTTCTCTGAAATAGACCGCGAGGCCATGCTGAAGAAGCTGTCACAGGAGATGTCCGATTGCAACAATTTTGTGGTCAGATATGTGCCGCAGGCTGCGGTAGAGGCGTTCGACATCAATCTGCTCATGCGCTCTGCTTCACTGTCGGTAAACCGTATGGTTAAAGACTTTGCCAACAAAAGCAGCAAATGCAACGAGCTGGCACACCTCAGGCAGATGCTTGCCAAAGGACACATTTCGACTGCGCAATACGACTCCATTCACCATGCTATCATTGATATAGAACAGAACTTGCTGCGTGCCGACAATCAATTTGAGCTGACACTGAAAGCACAAACCGCCACATACGAAAGCACCAAACAGATGCTGAAGGCCGACGAGGCATACGTGCTTTATTGCTATTTGCCAACATTTGATGTTGAGGACGGCGAGCTGGCAAAAACGCTCCACTATGCTGCCTATATTGTACGTTCCCAACAAAATGATGGCCCAACCATGGTAGACTTGGGGCTACTTGAGAACATCGACAGTCTGTTTTTTACCGCCACGCCCACAGCAGAGTATGCTGCCGAAACTTATGCCGCCGGCAATGCGCAGCTTTTATACGACAAATTGTGGGCTCCGCTTATGCCACACCTAAAGGGAGCCAAGCGCATTTACTACTCCACCACAGGCAATTTAGCCACGCTTAACTTCGATGCACTCATGCAGCACAACAACAAGCGGTTAGGCGATGTAACAGAACTCACACTGCTTTCATCTCCGCTTAAAATAAAAAGTGCCACCAATGTCACCCCCATCAAGAATGTTGTGGCCATGGGCTGCCCCGACTACGACATGACGCCCCAGCAAATGGCCAAAGCTACCTCTCCCCACCATGTCATTCAACACGAGGACATCAGCAGCAAATTGGCTATACGGGGCGACGACACACGCGGAAACTGGCACATCATTCCTGCCACACGCAACGAAGTGGCCAACATTGCGGCCATAGCCCGGGCCCATGGCGCCAAAGTTTGCACATTTACCGATGCCCAAGCTACCGAGGAGGCTTTCAAAGCCCTGGACGGGCATGCACCTGACGCACTGCACATTGCCACGCACGGATTTGCCATAAGCACCATGCAGCAATACGACAATTCGCCATTTGCACAATCGCACACGGCATTTACGCCCAATGGCAACTATATGATGTGGAGCGGCCTTGTGCTTGCCGGTGGCAATAATGCCTGGCAGTGCAAGCCTTTGCCAAAGGGGGTGGAAGATGGCATACTGACAGCAGACGAAATTTCGCGTCTCGACCTGTCGCACACCCGGCTCGTGGTTCTCTCAGCCTGCGAAACGGCACGCGGCCACATTGACAACACCGATGGCGTGTGGGGACTGCAACGAGCATTCAAGCAAGCTGGTGCCGGCACCATTGTCATGACGCTTTGGAAGGTATCAGACGAAACAACTTGTATGTTCATGACCGAATTTTACCGTCAGCTTGCCAATGGCCTCAACACACGTCAAGCACTTAAACGCGCCCGCACCTACCTCATTGAGCAAGGAGCTACCGACCCCTATTATTGGGCTGCATTTGTAGCAATGGACTAAGAGCTAACTGTATATACACAAAATCCGCGATGCCTAAAGTTCGGCATCGCGGATTTTCTGTATTGTGTATAGTTGTATATTATTGTTGTCCGGTAAAACGTAAACATGTGAACGGACTCAAGCTCCAAACGCTACCAAGCACCAAACGCTATCATTAAGCGCTATCACCAAACGCTAGCTCTAATGGGGGGCGACGCGTCTCGCGTCGGGATAGAGATAGAGATAGGAGGAAAATACGAACTCTGCTAAATAATGGCTGCATCTTTTCCCGACGCGAGACGCGTCGCCCCCATTAGAGCTAGCGCTTAGTGGTTGCGCTTAGTGGTAGCGCTTGATTGTAGCGTCTGATGCTTGAGTCCGTTGCCTGTTTACGTTCTACCAGACGCCAATAATTAAAATACCTGCGTCAATTCAGACGTTCCTATTATCATTACATTTTGGCTCAATCGCCCTCGTAATGCCAATCTTCGCGTTCTGTCTTTCTCTTTTTTCCCGTTGCGGTCTTGTCCTTATCAGTATTCTTCACCTTCAGACGCCACAAGTGGGTGTTCTTCTTTTCGTAAGTATTATAGAATACACGCGGTGAAATCTTTGTCCTAAAGGTCCACTTTCCAGTGGCATACCCTCCAAAAGAGTCTTTGTGCAGGCAGTCCTCGTATTCGTACTTCTTCGACAATGCGTTCTCCGAATAGTTGGTAATACCTGCAAGCCAGAATTTATGGTTCCAGCGTATCAAATCCTTGCAGTCGGGTGTATAGCTGTAAGCAATAAGATTCTCTACAACAAGCGGCGAATTCGTTTCGTAAAATTTTACAGGTGCAGACTGCTTTTTGGGGAACATGTCGAAATTGCAATCAAGCAACAAGCCATTGTTTATTGCATACTTGCATTGTAGGCTCTTAGTAGTATGGGGAGGAATGCACACCACCTTGGGGCTGCGCACACGTTTAGCGCCCACTTGCACCTCTTCGTCTCTGTAATAATCATTCGAATAGCCGTTTGTTATCACAAAGCACTCTGGCAGATATACGTAAATGTTGCGTTCGGTGTTATTCGTAATGTCAGAATTGAGGTTACCACCTTCACCCCACAAATCGTACTCTACACGGCAGTCGGCATTGGCACCCGAGAATGGTTGATCGGTGTCATTTTCCGTGCCAGGTTCCACCCACGACTGGTCGGCCTGCATATTGCAGACTTGATAGTACCATTCTGACGATATTGAACATGAACTCATGCCAAGGGCCAGCATCAGTGCGAGCCCAGAATTTTGTAACAACTTTTTCATAATAAATATAGTTTTAATAATGATGTTCTTCTCTTTATGCCGGAAAGCATCAAAAGGTTAACAACCTCGATAATATTTTTTAGGCAACATGGCCACATATATAGCGGCAGAGCTAAATATCATGCACAAAAATACACAAAGAAACTAAGATAGTGCTTGTCAAGATGTTCAAAAATCTAATTTATCTCTTTTGGCGGCAGACATCGGCAAACATCATCAAACATCAACATGGTATGCCACATTATATGCAAGCAAGCCGCTTGCTATCACAATATAATTGTAATTTTGCCTTTCCATTAAACGTCTCTTATTATAATCATGCAATCACTCAATCTGCCCGCCTACGAGGTGAAACTCAGCAACCGCAACGGGCAACCTGCCATATATGATTTTTTGCGTCACTGCTACTTGCGGCTCACGCCCGAGGAGTGGGTGCGGCAGCACTTTACGCATTACCTGGTGGAGCATAAGGGCTACCCGGCCGCTTTGTTGGCCAATGAGGTGACCATCAACGTGGGGGGCGTGGCACGCCGCTGCGACAGTGTGCTATATCACCGCACGGGGGGAGTACCTCGCGTTATAATTGAATATAAAGCGCCACACATTGCCATCACGCAGCACGTATTTCAGCAAATATATGCTTACAACAGTGTGTTAAGGGCTGACTATTTGATTGTGAGCAATGGCATCAAACACTATTGTTGCCATGTTAACTATCAAAGCATGAAAGTGGAATACTTGCAGGATATTCCCAATTACACTGATTTGGCATAATCGCCGTCCGGTTAAATGTTATCCTACATATAACTATCGGCCTTGAACACGTAAGCGGCCAAACTAACGCACCCGTAACAAACACCCTGCACACCCCTCACAGCACTTTTTTGGCAAACTGTCTGCACTCTGCACTCTTGTCTACACTCATACTGATTATCAGCGAGTTACGGCGTGTAGACAAGTCTCTTTTTTATATGCACTACCGTCTGCACGCTGCACTTTTTTCTGCACTCGCACTGATTATCAATGAGTTACGGCGTGTAGAAAAGTCTGTTTTTTGTATGCACTACCGTCTGCACGGTGCACTTTTTATCTGCACTGTCTGCACTATCTGCACAAGCTTACATACGCAAGCATCACACTGGTCGTGCCAACAGGGTTTTGCGGCATAGGGAGGGCGTTAAACTTGTCGGAGCAATCGAATATCCGCCCTCCCTATGCCCGATCGATGCTCCCCTGATGCTGCAAGTGCACACAGTCACCTGCCATGAGTGTAGATAATAGTGCAGACAAAATTCCGCTTTGTCTACACGCCGTAACTCATTGATAATCAATACGAGTGTAGACAAAAGTGCAGAGTGCAGACAAAATACGGAAAAAGATTTACCGGGCAGTTCCCTTTGCCAGAATGGCAAACAAGTTGAGATAATAACAAAGATGATATTTGAACTTTGTTATATAGAAGTAATAATTGGAGATAGGCTGTTAGGTGAAACGTAAACAGGCGAATGGATTCTATCACCAAACGCTAGCTCTAATGGGGGCGACGCGTCTCGCGTCGGGATAGAGATAGGAGGAAAATACGAACTCTACTAAATAATAACTGCATTTTTCCCGACGCGAGACGCGTCGCCCCCATTAGAGCTAGCGTTTAGTGGTAGCGTTTAGTGGTAGCGTTTAGTGCTTGCGTTTAGTGCTTGCGTTTGGTGCTTGAGTCCGTTCGCCTGTTTACGTTTCACCAGACTGCAATACGCTTATATAAAACTATACGACCTACACGGGAAGTTTACAACACACTAAAGGCTTGAAACCCCTCCTCATGTAGGAGTAGGGTTTCAAGCCTTACTGTGTGTGTTACAATGTGTCTTAAGCAGATGTTCAAATATTGAATTGCTTGCCCTGGCGGCCGTTGTCGTAGCCCTTGGCATATCCTTCGCGGTAGCCGCGCACGTAATTTTGCTGCTCTGGCTTGGTGGCAAAGTTGTTGGTCTCATCGTAGGTGGCATGGTCGGCCTTGGCAGCACCATCGTCACAACCGGCTGCATAGCCATCGTCGTAACCAGCCTCGTAGGGGCTGCGGGTGTCGCGCCCCAAAATGGTGTCGGGCAACTGTGTGGGCTGCACCGTGTCGGAGGTTTGTGGCATGACCTCGGGGGCTATGGTGGTGTCGGGCACAGCTACTTGATGGGCGGTGTCGGAGGTGCCTGAAGGCACGAGGAGCTTTTGCTCGCCCGACGAATGTTTCATATAAATAATGCCAATCACTACGAGCAGGCAAAACAATACAATGGATACCGCGCGCCAGCGGTTGGGCGATTGGGGATATTTGTTGTAATTCATTTTCGATTATATGTTTGTGTTCGATCTGTATTAAAGTTCTGCATAACTCATCATGCACCAAGTATGGGACGCTTGCGGCTGGCGTCCATGCGCAGGAATATGAAGAGCATGAGGGTGAAGCCCCACAATGATGAGCCGCCGTAACTGAAGAAAGGCAATGGTATGCCAATAACTGGCGTGACGCCCATAACCATACCTACATTGATGAACACATGAAATAATAGTATGCTGGTGACTGAATAGCCGTAGACACGGGCAAAGGTTGTAACTTGCCGCTCACTGAGATATATCAGTCGCAATATCATGCACAAAAAGAGCAGGAGCACACCGGCAGAGCCTAAGAAACCTTGTTCCTCGCCCACGGTGCAGAAGATGAAGTCGGTGTCTTGCTCGGGCACATACTTGAGTTTGGTTTGTGTACCATTCATAAAGCCCTTGCCTTCGAGTCCGCCCGAGCCTATGGCTATTTTGCTCTGGTTTACGTTGTAGCCAGCATCACGGTTGTCCTCGTTCATGCCAAGCAACACTTGTATGCGCACGCGCTGGTGGGGCTCAAGCACATTGTTGAGGGCAAAGTCTGCAGTGTAGAGGAAGGCTGTACTGCCCAGTGTGAATACGGCTATGAGCAGACAGGTGTTGACACGCTGGCCTAACGACTGCCATGCCAAATAGCCGGCCATGAAGATGCACAGGGCGAGCAACACCCACGATATGTCGAAGGGGATTATAAACTCCGACACGAGTAGTGACAATATTATGGCACCCGCACCCACCAGAGTGAATAGGTGGGCTGACTTGTTGCGGGGGACGTAAACGTGCAACATGCCTATGGTGAACAGCCATATCAGGGTGAGCACAACGAACTCGCCTACCGACGAGAGTGTGCCAGGCAGCTCGGTGGTGCCAAAGCGTATGCCTACAACGAAATAGACTACCGCGGCAACAGCTATAAAGAGTATGCTGCCGGGCATGCCCTCGCGGTAGAACATAAGGAAGAAAGCCAGGTAGACCAGTGCCGACCCCGTTTCGCGCTGCAAGACAATAAGCACCATGGGCAGCAGCACGAGGCCTGCGGCTTTGAAGAAGTTGCGCATCTTGTCGAGGGTAAAGCCATACTCATCAATAAGTTTGGCCACCGCCAAGGCCGTGGCGCACTTGGCAAACTCGGCTGGCTGTATGTTGCAAAAGCCCAAACTCACCCACGAGCGCGAGCCTTTGATGTCCTTGGCTATGAATGGTGTGACGAGCAGCACGAGCATCATGAGCCAATAAAAGAAACCGGCCAGGGTGTCGTAATAGCGGTCGGACGTCATCATGATGACGAAGCCCAAGGCTAACGCGCAGGCTATCCACACGAGCTGCTTGCCGGTGCGTGTGCTCCACTCAAAGAAGTTGGTGTCGCCCAACTCGTGACTGGCTCCGCAAATGCTGAACCAACCGCACACCAGGAGTATGAGGTAGAGTGAGAGCACAACCCAGTCGATGTTGAAGAGCGGGTATTTTTCGTTTTCGTTTAACATAAGAAGTGTTTCAGCTAATGCCAAGCATGATGTCAGTCACCATACTTTATGTGCATGTTTTGAAAATGTTGTGCTTTAAATTCAGACGACTTTGACAAGTGCCCATTGAGGTATTGCTCCATAATGAGGGCGCCTATTGGCACACCATACACATTGCCAAAACCACCATTCTCAACATATACCGAAACGGCAATGCGAGGGTTCGACATCGGGGCAAAACCCATAAACACAGAGTGGTCGTGACCACGGTTTTGCGCCGTACCAGTTTTGCCGCACACTTCGTAGCCCGGTAAATTGGCGGCGCGACATGTGCCGTCGAGCACAGCCTTGCGCATGCCCGCCACACAGTATTCGTACCACCTGCGGTCGACGCCTGTGTAATGCTTTGTACGGTAAATGGGGTCGATGCTGCCATTTTGTATGGCGTGCACCACATGGGGGGTGTAGAAGTAACCGCGGTTGGCTACGGTGGCGGCCAAATTGCATATTTGCAACGGAGTGGCCGTTACCTCGCCCTGCCCTATGGCTATGGATATGACGGTGAGGCCGTTCCATGAGCCTTTGTATGCCTTGTCGTAATACTGTGCATTGGGTATCATACCACGCTTTTCGCCAGGTAGATCGATGCCAAGTTTGTAGCCATAGCCCATGCGCACCATGTAATCTTTCCACACGGTCATGGCCTTTTGCACTGACCCGTATTTGCGCTTGTTGCTGAGCAAGCGGAAGAGGTTCCAACAGAAGTAGGAGTTGCACGATGTACCGATGGCCGGCACAAGATTGATGGGAGAGGCATGTCCGTGGCAGCCTACGTGCAAGCCCTTGTAGTTAAATCCGTGGTGGCAGGGAAATGCTATATGGGTGTCGATGGACCCCTCTTGCAGTCCGGTGAGTGCTTGTGTAATTTTGAATGTAGAACCTGGCGGATAGGTACCCATTATGGCACGGTTGAGCAAGGGGCGCTTGGGGTCTTTTTCGAGCAGCATGTGGTTTTTGCCACGGTCGCGGCCTATCATTGTGCGTGGGTCGTAGGTGGGGGCTGATGCCATGCAAAGCACCTCGCCAGTGGAAGGCTCAATGGCTACGATGGCGCCTTTTTTCCCCTCGAGCAATCGCTCGGCAAGGGTTTGCAGGTCCTTGTCTATGCCGAGGGTGATATTTTTGCCGGGTTGTGCCTTTTTGTCGTATTTGCCATTTTGGTAATGGCCTTGTGTGCGGCCGTGTACGTCGCGCAACATGATACGCATGCCTTTTTCGCCACGCAGCTGAGTTTCGTATGCACGCTCCACACCGAGTTTGCCTATGTAGTCGCCCGAGGCGTAGTATTTGGTAGAATCCTTTTCAAGTTCACGCTCGCTGATTTCGCCCACATCGCCAAGCAGATGGGCGCCTATGTTGCTGGTGTACTGCCGGGTTGTGCGTTTCTCGACGCTGAAACCCTTGAAGCGGAACAGCTTTTCGCGGAAGAGCGAAAATTCCTGGGCGGGAATTTGGGCCATGAACAACTGTGGGGTGTAGCGCGAGTAGCCAGGATTTTTGGCCGGGTCTTTAATGTCGGCCATGCGTTTGATGTAGTACTCCTTGGTGATGCCTATTGTCTGGCAAAAGTCGAGTGTGTCGACGCCCCGTTGGTCGTTCATCACAACCATTATGTTATACGATGGTTCGTTGTAGACGAGCAACCGGCCCTTGCGGTCGAGTATCAGTCCGCGCGAGGGGTATTGTATGTCCTTGCGGAAGGCGTTGGAGTCGGCATTCTTTTTGTAATCGTCACTCCACAACTGTAGTGTGAAGAGCCTGATCATGTAAATAAGGATTATGCCTATGGCCACGCCTCCGATGACGAACTTGCGTATTTCGAAGTTATTGGAGGTTCTCATTATGCATTTGTATAACAAAAGGGTGGTTCTAAAAATTCTGTTTTTAGAGTCCTGCTATTCTGAAATGTGATTTGTACGCTCTCGAAAGTGTCTTTTTGAAAGTTTGTTCGGTCACATAGCCCGCTATGCTCCCTCACAAACTTTCAAAAATACACTCCCGATAACGCACAAATCCCTATTTCAGAATTATTAGAACCACCCAAAATGGATTTAGAGGGCTGAACTTTGCAATGCTTGCACATGGCACTCCAACCATCTAAACCCACTCTCAATATAATGTACTATTTTGTTCGTATCAGCTCCATAGCCACAATGAATAATGTGGTCAAAAGCGTGCTACCTGCAATGTTGATGAGCAATATCTGCCAATCGAAGAAGGAGAAGGCCTCGAGCACAAAGAAGGCTACGCAGTAAATCAGTACACTGAAGAACACGTATTTCATAAATGAACTCCACTCCATAATTTTATGCGATGGCACAAAGCTGTCGTTATCATCTTTGGGTGCAAAGGCCTTGAGCAACCATGGCGTTACCAACCCCGACAGGCACAGGGCACCAGCTGCCATGCCTGGGGTGTTGGTAAAGAGGTCGACACTCAGGCCAAGCAAAAAGCCTAAAAGCACATACAGCCAACGCGGTGTGACGCTTGGCAAAATGAGCAGAAAGTAAATGTATGGCATAGGGGTGGCATAGCCAAATATGTGTACATGGTTGAACACTAATGCTTGCAACAACAATAGCATGACGAACCACACTATGCGCGATATAAAGGTTTGAAACACAGTTACGTATGTTTTAAGTTTTTGTTGATGATATGTGGAGAGGGCCTCGAAGCACTTTCGCTGCTCTGATATGACTACTTGCCGGCTTGCGCAGCATCGTCAACCTGTAAAGCATGCACCTGTAAGGTGTCTATTTCGGCCTTGTAGGGGGTTGTCACGACCAACACATCGCGCAAGTTGGCAAAGTTTGTGCCGAGTGTTACGTCTAATCGGTATGACTGCCCGTCGGCAGAGTTGCTTATGGCACGCACTCTGCCCACAAATATGCCCGGCGGGAATACAGCTGAGTAACCACTCGTCTCGACGGCCTGCCCTACTTTGACCTTGGCATAACGGGGTACATCGTCAAGATAAGCACTTAGCATGCTTGAGCCGTCCCACTGCAAGTAGCCAAAATAGTTCTGGCCACGCACACGGCAACTGATGCTCGACTTGCGGTTAGTGACGGGTATCACCAGCGAATGGTGCGGCCCCGTAAGGTAAACTATACCTACTACGCCGCCACCACCAACAACTCCCATTTCGGGTCGTACGCCATCGAGTGTGCCACGATCTATCACAATATAGTTGTTGGTGCGCTCGGCACTGTTCGATACCACGGTGGCTGGCATCAAGTTGTAGCCCGCAAGTTTGTCGCGCATCAACTTCTCGGTCAGTGTCGTGTCCTTTGTAACTGTTATCAAAGCCTGGCGCAAATTGTCGGTTTCACGCTGAAGGGCTATGTTTTGCGCCGTAAGCTGGCTGTTGACTTCCCTGAGTTGGAAGAAACTTACCATGTCGGTATAAGCCCCGTTGATGCGGCTCACCACCGAATTGGCTGCGCTGAACCATACACTGCCCTGATAGCTGTTGAACTTGAACAACAATGTAAGGCTTGCTGCCTCAAGCACGATAAACAACAGATAGAAATTGTATTTCCCAACAAAGTCGACCAAACCGCCCTTGCCGTTACTTTCACTCATATAATTTATATATAGATATAAACAAGTGCCTTTTTTCCCAAGAGAGAGAGGGGGCACTCACTTAATGAAGTTGTAGAAATGAGACAGAACAAGTTGGCGCGTAACCTTGTGCCCGAAAGGGCTGCAAGCACGCATGCTATGCCGTCATAAAACGCGGGCCTCACCCACTCGGCTACCCCCTCCCCTTGGAGATGGGGACCGAGAGGGTGAGGCCACTCGTCCTTTTACTATATAATTATGCATCAGCATAGCTACACCGCATGCGCTGCAGCATTACTGCCGTCTTGTTTTCATTAACGCATCAGGAATGTGAAGTTCTCCACATTCTTCAATGCAATGCCTGTGCCCTTGGCCACACAGAGCAAGGGGTCTTCTGCCACATGGAACGGAATGTTAATCTTATCGCTCAAGCGCTTGTCCAAGCCACGAAGCAAGGCACCACCACCAGTCAGATAGATACCATTCTTAACAATGTCGGCATAGAGTTCGGGCGGTGTGTTGGCCAATGCGTTTACAACGGCCTGCTCTATCTTGGCAATAGAAGTTTCGAGGCAGTGTGCTATTTCCTGATAGCATACGGGCACCTCCATCGGCATGGTTGTAATACGGTTTGGGCCATGTATCAAATAATCCTTTGGCGGATTTGGCAGGTCGGTCAAAGCTGCGCCTACATTTATTTTGATACGCTCAGCCATACGTTCGCTCACACGCACATTGTGCTGACGGCTCATGTACTCTTGAATATCGCTGGTAAAGTCGTCACCAGCCATTTTGATAGAGTTGTTCGACACAATGCCGCCTAACGATATGACAGCGATTTCGGTGGTACCGCCACCTATGTCGACAATCATGTTGCCCTCAGGCGCATTGACGTCAATGCCTATACCTATAGCAGCGGCCATAGGTTCGTAGAGCAAAAATACGTCGCGACCACCAGCATGCTCGGCAGAGTCGCGCACAGCACGCAATTCAACCTCGGTCGAACCACTCGGCACACCAATAACCATGCGCAACGAGGGAGAGAACAGGCGCTTACCTGAATGTACCTTTTTGATGAGGCCGCGCATCATCTGCTCGCAAGCATTAAAGTCGGCTATCACACCATCGCGGAGCGGACGGATTACACGTATCTTATTGTTTGTCTTTTCATACATGCGCTTGGCTTCCTCGCCCACAGCGATCATTTTTTCGCTGTGTGTGTCGAGTGCCACGACCGAAGGCTCGTTTACGGCTATTTCACCATCTGAAATAATGATGGTGTTAGCAGTACCGAGGTCGATGGCCAACTCCTGCGTGAAAGAAAAGAACTTTGAAAATATACCCATGTGTCCTATTATTTTTCAAACCAATTATGGATTGCGGTATCGTAATGGCTGCTCACGCCGAAAGCGCGTGTTGCGAACCAACGACGGTCTTCGAGAGTGGTTTGTGCACCGTTTTTGCTGATAATGTCCAGCAATGGCTTATACTCGGCCTTTGAAGGCACAATCACCACGTCCTTGAAATTCTTGGCACCAGCACGAATGAGTGAAATACCACCTATATCAATCTTTTCGATGATGTCAGCCTCGCTTGCACCGCTTGCAACGGTTTGCTCAAACGGATAAAGGTCTACTATCACGAGGTCTATTTCGGGTATTTCGTATTGTGCCATCTGCTGCTTGTCCTCATCAAGTTCGCGACGACCCAAAATGCCACCGAAGATTTTGGGATGGAGTGTCTTTACACGGCCACCCAAAATTGAGGGATAAGTTGTAACTTCTTCAACCTTTTGGCAAGGGTAGCCCAAAGATTCAATAAATTGTTGTGTACCACCTGTTGAAAGGAATTGCACACCTTCTTCGTGCAGTTTGGCAAGCAGCGCTTCCAAACCATCTTTGTGGAACACTGATACCAGAGCTGTCTTGATTTTCTTTGTAGAGGACATATTGCTTGTTTTATGAGTTATCAAAATACGTTTTATAGCTGCACACGCATCAAAACGCCCAAAATGGACATGCTAAAATGCCTGATATGCAGCATATCGGTTACAAAATTACTGCTTTTTTATGGGGCGAACCAAGTTTTGGAGTATAAAAAACATCACAAGTCTTTATTTATCACTCATAATGCACATTTGTCATTACAATACACGCGGTGCGGGGAGTGTTGCAAAGACTGTTGCGGGAAGCCCCCTTCGACCATGCTTTTGTATCTGCGCCAACTACTTTTTGCCCTTGTGGCGCATGTCACACACGCCACTCATAGGTGTCGTAACACACGCCACGCCCTCCAAAGCCTTCTTTTTGATAAATGAGCGATTCGTTGAGTGTGCTGGCATCACCTTCAGTCGATTTGCCAAAGTCAAATATGGGATAGTTGGCATAATCCTTGTTCAGTATGCAGTCAAACAGGGCATCAACCGCACCAAGATGCTTCCCCTCTGATGTTGAAGATATATATTGCGTATGCAGCACCTTGCCTGTCAAGTACAACACGGTGCCGCCTATCACCCTGCCGTCTAACTGCGCGGTATAAAGTTGTATGTTATCGGGAAAACGCGATTTGAGCAGAAGCATCTCGTCAAGCGTATGCACCGGACGTACACCATAACGTGCTTGCAAATTATCCTGCAGTATTTGCCAGAAGGCTGCATAATCGTCACTCTGCTGTATGGTCACACCATTTTTACGACATCTTGTTATGCCATACTTTCGCCCATGATGCCACTTTGGCTTATTGCTCATAATGATGCTTGATGAGATGTCTCGACCCACGAGCTGGGCATTACATGTCTTGAATATAGCATAGAGGTCCTCTTCAGCTGGCACATGGTGGTATATCCATGGTATAGCCTTGTAGCGCACCTTTCCAATACCCGTACCGCGCAAGTAGACGTTGAGTTCTTCAAACAAAGCAAGCACCTCTGAGGCAGTGGCTTTGTTCGTCATCACCAAACCGCCATACGTCAAACCGCCATGTGAGCATAAGCAGTCGCCACTTCGGTTGGCGGGCAAAATGGCATACAACTTGTCCTTGGCATAAAACATCAGCGAGTTGTCGTCGAACCGGTCATGGTGATAGTCCATATAATTGCGGTCGAACAAGAATGTACCATTTTTCGACTCCGCCACAAAGGCATTCCAAGCATCTTTGTCGGCTGCGGTATATTTATGTATTTCAAACAATGACATCACTTATTTATATAACACACACATGGCGGAGTTAATGCCTGACATCAATTCCGCCATGTGTTCACATTATGAAACTTTATTGAAGCGAATATCCCACTATCTGAACGAGTCTGTCAACAGTTTTATCTCGATACTTGGCGATATGCGTTCATACAATATGTTGTACACCGCATCAAGTATCGGCATATTGACATGATAGTGGCGATTTACGTCTTTCATACATTTGGTACCATAGTACCCCTCGGCAATCATTTCCATTTCAATTTGTGCCGACTTCACGCTGTATCCCTTGCCTATCATGGTGCCAAACACGCGGTTACGCGAGAAGTTTGAATACCCCGTAACCAACAAGTCACCCAAATAGACACTGTCATACACACAACGGTCTATGGGATATACTGCACGCAGAAAACGGTTCATCTCCTGCACGGCATTCGACATCAACACGCTCTGGAAATTGTCGCCATACTTCAGTCCATTGCAAATGCCTGCCGCTATGGCATACACATTTTTCAACACCGAAGCATATTCTATGCCTATAACGTCGGAAGATGTTTTGGTCTTGACATATCCCGAGGCCAATGTCTCGGCAAAGGCGCGTGCCTTGTTGTTGTCGGCACACCCTACGGTCAGATACGTCAAACGTCCCAGCGCCACTTCCTCGGCATGACTCGGACCGCCAAGCACAGCCAAATTTTCATCGGGTACATTATACACCACCCTGAAAAACTCGGAACAGACCAAATTCTCGTCTGGCACAATACCCTTGATGGCAGTAATGATAAACTTGTCGTGCAGCTTTACCTTAAGTTTCTTCAAATGATTTTTAAGATACGGCGATGGCGTGACAAAAACCAACGTGCGGCATGAGCGCACTATTTCGTTTATGTCGGTTGAGAAGGTAATACGCCGAGGGTCGAAATGCACACTCGTCAAATACGAAGGATTATGCTCCATACGTATAAAGTCGTCTATGGCATCTTGTCGGCGTACATACCAATGCAGATGCTCAACTTTTTCGAGGAGCATCTTTGCAATGGCCGTGGCCCAACTGCCACTACCCATAACGGCTATGTTACCTAAATCATACACAATAGAAAGGACTTATGCTTGTTAGCAAAACTATTTGGAAGGATTACAGGTGACTACTCTGACATTCAACCCACAATCAAGTATTTTGTATGTCAAATATCAGAAATATATGAACCACCCTTAAACGTTCCAAGCTTCGATATCCTGCACGCTTGGTTTGGTTATATCAAGTTTATACTTCTTGATTACCTCGCCAATCTGCTGCTGTATTTTCTGAGCCTTCACATCTTTCAAGTCGCTCACAAGGTAGTAACCCACCTTTTGCAACACTGGCACAAGTTCTTCGGCTATACCAGCAGCCACATACTTGTCGGCCTTGTCGCGCGGTGCCTTCTTTTCAGGACGCATCTGCGGGAAGAAGAGCACTTCCTGAATTTGTGTCTGGCCAGTCATAAGCATAACCAATCGGTCTATGCCGATGCCGATACCCGATGTGGGAGGCATGCCATACTGCAGTGCGCGCAAGAAGTCTTGGTCAATGAACATTGCTTCGTCGTCACCCTTTTCAGAGAGGCGCAACTGATCTTGGAAACGCTCCTCCTGGTCTATCGGGTCGTTGAGCTCCGAGTAGGCATTTGCCAGCTCCTTACCATTAACCATCAATTCAAAGCGCTCGGTGAGTGCCGGATTGTCGCGGTGCTTCTTTGTGAGCGGCGACATCTCAATAGGATAATCCGTAATGAAGGTTGGCTGGATATAAGTACCCTCGCAGAACTCGCCGAACATCTCGTCAATGAGTTTGCCCTTGCCCATGGTGTCGTCAATTTCCATGTTGAGTTTCTTGCAAATCTCGCGGATTTCGTCTTCGCTCTTACCATTAAGGTCGTAGCCAGTCTTTTCCTTGATAGCCTCGAGTATGGGCAGACGGCGGAACGGTGCTTTGAAACTGATAGTCTTACCGTCAATCACGCTTTCGGGTTTGCCATTTACAGCCACGCAGATGCGTTCCAGCAGTTTTTCGGTAAACGACATCATCCAGTTATAATCCTTGTACTGCACATAAAGTTCCATACAAGTAAATTCCGGATTATGGTTGCGGTCCATACCCTCATTGCGGAAGTTCTTGCCAATTTCGTACACGCCCTCAAATCCGCCTACAATCAAGCGTTTCAGATAGAGTTCGGTAGCGATACGCAGATACAAGTCCACGTCAAGCGAGTTGTGATGCGTAATAAACGGACGTGCGCTTGCACCACCAGGAATTGGCTGCAATATAGGTGTTTCAACCTCAGTATAACCAGCCTCGTCAAAGTACTCGCGCATGGTCTTGATCACCTGCGTACGTTTCATAAAGATGTCCTTCACGCCCGGATTTACCAACAAGTCAACATAGCGCTGGCGATAGCGCAATTCGGGGTCATTAAAGGCGTCATACGTCACACCGTCCTTTTCCTTTACCACAGGCAGCGGTTTCAGGCTCTTCGACAGGAGTACCAATTCCTGCGCATGTACAGATATTTCGCCAGTCTGTGTGCGGAACACAAAACCTTTCACGCCTATGAAGTCGCCCAAGTCGAGCAATTTCTTAAACACGGTGTTGTAAAGCGTCTTATCCTCGCCCGGACACACATCGTCACGTGTCACATACACCTGAATGCGTCCTTTAGAGTCCATTAACTCGGCAAAACTGGCCTTACCCATCACACGACGGCCCATCAGGCGGCCTGCTATGCAAACCTCACGCTTCTCGTCCTCGTTAAAGTTTGCTTTGATGTCGTCACTATAAGCAGTCACCTTATATTCGGCTGCGGGGTAAGGGTTTATACCCATCTTGCGCAATTCGTCAAGCGAATTACGACGCTGTATTTCTTGTTCGCTAAGATCTAAAACGTTCATTCAGTTATATTTTTGTTATTTTGGTGCAAAGTTAGTGCAAGGTGAGCGAAGTGCAAAACGAAAGTCTTAAAACTTTCGTTTTCAATTCCGAACCGCAGCCTAACTTGGGCGTTAGCCAAAGTGCAAGGTGAGCGAAGTGCAAAACGAAAGTCTTAAAACTTTCGTTTACACCTCCTTGGCACAGACTAAAAACAAAGCGACCTTTGGCAAAACGCAACGCATTTGCCAAAGGTCGCTCTATACACATGGGGCAAAACCTAAGTAGCCCGGCAAGCCTCTACTGCTTGACAAACTTAAAGTTCTTGAAGTACACTTCTTGGTCAGCGCCACTCACGTTGGTGATACGGAGTTTTGATGCCTGCATGCCGCCCAGTTCGTTACCCGTGTGTATAACAGGGTCATTGTCACGATAGTGCAGCAAGCTTACTTCCTTCCACACGCCATTGTCATACAGTTCGAGCTTGAAATTCTTGGCCACGCCTGGCACGCCCAAATTAAACTCCATGCCAGCGAAGGTGACATTGCGGTCGCTCTCAATAGTGAATGATGCACCCTTGGCCCATTTTATCACCTCGAGCGAGGGAGCCACCGTCACATCGTTGCCGCGCACACTAACGGGGAGCAAGGCCAACTGTGGCACAGTAGACTCTATCTTGTAAGGATTATACTCTGCCTCGCTAACGAACGAAGTGCCATTCTCTTTGTTATAAACCTCAACCGTTTGTGTAAACAACTTGTTGAGCGTGGGGAGCAGCACCTTGGTTGCCACCTTGATGCCGGGCTGCAACGCATGACGCACATCTGAGTTTTCGAGCTCATACATCTGCACCTGCAAGGCACGTGCCTGCTTGTAAGCCTGTTCAAAGCTTGGGAAGGCATTAGGGTACTTACGGTTGCCAGCCATGGCACAAACGGCCACACCATAGTCTGCCACATTTTTACCCTGCAACAACCATGGGCGCAATTCACGCCTCAACTCCGGATTGCTGTTGTCGGCCAACAACACGTCAACAGCCATGCGCAACTCGTAGCACTTGCCGAGCAAGCTCTGCACGCCTTTAAGGTCGCCACTAAGTGCAGCATCTGCCACAGGCTTGAGTTCATCACCCTCCTCGCGGCGGAAGCCATGGCCATTCGGTCCAAGGTCTTTATTATAGAGTGCAAAGGTGCGCAATGCCTCGTAGTTGTCGGGCAACACAGCCTTCAAACCTTTCTCCCAGTCGGCCTTATAATCGTAGGCCTTCATGTTCCAAGTATAATCGGCAATGCCATAAAGCGATATTTTCGAAGCCTCAGCATGTTCCATGGGGTTTGACACAAAGCCCGACATATCGTTGGCTATGTCAAGTCCGTTGCCGTATGCCGGACCGAGCAAAATGTGGTCGCGCACGAAGTCTGACACAGGGAAATTCCACCAAATGTATGCCTTGCGGTCGATGCGCTGGTTAATCCACTCCATACTCTCCTTGTCTATGCAGTGCACCACCGAGTTGCCCGTCCACATTATCTGTATGTCCTTGTTCATCTTTGTGCCCAAAGTGCGCAAATAACCACCGGCATCATTTGCCCACGAACGGTTGTACTCTGTAGGGCACATAATGAGCGGTTTCACATCTTTGTGGCTCTTTATGAAATTGTCGTCCACATAGTTGAGCAAAGCAGCCTGCTTGTCGGCCTTGGCTCCTTCGCCCCAAATATCATCAAAGAACACCGCAAACGAGCGTATGCCAAGTTGGTACATCTTTTCGAGCTTTGCCATCAGAGCATCGCGGTCGGCATCATTCCATTTGATATCCACGCCCGGGTGAATGGCCCAATAAAAGTTCACGCCACACTGCTTGGCATACTCATTGAGTTCCTGTATGCGGCGTGCCTCCTCGTCGGGATAAGGCACACGCCAATGGTTGCGGTGATAGGGATCGTCCTTAGGACCATAAATGTACACATTCATCTTGTTGCGGCCATAAAACTCTATCTGGCTCAAGCGTGCCTTGTGGCTCCATGGCGTACCATAGAAGCCCTCCACTGTGCCACGGAACGGCACATCGGGCCAGTCGGTAATGGTGCAACACTCAAGTTTGCCCTCGGCCACCGAGGCGAGCAATGTCTGCACACCATAGTACAGACCCTCTTCGTCGGCACCAGCCACTACGGCACCTTTGTCGGTGATAGACAGATAGTAGCCCTCGGCTTTAGCTGGTATGAGTTTGGCCACTTTGCTTACAGCCTTGTCACCCTTCACACCTATTGTTACGCTGTATGCAGCCTTGGGTTGTTGCTTTACTGTTGTAGCCTTGACCAAGGCTTGGTCGGCTATACAGCCTGTGCGATTTTTGTCGCATATTACACGCCATGCGGCAGGTGCTGCCACAATGCCTTTACCCGACACCGTCACCTTTTGCGGCACTGGGTTTACCAAGCTTATTTGAGCTGTTGCTGTGCCTGCACTCAGTGTGGCAAGCAGCAGTGATGTAGCAAGAATTCTCTTCATTGAAATTGTTTATAGATAAAAAGATAAGTAGATATTCTAACCCTTTGGCGGAATTTCAGGTTAACGGGTTAACGCGTTGACAGGTTAACAAGTAAGTATGCTACATACTACTTATTATGTTAAAGTAAGACTGGCAAGAAGCTTAAAAAAAGCTTGGAAAACTTACCTGTTAACCCGTTAACTTGTCAACTTGTTTACTAATTTCGCCAACGCATATGTTCTAAGTTTATACGAGCACCATTCAATGCTTGTGCGTCATGATGTCGAGCACACAATGGTCTGTTTCGTTCATGGCATCGGCCCCAATGCTCACAAGGTTGCGTATGCTTTGGTCCACATCATCGTCAATGATGCCCTCCACACTTGTCACACAGTTTCCCTGCATGGCCAGCATGGCCGAAAGCACTGCTGTGCTCACCCCTGTCGTCAGTTTCATGGCACAACTTGGCTTCGCACCATCACATATCATGCCGGTCAGGTTGGCTATCATGTTTTTTACAGCAAAGGTCACTTGCTCGTAGCCGCCCCCCATCAGGTAGGTAATGCCGCAGCTCGACCCTGTAGCAGCCACTACACAGCCACACAAGGCCGACAGTGTGCCAAGGTTTTGCTTGATGTAAATGGCCGTAAGGTGCGACAGCATGAGGGCGCGTGTCATTTCCTCTGCCGTATTATGGTTCTCCTCTGCAAACACCACCACCGGATTGGTGGCACAGATGCCCTGGTTGCCCGACCCCGAATTACTCATAACAGGTATCATGGCACCAGCCATGCGGGCGTCACAAGCACAAGCCGTCGACGATATGATGTGCGAGTAAATGCTGTCGCCCATTATGCCGCGGCCGAGCGGACGGCTCAGCACCTTGCCCAAGCAGTGTCCGTAGTTACCCTGAAGCGACAATCGGGCAGCCTCACCGTTTAATCGGCGTGCCTCATTTATAAAGCTGATTTCGTCCAAAGGCATGGTCGTGGCGTACTCCCACACCTTGCGCAGCGTCAGTTGCAACGACGATTTCGCCGTCGGTATATCCGCGCCACAGGCTCCGGCATGGGCATTCGGTTGCAAAGGTTCATTGCACAGCACTTCATCGTCCTTGGCCACATATATATAATGTGTATGTTCACGCGCTATCACCACCGTTACCTTATGACCGTCGGCATCGTGCGCCACCACCTCAACGTATAGTTTTTCGGGGGCATCTGTTTTGAGCGCAATGTTTATACGTCCGGCATCGATGTATGCTTTGCCTTGTTCCACCATGGCGGGAGTGCTGTCGCGAAGCACTTCAAGTCCGTACTCCGGCTTGCCCACAAGCACGCCCAGCGCTATGGCTATGGGCAGCCCCACCATGCCTGTGCCGGGTATGCCCACGCCCATGGCATTCTTTAGTATGTTGGCACTGAGGCGTGCCTCTATGCGGTCGGGCACACCACCAAGCACCTCGGCGGCCTTGCTGGCTGCAAGCGCCACACATATTGGTTCAGTACACCCTATGGCCGGCACCACCCAGTGGTGCACAAGTTGCGTTATTTGTTGTTTCTCTGTTTCGTTCAACATGGAGGCGTAATAGGTTAAAATCCAAGTTCTTTCTTGATTTGCAAACGATAGGCCCGCGGCGTGCAAGCATATATGCGGTGAAAGGCTAAATAAAAAGCCTGTCGCGACGAAAAGCCCGACAACAGGCCTATCTCTTCAACCGTCATGTCCTTATGCTTGGGCGAGCGCATCATTTTACACACATCACGCAAACGCAGGCTATTGACCAATGCACTGTAATTATTGCCTGTACACAAAGCCACGGCCGCCGATATGTAGCGTGTGTTTGTGTGCAAATCGGCCGCAAGCCGCTTGGTGTTGTACTGCGGGTCACGATACAGTTTCTCGCGCGTCAGCTTTTCTAATATTTGTATGTACAGTTCGTTTGCCTTCTCGGTGTTCAACCTGCTGCGATAAGCAGGCTCTGCTTTTGTATTTACAGTATCTGTTCCCATAATGTGATATCGATGCAAATATAGCGAAAATAATTGACACTCGCACATCTCTGCCCATTAAAGGCTTAGGCTTCCATTCAACTATAGTCCTCTGATATTTGGTAATTTGGTCTTTTAATTGCTAAATTTGAAGTGCAAAGAAAAAGGAGCAGTTGCAACAGATGACAAGCAAAGGATACATACAACGTCAGGGGAAAGATGGAAGCTGGTATGTATTTGCTACATCTTCCATATAGAGAATTATGTTAAAATCACGTTCAAAGGTGGCTTATGGCCACCTTTGAACGTGATTTTAATATTCTGAAACAAAAAGACGATCCTAATATGTCAGAAGAACGCCTTTACATGGCGCGACTTCCGCTTAACCATGGGTTACCGCGTGTTGAAACAGTTGCACCCTAACTTACAAGCCGCAACGTCCGTTTTGATATAGCACTAAGCTTACTAAAACTTCGCGTCTGGCTTAGGCGTGCAAAAGCGCATCTTAATGGCCGCAGCAACCTGTGCCATCAAAGCAATGGGTGCAAAGTTTGCACTTGGGCAGCCCTATGGCCTTGACCAGGGTTTCGAGTTTGTTGAAACGCAACGAGGTCAAGCCGAGGCGCTTGCGTATTTCCTCCACCATGCGCTTATACTGCGGCGAGTCGGTTGTGGCATAAAGCGCAAGGTCTTTGTTCGGATCGCCCTCAAAGTCGCCAATGATGCGGCGTGTAATAAGCTCCATGTCGCTTTTCGACGACGTAAAGCCTATGTACGGGCAGCCATAAATAAGCGGCGGACAAGCTATGCGCATGTGCACCTCGCGCGCCCCATCGTCAAACAGCACGCCCACATTGTCGCGCAACTGGGTGCCACGCACAATCGAGTCATCACAAAAGAGCACGCGCTTGCCATTGAGCATATCGCGGTTGGGTATGAGCTTCATCTTGGCCACGAGCGAACGCATCGACTGGTTGGCGGGCGTAAAGCTGCGCGGCCATGTGGGGGTATACTTTGATATGGCACGCTGGTAAGGCTTGCGCATACCGGCGGCATAACCCAAAGCCATGCCCACGCCCGAGTCGGGGATACCGCACACGCAGTCTATCTCGGTATCGTCCTCGGCAGCCATCATGCAACCATTGTCATAGCGCATTTCCTCCACATTACGACCCTCATAGGTTGAGGTGGGAAATCCGTAGTACACCCACAAGAATGAGCATATCTGCATTTGCTCACGCGGAGCGCGCAGCTGCTCTATGCCGTCGGCACGCAAGCGCACTACCTCGCCCGGACCGAGATAACGGTCGGTCACATAATCCAGGTTGGGGAAAGCTGTGCTCTCGCTCGTGGCAGCATAGGCACCATCTTTCTTACCAATAACAATGGGGGTGCGGCCCCATGAGTCGCGGGCTGCTATGATGCCGTCCTCGGTTAGCAAGAGCATGGAGCACGACCCCTTGATGTGGCGGAACACATTGTCTATGCCGTCCTCAAAAGTCTTGCCCTGAATGATGAGCAGGGCTACCAACTCCGTCTGATTTGTTTTGCCCGACGACAACTCGGTGAAGTGCATGTTCTGGCCAAGTAAATGCTGCTCAAGCTCGTCCATATTCTGTATCTTAGCCACAGTCACAATGGCAAAACGCCCCAAGTGTGAATTCATCACAAGTGGCTGTGCATCGGTGTCGCTAATCACACCTATGCCCGATGTAGCACCTGCAAAGCGCGACAATGTCGGCTCAAACTTGGTGCGGAAATATGAGCTCTCAAGGTTGTGTATCGAGCGTGTAAACGTACGGTCCGACGCGTTGTAAGTGGCCATACCGCCACGGCGGGTGCCTAAATGCGAATTGTAGTCGGTGCCATAAAACAGGTCTGCCACACATTCAATGCGTGACACGGTACCAAAAAAACCTCCCATGTTGTATTGTCTGTTATGGGCGGTTCTAATAATTCTGAAATAGGAATTTGTTCTCTATCGGAAGTGTATTTTTGTAAGCAAGCGAAGGAGCATAGCGGGCTATGCGACTGAGTTTGCTTACAAAAATACGCTTTCGAGAGAGGACAAATCACATTTCAGAATATAAGCACTCTAAAATCAGAATTTTTAGAACCGCCCTTGTGTTTGTGATGGTGTTTGCGGTTGCAAATTTACTCTAAATATGAAAAAGCAAAAGAACATCTGCGCCAAAAATGTTCGCAAAAATGTCACATACTGAAAAACCACACATTTATTTCTTAATTACGGGCAAATTACATACCTTTGCATTAAGCATCGCTCCGACTGTTAGCCGGTGCTCCGAAAATAGCAGGCACAAACTGGCACATCACATCAGCATAAAACTTTGATGCGCCTAACAGACGGCCTGCCACACCACTAAAGAAGTACCATTATGGAAAAGTCAAGCACATATAACTACAACGTCGAGCCTTTTACCGAGGACATCTGCGGCAATCTGGCTTGGGGCAACCTGGGCAATCTCATTTTGCGCTGCGCCTCGCTGCATGCCGGCGAGCATGGTTTTGGCTACCCACAAATGATTAAGCTGCATCATGCCTGGGTTTTGTCGCGCTTGGTCATCGAGATGGAGAGCTTGCCCAAAACGGGCGAGGACTTTGGCATCGAAACATGGGTGGACCGCCTCTACCGGCAGTTTACCGACCGGCACTTCAGCATCACAAGACCCGACGGCACGCCCTATGGCCACGCCACAAGCATTTGGGCCTTGATTGACACCGAAACACGGCAGCCTGCCGACCTTGAGCAACTGCCCAACGGCGGATTTGCCAATGTGCTCATACCCGAACGTCCATCGCCTATTACACCAATGGGGCGCATTCGCATGAAAAATGCCGAACTCGTGCTCACACACAAAGCAGCCTACTCCGACCTCGACATCAACGGGCACGTCAACTCCATACGCTACATCGAACTGCTGCTCGACTACTTCTCGGCCGAACTGCTGCGTGAGCACCCCGTCCACCGCATCGAAATGGCATACTGCCTCGAATCGTACTGTGGCGACACACTTGAGGTGTATCACGACATTGACAGCAAAAATGCCGACCGACACCTGTTTGAAATAAAGTGTGGCGAGAAGGTCATCGTAAAAGGCAGTGTGCAATTATAAGTTTCGCACCACGGCTCTTTGGGACTACAAACCATAACGAACAACACCTATATAATATCAACATAGTATAAATGGGAAAAGTATTGATTATCGGCGCCGGTGGCGTCGCAACCGTAGCTGCCCACAAGGTGGCAAAGAACACTGATGTGTTTAGCGAAATCATGATAGCAAGTCGCACCAAGTCGAAATGCGACGCCATTGTTAAGGCCATTGGTCGCGATGACATCAAAACCGCCCAGGTTGACGCCGACAGCGTGGAGCAACTCGTAGCACTCTTCAACGAGTTCAAGCCCGACCTGGTCATGAACCTTGCCCTGCCCTACCAGGACCTCACCATCATGGAGGCTTGCCTGCAATGCGGCTGCTCATATCTCGACACTGCCAACTATGAACCCAAGGACGAAGCACACTTTGAGTACTCATGGCAATGGGCCTACAAAGACCGCTTTGAAAAGGCCGGACTGACAGCCATACTGGGCTGTGGCTTCGACCCGGGCGTAACAAGCATCTACACTGCCTACGCTGCCAAGCACCACTTTGACGAAATTCAGTATCTCGACATCGTAGACTGCAATGCCGGCAACCACCATAAGGCTTTCGCCACCAACTTCAATCCCGAAATCAACATTCGCGAAATAACTCAGAAAGGTCTTTACTGGGAAGACGGACGTTGGGTTGAAACTGAGCCGCTCGAAATTCACAAGCCGCTTACCTACCCCAACATCGGCCCCAAGGAGAGCTACTTGCTGCACCACGAGGAGATTGAGAGCCTTGTAAAGAACTACCCCACCATCAAGCGCGCCCGCTTTTGGATGACATTTGGCCAGGAATACCTCACCCACCTGCGTGTCATTCAAAACATCGGCATGGACTCTATCAAGCCCATTATGTATCAAGGTATGGAGATTGTGCCGCTGCAATTCCTCAAGGCCGTACTGCCCAACCCGCAGGACCTTGGTGAGAACTACGAGGGCGAAACAAGCATCGGTTGCCGCATACGTGGTATCAAGGACGGCAAGGAACACACTTACTACGTTTACAACAACTGCTCGCACCAGGCGGCCTACAACGAAACGGGCATGCAGGGCGTCAGCTACACAACTGGTGTGCCTGCCTGCATTGGCGCACGCATGTTTATGCTCGGCTTGTGGAAGAAGCCTGGCGTGTGGAACGTTGAGGAGTTTGACCCAGATCCTTTCATGGACGAGCTCAACAAGCAAGGACTGCCCTGGCACGAAATTCACGACGGCGACCTCGAGCTCTAACACACAACGCACAGGTTATGAACTGACACGTGTGCAGACAAGCGAAGCGTGTAGACAGCACTATATTTACAAAAAAGCCATTTTGTCTACACTCTACACTTTTCAATGATTACACACTGATTATCAGCGCGTTACAGCGTGCAGACACATCTACACATTGTCTGCACTACCCGTCACCCGTCTGCACGCGCGCCAAAGTTCATTTTGCAACTACATAAAAGAGGAGCACCCAAACGCACGCACTTTTCTGCACGCGTTTGGGCGCTCCTTTTATTATTGTCCGGTAAAACGCAAAAACGCGAACAGACTCAAGCGCCAAACGCTACCTCTAATGGGGGCGACGCGTCCCGCGTTCATCGGGGATAGTACAGCTGTTATTTAGTGGTGTGTCTTTTCTTTTTATTTTCCCGACGCGAGACGCGTCGCCCCCATTAGAGTTAGCGTTTTGTGATAGCGTTGGGTGGTAGCGCTTGGTAATAGCGTTTGGTGCTTGAAGAAACGCAAGCTCTAATGGGGGCGACGCGTCCCGCGTCGGAAAAATATTACGCCTTCTACACGCTACATTTTGTCATGCGCGTGCTACCCGTCAAAACGGTTATGCCACCCGGACATCACAGTTACGAGGGAGCGGATTTGCTATTAGAGCAACAGAAATTCCGCTCCCCCATTACCCGTACAACATACCACACAAGCACATTTACACGACCTTGCTAACCGTGCAGACAAATGCAGACAAGCGTGCAGACAGAATCAGTCTCTGTCTACACTTCCTAACTATATGATTTCCATGCACTTAAAAGCAAAAGTGCAGAGTGCAGACAAAATGAGTTCAAAATACCGATGCGCACGCGTACGCGTGTGCGAGGAGACAAATTTAATACTGTATTTGACAACTACATGTGCAATTTTCGTGTTATATGTTTTGTAAATTCAAAAAAAATAGCCAATTTTGAAGCCAAACATATCAATAATACCATAAAACTCAATATACCATGGACGACAGACAACGACACTACAAAGATGGTGCAGACAATGAAATACTCTTTTCTAAAACGGTAAAAGCTGGCAAACGCATATATTATATAGACGTAAAACGCGACCGCAAAGGAGAGTTCTACCTGTCAATGACCGAAAGCAAGAGGCTGAAAGATGTCAACAATAATGCACTGCACCCAACATTCGAAAAACATAAAATTTTTCTATATCGCGAGGACCTCGAAAAGTTTATGGTTGCCCTTAACGATGCAGCCGAGTTCACCAAGGCCAACGCACCCGAAAACAGGCGCAGCAGAGAATGGACAGAAACGGAGAACAGCCTCGACTTTGCCGGCTGCGAAAGCGAAAGTGACAACGGCTTCAAACTCGATGTTGAATTTTAAGCCACTTGCAGTTTGGCCGTTAGGCAAAAAATACGTAATTTTGCACCCGATTTGTCCTGCACAGGCATAATGATGCCTCACGTGTGATGGCGAATTAAGCGAAATAAAAAGCCCCGTGACGTTGCAGCGTTTGGTGCGCAGACGCGATGCCATGAGGGTTAAAACTTAATTTAGAGTAACACAACTAATTAACAAAACAATGAAGCAAATTTCAATCAACGGTACTGCACGTACTGACCTTGGCAAGAAGGCTACTAAAGAAATCCGTAAGAATGGCAACGTTCCTTGCGTAATCTATGGTGAGAAGAAGGACGAGAAGGGCGCTCCCGTAGCTATCCACTTCTCAGTTAGCGAGAAGGAAATCAACAAGCTCATCTACACTCCCCACATCTACCTCATCGACATCAACATCGATGGCGAAGACCACAAGGCTGTGCTCAAGGAAGTTCAGTTCCACCCTGTAAAGGATAACGTGCTGCACGTTGACTTCTACGAAGTACATGCTGAGAAGCCTATCGTAATGGGTGTTCCCGTTCAGGCTAAGGGCTTGGCCGAAGGTGTACGCGCCGGTGGTCGCTTGATGATGATGGTTCGTAAGCTCAATGTACGCGCCCTCTACGATCAAATCCCCGAGAAGCTCTACGTTGACGTAACTTCACTCCACCTTGGCAAGACTATCAAGGCTGGTGACCTGCACTACGAAGGCCTCGAAATGGTAACTCCGAAGGAAGTTATCGTATGCGCAGTTAAGATGACACGTGCCGCTATGGGTGCTGCCGCTGCTGCCGCTGCCGCCGCTGAATAATTTATAACATTCAACACCGTTAAGGGTTGAGCGTAAAGGTGATAACGTGCCGCAATTTTCGTTTCGGCCGCTGGCCTGCGCTCGACCCTTAATGCGTTTTGGCTCTGTGTACGACACACGCTCTGAAGCTTTGGGCATCAAGGCTATTGATGGCGCCCCCCCTGAGGGCACGGTTAGCCGACTAAATAACGATGGGTAGCCTCATCATATTACCCCAAAAGCCTCACGCCTAAAATTCTGCACACTGGGCCTTATATAACCAACGCGCTGGCGGAATTTGTTAACGATTTAGCCGGTTTACAGGTCGGTTAACCAAGTGCTCTTACATTCCTTATCTATTTGTCATTAACACCACAAATAGAGCAGGACATACTTACTTGTTAACCTGTCTACTGGTTAACCCGTTAACCAATAATTCGGCCAATGGGTATAACTTATCTGAAACGTGAATTATTTGATAGTTGGGCTGGGCAACATTGGCGATGAATATGCCCGCACCCGTCACAACATAGGATTTATGGTGGTTGACGCACTTGCATCGGCAGGCGGCGTAACATTCGACGACAAGCGCTACGGCTTTGTCAGCACACTCAAGGTAAAGAACCAGACGCTCACCCTGCTCAAGCCCTCAACTTATATGAACCTGTCGGGCAATGCCGTGCGCTACTGGATGAATGAGCTGAAAGTGCCCGTTGAGCGCGTGCTCGTGGTGGTGGACGACCTTTCACTGCCCTTTGGGCACTTGCGTCTCAAGCCAAGCGGCAGCGATGGCGGCCACAACGGTTTGAAACACATTGCCTCAGTGCTCGGCACCCAAAAGTATGCACGCCTGCGTTTTGGCATAGGCAATGAGTTTCCGCGTGGTGGACAGGTGGATTACGTGCTCGGCGAGTTCGGCGAGGACGACTTGAAGACCATGGACGAGCGCTTGAAGGTGGCTGGCGAGGCGGTAAAGACTTTCTGCCTGGCGGGCATCAACATAGCCATGAACCAGTTTAACAACAAATGACAATGGAAGCCCGATTGGACAAATGGCTGTGGGCCGCACGCATTTACAAAACACGCACTCTGGCTGCCGACGCCTGCAAGAACGGGCGCGTCAGCATCAATGGCGCTCAGGCCAAACCCTCGCGCACAGTTAAGGCTGGCGACGAGGTGGCGGTCAAGAAGTCGCCCATTACCTACACTTTCCGCGTAAAGCAGGCCATTGAGAAGCGCGTGGGGGCAAAACTCCTGCCCGATGTGCTCGAAAACATTACAAAACCCGAGCAGTACGAACTGCTTGAGATGAGCCGTATCAGCGGATTTGTGGGCCGCGCACGCGGTACCGGACGACCTACCAAAAAAGACCGCCGCGCACTCGACGAATTTGCCGAGGACACGCCTGTCTTTATGGACGATGATTTTGATTTTGACGAAGACTGACACTTTACACACTTATGCAAAATAGTAAATGGGCACCTGTGGTGGTGCTGGTTGACGCCGACTACCTTGACCGGGTGGCGGCTGACTTGACATTGAATTTTGGCCGCATGATTGGCCGCAGCATAGCCAAGGCCGACCTTTGCCACTGGCTTGACTGCGTGTTGCTCGATGGTGCTTTGCGCCCTGGGCATAACGAGGTGCAGGTGCACATGCTGCACGCCAAACAAAAAGCGGCTTTGGAGCATTTTCAGCCTTCGCGCTTTGACGAGGACTTGAACGGCCTTTCGTTCGACGACAATCTCGGGCATTTTAGCTTGTTTGCATTTCCTGTGGAGGATGTGGTGCGCAGCGACGAGTTTTTCCTGCAATCGCTCACCATGCTAGCCGATGCTGCTGAGGTTGAAAAGCTCTTAGTGGTTGGCGACACGCAGTCGTATGGTAAAGGCATGGTGGACATCTGCCAAAACACCGATGGCAAAGATATCACACTCTTTGCCATGGAACCCGTAATGGGACAGGGCTTTAAGACTGAAATTTTGGGTTACTCGCTTATGTCGGCCATGGGTATCAGCGCTGACGAACTGCGCTGAGTAAACTGATGTGAACGTTTTTCAACTTTTTAGCTGCAAGATAGGCGGCACCTCGGAAGAAAGTTCAAGCAAGCTTGACTCTCTTCGCTCAGTTTGCACTATCTTTGGAATAAGATAGGCGGCACCTCGGAAGAAAGTTCAAGCAAGCTTGACTTTCTTCGCTCGGTTTGCACTATCTTTGCACAAAATAGGCCGCATTTCATTATTTACTAAAAACAACAATGGACAATTCTGCAGTTCAACGCGTCAAACAGCGTTATGGCATAGTGGGGAACTGTGAGGCACTGAACCGTGCCATAGAAATAGCGCTGAAAATAGCCCCTGTCGACCTCTCGGTGTTGGTGGTGGGCGAGAATGGTGTGGGCAAAGAGTCCTTTCCTCGCATCATTCACGACCACAGTTTGCGCAAGAACAAGAAGTACTTTGCCGTAAACTGTGGCGCCATACCCGAAGGTACTATCGACTCGGAGTTGTTCGGACACGAAAAGGGGGCCTTCACCGGAGCTGTGGACCAACGCGAAGGTTATTTTGCCGCAGCAAATGGCGGTACGCTCTTTCTTGACGAAGTGGGCGAACTGCCCTTGCAAACACAAGCACGTTTGCTGCGTGTGCTCGAAACAGGCGAATACATACGCGTAGGCTCGAGCGAGGTACGCAAAACTGATGTGCGCATTGTGGCGGCTACAAACGTAAATATGGAGAAAGCCATAGCCGAAGGCAAATTCCGCGAAGACCTTTACTACCGACTTAACACGGTGTCGATTGCGGTGCCCGCACTGCGCGAACGTGGCGACGATGCCGCACTGCTCTTCAGAAAGTTTGCGCTCGACATGAGCGAAAGGTATAAGATGCCCGCCGTACGACTGACGCCCGAGGCTCAACGCATGCTCGTTAGCTACTCGTGGCCTGGCAATGTGCGACAGCTCAAAAATCTGGCCGAGAACATGAGCGTAACGGCCGAAGAACGCGAAATAACCCCTGAGGTGCTGAGCCGCTACTTGCCATCTGAGTCGCACAGCAAACAAATAGTCATGGTGGGCGAGCCCGCTAAGGACACGCACAGCTTTGAGGCCGAACGCGAAATATTGTACCAAATATTGTTTGACCTGCGACGCGAAGTGAACGAACTCAAACGTTACGTCAGCGAACAACGCAACGGAAGTGACCATGCTGCAGCGGACTGTGTGGCTAAGCCTAACAGCCTGATTCTTGAAGACCAGGACCACACTGTAAAATTTGCTGAGGACGGCGCACAAGATTTAGCGTATTGGGAAGCCGAGGAGGTGAAAGACGACGAACCGGCAAAACCAGCCGATGGCAATGTGCCTGCCGCCGAAACTGATACGGGCAAAGCTAAAATGCCGCAGTCGCTCGACGACTTGGAACGCGACATGATAAAACGCGCCCTCGACATGAGCAACGGCCGACGCAAAGTGGCTGCCGACCAACTGGGCATATCGGAACGCACACTCTATCGCAAAATAAAGGAATACGGATTAGAATGATACGCAAAACGCTGCAAATTATTGTGCCGATGTTGCTGCTTTGCGCACTGACGGCTTGTAGCATCAGTTACAAGTTTACGGGGACGAGCATCAACTACGACGTGATAAAGACTATACAGATTGACAAAATAGTCAATCGCGCACCTTATGGTTGGGCACCTATGGAGGCTATTCTCAACAACAAGTTGCAGGACGTTTATGCCAACCAAACGCGCTTGAAACTGGTTAAACGCGGAGGCGACTTGCACGTGGCTGGCGAGATTGTAAGCTACGACCAGTTTAACAAAGGCATATCGGCCGATGGTTATGCCTCGCAAGTGCAACTGCGCATTACGGTGAATATCCGCTTTGAAAATGCCAAGACGAACCAAAAGTGGGAAAAGCAGTTTACGGCCACCAGCCAATACGACTCGACGCAACAGTTGACTGCCGTGCAAGAAAGTCTTGTAACCGAAATGGTTAAGGACCTGTGCGACCAAATATTTAATGCCACCGTGGCTGACTGGTAAACTGGTTTACGAACCAACAAGTGGTACAAACTGGCTGTTTAACAGGCTCGCACATTGTTGACGCCAATGTTTGATACCCCCCCCCACCGCCCCCGAAGGATTTCCACACCTCACGAACATCTTCTTTTTACACATCAATGGAAACTATAGCCGAACTCATAGCTCACCCTGAACAACTGAACAAGGATACTCTCTACGCGCTCCGCGAGCTCGTGGCCAAATATCCGTACTATCAGGCTGCACGGCTCTTGTTCCTGAAAAATCTGTTCTTACTGCACGACCCTCAATTTGGCGAGGAACTACGCAGGGCTGCCTTGTACCTGCCCGACAGACGCGTATTGTTTAAGATGATTGAAGGCGGCAACTACGAAATTCAACCTACCCCCTTGCACAAGGACGAGGAGGGGCAAGCCCAACAAGGCGACCGCACTGCTTCGCTCATTGACAACTTTCTGCGAACAGCGAGCGCAACAAGTGACGATAAACCAACGGGCGCACCACACCACCAGCCTACTGCTGCCGATGCCACGGGCGACTATGCGGCCTTTCTGCTTCAGCTCGACGATGCCGTGCCCGATGCGGCTGACGAAAGCAAGCCGACCGACCGCAGCGCCGAACTCATTGACGACTTTATTGACAAAAAGCCCGAACGCATACAACTGCAAGACGAGCCTGAATACACACCCGAGCAAACTGCCGACAAGGACGACACCGACAATGCGTCAGAAGACGGCTATCTGACCATGACTTTGGCCAAAATATACATTAAACAACAGAGATATGAGAAGGCGCTCGAAATTATACGCAAGGTAAACTTGAATAATCCGAAAAAAAATAGTTACTTTGCAGACCAAATCAGATTCTTGCAGAAGCTGATAGTCAATAAAAATCACGAAAAAGCATAACTCCGTTGCGTATGTTTGTTGTATTTATCATTATATGCAGCCTTATGGCTACGCATTTGCGCAAACTGGTGTAACACGTACACCGCACATGCGCAGGACGTTCTGCACACGTGGGTGACTACGAAACAAGTAATCAATAAAAACAAAACAAAATAATAAGACAATGTATTCAGTACTCGTAATCCTGGCTGTGTTAGTAGCCATCTTGCTTACGTTCATCGTTGTTATTCAGGAATCAAAAGGCGGTGGTTTGGCTTCGAACTTTGCAGCCTCTAACCAAATTATGGGTGTGCGCAAAACTACCGACGTTATCGAAAAGGCCACTTGGACTCTTGCCGGCCTGTTGGTAGTAATCTCAGTAGCAACCATCTTCTTTGCACCGCGTCAGTCTGATGTTGACTCTGTTGTAACATCTGCTGCTCCTGCCGCAACCACAACACCTGCCGCTCCTGCTGCTCCTGCACAGGCTCCGGCCAGCACACCTGCTGCTCCTGCACAGTAACGTATACTACTTGACAGTTGCTGAACGCACAAATAAATCTATGAGGTTATAATGTCCTTCCTATTCTCTACACAAAGGGGGCTTATAACCTCATAATTCTTTTTGCAAATTAAACAGCTTGATTGTGAAACGCTTGCTATTTACTATATATCTGCTGCTTTACTTCAGATTTGCGCAGTATGACGTCAGCGGCTACTGGCTCAGCCTCGTCGCCGGACATTTTGTCGAACCATGGCCCTGGACTATGGCCCTGGTTGCAACTGGTGTGCTGTTGCTGGTGTTGTGCTTGACTGAAAAACTGTTGGCACACTGGCACAAACCTGTCATCGTGGCATACGCCATCGTGGCATGGCTGGCCACAACTGGGGTGGGTATGGCTTTTACTACAGTATGGCATCAATTGCTGCTGGCTGCCGGGGGCCTTGTGCTGGCATGGCTGCTGATGATAACCGACAAGCATCTGCGCCACCGTTCACGCATCACCCCACAGACGTTCGGCGTCAACTTTCAATTCTTTGCAGTGCAAATGTTGCTGCTTTGCTTGTATGTGGGGGTGGGCAACGGCGTGAGCGACTTGCAGCATTACGAATTGCGTACAGCACAAGCGCTACAATCAAAGCACCCCAAACGCGCTTACAAGGTGGGCGACAAGTCGTATGCCACTTCACACCGATTGTTTGCCATGCGTTGTTACCTGATGGCCACCACACACAAAAAGGGGTTGGGCGACGAGGTGTTCAGCCAAATGGTGCCAGCCGGTGGTGCCGCCAGTCTGCTACTGCTGCCAACCGACAATTACCAGCAACTGTTGCTACCCGCATCGAAACTTGAAGGGCTATTGGGCAGCCGGCGCCATGCTAACGAGGGTGCCCTTGCCTATTTGCACCGCTGTGCCTGGCTGTCAGCATTCATGGGAGATGGCAAGCACACCGCTGCTGCAGACTACTACCTGTGTGCTTTATTGCTCGAACGCAAACTTGACTTGTTTGCCAAAGAAATTGTCTACTATTACCCCACCGAGGTGGCGCAGAGCAAACTGCCACGCTATTTTGCACAAGCGCTCATACTGTACCAACGCACACGCACACAACCCGATGTGTTCTATACCGACAGCAACATTGAGGCGAACTACCGCGATTATACCGATATGGCCGACTCTATACCCGACCGCACCGTTCGCACTAACATGCTACGCTACTCGTATGGCGAAACCTATTGGTGGTGGTACAGCTACGGAGGCAGCCACAAGTGACCGGCCGTTTGTTTAACTTTGTAAGTTCTGTGTATGTCTATATCCAAGGAGGAGGCACGTGTCATGGTTCTGTGCACACTGATGCTGGCCATCGGTGTGTGTATATCACTCGTGGTATTACGATGCCACGACGACAAAGATGAGCTACCCGAGGCCGACAACGAAACTCTCACAACCCTTCAAAACAAATGGAACGCCCATACCTCACACGACCGAAGGGACAATGAAATAGAACTTACTCCCTTTCCATTTGACCCGAACCATGCCGATTCGGCCACATTATGCCGTCTCGGCCTGAAACCGTGGCAAGTGAGCAACATGCTTAAGTACAGGCGCAAAGGGGGACGTTGGCGCTCGGCCGACGACCTGCAAAGGCTCTATGGTCTGTCAAAATCTCAATTTGAACAGTTGCGCCCGTATGTACGCATAGCCGAAGCTGACAAGCGCAAGGTATATGAACGTGCTGAGTGGCAAAGCAACTATGAACACGAGCCGCGACCAAAGACTGAGAAATTGGCCGAAGGCGCAACTTTGCCTGCCAACACTGCCGACACTACGGCTTTGAAACACATACCGGGCATTGGCTCGTATTATGCACGCAAGATTGTGGACTACCGCGAACGCCTGGGCGGCTTTGTGAGCACCAGCCAAATTGGCGAAATTGAGGATTTGCCAGCCGGCATTACACGCTGGTTTGTGCTTGACAAGGCTGACAAACCCAGACAACTGCGTATTAACCACGCCACATTCAAGCAAATGGTGCGCCACCCGTATCTGAGCTATGAGCAGACCAAAATCATCGTTACACATATACGCCAATATGGCGCCATACGCTCATGGCGCGACTTACAACTCTACAAAGAGTTTACGCAGAACGACTTCAAACGGCTTGCCCCCTACATCTCTTTCAAATAAGACCGGGCAAAGTTGCGCTAAATGATTGTAAAATAGTAACTTTGCAGTTGCTTAGCTGCTAAGAGTGGCAGCAAGCAGCATATCTTTCATATTCAAAACAGCTGGACAACCTTTGTTGCCCCGAGTGCTTGATAAACCTCGTAAAAAACAAGATTTATGTCATACAACAACACTACATGTGCCCCGGAGCGCAAGCAGCGCCCGGCAGTAAGCATCGCGTTTATGATGCTCGGTGTGCTATTTTGCGTTTGCTTGATAGCCGCCAATTTGTTAGAAACCAAACAAATAGCTTTTGGCCCTATCGACCTGACAGCAGGTCTGATTGTATTTCCCGTATCATATATCATCAACGACTGCATGGTCGAGGTGTGGGGCTACCGCCGCGCACGCCTTGTTATATGGTTGGGCTTTGCCATGAACTTTTTGTTTGTACTGTTCGGCATGTTGGCCGACTGGCTGCCGGGAGCGCCTTACTGGCATGGCGAAGAAGGCTTTCACGCTATTTTTGGCTTGGCGCCACGCATTTGCGCAGCCTCGTTTGTGGCGTTCCTTGTAGGTTCTTTCTTGAACGCTTATGTCATGAGCCGCATGAAACTGCGCTCCAATGGCGGCAAGCATTTTTCGTATCGTGCCATAGCCTCCACAGTTGTGGGCGAAACCGGCGACTCTTTGGTATTTTTCCCTCTTGCCCTCGGCGGTGTGGTGCCCTGGCCAGTCATTCCCCTGCTAATGCTTAACCAAGTGGTGCTTAAAACCGCTTACGAAATCGTTGTACTGCCCATCACCATACGCGTGGTGCGAGCACTCAAAAGACATGAGGGCGAAGACACCTACGACAAGGGGATATCGTACAGCGTATGGAAAATATTTGATATTTAATTCCTACTTATCATAGCATAATGAATAGCAAACACCAAATACACTTGCCGGTTGATGGCGGTGTAACACATGAGCCTGCCCTGGTCGTGTTCAGCGGCGGGCAAGATTCAACAACTTGTTTGTTTTGGGCTAAAAAACACTTCAGCAAAGTGTATGCGCTTAGTTTCGTTTACGGACAGAAACATGTCCACGAAGTAGAAATGGCCGAAGATATAGCACATGAGGCAGGTGTACATTTCGACAAGATGGACGTCAGCTTTATCAGTTCGCTCGCACACAATTCGCTCACCGACAGTTCGATTGTGATGGACCAGGTAAAACCTGCCGACGGCCCTCCCAACACTTTCGTGCCGGGACGCAACCTTTTCTTTCTGAGCATTGCTGCCGTTTACGCCCGTGAGCACGGCATCAGACACATTGTGACCGGTGTGTCACAAACCGACTTTTCGGGCTACCCCGACTGCCGCGACGCCTTCATTCGTTCGCTAAACGTCACAATCAACCTGGCCATGGAGGAGCAGTTTGTCATTCACACCCCGCTCATGTGGATTGACAAGTGCGAGACATGGGCCTTGGCCGATGAGCTGGGAGTGCTCGACCTCGTGCGCCACCGCACCCTCACATGCTACAACGGGGTGCCAGGCGATGGGTGCGGACATTGCCCCGCCTGCAAACTGCGCCGCGAAGGTCTTGAGCAGTATCTGGCCATAAAGAACAACTCTACAAAAGACTAACAACTCACACAACGATTATATATTATCATGCGCGACGACTTACAACTCAACGCCCTTGGGCGCAAAACAGAATATAAAAGTGATTACGCCCCCGAGGTGCTTGAAACATTTGTAAACAAACACCCTGGCAACGACTATTGGGTGCGGTTTAACTGCCCCGAATTTACCAGTCTCTGCCCCATCACCGGCCAGCCCGATTTTGCCGAAATACGTATTTCATACCTGCCCGACGAACTCATGGTTGAAAGCAAAAGCCTCAAGCTTTACTTGTTCAGTTTTCGCAATCATGGCGACTTTCATGAGGACTGCGTGAACATCATCATGAAGGATCTCATCAAACTGATGAACCCCAAATACATCGAAGTGACAGGCTTGTTCACCCCTCGTGGCGGCATCAGCATTTACCCCTATGCCAACTACGGCCGGCCCGGCACAAAATATGAGAAACTGGCCGAATACCGTTTGCAGCAACACGACCTGTAATGGCAAAGTTGCGGCAAAGGTTGCACCAACTAAATGGTTCTGTGGCAAATAATGGCAGCAGAACCATTTTTTTGTGTACTTTTGCACGTATATATCCGCCAGCTGACACAGCTGCACTTCACACTTTTAACTATCGCTTTATGGGACAACGACTGAAAAACTTTTGTTGGAGCCTGATACATAAGAAGTACTTGTGGACAATACTCTTCTTCATAGTAGTAGTGGGATTTGTCGATCCCAACAGCTTTTGGCACCGCTATGAGATGCATCAGCAGAACGAAGAGTTGCGTGCCGAAATCAAAGACTTTGAAGACCGCTACAATGCCGACACACACGAACTTAACGAACTCGAGCACAACCCCGAGGCTGTGGAGCGCGTGGCACGCGTAAACCTTTATATGAAAACCGCCAACGAAGACGTCTACGTCATCGAAAGTGACAACACAAACACTGACGAATGAAACAATTTGCATTATACGCCGGTGGCATACTGCTCGTAGCGGGTGCCTTGCTGCCCTTGTTCCTGCCAACTGTTGCCCCCTATTTGTTTGCCTTAGGCGCACTACTTTTTGCACCAGCACAAATTGCCGACCGCTATGAAGGGCGAAATATCATAATTCGCCGTTTGCGCCGTCAGCAGGTGATGGGTGCCCTGTTGCTTGTGGTCACGGCCGCACTTATGTTTATGTCTGCCTACCATTGGCCCCCATTTCGTGGCGGCGAATGGAAAATAGCATTGCTCATAGCCGTATTTTTAGAACTATACACCACATTGCGCATCGATGCAGAGGTAAAAAAGGAGAAATAACGCCATTGCAAGTTATATCTGTCCGTTGCAAAGGCTAATGTTAAGCTATAAATTCATACCTTTGCATAATCATTACCTTTTTCAGACTATCAAAATAATGACTCAAGATACCGAATTAGCCGAACAGTTGCGCCACATCAAGCGTTCTCTGCGCGGTGTGATGAACGGTCCTGTCAGCGCCTCGATGCGCGACAAGGGCTTAGCCTACAAGGTTATATTTGGTGTAGAACTGCCACGGTTGCAGCAAATGGCTGCCGACCTGCCACACACCTACGAACTTGCAGCCGCTCTGTGGAAGGAAAACATACGCGAATGCCGGCTGTTGGCGGGCATGCTCATGCCAACAGAGCGCATGGACGCAGACTTGGCCACATTGTGGGTTGAGCAGATGCAATATGCCGAAGAGGCCGAATGCACCGTACTGCACTTGTTCAGCCACGAAGCTTGGGCTTCGGTCAAGGCTTATGAGTGGATTGCTTCCGACAGCGAAATGTTTCAACTCTGTGGTTACTTACTACTCTCGCGACTGTTCATGCAAGGTTCCGTGCCCAACAATCGCGATGCCCAAGAGTTTATAGACCAGGCAGCAACCGCCATGCACCAACCGCAAAGCATGGTCGGACGTGCAGCCGGCAAAGCACTCGTCAAATTCATGAACCTTGGCCAGACACAAGAACACATGGCCGAGCAAATGCTGCAAGCACTTAAATAGAAACAACTTGTCTCATCATGAGCCGTAATGAGAGCAGATGCGCTACTTGTCAAAAGCCACCCATGCTCCCATAACAACAAATATATCGAAGGCTGACTCTCATACATATATGAAAGCAATACGATTTGATGCACTCTTAAAGACCACCATTTGGGGCGGCGAGGAAGTGACAGAACTCAAACATCTGTCGCAAGCCCCGTTGCAAGTAGGCGAAAGTTGGGAAATTTCAGGACTTCCTGGCGACGAGACACTTGTGAGTGATGGAGAGTTTAAGGGACAGACATTGTCGCAACTCATTGCAACCCACGGAGCCAGTCTGGTTGGCAAGCACAATTACGAGCAGTACGGCACAAACTTTCCACTCCTCGTCAAGTTCATGTCAACGGCCAAGGACCTCAGCATACAGGTACACCCCGACGACGCCATGGCGCAACGCATGGGGCACCCCTTTGGCAAGAGCGAAATGCAGTACATACTGCACGCCCAGCCGGAGTCACGCTTCTATGCCGGCTTTAATGCCGACTTTTCTGCCGACGGCTACAGCCAAAGTGTACAAGACGGCTCCTTGATGGCACACCTCAAATGCCATGCCACACATGCCGGCGACTGTTTCCTCATTCCCGCAGGACACATTCACTGCATAGGCTCGGGCAATTTCTTAATTGAAATTCAGCAGTCGAGCAACGACACCTTCCGTGCCTACGACTTCGACCGGCGCGATGCACAAGGCCAACGCCGCGAACTGCACATTGCACAAGCACGCGAGGCACTCGACTTCCACGCATATCCCACCCATCGTGTACATTACGACCACAAACCAGACACAGCCTCGCTGCTGGTTGACATTCCCGAATTTGTAGTACGTCTTTACGAGATTGAACACACACTCTATGTGGACTATGCAACCACTGACTCGTTCATCATATACATAGCCTACGAGGGCGACGCCTTGCTGCATTATGACGAGGGTGACGTACACCTTAGTGCGGGCCATACCATACTGTTCCCAGCCTCCACCACCTTTGTGCGTATAGAGCCAGGGACACACGGGTTCAAAGCACTCGAAACATATTGCTGAAATCACCCAACGCCCAGCACAATCTGCAAATCAAGCAAATAAATACAACCGTTATGAAAGGCGGCGCCAAGAAGTGAAACACCACACGTCCTGGCGCCGCCAATATTATATTTATTGCTTCTATATATTACTATAGCTATAATATCAGAGTGGTTTTACCGGACAACAATATATTATTTTGCACCTCACGCAGTACAATGTAGCCTTGCTGCTACGTCGGCGCGGCACTTGCTGCTGCACCAGTTCACGCCCCAGAACCACGGCAGTGAACTTCTCCTTTGTCCGTCTGGTCGCGCCGTTGCACTTCGGGCGTGCGGTCAAGCACATTATAGCGAAAGTCGCACAGTTCGTCCATCAGGGTGATGGTTTGTTCTGCCAGACCGCAGTTTGTAGTGTTGCCAGTTGTTTGCGGTGCACAGTCAGTGTCGTTACCCATGCGTTCTTGCTGTTGGGGCGTTTCAGTATTTCCACTTTGTGGCTCCGGACTATGTCCGATAGTGTCTATCAGTTTGTCAACGCCACGTTTCACAATGGCATCGGCATAGCGCAACATTCTGTTAAGCATTCGTTTCATGGTAGTCAATACAATTCGGTTTTGTACAAAAGTGCTGCAAAGGTAACACCAAGGCATTGCACCCATCAAAAAAAGTGTACAATTTGTACACAAATATTTGTTCTCTACCCGTCTGCCTACATGTAAAAGAGTGCGTGTGTTTTTACTGCCATCTTACACTTTTTGCACATAACAAGTTGATACACAGAGGTTTCAAGAGTGTAAGATGATTTCAAAGTATCTTACACTCCCTTGCATACATCTTACACACCTTACCCCGCTGCCACGCAGTCGGTTTGGACGTATGCGGCGGATTTTACGCCATAGGGACGTAGGAGAATCTGTCGGAGCAACAGACTTTTCTGTTCCCCTATGCCGTAATATCGCTCTCCCATGCTTGTGCCGTGTGGCAGCGTGCAGGTTGTGTAGGTTGTGTGTAGGTGGATTTGGCAGCATCTTACACTGCGTAAAATATTGATAGCCAATGAGTTATGACGTATTTGTGTAAGATGTAAGATATTCGGTATGTAAAGCTATTGTAGCATTGTAAGCTAAATTGCACATATTTAGAATTGTTCAGTTAATGCCTTCAGCGGGAGCACGCATTAACAGAACAATCCTGTTTTAGGGGGCCTAAATATGTTTTTTCGGTTTTAGTATATGATTTTATGTGCAAAACGTGACAAATGTAATTTTTTATCACTATGTTTGTAAACAAAACGAGATGTAAGAATATATGGTGAAAGATAATTTTCCGATAAGGCTGAAAGAAGCGCGTTTGATGATGGGCTTCAGCATGGACAAACTTGTGGAGCGCGCGGGTGGTGCCATTACCAAGCAGAGCATATCCCGCTATGAGAGAGGCATAATGCACCCGAAGCATAAAGCACAGGCTTCCTTGGCCAAGGCTCTCAACATCAGCATGGATTACTTCAATGGTACCAATCTTAAGATTGACCTGCCAATGCTTCGTACTACCTCAGGTAACCAACTGACAGAAGAGGAGCTTGTTGCTTTAGAAGCCAAACTCTCCTTTTGGGCAGAGCAATATCTTGACAAGGAAAAGAAAGCAGGTATTTCCACTTCTTTTACGAATCCAATTCCGAAGACCCCAGTCTCAGAATTGGAAGACGTCACACGCATGGCAAACTTCCTACGGCAGGAATGGCACTGTGGCGACGGCCCTTTGCCATGTATATTGCGATTGTTAGAGCGAAAAGGCATCAAAATTTTGATAGCAGAACTTCCTGGCGATGTGTGGGGCGTGAGCACGTGGGCCGACAAAGTGCATCCACTCATCGTGATAGACCCATGTCCTGGTAAGACCACCACAGACCGCCTCCGCTTTACTGCGGCACACGAGCTGGCCCATCTGCTCCTCACCTTTCCGAAAGATATGGAGCCGAAACAAATAGAGAAGCTATGCAATATGTTTGCCGGTTTTTTCTTGTTCCCGAAGGACACGTTCATCGACGAGATGGGAGGCCCCAAACGCGCGCAGCTCACACTGGAAGAACTGATAGACCTCAAGGAGGTGTATGGTGTGTCGGTTTCTGCCCAAGTGCACGAGGCCAAGGACTTGCAGATGATATCCGATGAGCACTACCATTGGTGGTACAACGAGCGAATTAAAAAGAACAGCATGGAAACAGGGTGGGGAGACTACAAAATTCCTGAAACGATTGGCAGAGAGAGAAGGATAGATTCGAGAATAGGAAAAAAGGAAGATTTATGAAATACATATCTCATATATATCAAGACCAAGCAGGACATTGGATTATACAATCCAATGAAGCCCATACTGCTGGTGTCGCAAAACTTAGTTCTCAATTTGCTGCAGAATTTGGCATGGGGGCGTGGGGTAAGGTCTTAGGCCAATTCCATGATAAGGGAAAAGAAACAAATGCTTTTCAGCAACATATTAAGAAGAATAGTGGATTTGCTCCAGAAACTAAGGTTGTAGGTGATTATCATCATGCGTATATAGGTGCTATTATTGCAAGAAACCTTTATGGAAAAACTGCTGATAATTTCTTTGTAAACCAAATATTGTCTCATCATTCAGGGTTGCATGATTCGTGTGAATTGGACGGTGAAAAAAGCGAACTTAAAAAGGATATACCAGCGGAGGTTAATACAAATGCGGAGAAAGATGTTTTAGATAAATTATCTTTCAAATGCGGAGCAAGTGATATTCATCATTTGTCTCGTATGTTGTACTCTTGTCTTGTAGATGCAGACTATCTTGATACTGAAGCTTTTATGGACAAAGGGTCCTCAGAGTTGCGTGCAAATAAGACTGCATTAAAAGATTTGCTGCCAAAATTGGAAGCCTATCTTCGCAATCTGAAAGATAGAGCGGAGAATACAGAGGTGAACCATATAAGGTCAGAAGTGCAGTTGCGATGTGTTCAAACAGCTGTGTCGCCTATAGGTTTTTATAGTCTGACAGTTCCTACAGGTGGGGGCAAAACGCTTTCATCGTTGGTTTGGGCCATGAAGCATGCTATCCATAATGGACAAAAGAGAATTATTATAGCGATACCATATACAAGTATTATCGTACAGACTGTAGCTATATTGAGAGACATCTTTGGGGCAGAGAATGTATTGGAGCATCATAGCAATGTTGACCCAGAGCAAATAAAAGATGAGAAGCTCAGAGAACAGATGAAGTTGGCGACCGAAAACTGGGATTATCCTATTGTGGTCACAACCAATGTGCAACTGTTTGAGTCGATGTTCAGCAACAAGCCGTCTGTTTGTCGCAAACTGCATAACATTGTCAATAGTGTACTGATTTTGGACGAGGTGCAGACGCTCCCCATGGGTTATTTGCAACCAATTGTAGATTCTTTGAAAACCTATAATAGTTTATTCAAGGTGTCTGTATTATTCACCACTGCAAGTCAGCCTGTTCTGAGTGGCCTAATAGAGGGGTGCAATCCAATGGCATCATTTCAAGGAATAAAAGCAATCAATGAAATCATTCCCAAAGACTTTGAACTCCATGAGCGATTGAGAAGAGTAAAACTTGATATAGACAATTCGGGCAAATCATACGATGAAGTAGCGGAGATGCTTAAAGCACACAAGCGGGTGCTTTGCATCGTGAATACACGAAAGGACGCTAAGGAACTCTATGAACGTTTACCGCAGGAAGGCATAACCCTGCACCTTTCGAAGATGATGTGTCCTGCACATATTAGCGAGACAATAGAGCAGATAAAGACTGCACTCAAAGATGATGACAATGAAATTATCCGTGTGGTATCTACCCAATTGATAGAAGCTGGAGTTGACATCGATTTTCCCATTGTGTTTCGGCAAGAAGCTGGTTTGGACTCCGTCTTGCAGGCAGCAGGCCGTTGCAACAGAGAAGGAAAGAAGAAAGTCTGTACTACATACGTTTTTAGTCTTGCTAAAGAGCACAACCTTCCTAAAGGCGGAATACAAAATGGTAACAATGCAAGGCTTAGCTTGGATCCGTTATCTGATTGGTTTGCTCCCGAAACGATGAGTAGTTATTTCCGTCAACTCTATTGTCGAAATGATAGTTTTGACAGAAAGGACATAAAGCATTACTTATACGATGTGCATAATATGTGTTTTGCCAGTGCAGCAGAGAAATTCCGGCTTATAGAAGATGCAGGAAATACGGTTGTTGTATGTTGGGAAAATAGCATGGAACTGGTGCAGGAACTTCTGCAGAACGGACCTTCATATCTGCTAATGAAGAAAATCTCAAAATATTGTGTCAATATCTATCAAAGAGACTTTGAGGCATTATGCAAGATGGGCGTCGTGACAGAGAAAAGAGAAGGACTGTTTGTGGTAGATTACGCACAACAATATGATGAGCATATCGGTTTGCGCATTGATAACAATTGGGCAAATGAGTCGCTGATAATTTAAGAACTAACAATAAAAATAACTATGGAATATACAGACAAAGAATATTGCTTGGAAGTTTGGGGCGATATGGCTTGCTTCACTCGGCCAGAGCTAAAAGTGGAACGTGTAAGCTATGACGTTATTACGCCATCTGCTGCACGTGCCATATTTGAGGCTATATTTTGGAAGCCTGCCATTCATTGGCAAATAACCAAGATAGAAGTACTGAATCCTATAAAATGGACATCGGTACGCAGAAACGAAGTGGGTGCAGTTGCAAGCACTTCCTCTAAATCTCCCATATATATTGAGGAGAAAAGACAACAGAAAAACAGCCTCCTTCTGAAAGATGTACACTATCGTATTTGGGCAAAAATGGAATATCGTTCGGTTGCCAAACGAAAAGCGGAAGGAGATTTGTTCTCTCACGAACCAGGCAAAGATGAGAATCCTATGAAGTATTACCAAATGTTTGAGCGAAGAGCAAACAATGGCCAATGCTTCAACCAACCATACCTTGGAACTCGTGAGTTCTCTGCTTCGTTCCGTCTTGTCAATACAGAGGCTGATGACTTGAAACCTGCAATATCACCTGAGCAGGGTGGCAACAGAGATTTGGGAATTATGCTCTATGACATGGATTTTTCAGATCCAAAGAATGTTCAAGCTATGTTTTATCGTGCAGAGATGAAACAAGGTGTAATCATTGTTCCACCATTAAATAGTGAGGAGATTTTAAGATGATACTAAAGGCATTGTATGATTATTATAATAGGTGCGAGAACCTTCCTGTTTCAGGAATGGAAGAGAAAGAGATAGGTTTTCTTATCGTTATATCACAACAAGGTAAGTTCTTACGTTTTGAAGACTGCCGAATAGACAACAAACATGCTCGAACTTACCTTGTGAAGAAGCATGTTGGAAGGTCAAGTGCGGCAGTTGCGAATTATCTTTATGACAATAGTGCCTATGTCTTCGGCTTGTCTGACAGAAAAAATGTTGAAAAGGTTATTCCTATTGAAAATGATGACATAGAGAAGGCAAAGGAGAACCTTGTCAAGGAAATAGAGGATATAAAAAACACAATCGGGCAGCAAGGTGATAATGTTCCTGATGAGGAGGCTGTGAGACTGAAGAAATATTTGAAAGAACTTGAAGATAAATGTGCAAAGCTGGATGAATGTGACAAAAAGGAACAGATCTATTTCGACACTTTCAAAGAAAAGGTGAACCAAATACACAGTCTTTATCCAGAAAGTTTAGACATCGCAGCTGTCAGTTCTTTCTATAAGCAAGAAAGAAAGGCAATAATAGCAGAGATGGTTCATGATCCTTTGTGGACTGAAATAAAGAAATGTCTCTCGAAGAAATACTCCGTCTTTTCTTTTAGAATAGATGGAGACACTAAGATTATTGCAGAAAAGAAAGAACTCCTGCAACTTGACAATGAAAATGACAATAAGTCTATTCAAAGTATGTGTTTAGTGACAGGTAAATATGGAATGTCTGTAGATACTACAACGGCGACCATGATACCCGGAAGTCAGGCTACTGCAAAACTTGTTGCTTTTCAAGTCAACTTTGGCTATGATTCTTACGGAAAGAAAAAATGTGCCAATGCCCCAATATCCGAGAATGCGGAGTTTGCATATACTACTGCGCTCAATGCTATGTTACAGAATGGCTCACATAACAAGTTCATGGTAGGCAACCGTACCTTTGTTTTTTGGGCTTCGTCAAGCAAAGAGATCGCAGAGGAGGCAGAGGAGAGTCTTTTTGATATGTTGGGTTATTCAGATACAAATGCGGATAATCCTAATGCCAAAATAGAGCAGGTTCGAAAGGTCTTTACCTCAATTTACTCAGGAGTGCTTAAAACCAACTTAGATGATCGATTCTATATATTAGGACTCGCTCCAAACTCAGCCCGAATAGCTGTAGTCTATTGGTCGGACACTTCTTTGAGAGATTTTGCAGGTATGGTTATTCGCCATTTTAATGACATGGAGATTGTGGATAACACCCGCAAGGATAAGAGGCCCTATATGGGTATAAGGGAAATACTATCAGCTGTCACCCTCGGCGGCAAACAATCTGATGTTACTCCTAATTTGCCAGAAGCTGTAGTTAAGAGCATTTTTCAAGGAACACCTTATCCGTACACGCTCTTTTCTTCATGCATTAGGCGCATTAGGGCAGAAATCGTGGATAATGGAGCTGATAGGATTACTCGTATGGCAATTATAAAGGCCTATCTGAACAGACAAAATGATAACAACAAAAAAATAGAAGTTATGTTAGACAAAAGCAACACAAACCAAGGCTACCTTTGTGGTCGCCTCTTTGCTGTTCTTGACAAAATTCAAGAAGATGCAAACGGAATTCATAGTATTCGTGAACGTTACATGAATGCAGCAAGTTCAACGCCAGCTTCGGTGTTTGCGACCATTCTGAACCTTTCTTCTCATCATTTGGAGAATCTTTCCAATGAGGGAACGAAAGTGTTTTATGAGAAACTAAAGCAGGAAATTATTGATAAGATTTCTGCTGATGGTTTCCCCGCACATCTTGATTTGCAAGACCAAGGACGTTTCTTCGTAGGGTATTACCATCAAAGACAGGACTTCTTTACGAAGAAAGAAAAAGAGAATGAAGACTAAAATATAAATACTTAAAATATAAATATTATGGCAACAATGAATAATCGTTTTGATTTCGTTTACATGTTTGATGTACAGGACGGTAACCCTAATGGTGATCCTGATGCAGGTAATCTTCCCCGTATAGAAGCAGAGACGGGCATGGGATTGGTAACAGATGTGTGCTTAAAAAGAAAAGTGCGCAACTATGTGCAAATTGCCAAGGAACTTTCCGACGGATTTGATATCTTTATCAAAGAGAAAGCTGTTCTCAATGACGAGATAGACAAGGCACATGACGATTCTGAAGTAAAGGGAATTAAAGATGCTAAAGAAAAAACTGCAGCTGCCCGTCGTTTTATGTGCAAGAACTACTATGACATTCGCACATTCGGCGCAGTGATGTCAACAGGTAAGAACGCTGGCCAGGTAAGAGGACCTATCCAGTTGACTTTTGCTCGTTCTGTAGATGCTATTGCGACAGCAGAACATTCTATCACACGTATAGCAGTAGCAACTCCAGGTGAGGCTGAAAAGCAAAATGGAGAAAACCATACAATGGGGCGTAAAGCAACCATTCCTTACGGACTCTACGTTTGTCATGGCTTTATCTCAGCCAACCTTGCCCGGCAGACCGGTTTCTCTGAGGAGGATCTCCAACTCTTTTGGGAGGCTTTGAAGAACATGTTTGATATGGATCGTTCTGCGGCTCGTGGCTTGATGAGTGCTCAGAAGCTTGTTGTATTCAAACATGATTCTGTGCTTGGAAATGCTCCTGCTAACAAATTGTTTGATTTGGTTAAGGTTGAGAAGAATACAGACTCAGCACCAAGATCTTTCAAAGATTACAATGTAACGATTGACAAAGATGCCTTACCATCAGGTGTGACTGTTGAGGAACTCATTTAGTATCATTATGTATACTGAAGATGAAATGCTCATGTTGTCGGGGATACAGCACTTTATGTTCTGCCCCCGACAATGGGCTTTGATTCATATTGAGCAGCAATGGGCTGACAACAAGCTGACGGCGGAAGGGAATATCCTGCACCAGAATGTGGACAACCCTTTCTATCGTCAGAAAAATGGCGATGTCATAACCCTCCGCTCCTTGCATATAGCGTCTAAGGAGCTGGGGCTTTATGGCATAACCGATGCGGTGGAACTGCTGCCTTCTGACTCAGAAGAAGATGCCATCACTCATCAGAGATACAAAGGATATTGGAAACCTTATCCCGTGGAATATAAAAGAGGACACAGTAAACCTGACGAAAGAGATGAGGTGCAATTAGCCGCACAGGCTATGTGTCTGGAGGAAATGTATGGTATCAGCATTCCCTTTGGTGCGTTGTACTACGATGAGGTTAAGCATCGAGAAACTATTGCCATCTCAGACCACTTGAGAAAAACGACCCGGCAATGTGCCGTTCAAATGCATGACATCTTCAAAAGTGGAAAAATGCCGCCAGCAATAAAGAAGCACCATTGTAAGAACTGTTCACTAAAAGACATTTGTATGCCGGAAATGACTGATTGCATAAAAGTTTCAACGTATCTAAACAAAAATCTATATGAGGATATTACTTAACACATTGTATGTCACTACGCCGGAGGCTTATCTCAGCAAGGATGGGCTTAATGTCGTTGTGTCAGTCAAGCAGGATGAGGTGTTTCGCATACCAGTCCACAATATAGAGCAAATAGTGACGTTTGGCTATATGGGGGCAAGTCCGGGACTGATGAAATTGTGTGCGGACAATGGCGTAGGTCTTACCTTTCTTTCTCCACAGGGAAGGTATATAAGTCGTTCACAAGGGCCGACAAGGGGAAACGTGTTGCTTCGTAAGGCACAATACAGGCTCTCAGACGAGCTAAACTATGCCTTACATCTCTCCAAGTTGTTCATTGCCGGTAAGATACAGAACTACCGGAATATTCTCAGGCGGTTTGTGCGTGACAATGGCAGTGATGAGGCTGTAGAGATTGCGGCAGAAAGCCTGTTACGGTGTAAGCGTAAGGTGTTGAATGCAGACAATGTCGACAGTGTGAGAGGTATAGAAGGTGAGGCTGCAAATTATTATTTCGGCGTGTTCCCTCGGCTTATTTTGAATCAGAAGGCAGACTTTGCGTTTGATGGGCGTAACCGCCGTCCGCCAAAGGATGCTGTTAATGCAATGCTGTCGTTTGTATATACACTTATATGTAACGACATGGCTTCAGCCTTGGAGACGGTGGGACTTGATCCCTATGTGGGATTCTTGCATACGCTAAGGCCAGGACGGGTGTCGTTGGCCTTGGACATGATGGAGGAATTGCGTGCCTACTTGGGCGACAGACTCGTCCTTTCACTTATAAACAGGAAGCAAATATCAATCAAGGACTTTCTGAAACAAGGTGACGAGGGAATTGTCATGACTGACTCTGGACGTAAAACGATAATCTCTGCATGGCAAAGTCGCAAGAGAGAACAGATTACCCATCCTTATTTGAATGAGAAAGTGAGCATTGGTTTGTTGCCTTATATACAGTCAATGTTGTTAGCAAGGTTTATACGCAGGGATTTGGAAGATTATCCTGTATTTTTAATAAATTAGTTTGCTTATGTTTGTACTGATAACTTACGATGTGAATATAACGTCACCGAATGGTGCAAAGCGTTTGAGAAGGGTTTCAAAAGTTTGTCTGGATTATGGGAAAAGGGTTCAGAATTCGGTGTTTGAATGTGTGTTGACCGAAACTCAGTTCGTTCTTCTTAAAAATCAGTTGAAAGGTCTTATTGAAGAAGAGCAAGATAGTGTGAGATTTTATCTTTTGGGGAATAACTGGAAACGTAGAATAGAAACGATTGGTAAGAATTTTGGACTTGATTTTACTGGTGAATTGATCATATAGAGCAATGAGAGTGCGAACCTCGAGTGCTGCATAAAAACATGGGAGGTTCGCAGTTGTTGTTTCTCAATATTTTATATTCATTTTTTTGTCTCGCATTTATTATATCAATATTTTTTGACTAACTTCGCGAAATGCTTACCTTATTAAGTTGATATTCAGACATTTGCTGAATATACAGTCGCACCCCGTGTGGGTGCGTGGATTGAAACCTCGAACCTCTTACGACTCCCTCGTCTAATGATGTCGCACCCCGTGTGGGTGCGTGGATTGAAACCCATTTAGTCTTAAAAATTCCATTTTCCCGCGATGGTCGCACCCCGTGTGGGTGCGTGGATTGAAACCTTGCTTTATACAGGACTGCTTGCCTGGCGATAAGTCGCACCCCGTGTGGGTGCGTGGATTGAAACTAATCGCTACGTGCAGCAAGCAAGCGATGTAAACGGTCGCACCCCGTGTGGGTGCGTGGATTGAAACATCTTTGGACAATGCTCTTAAAGTTATTTCTGTAGGTCGCACCCCGTGTGGGTGCGTGGATTGAAACTGAAAATGCCGCTAAATCCCTTTCGATTATTTCGTCGCACCCCGTGTGGGTGCGTGGATTGAAACTTACTGGTATTGGCAATGCCGTTGGTGGTGCTCGGTCGCACCCCGTGTGGGTGCGTGGATTGAAACCCGTTTGTGGTGGTTACATGCTTTTTGAGTCTTGGTCGCACCCCGTGTGGGTGCGTGGATTGAAACTGACTTTGTGGAGAGTACTTTCGTCCAAGGACAAGTCGCACCCCGTGTGGGTGCGTGGATTGAAACTCGTACTGCTCCGCTCAATACCGCTGCTTTCGCGAGTCGCACCCCGTGTGGGTGCGTGGATTGAAACATGGACGTTCCATAATAACCGCGATTTTTGGACCGTCGCACCCCGTGTGGGTGCGTGGATTGAAACATAACATTATGCGTACTGATTTTTTCGAGTGTTGTCGCACCCCGTGTGGGTGCGTGGATTGAAACCGGAAATATGTGTGATACTCCGGCGTGTCAATGTCGCACCCCGTGTGGGTGCGTGGATTGAAACATATATGTAACTTTTTGATGTTATGCAAATGCAATGTCGCACCCCGTGTGGGTGCGTGGATTGAAACAACGAAACGGCAGTGTTCAATCAAATTGAACAAGTCGCACCCCGTGTGGGTGCGTGGATTGAAACCGGCGATGATGCGGTTGTTCTTGTCAATGACGATGTCGCACCCCGTGTGGGTGCGTGGATTGAAACTCTGTTCCATTGGTCCAAATTCCATTGGTTTTGCGTCGCACCCCGTGTGGGTGCGTGGATTGAAACAAGAACCAAAAGTAATCTATTGGCATCTCTTTTGAGTCGCACCCCGTGTGGGTGCGTGGATTGAAACTCTACTGCGCAAATACCCGTCCTTAAAATCATTGGTCGCACCCCGTGTGGGTGCGTGGATTGAAACAACCTCTAAGCGGCCATAAAATTGCCGAGTTTTGGTCGCACCCCGTGTGGGTGCGTGGATTGAAAACACGAATTTGCTTATAACTCGCAGTACTATGCCCTGTCGCACCCCGTGTGGGTGCGTGGATTGAAACTATTGATGCTCTTTCACATCATGCTGATAAACAAGTCGCACCCCGTGTGGGTGCGTGGATTGAAACCCTCGGTGTCGCGACTTTAGCCGCCTCGATGATGTCGCACCCCGTGTGGGTGCGTGGATTGAAACTTGGAGAAACGCAAGGCGTTGGGCGAGAAGTTTAGTCGCACCCCGTGTGGGTGCGTGGATTGAAACGTCAGAACTCAAATGCACCTTGTTGAGCACAATGTGTCGCACCCCGTGTGGGTGCGTGGATTGAAACAAGTATAGATACGACACGCTGCCAGTCCTCCAGTGTCGCACCCCGTGTGGGTGCGTGGATTGAAACAAAATACGCAGAAGCTATAGAAAAAGCCCGTCTTGAGTCGCACCCCGTGTGGGTGCGTGGATTGAAACCTTTGCGGCATGAGTCAGCAGAGGGTTAATTCGGTCGCACCCCGTGTGGGTGCGTGGATTGAAACATAGTTGTATTATTTAATTTGTTTATTATCTTATGTCGCACCCCGTGTGGGTGCGTGGATTGAAACCTGCAAACAAGCAAGACGCAGAGGCAATCAAGGCCGTCGCACCCCGTGTGGGTGCGTGGATTGAAACTTCGAGGACGAAGATGCGCCCTGCAACAAGATATGTCGCACCCCGTGTGGGTGCGTGGATTGAAACGTAAGCAAGAAAGGGTTGGGCTAAGCAAAACCAAAGTCGCACCCCGTGTGGGTGCGTGGATTGAAACCAGCTGAATGTGGAAAACAAAAAGGGTAAACGAACATGGAAAGTTCGTTTACCCTTTACTAAATCATTGATTATTAAAGTTTTCTGCCCTTTGTTTTTCGGAGGAACTTTGTTCCTATTTAGTCAGCCGGTTCGAGGCAGGCGTCGAGCAAGGTTTCGATGGCTTCGCGGTCCATGTTTTGGCCAATGAATACGAGCTTTTGCATGCGGTCGCCGTAGGTGTCGTCCCAGTCGTTCATGACCGAGGGGTTCTGTGCCTTAAACTGCTCAAACTCCTCGGCAGGCATGGTGGCATACCATTGTCCGGCCTGGCTAAGCGACACTTGCTTGCCAGCCTGCTCAAATACATAACACATGTCGCGCTCTGTGCCAAAGTAGCAAATGCCCTTGCAACGAATCACACTCTTGGGCCACAGACGCGCTATGAGCTGGTCGAACTCTACCATGTTGAAGGGACGGCGACGCTTGTATACAAAGGTGCCAATGCCGTATTCGAGTGCTTCGCCCTCTTCCTCGTTCTCAAGGCCGTGGCAGTGCTCATGGTCGTGGTGGTGATGGTGGTGTCCGTGTTCGTGATCATGCTCGTGGTCGTGATGCTCGTGCTCGTGCTCGTGATGCTCGTGCTCGTCATCGTCGTCATTGCCTTCGACGGCCTCGATCCAGCGCGCCGAAGTAGCTACGCGTTCAAAATCGAAGTCGTTGGTGTTGATCAGACGGTCGAGGTCAACGTCGCAGTAGTCGCAAGTGATGATTTCGGCCTTGGGCTGCAACTCGCGCAGAATGGCTTTGATGTGGTCAAGTTCCTGTGCGCTGACCTCAGATGCCTTGTTGAGCAAAATCATGTTGCAGAACTCTACTTGCTGAATAACCAGACTTGCAAGGTCGTCCTCTGCCATGTCCTTCTTGTTGAGATCGTTGCCGCCAGCAAATTCGTCGCGCAGGCGCAAGGCATCTACTACGGTCACCACGGAGTCGAGTTTGGCAATGCCCTTGGTGGCCAGGTTGGGGTACATGCTGGGGTAGGCACAGATGGTTTGAGCTATGGGGGCCGGCTCGCAGATGCCGCTGGCCTCGATTACGATGTAGTCGAAGCGCTGTTGTGCCACAATGTCGCTGAGTTGCTGCACGAGGTCCATTTTGAGTGTGCAGCAGATGCAACCGTTTTGCAGGGGTACAAGGCTGTCGTCACCTTCGCCCACAATGCCGCCTTGTGCTATGAGGCTTGCGTCGATGTTTACCTCGCCAATGTCGTTGACAATGACGGCAAATTTGATGCCTTTCTTGTTAGAAAGTATGCGGTTGAGCAGGGTGGTTTTGCCACTGCCCAGATAGCCTGTGAGCAACAGTACGGGGGTGATATTGGGTGTCATGATATGTTTGTTTTTACGCGTTAGTGGAATTAGTGGGTTGGTAAGTTGGTTAAGTTTTTACGTTACTTGCCACTTTGTGTAGAACGCAAAGAGTGGTGTATAACATATTTGCTTGTTAACCTATGGCTCTGTTAACCGAGGGTCCCGTTTCTAACGGATTTATTCCTTGTATAAAAGGCTCATGTGCCGTAACAGCGCATGAGCCTTTGATAGTAGAGTAGCGTGATGACGCTGGGATAAAACTTATTTAGCAAGCGAAGTGCTGCCAGAGCCAATCATCTGCCCGTCGGCAAAGATGTAGGCAGAGTAGGCGCCGCCGCTGAGGAACTCGCTGACAGGCACGTAGAGTGTGACGTGTACCTCCTGTCCGGTATACTCGATGGTTTTGGCGGCAGAGTAGCCAATGGCGCGGTTTTCGTAGTGGAAGGTGCCGCTTTGGTTGACTACTTGCTGGCCAGGCTTGAGCAGACGGACGTAGACGGTGCGGTTGCCAGCCGAGGCAGTCACGTTGCGTGTGATGGTGAACGACACGGCAAAGCGGGCAATGTCCTTGCTCTTTTTAGCGCTTTTGCCGTTCTTTTTCAGTGGTGTGATGCTGATGCCCGTGGCGTCGAGCTGTGCCGCTATGGCCACACGCTCGTTGAGGTGTGAATTTTCGGCCTGAATGTTGGAGTTCTCCATGCGCACGCGTTCAGCGTCGGCACGTGCCATGTCACGTTCGCCAATAAGGGCATGGTTGGCTTGCTGCAGCGAGTCGACCTGGCGAATGTAGTCGCGCAGTACGGCACGCACAGTGGCCAGTTCGCGTTTCAGACGCAGAATTTCGGCCGAGCTGTTGGCCTTGGTATTTTGCAATTCCTTGAGCAGAGCTTCGGCACGTGCCTGCTCCTGGTTGAGCCGGTTGACAAGGGAGTCGTCCTTGATGCCTTTTTTCAGTTCGCCATATTGGCTGGCAAACTCGGCATATTGGTTTTCCATTTCCTTTTTGTCGAGTTCGGCCAGTTGTCGCAGTTCGGCCAATTCCTTCTCCTTGTCTTCAAGTTTTTTCTTGTCGCCGTTGCAGGCCACAAGGCCGCCAAGCACCGACAGGGTGAACAAGGCAAGCAGCAGATGTGTTATTCTCTTCATCATGTGTGGTGTTTGCCCCAAGGGGAATATGTGTCTATTTATTCAATAACGGTAGTCCAGCCGTGCACGTCAGGTTCTGTGCCATACTGAATGGCGCGCAGGTGCGTGTAGAGTTTTTCGCTCCATGGGCCCGGTTTGCCGTCCTTTGAAATGACGTAGCTCTTGTGGTTCTCGAGGTCGTCAATTTTGCGTATCGGACTGATTACAGCGGCTGTGCCACAAGCGCCGGCTTCCTCGAAGGTAGAAAGTTCCTCTTCGGGTATGGGGCGCACTTCCACCTCCATGCCGAGGTCCTTGGCCAGTTGTTGCAAGCTGCGGTTGGTGATGGAGGGCAGTATAGATGATGACTTGGGCGTGATGTACTTGCCGTCCTTGATGCCGAAGAAGTTGGCAGCGCCGCATTCGTCGATGTATTTCTTTTCCTTGGCATCGAGGTAGAACTCAGAGGCATAGCCGGCGTCGTGAGCCATTTTGTTGGCAGCAAGACTTGCAGCGTAGTTGCCACCCACCTTGTAGCGTCCGGTGCCGAGTGGTGCAGCGCGGTCGTACTCACGTATGATAACGTAGTCGTTTGTGGCAAATCCGCCCTTGAAGTAGGGGCCTACCGGGCTGACAAAGATGACGAACAGATATTCGTTGGCGGGGTGAACACCCACTTGTGCGCCTGTGCCGATGAGCAGCGGACGTATGTAGAGCGAGGCGCCGCTCTCGTAGGGCGGTACAAAGCGCTCGTTGAGTTTGACCACCTTCTTGACCATAGCCTCGAAGAGTTCGGTAGGCAGTTCGGGCATCAATATGCCGCGGCAAGTGCTTTGCAGGCGTTCAGCATTGTCCTTGATGCGGAAAGCGCGGATTTTGCCGTCGGGGCAGCGGAAGGCTTTCATGCCCTCGAAGGCTTCCTGGCCGTAGTGCAAGGCAGTGGCAGCCATGTGTATGTTGATGATTTCGGAAGAGCTTACTTCAATCTCTCCCCATTTGCCGTTGCGGTAGTAGCAGCGCACATTGTAGTCGGTGGGCATGTAACCAAACTTGAGGTTGGCCCAATCAATATTCTGCATATTACTCTGTGTTTAGTTGTGCCGGCAGACGGAATGGCAAGTGCAGGCTTGCCAGAGCTGGTTCTGCCAGTGGCTCAGTTTAATATTGGCGCAAATTTAAGCATTATATTGATAAAGTGTACGTGCTGCATGACTATTTTTAGCATATTGTGTAGTTTGGCCTTGTTGTGTGGTGAACTATGTGGAAGGGAAAGTTGGTTTGTCCAACGGTGGGTATACAGCACCAAATTCCTGCTTTCATTACTTTTTGTGCCATTGAATGGCGTGTAATGAAAAATAATGCTGTTAGGTGAAACCATTCTGAACCGTGAGCATGAACTATAATATCAGAATGGTTTTACTATACTACAAAAACTTACACACCGAGTATCTTGCATCTTACACAAATACGTTGCAACTCATTGATTATCAATATATTGTTCAGTGTAAGATGCTGCAAATTCCACCTACACGCAACCTGCACAACCTACACACCCCACACGCTGCCACACGATACAATCACGGGAGGGCGATATTACGGTATAGGGGAGTAGAAAAGTTTGTTGCTCCGACAAATTTTTCTACGTCCCGATGGCGTAAACCCCACCGCGTACAACAAAACCGATTGCAAGGCAACAGGGTGGGGTGTGTAAGATGTATGTAGGGGAGTGTAAGATGTTTTGAAATCATCTTACACACTTGGAACCTTTGAATATCAACTTGTTACGTGCAAAAAGTGTAAGATGGCAGAAAAAGCACACACATTCATTTATAAGAGGGATGACGGGGAGGGGACAAATCTTTTGTGTACAAGTTGCATGCCTTTTGTTGATGGGTACAAAGTCTTCGTGCTACCTTTGCCGCACTTTTGCTCTTATGTTCTCCGCGTCAGCGGCAGATTCCATAACTCATGGGCTGTGTGAAAAGGAAAATTAGTTTGCCCATTGGCGGAAATGCGGCACCATTTTATATCGAACTAATTTCGGACATCGACTCATAACGGCTTGTTTCGGGTAGCCGTTGGACAGATTGTTAGAAAAAAAACGCTGCAAAATTTGGCGGGTTTGTAATAAAGTGCTACTTTTGCACCCGTATTCGAGAGCAATGCTTCCCGGTACACTCCATTTTTTATGTTTGATTGGGGTATGGTGTAATGGTAACACTGCAGATTCTGGTCCTGCCTTTCCTGGTTCGAGTCC
>OFMS01000131.1_pt1 | contig 74705 bp, 50 predicted proteins | sample 1541871 | NCBI WGS metagenome assembly OFMS01 (sample SAMN04209251, study PRJEB22552) | human gut metagenome | biome: gut; material: feces | host: Homo sapiens | place: USA: Oklahoma
TGCCGCTTCGCTTGCCCTGGGCTAAGTAAATACTTGGGCCTTCAGCCCGCCCTTGTTAAATCCAAAACTTGAGTAACTTTTATCTTCATAAGCTGCGCCTCGGCCGCCTATTACCTCATGACCCCATTACCATATTACCATATTAGCACATTAATATATTAGCATTTCACATTGCACGCACTATTTGTAATAATCGTATTGTTCTTTGTCATCACAGCATTGATAAAGGACAGAATGCGTCCGGGATTGATACTCTTCTCGGGCGCTGTAGTGTTCATGTGTGCCGGCATATTGTCGCCCAAAGAACTACTCGAAGGCTTTGCCAACAAAGGCATGATAACCGTTGCCATGCTCTTCCTTGTGAGTGAAGGCGTGCGCCGGTCAGGTTTGCTCGAAGCACTCCTGCGCCGTTTGCTGCCACACCAGCAAGGCGCAGGCGAGCGACAAGTGCAAGCACGCATGCTGCCGGTGATAGCCTTTATATCAGCCTTTCTCAACAACACCCCTGTGGTAGTGATATTCGCACCCATGATAAAACGTTGGGCCGAAAAGTATGGGGTGGCCGCCACCAAGCTGCTCATACCCCTGTCGTATGCCACCATATTAGGCGGAGTGTGTACACTCATAGGTACCAGCACCAATCTTGTGGTGCATGGCATGGTGATAGATGCCGGCTACGGCGGGTTCAGCATGTTTGAGCTTGGCAAGGTGGGCATCATCATAGCTGCTGCAGGACTGCTCTACATTTGGGCCTTCTCGTCGAAGTTGCTCCCCGCAGCCCGCACCGACCGCAACGAAGAGACGCAGCCCAGCGAGTTGGGCCGCGGTCTGCACCGCATCGAGGTGGTGCTCGGCGCCCGCTTTCCCGCCATCAACCGCCGTATCATCGACTTTGACTTCAAGCGCAAGTATGGTGCCGACATATTAGAGCTCAAGCGCGGCGGTGTGACCATGATTATGCACGACATGCGCCGCGAACGCTTTCACGAAGGTGACACCCTTGTGCTGCTGGCCGACAACGACTTTATGCAGAACTGGGGCGACTCGTCATTCTTCCTCATGGTGTCGAATGGCAAAGAGACTGACTACAAAATGCCCCGTTGGAAGTGTTGGTTGTCGGTACTCCTCCTCTTCCTGATGATAGTGGGCGCCACGGTGGGCGAGTTGCCCGCAGTGCGCCAGGCCGCTCCGCGCATGCACCTTGACATGTTCTTCTTTGTCAGCGTTGTCACAGTCATCATGGCCTGGCTCAATATATTTCCGGCCCGCAAGTATACCAAATTCATATCGTGGGACATACTCATCACCATAGCCTCGGCCTTTGCTATAAGCCGCGCCATGCAAAACTCCGGCATGGCCGACCTCGTGGCACAGTTTGCCGTAGGATTGAGCCACAGCTGCAGCCCCGTGGTGTTGCTCGCCGTGGTGTTTGTCATTACCAATGTGTTTACCGAACTCATGACCAACAATGCTGCCGCCGCGCTCGCCTTTCCGCTGTCGTTGAGCATTGCGCAGCACATGGACGTAAGTCCCATTCCCTTTTTCGTAACCATCTGCATGGCCGCATCGGCCAGTTTCAGCACCCCCATTGGCTACCAGACTAACTTGATAGTGCAGGGTGTGGGCAACTACCGTTTTGCCGATTTTGTGCGTATCGGACTGCCGCTTAACATCATATCGCTCATCATTACCGTGCTCGTGGTGCCGCTGCTCTGGCCGTTCTGACAGGCCGTTTGCGCGCAAATGTTGCATTCGTGCGTACAAATGTTGCATGAGTACGCATTTACGCATCAATGCAACATATGTGTAAAGGGTAGGGCGGGGTGTCGTTGTATCTTTGCATCGTGAAAATGAGACAAGTAGTCGGTGCGCTTGTGCTACACAACAAAGCACGCGTGGCCAGACACACACTCTCCATTGACCAACACAAAAACGCAAAGGAACTACGACACACACGACTAAACTTCATACCACGGTATGGCCCCTGCGTGTAACACACAAAAGCAGTAGCGTGCGACTTGTTTACGTTTTCATTAAAACTCGAAAGTAATGCGGATTGAACCTAAACAAAAGGCTGCCATCTCAAGTCTGCGAAGATGACAAGATAAAGGCTGGTTCGATTCATTTCTCATAGATAGGTTAGGTTAAATACTCGGGTAAAAAGGTTGTTAAGGAAAGAAGATAAGGGTGCGTAGAGTCATTTCCCGAGTAGTGACTGCGCTGCCCGACATATAACGGCTCCGACGACGTGATGTTGTCGGAGCCGTTTCTGTATCATATAAGTGCGGGTCGCCATCGTGCTGAACTGGTTGCCGGCACTGTCCGGTCAAACCATTCAGATATTATTGCTCACGGATCACACCGATTGCACGGATTTTTTTGCTCGTGCAACGTGTTTTAGCACCACGGAGATGACGGATTTTACGGATTTTGTGAGCATTGCATGCTCACTTTGCCATTAGCTCGTTGCTGCGACCAGGTCCCTTACAACATAATCTGTGCTAACGTATTTCGCCACGGGTACATTACGGGCCAATAGCGAAGTGAGCATACAATGCTCACAAAATCCGTAAAATCCGTCATCTCCGTGATGCTAAAACACGTTGCATGAGCAGAAAAATCCGTGCAATCGGTGCGATCCGTGAGCAATAATATCAGAATGGTTCAACCGGACTGCAATAGTATCACATAAGCGCTGGGTCGCCATCGTGCTGGAACTGGTTGCCGGCAATATCTTTACGACAATCCCAATAATGCTTTCAAGTCGTCAATGCGGCAGTTCATACTTTGCGCTATTACCTCCAAGGACACACCATTGTGGTACATTGCTTGCGCCATTGAACGTATTTGCGCATTGGCGTCTGATAGCTGCGCATTGGCGTCTGATAGCTGCGAATTGACGTCTGATAGCTGCGAATTTACATCTGATAGCTGCGCATTGGCATCAGATAGTTGCGCATTGGCATCTGATAGCTGCGAATTTACATCTGATAGCTGCGCATTGGCGTCTGATAGCTGCGCATTGGCATCTGATAGCTGTGCGTCCAAATCCGACAGTTTTGCCTTTGCTTCCATCAGCTGTGTGTCACGATCCTCGATAGCTGAGAAATATTCGTCCTCGTCGTTCATTTCCTGTCGCAAATCGGCATTCATGGTGGCAAGGCCCAAACGGTGGAGCAAATGCATCATGTCGGGGTCGTCTTCGTACAATTTGCCGTCAAGGTTGATAACGTGCTGGTTTTTGTCCGCTACCAGTGTTTGGTCGAACACGCTCAACACCTTGTCGAGGCGGTTGTTGATTTTGCCATGCAGCAAAGGTATCTGCACAATAATGCTGTCGTGTGTGAGACTGTTGATAAAGGGGTCCGTGTCGCAGTTTGCCACCTCGCGGCCATCATAGTCAAAAGCCTTGTGATTAACGTACACCACAGGCTCTTCGATGTCGCCCACACGGTGGCCAAGCAGATACACGGCCACCATGGGCATGGCGTAGCATCGCTGCTCTTCTTCCTTCAGCATGTTTTCCTCGGCATTGTATTGGGCTGCCAGGTAACGGCGGAAGCGCAGGGTCTCGGTGTTGAGCCACGTCTTTTGTAACTCTATCAATATCAGGCGCTCCGAACCGTCGCTCTCGCGCACCTTCGCGGCAAAATCTATTCTGAACATCGACAAATTGTCACGTGTGACATTGGGGTGCTCATGACGCCGCATCTCAACAGTAAGTACCTCCTTTTTGAGCAAGGCCGAGAGTACGGTGCGGGCTATGCGTTCATCTTCCATCATGAATTTGAACACAGAATCGTATATGGGGTTGGCTACTGTTATTTTCATAATCACTTTACGCTTTGGCGAAATTAGTAAATAAGTGGACAAGCTAACGGGTTAACAGGTTGGCGGGTAATTAACCTGTAAACTTGTTACCCGTTAGCTTATTAAGGTGGGGACAACGCAAGCGGTCTGGTCCTTATTCACGCCAGTGTGTTCAGCGAATGGCGCTGAGCATATTGGCCAGTCCGTCGGCCGCCTGCTGCAGGGGTTTGGCTACCATGCCCTTCATGAAGAAGTTGACCTCGGCGCCCACGGTGACGCGCAGTTTGCAGGCCATATCGCCATGCGGCAACAGTTGTATCCACACATAGAGCTGCACGGGCGAGCCTTCTGAGGCAAACTTGATGCACTTGGGCTCCTCGCGCTCTACCACGCGCAGGGTGATATTGCCCATGGGCGAACTGATGTGCAGGGCATCGGTCTCGAATGTAAGGCCCTCGGCATACTTTTGCAAATCGCCTAATTTGTCGGCCGGCACTTGCTGGCTGATGCGTTGCTGCACTTCGGGATTACTCAAGGCCTCCTTGATGGCGGCCAAATTGTTGAGATCGGCAAAGCGGCTGAACACCACTGCCTGATTTTGCGGTACGAGCTTTACTTCGCTCTCAAATTTTGCTAATGACATATTAGGGGGTTAATGGGTTAGAGGGTTAATGGGTTAGGGGCCAACTTGGTCAAGTTCTCACTTTCCTTTCTCTTTTGTCTTTAACACAATAAATAGTAAAAGGCATGCTTACTTGTCAACCCGTCAATCATTCAACAGATATTTACTTGCCCAAGCGTGTGAGCATTTCGGCGGCAGCCCGTTGTGGCGCGCCAGGCTGTCCGAGACGTTTTGCCACATCGGCATATCCCTGCAGCTGGGCTTGGCGCACAGGGGATTTATCGTCCAACAACTGGGTGAGATGTGCACGGAGAGCCGTCACATTCATGCCATCTGCCACCAACTCGGGCACTACCTCGCGTCCGGCTATAAGGTTGACCAACGAGATGTAGGGCACCTTGAGGAAATAGGGGCGCACACGCGATATGAACCAACCGCAACGCATGTAGTAACACACCACCTGCGGCACACGGAACAGTGCTGTTTCGAGTGTGGCGGTGCCGCTCGTAACGAGGGCAATCTGTGCATGCGAGAGCAGCTCGTAGGTGCGGCCGCTGACCAGTTGCACACTGTCGGGAGCAATGCCTGCGGCGTGCATGATGCCTTGATAAAATGCAGGTTCGACGGCTGGGGCCATGGCCACCACAATATGATGGCTCGAGGCCCAGGGGCGCACAGCGTACAGCATGCGGCTGAGGTTGTCGGTTATCTCCTGCCGGCGCGAGCCTGGCAGCAGGGCAATGGTGCGGCCGTCGGGCACGGGGGTGCCATGCGTGTGGCAGTAGGCTGACACCTCGTCCACAGTGGGATTGCCCACATATGATATGGGATAATGGTGCTTGCGCTCAAAAAAGTCGACCTCGAAGGGGAGTATCGAGAACAAGCGGTCGACATCGCGGCGTATGGCCTTGATGCGGTGTTCCTTCCAAGCCCATATTTTGGGTGATATGTAGTAGAACACAGGACAAATGGCGCGCTGTTTGACATAGCGTGCCATTTTGAGGTTAAACCCCGGGTAGTCCACCAATATCAGCGCATTGGGCTGCCATGCTTCAATTTCGCGCTTGCAACGGGCCATGCCGCGCAGAATGGTGCGCAGATGCAAGGCCACTTGCACAAATCCCATGTAGGCCAGTTGGCGATAGTGGCACAAGAGGGTGCCGCCCTCGGCCTGCATCTGTTCGCCGCCATAATAGCGGAACTCGGCACCGGGGCATTGCTGCTTGATGGCACGCATGAGGTGGGCCGCGTGCAGGTCGCCACTGGCCTCGCCGGCTATGATGAAGAATTTCATTGACTGTTTGCTCATTGCATTATATTACGCGTTGGCGGAGTTGGTAAACAAGTTGAAAAGTTGACAAGTTGACAAGTTAACGGGTTAACAGGTAAGTTTGCCACGCTTTTTAAGTTTCTTACTATTATGACTTTAACATAATAAGTAGTGTATAGCATACTTACTTGTTAACCTGTCAACTTGTTAACTCGTTAACCTGAAATTCCGCCAACGGGTTAATAAAAGTCTTTGTGCCGGGAACTCTACACGTCCCCTCACTGCATTTTTTTACTAATTGTCTGCACTCTGCATTCGCTTGCGCTGTCTGCACTATACCATCAATGTTCAAGCAAAGTGTGGGGAATATTATATAGCCTATCTTATATAAGCAATATTCAAAAAATGCGTTGATAGTTGTGGTGCTCTTAAAAAAAAGTTTACTTTTGTAAGTATGATAAAGAAACTATTACATGCCATAGAGCAACAAACGGGGTTGAACATGCAACACAACCACGATTTTGTATCGTTGAGTCAACAGATTTTTGAGCGTTTGCACGAATCTATTAGTGATTCAACGCTTAAACGCTTATGGGGATATGTCGATCCGCAGAACGTTAAACCTCGAACCAACACACTAAATATTTTGGCAGTTTTCTTAGGTTGCAAGGACTTTGACAGTTTTTGCAGAATGGGGGGGTAAAATCAACGAAGAAGTGCAAGGCTACAGAGAGTGTGATTTCTTTTGCCCCCATTTATACTTCTTGCAATTTAGCTGTGGGCGAAGAATTGGTGGCTCGTTGGAAACCCGACCGTCGTTGTGTGTTCAAGCACCTTAAGGATAATCTATTCGAGGTGATAGCATCAGATAATTGTAAACTCTGTGTGGGCGATACTTTTTGCTGCGATTATTTTATTGAGGGCGAGGTTATGCAAGTGTGTAATCTTACGCACCAAGGTGTCAGCGGTTTGTCGTACATGGCAGGCAAAAAAGGCGGTGTGAGATATGAACGTATAGAGCCCCAATAGGTGTGTAAAAGACAATATGTGAAATCATTGCTGTTTGATAAAGCGTCAAAATGCTACATTTCCGGCTCACTTGACAAAGTCTGTGGAAGGACTTAATCAAATATTAGCGATATTCTCGCAGTACACTAATTCTATCAAATTAAAGACATCTACGACGTGCGAAGTTTGAGATCATCATATATACAAGAACCAGGTATGAGAGTTCGTAGACACGCCCTTCCTCTCATACCTGGCCACTTATCACCTCTACTTAATATGGTGTATGTGAAATTTAACGAAGTGTAATTAGTCTTCGTCTGCTGTGTTCCAACTTTCGTTGCTCCAACATCTCTCTTTAGACATCACGACATCTGATTCTTTGTTGGCATCAACCTTGAAAGAATGGGTTGAGCCAGCTAATAGTTTGTCATCAGCAAAGAGAAACATCTTTTGAGTCTGTGGCTTGATATAGGTCCGTTTCATTGTTATTTGTATATCTTATTATTTAATGTATATTCATGTTTACTTTACAAACTTTTTTCCATTCTGAATATAAACACCACCCTTAAATGCTTTTGCTACACGGCGACCACTAAGATCATAGATGGGGGCATTTTCGTTTGCTATAACGGTGGCATGACTTAAACTTGTGATGTTACCGCCAAAGTTCATGACAATGGCTTTTGTAGCGAGTAAATTAGTTTCAAGGTATGCTTTGTTTGCAGGGATAGTTTCGAGATAGTATGAAGGAGCATAGAAACCTACGTTGCCATCGTTTACGCCAAACACCAAATAATCTTCATGAAGATCAGTGGTGGTACTGCTAAGAACGATGCTCGTATTCGCCCCCCTTAAATCGCTTGTAGCCGTTTCTGTTGTTTCTCCAATAGAGAGTGTTGCCTTATTCGATTTTCCAACAAGTACAAAGCCCGTATTTTTAGTTACACCTTGCACTTGCGTCATATTGAGCATATTCTTCTCGTCGTTGAGTTTACCCACATAAGCTTCAGCACCGCTTATACCATTGACGGGAAAAGGAAGGTAGGCAGAAGCATAATACTGTCCGTTTACTTTACTCATAGCTATTTCAGCTTCGGTTGCAGGAACTACGTACCACTGGGCAGTGCGATCATTTTCGTTACAGGAAAAAGATACTTTTCCTCCTTTGTAACCTAAGTAGTAACCACAATAACTGTCGCCAAAACCACTACCACCAAATTTAAATCTATTACCAATTGCACTTATTGATCCAACATGGCCGCAAGGCAAGCCTTTTACCTTCATGACTCCGTTTTCGAAGCTAACAATAGAAGCCACTGCTTTGTCAGCATTGATATTGAGATTCATCGTTCTTGTGTTTTCTGCATCCAAAGTAAGCCAACCACTCCCCATGCACAAACGATAGAATTTACCTTCCTCTATGGTTCCATCGTAACCTTCTTCAACTTTTGCTATTTTTGTATTTTCTGCACCAAGGGCTGCTATTTGTTCATTCGTTGCATCGTCAGCACTAGCTGCAAGGAATATAGTCCTATATTTAGCTCGATTTGCGGGATCGTTCAAATATGAAACTCCCCAAATAGCATTTTCAGGCGTTCCAGAGTTATTTAATGCGTTAATAAAAGGCCTTGCATAATTTGTTACATATAATTTAGAATCTTGAACTCGGAAAGTTGAACGGTCGCTGTCATTATATTCGGACGAAGCAATAATTTTCTCCTCTGATTCAAGAGTAAGTAATTTCCCTTCGTCTACATACAAACCAAAACTTGAGGTATCAGATTTCTCGTAAGGTCTAAAAATATTACCATTGCCTTTTTTCAATATAAGTTGATTGTACAATGCGAGAGATTTATGGTCAACCTTACTGTAAATTTTATAACCATTTTTTAAGTTACCCTCAAATGCCCATAAGTATGCATCTTCTAATACATCAGGATGGTTATCTAAACTTACTGTAGTTGTGGACACGATGCTACCTCCGTTGTTTGAAAGTAAATGATTTCCGTCAATCCCATTTAATGTTAAGGCATACCAATGTGCCGTGTTGGCATCAAAAGTATCCTGTGCGATAAAGGGAGTATTTTCCTTGCATTCAATGTCGTAACCATCACTTGTGGGAGTTATTTCACCGTTGGTGAGGAATGGCATAGTGGGAGTATTTATAGATCCCTCCAAACTATTTACTGTCTTTTTTCCATATTCCACACCATTAACTTTGAAATGGTAAGTTCTCGTATTGAAGTATTCTTTTGCAAGGTAGAACTCCGCACAAGAAGCATAACTAGAACCTTCGGCTTTAGTTGTCACAAACAATACATACCGTCCTCTTAACATTTTGGGAAACGTAAAAGTCTTGAGTTTGGTTTCATTACCATCGTTGCTATAATCGAATGAACTTTCAATATCAGCGGTACCCAGTGCATTTACGATGTCAGCAGTGCTCTTGTCACTACTTACATTTTCAAAGGGGGTATCGCTAACATATAATTTATAGTCATAAACGGTTCCATTAAGTCTATCAGGTCGGGGCATATAACCCAATGTATTGAAATCCTGCTCAGAGCCTAAGTCTATTTGAAAGAACTGGGGGAGGCTATCACCCCAACCTGAGTGCCAATAGGTACTATTGTTACCATCAATAATTGCATCTTTTCCGCCGCCGTCACTGGCTAGTTCTCCCGATACAGTTATAGTCCAGGTTGAACGGTTCAATACTTGTGCAGAGATAGAAGTCGCAAAAAAAGTAAGTAGCAACGTCATGACATACGTAAACTTTTTCATATTCTGTTGTGTCATTTTATTATATAATTTCTATTATCTATTGTTGGAAATGTCCAAGGTATTTGATAAAATAACTATGGTGTATAGTTTGATGTTCCTGTTTTTAGATCAAAAACGATGTGGTACCATCAAAATCATTGATAATCATTTGTTAAGTATATTCGTGTCTGAATATAGAGATGATGCTTGATGGCTAATTTTGTTTTATGAATTATGTCTTACTTGCTAATCCTTAAAGTATTAATTTGCAAAAACACATTCAAAAACGAGAACATGAAACTGGATGCCCGATCTATTTATTGGGTCTTAATTTTTCGAGTATTTCCTCAAAAATGCCACTACGCTTTTTTACAAAATCGTTTATTTCGTCAATTTCGAGTACAGCGTCAGTTGGAATAAAATTATTAGCATGCCATTGGGTTCTCTCATCATCATTCTTCAATCCCGTCCAATATGCCACATCCTTGGCATTTTTCGAACGATTGATGCTTGATTCTAACAACTCCAGATTGGGCACCGTGTCATAGACCGATTTATCCACACCGTAAGTTTTGCATTGTTTTACGGGGAATATATGGTCCACGTCGTATTGCTTGCCACTGTCAAGGGGCTTTAGTCCTAAAGCATGAATAATGTTGAGTAAAGGGAAAGCATCTTTTTTCTGCGTTTGGAGTAGTTCCTTTATTCGCTCGCCTGTCATGCTTATTTCACTTGGACGCTTGAAAGTTTCAAGTGTGAAGGAAGACTTATCCCTTAGTGCTGCTCTTACCTCCTGCAACTTGTTGTCCGACTGGCCAGCAAACAGATTATTGAGTATGGCACAGAAGAGGTACTTACGCATGGCATAGAAATCCTCCTTGCGTGTGGTATCATTAAACGTTGCGCTTTGCAGATTGTTCTTAAAGATGTAATACGCAATAGGAATTACAGCCAACTTTGTGGTTAGTGCACTTTCTTGTAAGCCGAAATCACGCACAAGCGTGAAGGCTTTGTTTATACTGTCAGAAATAGCATCTTTATTCTTAAACACAAAACCGCTTATATGCTCTTGTTTGAAGGTGGCAACCGTCATTTTGAGCGAACTATCTTTGAGCACCAGGAAGCATTTAAGCACCCAATCCTTGTTAATACAGAAAGACAGGTTCTTTACGTTTTTGATGATACCTTCTACAAATAGGCGTGCATTGGTGCTTTCGTCACCCTTTGCCCAATCTGTAGTGAGCGAAGATAACAGCAAGTCGCCCTTGGTTAAGGGCTTGCCACCACTATTTGTACGCACGAAGATGTCGAGCACGCTATCGATGTCGTCATTGCCCGAAATGAGGTAATAATTTATCTCGGACGCTTTATACATCTTTTCAAGCTGTTCTAATGCCTTTCGAGCAACTTTATTGTCTTTCAAACCATGGTCTACGAGATAATCAAAAGCAGAAAAGTCTGAAGAGGTAATCTCGTTTACCTTAATCCAATTTTCTCCTTTGCTTTTGAGTTTTTCAGCATCGCCTTCAATGAGAAAGCGCAGGTCAAACTTCATGCCAGCCCCATTGTCGGCGGGTGCCTCATGGTCCAGATTCAAATAGAGCTTTTTCTCATTGTATGAGCCATACAAGGCAATATAAAGGCTCGTAATGCGTTGTTGCCCATCAATAACCACATTTACAGGACGATCTTGAAATCTCTTCTTGCTGTCTGAATTCAACAACGTATTGGTACTTTTGTCCTCGCTGCTATTATTTAAGTAGTTAGGGTCAAGAAACAGGTAGAAGTCGAGCGGCAGTTTGGAAATATCCTGTACCTCCCAAAACATCATGGTGTTGATAGGATATTCCTGCATCAAACTATCAATAAGAGTCACTATTTGCTGAGGCTTCCAGGTGTACTCGCGTTGCAAGGCAGGAAGCAACATGTTGTTATGGCTTACATCAGCCATAAACTGATAAAGCTTTTTACTTTGATAACTCATGATACAAATTGTTTAATGTTAATAATTCCGCTTCAAAATTAGAGAGAATCTATATATCCTGACTTGTTCATTTTGTTCATTTACAAGAATGCGTGCATTTCGAGTTCTGGATAAATCTTTCAGAATAATAAAAAAGCAATCACAAAACAGGTGTGGCAAGCTTGTGCCACAATCGTTTTGCGATTGCTTTTTTGGAGGGTGCTGACTGGCGTGTGCCTAACAGCGCTCCTCTGAATATGGGGTATCTGTTTGGATATTATATACTTAGTTCGTCAAGGACTTTGATGAGTTTCTTGTCCATAACCTTGCGTTTGCCCACGGCGTCGATAAAGGGCACATACACAACTTCGTTGTTGCGCACACCAACCATTACGTTGCGCTGTCCTTGCACTAATGCTTCGATGGCACCCACGCCTACCTGCGACGCCAGTATTCGGTCGCGCGCTGAGGGGCTACCGCCACGTTGCAGGTGGCCGAGTATGGATACGCGTACATCAAAGTTGGGGTATTCCTTGTTTACACGCTCTGCATAGTACATGGCGCCACATTTGGGGCTTTCGCTAACTATAACGATGCAGCTTTTCTTGCTCTTGCGAATGCCTCGCTCCATAAATTCGATGAGCTGGTCGCTGCCGGTGGTGTCCTCGGGTATGATGGCTGCCTCGGCACCTGCTGCTATGGCACTGTTCTGTGCAAGGAAACCAGCGTCACGTCCCATGACCTCAACAAAGAATATACGTTCGTGTGAGGTGGCTGTGTCGCGTATCTTGTCAACGCACTGTGTGATGGTGTTGAGTGTGGTGTCATAACCTATGGTGCTGTCGGTGCCATAAAGGTCATTGTCGATGGTGCCAGGCAGTCCGATGCAGGGAAAGTCGTACTCTTCGGCCAGCATCATGGCGCCGGTAAGTGAACCGTTACCGCCTATGACAACAAGTGCATCGATTGATTCTTTGCGCAAGGTTTCGTAGGCTTTTTTGCGGCCAGCTGCGGTTTGAAACTCTTTGGAGCGTGCGGTGCGCAGTATGGTGCCACCTGTTTGTATGATGTTGCTGACGTCCTCGGTGGTAAATGGTTTGACCTCGTCGTGTATCAGGCCGTCGTAGCCACGGTAAATACCTTTTATCTTGAAGCCATTGCATATGCCGCTGCGTGTAACGGCGCGGATTGCTGCGTTCATGCCGGGGGCGTCACCACCTGAGGTGAGCACACCCACACATCTGATTTTACCCATGTCTTTTCTTTATTTTGTTTATGTTTTGTGTTTCTATTGAGATAAGTGCTGGTCTTGTGCTTTTGCTTGCGCTATATATTTCAGCCCATAACAAGGCTCTGTGCAAGGAGTACGATGTAACCTACAATTGTACCGGTCAATACTTTGGGAGCTATGTGGCGCAGATACCAGCCAAAGCTGATGCCCTCCATACGCATGAGCAGCATGCCTGCCACGCTGCCAGTGAGCAGCACGGAACCTCCAAGGGCTGTGGTGTAGCTGATAAGTGGCCATAATGTGCCATTGCAAGCGGTGAGGTAGCTCCATTCGCCGCTCAGATGGCCGAAAGCTTCGGTAGAGGCCAACAGGGTGGGGATATTACCGAACAAACTTGCCAAGACTGTAGTGATGCCACCAAGTATCCAGATGTTGCCAATGTGGCTCAGGAGCCATGTGGCGATATGTTGGAGCACACCAGTTTCTGCAACAGCTCCGAGCATGAGCGTGAGGCCGACGTAATACAATAGGTTTTGCAGGTTGGCATATTGCAGTGCGAGAGGCATGCGCTTGGCTACCATTTTGTCGCTACCAAGTAGCTGGCGGTTGCACAGTTCGTTAACTATCCAGAGAAGGGCTAATACGCACAGCGCACCCACAAAGGGGGGCAGCAGTGTGATGCGGTGAAAGCTTGGTATGAACCATAGGCCGCCAATGCCGACAAGGAGCATTAAGAGTCTTTGGGGGCGTGTAAGCACAGTGTCGTCGCCCCTGAATGGAAGGCGGTCGAGCGATAGCTCTACGCGTGGGGGCAGACTGCGTGCCAATAATGTAAGCATGGTGATAGCTGCTGCTATCATTGGCATGACAAGGGTGAGGAAGTAGGTGGAGGGTGTAACAAGCTGGTCGTTCCACAGGCGCAAGCTTGTTATGTCGCCAATTACGGTTATAGCACCACCGCAATTGGCTGCCAGTACGATGACTGTGCCATATATGCGCCTTTGTTTGTCACTTTGTAGCACGGGGTGCATGATGGTGAGCATGAGCACAACTGTGGCCAGATTGTCAAGATTGGCAGACAAAACGAAAGTGAATATAAACAATAGCCAAAGCAGTTTGCGTGGCTTGCGTGTGCGCATCCACTCTGCAGCAAAGTCGAAACAACCATTGTTGTTGAGTATCTCGACAATGCTTGTTGTGGCAATTAAAAATAGTACGATGTTGGCACCTTTAACTACGTAGTTAAAGAAGATGTTTGACGCGATAAAATCCTTTATCGAATGGGCTTGCAAACTGTTGTCGGCAAGGTAGATGGCATAGTCGACTGCATGTTGGCTGGATACGAAATTGTTGCCTTGTGCTATGTAGAGCAACCAGCAACAGACGCCTGCAAACATGGCAACGGCTGCTTTGCTTATGTGGTTCAGCGGCTCTGTAGCAATAATCAGAAGGCCGGCCAACATGATTGCGAGTAAAACTACAGCCATAATAGCGACGGTGTTACAAACAAAAAAGTATGTGAGATTATTATGCTTGAGCGGCAAACGGGGCTCGAACCCGCGACCCTGAGCTTGGGAAGCTCATGCTCTACCAACTGAGCTACTGCCGCATTTCGTATGCAAATATAAGGTTTTTAGTTGGAATAATCGGAAATATTGTGGAGTTTTTTTGTGTATGCCAAGGTGGCAAGCAGGCAAGTTCGCTATTAAAAGTTTAGTGGGTTAAAAGGAAATCAGGCTTATAGTACTGGTAAAAGTAACTATTAAGTTTTCTAACCCTTTAACCCACTAAATCTATTAGATAAGATATTGTGACGAGATGCTTTCGTTCTCCATTACACGGCGAATGGTTTCGGCAAGCATGCCGCTAACAGATAATTCCTTTACCTTATCGCATGTGCCGCGGTAGGGTATGCTGTCGGTGAATACCATTTCTTTGAGTGCAGATGCTTGAACGCGTTCGTCGGCAGGACCAGACATGATGCAGTGGCTGGCAATGGCACGTACGCTGTTGGCGCCGCGTGACATAATGAGGTCGGCGGCCTTAGTGATGGTGCCGGCGGTGTCGACAATGTCATCAACCAATACGACGTCCATGCCTTCAACGTCGCCAATGATTTGCATGTCTGCTACCTCGTTGGCCTTTTTGCGGCTCTTGTTGCAGAGTACCATGGGGCAATCGAGGTATTTGGCGTATGAGGCAGCACGCTTTGAACCGCCCACGTCGGGTGAGGCAATGCAGAGGTTCTTAAGATTTAAGCTCTTGATATAGGGGAGCATGACTGTTGAGGCATAGAGGTGATCGACGGGTACGTCGAAGAAACCTTGCTCTTGGTCGGCGTGGAGGTCCATTGTCATGAGACGGTCGATGCCGGCTACACTCAAGAGGTCGGCCACCAATTTTGCGCCAATGCTCACGCGGGGTTTGCTCTTGCGGTCTTGACGAGCCCAACCAAAGTATGGAACCACAGCGCAAATGCTGCGGGCTGAGGCACGCTTGGCGGCGTCAATCATGAGGAGCAGCTCCATGAGGTTGTCTGAGTTGGGGAATGTGCTTTGCACAAGGAACACATCGCGTCCGCGGATGCTCTCTTCGTAGCAAACCTCAAATTCTCCATCGGCAAATTTTGTCACCGTGAGGTCTCCCAGCGGACAGCCAAGTTCCTCACAAATCTTTTCAGCCAAATAACGGGAAGCTGTGCCCGAAAAGACCATAAAAGAGTTGTTGTTCATCATTTTTGTTGTATGATTTGTTATTAAAGGTGTTTCTTTGGTTTTGAAGCCGTCGCTTTTGTGTTAGTCGGCGGCTTTACGCAATTTGCGGAAGTGTAATATAAGGTCTTTGAAATCTTGTGTAGAATGTATGCTGAAACGATTCCAAATGTCACCGAGTATGACTGCGCCTCCGAATCCGAGGTCCTTGACCTTTTGGATATTGTCGAGCTGTACACCTCCCAGGGCCATGACCTTGCGGTCTATTACGCCGCTTTGTGCCAGTTGTCGCAAGTTGGCGGTTGTGAAATGCGAGGCATATTGCTCCTTGGATATGCTATCGAAAATGGGTGAGAGAAATACGTAGTCACACTTCTTTTTGTGGGCCATAACCTCGTCAGCTGTATGGCATGAGCAAGATATGTGTCCTTTGTATTTGGGTGGCAACTCGGGATTGCGGTGGTTGAGATGTATGCCTTTCAGTCCATACTCATTTTTAAGATAAAAATGATCGTGTACAACGATTCTCTTGCGATAGCTCTCGGATATCAGTGTCAGCAGCCGCTCTGAGTAAACTGGTTCGGTGTCTGGCTTGCGCAGATGCAGGATTTCTAATCCTTCATCGAACAGGGCGTTTAGTATCTGATGTTCCTCCACGAAAAAGAATGGAGTTGTCATTAAAATCAGTTTCATGATGTGGCTGTCTATTTTGGTGCAAAGGTACAACATTTAATGTACCCACCAACATTTTGTCTTTATGTTTTTGTAACAATCTCCTTTTTATTGACTTCGCCAATGCGTCACCCAATCAAATGACGCAACTCATCGTTTTTCATTATGCGCCATGTGATGGTGCAGAAAAGTGATGAAGTCAGGAGATTAGATTATGGTGTTTCATAGTTTGTGAGTTATGAGATATGCCGCTAACGCGGAGGATATATGAACAAAAGGGCATAAGAACAAAAGTGCTGCAAAAGTAACACTAAGGCATTGAACCCATCAACATAGTGTGCAACTTGTACACAAATATTTGCTTTCCTCCCCAACATCCCTCTTGTAAAAGAGAGTGCGTGCTTTTACTGCCATCTTACACTTTTTGTGCGTAACAAGTTGATATACAGTGGTTTCAAGAGTGTAAGATGATTCCAAAGTATCTTACACTCCCCTGCACACATCTTACACACCTTACCTCGCTGTCTCGCAGTCAACATGGACGTATGCAGTAGATAATACGCCACAGGGACATAGAGAAATCTGTCGGAGCAACAGACTTTTCTGTTCCCCTATGTCGTAATATCTTCCTCCCGTGCTTGTGCCGTGTGGGTTGTGTAGGTTGCGTGTAGGTGGCAATGATAGTATCTTACACTAAGTAAGGTGCTGATAGTCAGCGAGTTATAACGTGTTAGTGTAAGATGTAAGATACTTGGCAAGTAAAGTTTTCGTAGTATGATAAAGGTAACGTTACCACCAAACGCAAGCACTAATGGGGGTGACGCGCCCCGCGTTATATGGATAAACGAACGGGTGGGCTGAGTGGTGCGCGGGCTGGCGTGTGGGTGTATTTGTAGGTGCACTTTAAGTTCTTCAATGCGTATTTTTAATTAAGATATGTCTGTATTTAGAAATAACTTTGTAGCTTTGCGGTTAAATTAGACTTTTCAAACCGATGGCTATGGCCATATAATATAAACGGTAGTGGTAACAAAACAGATAATCAAGGACATACATTCGCTGAACTTGAAAAAGTATCGCGATGAAAGTGGACTCTTTGTGGCTGAGGGCGCAAAGGTCGTTGAGGATTTGTTGCACTTCATGAGGTGTAAGACGTTGTTCGCTACCGAAGAATATTCAGCATCGCTTTCATGTTCTATAAGGTCTAAAGTATCTGATATAGAAGTCGTTGATGCTGCGCAGTTAAAGAAATTGTCGAATTTAAGTACTCCGCGCGATGTGGTGGCAGTATTTGAGAAAAAAACGGTTGCCACAGATGTTGACGAACTGGCTGGGCTGCCGGGAAAAATGCTTTGCTTGGCCTTAGATGGTGTGCAAGATCCTGGAAATTTAGGTACGATTATCCGGTTGGCAGATTGGTTCGGTATAGAACATATTTTTGCCTCGCGCGATACGGCTGACTTGTACTCGCCCAAGGTGGTACAAGCTACAATGGGCGCCATCGCGCGTGTGGCGGTTCATTATGTTGATTTGCCTTGTGTGCTGTCGCGGACTGTCGAATCGGGAGCAGCGGTATATGGCACGTTTCTCGATGGGACGGATATGTATGCCGAGTCGTTGGAGCATAACGGCGTAATAGTAATGGGCAACGAGGGTAATGGCATATCGCGAGAAGTGTCGGCTTGTGTTAACCACCGGCTGTATATTCCGCCGTTTCCTGCAGGGCGAGCTACGAGTGAAAGCTTGAATGTGGCGGTCGCTACTGCGGTTGTGTGCTCGGAATTTAGGCGTCGTGAGTTAAAGTAATGCTTTAATTGAATTTAGGTTTAGTTGTATGACAGATATGTACTTGAATGTCGTTGATTTGAGACTGGTGCTGCTGGTTTTGGTGGCATTGGTAGCTTTGTTGTTGCAGTATGTATTGCGTTTGCGACGTTTTACTTTAGTAAATAAATATGCCTCGTGGCAGCAAGAGGCGCAGGCCGTCGAGGCAGCCACGCATGAGGCAAAAGGCGGCGGGGCGGGTCTTGTTTCGATAATAATACCTGTGAATGAACGTTGTGCATCTTGTGCGGGTTCGCTTGTAGAAAGCCTTTTCAAGCAAAAATGTGATGTTGATTACGAGATTATATTGGCGGATGAGGGGCATTCAGAGTGTGTGCGTGACTTGGTAGAACGAGGACAGAAATCATTTGGCAGTTTGCGCTATACTTTTGTACCTGAGACTGCCCGATACATAGAGGTGCGTAAGTTAGCCATAACGCTTGGCGTAAAGGCAGCCCGCGGCGAGTGGGTGTTGATACTTGATGCGCAGACTCTGCCGTTAAACGACGAATGGCTGCACCATTTCGTTCAGAATTTATCAGAGGAATCTGATATGGTGCAGGCTTATTATAATTATGAGGACAATGGCACGTGGGTGGCACGTCGTGCTATATTGGATGAGGTCGATCATTTTGTGCAGAAGGTGGCAGCATGGGACAAAGGTGTGACTTTGGACTGTGGTTGTACTAATTGGGCAATGCGTAAGAGTGCCTTTATGGCGCAGCATGGTTTTGCAGACAGTGTGAGTTTGCCTTTTGGCGAGGAGGCTATTTTGGCCAATTTGCATGTCGGTGCCGATCGTTTGTCAATACTCTGTGCAGCAGATACAAGGACTATTTTGGCTTTGCCGCATAAGACGGCCATTTCGAACATGCGAGTGCAAAGGAATGAGCTAATCCATCATCTCACCAATGGTGCACGTAAGTTCTTCATTCAAAATGGCGTATCGTCTGCCATGCTATATGTGATGGTGGCATCAGTGGTTTGTTATGTAGGGCTGCGTGTGTTCGGCGATTTGACGGTGAATTCGTACTCGTTGGGCTACTTATATACTGATGCGTTGTGCATGATTGTGCTTGTGGCTGCATTTGTGCTTCCTCTTGTATTTGTAAGAAAGACGTTGAAAACTCTTAGTGAGCGCCGATATGGAGCTTACATCTATTTATATTATTTGCTGCGCCCATTCCATACATTGGCTACATCTTGTGTAAGGTGGGAAAATAAAGGCAGTTTTGTTCGTAAATTCATCTAAAAACAACCTGATATAAAATGCCTAAGATATCGGAAAGAGCTATACAGATGCCTGAGTCTCCGATCAGGAAACTTGCTCCCTTGGCCAATCAAGCTAAGGAGAGAGGCGTTCATGTTTATCATTTGAATATAGGTCAGCCAGACTTACCAACTCCTGAGGCCGGCCTTAACGCGTTGCGGCACATCGACCGAAAAGTGTTGGAATATAGCCCCAGTCAGGGCTTTCGCAGCTATCGCGAAAAGCTGACCCATTACTATGAGGGGTATAATATCCATTTGAGTGCCGATGATATTATTATTACGTCGGGTGGTTCGGAGGCAGTGCTTTTTGCGTTCATGTCATGCTTGAACCCTGGCGATGAAATAATTGTACCAGAACCCGCTTATGCCAACTATATGGCTTTTGCTATATCGGCTGGAGCGCGTATACGTACCATAGCCACTACTATAGAGGAGGGCTTTTCGTTGCCTAAAGTAGAGAAGTTTGAGGAGCTGATCAATGAACGCACGCGTGCCATATTGATTTGCAACCCGAACAACCCGACAGGTTATTTGTATACACGTCGTGAGATGAACCAAATTCGCGATTTGGTAAAGAAATATGACCTTTATTTATTCTCAGACGAGGTTTACCGTGAATTCATATATACGGGGTCACCATACATTTCGGCTTGCCACCTTGAAGGCGTTGAGCAAAATGTGGTGTTGATTGATTCTGTCTCGAAACGTTATAGCGAGTGTGGTATACGTATTGGTGCACTAATCACGAAGAATGAGGCAGTGCGCAAGGCTGTTATGAAATTCTGCCAGGCGCGCTTGAGTCCTCCCTTGATAGGACAACTCGTGGCAGAGGCTTCGTTAGATGCGGCCCCTGAATATGCACGCGATGTGTATGACGAGTATGTTGAGCGGCGTAAATGCTTGATTGATGGCCTGAATCGCATACCGGGTGTATACTCGCCTATACCAATGGGCGCTTTCTATACTGTGGCAAAATTACCAGTAGATGATGCTGAAAAGTTCTGTGCCTGGTGTTTGACAGATTTCCAATACGAGGGTGAAACTGTCATGATGGCTCCGGCTGCAGGTTTCTACACTACACCTGGGGCTGGACGCAATCAAGTGCGTATAGCTTATGTGCTCAACAAGGCAGACCTGCAACGGGCGCTTATTGTGTTGCGCAAGGCTATTGAGGCGTATCCTGGACGTGAAGTGTAATTATGCTGTAAAATGGTTTGGGCGCGGCAATGTGGCTATTGGGTAAATCGTAACGTTGCCTTTTAGTTGTTTGGCCAGGTTCGCCATTGTGTAGCTACAATCATAATTGGGGCAAATAATGCTTTCGTTATTTTTAGCAAAACGTTTTTTCAAGAACAGTGATAAAAATACTGGAGGGGTGCGCAAGGCATCGCCTCCGGCTTTGCGCATTGCTACTGCTGGCATAGCAGTGGGGTTGGCGGTGATGGTTGTGTCGATCTGTTTCGTTAGGGGCTTTCAGCATGAGGTGAGTGGAAAAATAGCAGGTTTCACTTCCCATATAGAGGTGATAGAACCCAACTCTTTGAGCTCGCCTGAAAGCTTTCCTGTGGTAACAGACGGAAAATTGATAAATCAGATCAAGCAGACTCCAGGTGTAGAATCTGTACAGCGTTTTTCGCAAAAAATGGGTATATTCAAGACCCAATCAGATTTTGCAGGTGTGTTGCTCAAGGGAGTTGCTGGCGAATATGATTTGAACTTTATCAAGCATTATATGGTGTCGGGGCATTTGCCTCATTTTTCGGACAGTGAGACCAAAAATGAAATTGTCATTTCTCAAACAATCGCCAATAAACTGAAGTTATCGGTTGGAGACAAGGTCTACAGTTATTATTTTTCAAATACCATCAAGCAGCGACGGTTCAAGGTTGTAGGTATATATAATACCTATATGAAGCAATTTGACAACAATGTCGTTTTGGCTGACATGTACGCGGTAAACCAACTGAACAGATGGCTGCCCGAACAAAGCAGTGGCCTTGAGGTCCGCCTTGGTAGTTATGATGATCTTGACAAGGTTCAGTATATTTTGGCCAAGAAGGTCGGCGGACATACAGACCGCTTTAAGAGGTCGTATGCAGTATTAAGTGTGAAGGACAATCCTGTGACCTCCTCCGTACTTTCGTGGCTAAATTTGCTTGACCTGAATGTCATGGTCATATTGGTGATAATGATTTGTGTGGCAGGCTTTACAATGGTGAGCGGGTTGCTTATTTTGATATTAGAGCGAACGCAGACAATAGGTGTGCTTAAGGCTTTGGGTGCCACTAACAATCGTATACGTCACACTTTTTTATGGTATGCGGCTTTTATTATAGGGCGTGGCATGTTGTGGGGAAATGTAATTGGCATTTCGGTTGTCATGTTACAGAAGTACACTCATGTTGTCTCGCTTGACCCAGAAGTTTACTATGTGCCTTATGCTCCAGTGGACTTTGATGTGTTGAGCATCGTTGTATTGAATGTAATCACTCTTTTGGTTACAATGCTTGCCCTTGTAATTCCAAGCTATTTGGTTTCGCATATCCAACCAGCTAAAGCTATACAATTTGATTAACCGCGCCCTCGTTATTGTTGAGGGTTGGAGCAGAGGTGTGCTCTTTCATTATGATACCAGATAAGTAGGTGTTCGTAAAATGGGTTTGAACAATCTACTTATAAAAAACAAGTGTAATATTCAACCCGGTAGGGGAGTGAATATTACACTTGTTGCTTGTTAATATCTTTGATAGTTATCAGAGATTGTCCTTCTCGATGTCCTTAAAGTATTTGTAGGTGCCATGAGTGATGTTCTCACAGGCAGCTTCGTCACAAACGATGATGCCGTGTTCGTGCATCTGGAGTACTGAAATAGTCCACATCTGTGTAACGGGGCCTTCGATAGCAGCTTGCAAAGCGCGACCCTTGTTATGGCCATTGCAGAGAATGAGAACCTCCTTGGCAGACATAACAGTACCTACGCCAACGGTGAGAGCAGTAGCGGGTACATCTTCGGGCTTGCCACCGAAGAAACGTGAATTGGCAACTCTTGTGTCGGTAGTCAAAGTCTTTTGACGAGTACGGCTTGTGAGTGAGCTACCCGGCTCGTTGAATGCGATGTGACCATCGGGGCCAATACCACCAATAAAGAGGTCAATGCCACCAGCATCCTTGATCATTTGTTCGTAGTGTGCGCATTCGGCTGTCAAATCCTTGGCATTACCGTTCAGAATATGGATGTTTTCTTTCGGGCAGTCAATGTGATTGAAAAGGTTTGTAGCCATGAAAGAGTGGTAGCTTTCGGGGTGTGATTCGGGCAAGCCAACATACTCGTCCATATTGAATGTCAATACGTGCTTAAAGCTGACGCGGCCTTCTTTGTTGGCCTTAACCAATGCCTTGTACATGCCGATTGGTGATGAACCGGTAGGCAGACCCAATACGAAAGGCTTCTCTGCAGTTGGATTGGCTGCATTGATTTTGCTAATAACATACTCTGCAGCCCAGTTTGACAACTTTTCGTAGTCGGGTTCGATAATAACTCTCATGATTTTGTTTTGTTATAAAGATTTGTAACGATAACTTTGTTTTTGCTTGAAACGGCATGTCTGTTCAAGACAGAGGTATGGACGCCCAAGTCTATTCGCAAAAGTAAAAAAACTTTATGTACTTTCAAAGCGTTTTCATAAATACTTTTGTTGTGATAGCAAATATGGTTACAAAGTGGCAAGCAATTGCAGTCTTTTTCGTAGCTTTGTAATTGAATAGTCTGTGTCTACTCCTGCTGGCAGGTGTGGCACAGGTTGTTTATGTGTTTCAACATTTTCTCCTTACAATTATAATATGCAAGATTTCGTACATCTACACGTACATACCCAATATTCAATACTTGATGGACAGGCTGCTGTGCCAAAGTTGGTCGATAAGGCCATACGCGACGGCATGCGTGGCATGGCAGTGACGGATCATGGCAACATGATGGGTATAAAAGAATTCTTTAATTACTCAAACAAGGTCATAGGTAAGGCCAAGGGGGTAGTAAAGGATATGGAGGCGAAGTTGGCTTCGTTGCAAGACGGTAGCTATGTGCCTAAGTTAGATAAGGAGGGTAAAAATCCCGATGAGGGAAAAAGTGAAGCCGAACTTATTGCCGAATGTGAGGCTGTGCTCAAAAAACAACGCCCGATAGCTAATTTCAAGCCTATTTTCGGTTGTGAAATGTATGTGTCGCGTCGTGGCGACAAATCATTAAAGGCTGAGAAAATTGACCAGTCAGGCTGGCACCTTATAGTCTTGGCCAAAAACGAGCACGGCTATCACAACCTTGTAAAGTTGGTATCTCGATCGTGGGTTGATGGCTTTTATATGCGTCCGCGTACAGATCACAAGGATTTGGAGAAGTATCATGAAGATTTGATAGTTTGTTCTGCATGTCTGGGTGGTGAGGTGCCGCAAATGATTATGCAAGGGCGTATTGAAGAGGCTGAAAAGAGTGTGCAATGGTTCAAGAGCGTGTTTGGCGATGACTATTATTTGGAGCTGATGCGACACGAGGTCAAGGACCCCTCAGTCAGAGCCAATCGCGAAACGTATCCGTTGCAAGTTCAGGTAAACAAAGAACTGTTACGCATAGCGCAAAAATATAATGTAAAATATATTTGCACTAATGATAGTCACTTTGTAGATGAGGAGAATGCCGAGGCACACGACCGCTTGATTTGTTTGGCTACAGGAAAGGATTTGGAAGATCCTAGACGAATGCTGTACACAAAACAAGAGTGGTTCAAGACTCGTGCCGAGATGAATGAAGTCTTTGCCGACTTGCCAGAGGCACTTGCTACTACCTGTGAAATATGTGACAAGGTTGAAACCTACTCAATAGATCATGCTCCTATCATGCCTAACTTTGCCATTCCCGAGGAGTTTGGTACTGAGGATGAATATCGTAAGAAATTGACCGAAGAAGATCTCTTCAACGAATTTACACAAGACGAGAATGGTAATGTCGTGATGAGCCGCGAAGATGGCATGAAGAAGATCAAAAAGCTTGGCGGTTTTGACAAACTATATCGTATAAAACTTGAGGCTGATTATCTTGCCAAATTGGCTTATGAGGGAGCCAAAAAGCGGTATGGTGACCCGCTGGACGACGAAACTGCTGAGCGTATAAAATTTGAGCTGCATATCATGAAGACGATGGGTTTCCCAGGTTACTTCTTAATAGTGCAGGACTACATTCGTGCGGCACGTGAGGAACTTGATGTGAGTGTAGGGCCAGGACGTGGTTCTGCGGCGGGTAGTGCTGTTGCCTATTGCTTGGGTATCACGCAGATAGACCCTATCAAGTATGACTTGCTGTTTGAGCGTTTTCTAAATCCAGACCGTATTTCACTCCCCGATATCGATGTCGATTTTGATGATGATGGTCGTGGCCGCGTACTGAATTGGGTTACTCAAAAGTATGGCGCAGACAATGTGGCACATATCATAACCTATGGTACAATGGCCACAAAACTTGCTATCAAGGATGTGGCCCGCGTTCAGAAACTGCCTCTGTCAATATCAAATAACCTCTGCAAACTTATTCCCGATAAATTGCCAGAAGGGCCTGATGGCAAAGTGCCTAAAATGAATTTGACAAATGCTATAGCTGCCATACCCGAACTGCGTGAGGCTGAGACATCTTCGGACATTTTATTACGTGATACAATCCGTTATGCAAAAATGCTCGAAGGTAATGTGCGCAATACGGGCGTGCATGCGTGCGGCTTTATCATTTGTCGTGACAATATATCAGATTGGGTACCCGTATCTACCGCTAAGGATAAGGAAACAGGAGAGGAATTGCACTGTACCCAATATGAGGGGCGTGTGATTGAGGAAACGGGCTTGATAAAAATGGACTTTTTGGGTCTGAAAACTCTGTCCATCATCAAGGAGGCTCTTGAAAATATCAAGCTGTCTTTGGGCATCGATCTCAACATTGATGAAATCAGCATTGAGGACCCTGCTACATTTCAGTTATACTGCGATGGTCGTACCATAGGTACCTTCCAGTTTGAATCGCCGGGTATGCAAAAGTATTTGCGTGAGCTACAGCCCTCAACCTTTGAGGACCTTATTGCCATGAATGCGTTGTACCGCCCGGGACCTATGCAATATATTCCGTCCTTCATAGCCCGTAAACATGGTGACGAGCCAATTACCTACGACCTTCCTTGTATGGAAAAATACTTGAAGGATACATACGGCATTACCGTCTACCAGGAGCAAGTCATGTTGCTCTCGCGTGAAATTGCAAACTTTACGCGTGGCGAGAGTGATGCACTGCGAAAGGCAATGGGTAAAAAGCTTATAGAAAAGCTTAACCACATGTACCCCAAGTTCATTGATGGTGGTAAGGCTAATGGTCACGACCCAAAGGTTCTTGAAAAAATTTGGAATGACTGGCGCGCATTCGCGTCCTATGCTTTCAATAAGAGTCATGCCACATGCTATTCGTGGGTAGCCTATCAAACGGCTTATCTTAAGGCAAATTATCCGTCACAATATATGGCTGGTGTGATGAGCCGCAGTTTGGCCGATATTAACACGGTGGCTAAGTTGATGGACGAGTGCAAATCTATGGGTATCAGCACACTTGGTCCTGACATTAACGAGAGCTATCTCAAGTTTAGTGTTAATCATAGTGGTGACATTCGCTTTGGCATGGGTGCAGTAAAGGGCGTAGGTGAAAGTGCTGTGTTGCAGATACTTGCCGAACGTAAGAAAAACGGTGTATATAAGTCCGTATACGATTTGGTTGAACGTGTCAATCTGTCAACTTGCAACAAAAAATCTCTCGAAAGTTTGGCTCTTGCAGGAGCGTTTGACAGTTTTGGCAACATAACACGTGAGCAATTTGTAACGCCATGCGAAAATGGTGAGACATTCCTCGATGCCCTGGTTCGTTATGGCAATACATTTCAGGCCGATCAAGCTCAAAACAGTTTCTCACTATTTGGGCCGAGTGAGGTGCTTGAGATAGCAAAGCCCGAGCCGCCCAAGAATGTTGAGCGTTGGAGCGACCTCGAACGCTTGAACCGTGAGCGTGACCTAATAGGTATCTATATATCAGGTCACCCGCTCGATTCATACCGCATCATAGTGGAAGATGTGTGCAATATGCGCATGACCCAACTTGAGGATAAAGTGGCATTCGCCAATCAGGATGTCTTTCTTGGTGGCATCGTGACAGATGTCAGAATGGGGCAGACCCGCACTGGCAAACCTTACGGTATCGCCAAGTTGGAGGATTACAGTGGAGCTGGGGAAATTGCACTCTTTGGCGAAGACTGGGCCAAGTTCAGTGGCTATTTTCACGTAGGTAACTCTTTGTTTATTACTGCCCGGGTGGAGGAAAGACAGTGGCAACAAGGTGCTTATGAATTAAAGATAGGCCGCATAGAATTTCTGAGCGATGTGAAGGATCAGAAAATCAAGTCGATAACCATCAATGTGGCTACTGAGAAACTCACGCTTGAGGTCGTCAACGAACTTGCCTCTATCATTCGCAAATCACCAGGTCCGACAGACGTGTTCTTTAATATACTTGACAATGACGAGCATTCGCAAGTGATGTTACAAAGTAAGTTGTGTCATGTGTCTGTTGACAGCTTGTTGATAAACTACTTAAAAAAGGTTGACTTCACATATCAGATTAACTGATGGCATAATATTTGCTTCAAGATAAAACTTAAACCAATTATACATTAGAAAATGGAAAAGATCATTACAGACTCAAACTTCGAAAGTGTTTTAGCAGAGGGACTCCCCATTGTGTTAGACTTCTCTGCCACATGGTGTGGACCTTGCAAAAAAATTGCGCCTTATATTGCCGAATTGGCTGAAGAGTACGCAGGTCGTGTAAACGTAGGTAAGTGTGACGTAGACGATAACGAAGAACTGACGTCAAAGTTTGGAATCCGCAATGTGCCCACTGTGCTTTTTATTAAGAATGGTGAGGTAGTTGACAAGCATGTAGGTGCAGGACCCAAGTCAGAGTTCGCTGAGAAAATTGAAAACTTGTTGAAATGAATCTCGACGAAGAATTAATGCTTGATGCGCAGCAGGACGCTGCAGCTGTGGCCTACATCAAGCAGCATTTGCCACAAGAGCTAAAAGATGTATTTACTGAGGAGTTGCTCTATTACTTTATAGATGTGATTGTTGAGTATTACACTGAGAGTGGAATACTTGATGCAACCCCCGACAAAGAAGGCTACATCGAAATAGACGAAGAGGCAATAGCTGCCCATTTGGCTAAAAAAGCCAAGAAAGAGGGCATGGGCAATTTCTCAGTAGAGGATTTGCTGTTTGTGGTACAAGCCCACATGGATTTTGAGGAGGAACAGAATTGATGGAATACCCATCAAGTATGGGTACATCATATAGGTAAATGTCCCTGTGCCTCTGTAACGACTCTTAATCAACACAAGAAATGAGCAAAAGTTGAGGCTTCTACAAGGCTAAATAATAGTCTTGTGGAAGCCTCTACTGTTTGATAATTGGTTGTTTGGCGAGGGGGTTGGGTAAAGAATGGTTGGTGTGTGGTAGAATCGAATCTAAAGTGTACACATTCAGACGCTGCCAATGCGCCGTCCATATCAATAACCGCAGATTGAAAGGCTAAGGAAGTGACTTTATGGTGAGGTGATATCCCCGTCATAAAGTCATTGGATTTTACAATTCAGTCAAATCACGTTTAACAGATCCTTTGTAGTAATGAGTCAATATTTCGTCATAACTATTCCCTTCGTCCGCCATAACCGCAGCGCCTATTTGGCACAGGCCTACACCATGTCCCCAACCGGCACCGGTAAGCACAAATTTTGTAGGTACGGTTTTGTCAGCACCATATATTGTATCTACGACAAAAGCCGAACTGTATAGGTGGGTGTCGGAAAGCATTCTTCTGATTTCTAATTCCTTGCCTACAATGAGCTCGTTTTCTGTGCCAACAATTCTAAGTTTGATAATTCTACCGCCAGGGCCGCGCTGGACAGGCTCCAGAGCAATAATGTGGCCAAAGGTCTGTTCGGTCTTTCCCTCAATGAGTGAACGAATTTTGTCTTGTGATAATTCTACTCGCCAACGATAAAAGTCTGTAGTTTCCTGGTCATAGTTGTTCAGCACCTGGCTCAGCAAACGCTTGTCGTGGGTGTTGCAGTAGCTGATGGGAGCACTCTTAATCCATTTTTCGGCAGTTTGTTCGTCTGTCAAATCGGGTATATCACCGTCTGCAGCATCGCGTACGACTGCCAGGTAAGGCTTATCGTCATTGTCCCAGCACGAGCTGTATAATTCGCTCACACCACCGCAACATTTTGAAAAGCGTGCATCACACAAACTCCCGTTGTACATCAGCACTTCATGTTTTGTAGCGCTAACAGCTTTCTTCACTTGTGGCAGGGCTGACTTAGTTATGCCCTGATACCGCTGGCAGTGGTCGTCAGCGCACACATCGTATAGTGCGTGGTCAGAGCGGTCATGCCATTTAAGCATCTCACCGTGTTTATGCACAAAGTTGAAGTAGTTGGTGGTACCACCTTCACCCATCATGCGATGCAACATCTGACTATACACCCAACTGCGTGACACCACAGCATGCGTTTTAAGCAGTTCGAGCGAAGATGTTGCATTCATTTCAGATGAAATAACACTTTCGAGATAAGCTTCAACTGGCAGTTCGTTAATCACGACGAGTTTGCCTTCGTCAACTATAAGTCGCAATTTGCCCTTAAAACTCTGCTCTTCTTGTCTTTGCCAATGAAACCCAATGCCAATTGTTACGCCTTGCAGGGTAAAAAAGCACGTGTCGTCGTTCTCGGGTATGAAGTTGAGTTCGCTATAAATGTTGTCTTTCCATTTAATAGCGCCCTCGGTACACTGCACGTGTTGCATACCGCTGACAGTCTCGCCCTTGGCTTGGAAGTTGCCGTTTAATGCAAAGTCAATTTCCTCGGCGTGTAAAATTCCCACACAGATGTCACGGTTTGCCAATGATTTCAAAGCCTTGGTTTCATTTGTCATGCAACCTTTGCTCTTGTGGTCAGCGCGTTTGTTATGCAGCAATTTGGCAATGTTGTTAATTTCGCTATTGCTAATGGCCACTTCACGCAGAATGTTTGTGGCAATATGGGCTGTCATCTTTTCAAAGTCCTCCTCACGCGGTGTAATGATGAGGCCTCCCATGTCAACAGCTCCGGGACTAACTAGTATTTGCGCATCGCCATCTGCAAAATAACAGTTTGGACGATGTTTTTTGCGCACAAACACAACCATTACAATGTGATCAGGCGTGTTTGGCGTGCCCTCTTGTCGCCAGCTCAGTATGTTTATGTCAGGTTCCGACGTACCCGATGCAACGGGTAAAACGCTCATCAACTTTTGCAAAAGTAAGGGTACATCGTTGCTTGCCGGACCTTGTATAACAAAGGCCGGGCAGGCATAATTTTTAAGCAAATATATGCCGCTTGTTTTAGGATCATACCCAAGATCCTCAAGGGCTGCCTCTTCTTTTTTAAGTGACGGGTATACGCGTTGCAGATTGTTTTCGTACAACTTCCAATCCCTTTCGATAGGTACCAATCCTCGTTGGCCTGCTTGCAGATGGGCGTGGTCAGGAGCAGAGGCACCACATCTCGCGCCATTGTAGAACACAAACATTCCAGGCAAGTTCCATGTAATTGTGTCAAGCATTTTGCTGAAATGTGACAATCTTTGTGCAGTGTGCCGGCGCGTTGGTATTGTAAGGTGCAATGGCAGAATGGGGTAGGGGTTTACTAATAATTGAAACTTACCAAGTACAGGCATAGATGTTTGGCATGAGGGACGGTTGGTGTCGCACAAAAAGCAAGGCCTTTTCTTTAGGGCAGCTTTATCTATTTTTGCAGCGGTGCTTACTATGCGTGCCGGGTTGTATTGTACATTGAGTGTGCCATATTCAAGCGGCAACTCTTTCACTTTTACGCAAGTTTTGAGTTGTTCACACCTTTCTGCCACGTCGTGCCATTGGTCCAGCTGTTTTTTGAAGAAATCTTCAACGTCACATTTTCTGACGGGCGAATTCCAGCGTTCGATCATGGCTCGTCTGGTTCTGAGTTCAATAGTTCTTAGCGCGTCCTTATATGCGTTATTTTTGTTTTGCTTGTCAATGCTCAGTGCAGCGTCAGAATTTCCCTCCCATCGGCGGCACAAGTAAAGTTCGTCAAAAATGCGCGCTATGCGGTAATGTCTTGAAAAGGCCAGTCCGAGAGCATAGTCTTCGCCATAGCTCGTGTTGGGAAATCCGATCTTGCGCAAAATGTCGGTACGGAAAGCGCGTGGCGCACCTAATCCGTTAATTCGGAGTGCGTTATTGCGGCCATTGTCAGCAGTCCATTCTGTGTGTGCAATCAATCCTGGTGGCAGCGTCTCGAGTGCAAAGTTTACCATACGGTAACTGCCAATGACCATGGCTGCATTTTGCTCTTCAAAGGCAGCCACAATGCGTGTCAAGGTGTCATCAGACGAGTATAAGTCATCTGAATCTAATTGTATGGCATACTTTCCGCACCATTTGCTGCGAATGGCCATATCCCAGCACCCTCCGATGCCAAGATCAGTGCGTTCTGGTTGGAGTAGCACCACGTGGTTGTTGTCGTGATACTTATTAACGACTTCGGCCGTTCCATCGTCAGAATGGTTGTCCACGACAATCACATTAAAGTCAAAATCGGCCTTTTGTCCTAATACACTGTCAATGGCGTCGCCAATGGTTCGTGCCCTGTTGCGCACAGGTATGATGACACTTGCCTCAACTGGGTAACAAGTGTTGTCATTTGGCAATTCGTCGTATTCGTCGGGAGCCAGCCAAGCACCAATTTCCTTAAGATGCTCTGTGCAAGCACGTTCCATTTCGGTTTGCACCACCTTGTTGCGTGGATTGACATAGTCAAATTGCTTTTGCCCAGATGTGCGCAAGTCAGTTTCCAACTCTGTGTACAAGGGTTCCTTTAGGTGTATTATTTCGCCATGGGCGCTTACGTATAGTCGTAAGGCATACATTGCGGCATAAGTGTATTGCATGCCGCGTCGGTGCTTCAAAAAGTTTTTCACGTCCGCTGAACGGAAAAGCACCAATGAGCCAAAGTCGAAATCATCTCTCAGAGCACCTTCCTGGTAGTCAATAGTAGGGTGCAGACCTTGTTCATCGTATCGGTCACTGTACACCATGAGTGCTTTTTCGCTATCCGTATCATACGCAGCTGCAATTTGCAACATTCTGTCGAACGCCCGGTAGCCTATGCGCAAGGTATGGTTGCTTAGGTAGAATGCCACATACTGCGCCGTTACGCGTTGTGCGGCTGTACGTAAAAACTTGGCACTTGTTACACTGTCTGTAACAAGCAGTTCGCATTTGTCGTTTGCTATTTTCTCTGCGTCAGCCTTTTGCTCGTCGGTGCAAGCCAAAAGCAGTTTGTTAACGCAATCGCAGCTCTTAATATCTTCAACCACCTGCGGCAGGTGAGGGGTACCGGGTGTGTATGCCAGTACAACATCTAACATTACCTTCATCAGTTCGTTATGCTTAGAGTTCAAGACTGTAACTATCCCTTCTTGAGCGAGGGGGCGCGCACTTCTATTATAAAAAAGGAACTCCATTCCGGACGGTGCAGAAAAGCATCATGACATTCGCGCCAAACTTCTGTGTTTGACAAAATATTGTCGTGTATATACCTCTAACACCTCACAGCTCGTAGTTCATTAGCTCAAGACCTGTTGATAATCAAACTGTTATTAAAGTCTTGACATGGATATAATGTGCATTCAATGTTACAACTATACAAACTTACGCAAAAAAAACTATGCACGGGCATTTATACGAATGTTTTTATAAGTAGGTGTTCTAAATTAAATGATGCACGCGTGGGAGTGATGAGAACACAAAACCAAGCCTAAGTCATGCCACATCGACCGTAGAAAACATGTGGAACGACCGAAATATATGCTTACTTCGAACGTTGTAAGTGTTTACTCCGAACGTAGTAAGCATATTGAACGAACGTAGTAAGCATGTTGAACGAACGTAGTAAGATGACTCAAGTTTCGTATTTAACTCAAACTTGAGTAAATAGTCACATCAGTAAGTTAGTGATACTATTGTTGTGCTTTTCGGGGAAATGTTGCATATTTGCAGAACAGAATTTTGTTTCAACTAAGTTTAATATTAAAAACGGTATTTATATGAGCGTTAGTGTAAAGATCAGAACTAAAGATGTTCCAGAACCAGATGCTATTTTGCGTCGTGTGGCAGATAAGGGAACTGAAATTGTAGCCACCTCGAATGAATACCCATCTCTAAAATTCGGCTTTCTCAATAAGGCACTTCGTGGTATAGAGGTGAATGAGGAAGAAGATGGACTGGAGGTGCGAGTTTGCTCATTCTCGACCAAGGCAGATTATCAGCTGTTTGTCAAAGCCATAGATGCTATAATGCAGCTGACTGGTGCCAAAGCATACCTTGAAGATGAAGGGGAGGTAATTGCACCCTTGTCTACATTTAATGACGAATGGATTGAACGTGAGCAAGAGGCCGGGCTTGATGCAGCCCGAGCGTTAGTAAAACATACTGGGCTGCATATTGTTATGTATGGTCTTTTCTGCAAATTCTGCTTGGGAGCGCATTTGTTTGAATCTTTTGATATCCCATTGTCCGATGATGTGGATAAGGAGGACGTGGATAGCCTTTTTGACAACCTTTGTTCTATGCAATGGGATAGTGTAAATTGGAAAGACACAAGCACTCGCATGGTAATGCCTTCGTCTGATGGAGATGTTGAAAATGGGCTCACTATCTCTGCAATTTGTATCAGAAATGGCCAGGTGGACGAGTTTGATTACATATCAGAGGCCGATTTGTTGGGAATTATAGATATGGATGATGATGCTATCCCCCCGGTATTTATTCCTTTTAGGGAAATCTGGAAGATTTTGCCGAATGACGCGTTTGAACGTTTGGACGAAATGCAATTTAGACGTACGGAAGCGTTAACGGTGGATATGGTGCATGATATGATGGACGCTGCCCGCCATTTACAACCCGACGACTTGCATTATAAACCTACTTATCCTGGAGAGGGTTTTGATGAGAAGCAGCGCACGTTTATTTTGATGTGGAATCCCGACATATCAAGCGTATCGCTTGAGGATCATTGCTTTGGCGTAGAGTACAACTTGACAGAATATTTTAATTGGAGTGTTTGGGATTATGATAAGGCCAGATGTGGTGACAGATTCTTCCTCGTTAGGGTAGGCAAAGGAAATACAGGGATTGTGATGAGTGGCGTTTTTGACTCTCAACCGTACGAGGGTGAAGATTGGAGCGGCAAAGGCAGAAGTGTGTACTATATGGATATGCTTCCAAATGTTATTCTTGACCCGGAAGAGGTTTCTATGTTAACAACAGAGGCTTTGCAAGAAGCAATGCCTTCTTTTGATTGGACTGGTGGCCATTCTGGTCGTCTGCTTGGTAATGAGGACGCCATAAAATTGGAAACATTGTGGCAGCGTTTCCTTGCAGAACATTCAAAGGACGCTGATGGCATAACAATGAGCATGATCCATACCCTTCGTTAGGTATGTTGAATGTAAGGGCGTAGATAATTGCTCTTACAGAAAGCTCCTCAAAGATTTCGACACTGCAATTTTTCATTAGACGTGCATCTGAAGTAAGAGAAAATGAACGACAATACAATATTCGTGCCCGTGAGAATGCCGAGCGGCATGACAATGCGAGTGAGGGTGACAACAGAGGTGGCTCAAATAATGGAGCGAATGTTGAAGGAGAATCCGCAAATGGAGGAGTCGGACGCCCTGTCAATGGCTCTGAAGGAGGTGAAGTCTCGTCAGAGCGGGGACTCTCAGCAGTAAGTGATGGCAAGGAAGTAGCGGCTCCTTCGTTGGAGGGTGCTAAAGTTGGTGTGACCGATGGTGAGAAGTCGTCGGCCACTGGAGATGCTGTGCCTTCGGAGGAAGGTGTGACAGATAATCCGCGTCAACAGAAGACTGTCGGAAAGTCTGCACAACCCCCTACGCGTGAGGAGTCTATACTTCGTGATGTGGTGATAGAGCACATGAATGGTAGTGGCCTTGATGTGATTGGTACGGAAGATGGCCAGCGTGTGCTTGACATGGCGAACGATGATGGTACGAAGGAGCACCGCGTGTACCACGGCAGTGGTGCGGAGTTTGCCCACTTTGACCGCTCGCACATGGGCAAGGGCGAAGGTACGCAGGCTTATGGCAGGGGTACTTATGTGACCGAGGGCGCATACATTGACGCCATACATGAATACGAGGAAGCGCAGAGAAAATAAAAGCGTGACGGGGTGTCACGCTTTTATTCATAATCCGAGTTGCTTGATTAAGTATGAGCCTACTTCAAGCTTCTCTTCTTTTGCAGCGTTTTTTATTGCGTCTAATGCCACTTGCGGCATTCGGCATTATAGTACGGCATTACCGACTTTTTTTCGCCTTGCATTGGGGCGTCTGCCGCCCCATGTGTTGCTTTTGTTCATAATTTTTACTCTTTTATCCACGATGGCATTTGTGCATTCTGCTCGTAATGCTTATGTAACTGCTCGTAGTCTATTTCATCAATGGTTGGTATGCTATGATAGTAGCCGCAGAACCTTTCTTCACCATTTTTGGTGTATAACGCTGCATAGTCAATGCATAGTCTATTGTTAGCTATATAGTTGTGCTTGACTAATCTAAGGTTTTTGTTTATTGTTGTAATTTCCATAACTGTTATTTTTAGATTATGATGTGTGTTTTTCGCACTTGTAGAAGAATTGTCCCATTTAATTACGTTGTAAAGTTGCGGCCTTTATTTTGAGAACGCAAGCGCAAATCAAGATTATTTTTGCAAAATATGCTGCAAAATATATTTTTGGAGTGGGGACTGGTGCCTATTAGTAGATGTAGAATGATTGTTACAAGGTGGAAAGCTACTAACGGGTTTGCGGAGACTGAGGGTTACCGCACAAGGGCAGCGGACAGGTGGTGCCAGCTACGATGAAGGCTGGTGACAGAAATGTGTATGTTATTGATGGCGATGTGGTGCAATATGCGGACAAGTCTGGCATAGATGTGGCGAAGTCGGACAAGAGTATTGTTGTGTGTGATGCTGAGACGGGCAAGTATGAGTATACGAGTCCGGACCAGCTAATGAATGTTGGTGAGCCGGCGGACCCGAGCACACTGTCGGAGGCGTATATGGCGAACGAGCGTGCGAAGGAGGCTGCTGCCAATGGCGAGGGAACTGCCGAGGGTAATGCGGCTGCCGAGAGTAATGCGGCTGCCAATGGCGATGTGTCTGCTGATGGTGGCAAGGCTGAAGTTGTGGAACCTGCCTACACAGATGGCAGCCGTGTTGAGATAAATGGGCATGAGTATGACGTAAAGTCGGCAGGTGAGAAGACTGTGGTGCTTGTTGACGAGCACGGGAAGGAACTTGCTTGGACCCGTAGTGCGCTTGATGCGAAGCTGGAGAGTGGTGATGCTGAGGTGCTTGAACCCAAGGCGGAGGCTGCTCCTGATGTTGCAGCGGAGGGTTTGAAGGCTGGTGACGTGTTTGAAGACAGCGATGGTAATGCGCTGACCGTTAAGCGCGTTGATGGCGACAAGGTGGTGGCTGTTGGCGCAGACGGGAATGAGCAGACGTATGAAGATGGCATGTTTGAGCAGATGGTGGAAAGCGGTGTGCTGAAGCGTGAAACAACTGACCTGAACGCAGCTCAGGCTGGTAGTTCTGAAGGTGATGGTGTTCCTGCATTTGGCGTTGGTTCTGTAATTGAACTCGAAGGGCATGAATATAAGCTGCTTCGCGTGGACAAAGAAGATGATACCGTTTACTTAGAGAATGTTGAAGGCGAAACTGCACTCTGGTCATATTCTGGAATTTGCATTGCTTTCAATGAAGGTGATGCACGTTTGATTGATAATAAGAATTACGTTTTAACTGACAACCAGGGTAATCCTGTCAATGAAAATGGAACATTGAAGGTGGAGGAGGTGAAGTCTGTAGATGAACTGACGGACGAGGATTTCTCTGCTCCTACACGTAATGTGCAGTTGCCTGCTTTGCCTCAGAATGTGGACGCAGCTATTGGTGCGAATGGGAAGCCAGTCATTATAAAGAAAAATATTTTTGAAAAGAATTGGAACGCCCATAGGTTCCCGTTTGAGGAAAGTAGAGCCATATTAAATGCTGCTCTATATAATACAGATTTAGTAGGTCAGACACAACCCAACAACAAACCGCTGCATTGGGTTGCCATTAAAATTGACGACAAAAGTCCTATCGTAGTACTTGAAGTAAACGAGAATAAGGATAATATAGAAATTGTCGGTTGGTATACGCTTGATGAACGAAACTTAAACAGAATAAAAAGACAAGCCGAGAAGAACGGCGGCGAACTCGTTATGTTATCCCCGAAGGATAAGGTGGAAAGCCTTTCCACTCCTCAAACCGACTTGTCTTCTGAGAGCAAAGGTACGGAACAATCTTCAAGTGTGCAAGTTGGTGTGCAGGAAAATGCTCCTATGCCGATGCGTGTTGTTGGCAAGGGGAAGAATGCGGTGCAGGAGGAGGACTGGCTTGCAACGACTCCGAAGCGTGGGTATGACTATGTGTTCAAGGAGAGTGGTCTTGATGCTGAGGAGGCGAATGCTTTTGTGGAGAACAAGGTGGCTGAGGCTGAGAAGAATCTTGAAAAGGTTAAGGGCAAGGCTCCTAAGATGGGCACTAACATTGCGGCTTACAAGGAGGCTAAGGCAGACTATGTGGCTCGTGTGGCTGAGGCTCAGAAGGCTGTGGACTACTGGAATGGTGTGAAGGCTGAACGTGACAAGGTGTTGCTTGAGGAGCGTCGTGCGCGCAAGGAGAAGGACAAGGCGTTGTATGATGAGGCCGTGGCGCAGGAGGAGCAGCGCAAGGCTGAGATGGCGCAGAAGGCTGCCGAGCAGGAGGCTTTGGGCAGTAACGCTGTGGCTCCTGCCATTAAGGAGAAGTGGGAGAATGCTCCGAAGGTAGATGGTGGTGCAGATGAGATTACTTTGCCTAATGGTGAGGTGGTGACCGGTCATTATGTGCTGACGGAGAGTGGTGCGGCGAGTGCTTCGCACCAGGCTACGAACGGGTTTGCGGAGACTGAGGGTTACCCCGTTGACGTGAATGGTGAGACGGTGAATGACCGTGACTATAAGCGTGACGCTGAGGCCCAGCAGGTGACGCGTGGCATGGCGGCAGATTATGACAGCCGTGCGCTGCAAAGCCCTGTGGTGGTGAGTGGTGATGGTGTGGTGCTGTCGGGTAACGGCCGTACCATGGCTGGTGAAATTGCGGCTTTGAATGGTAGTGATGCGAAATATAATGCGTATCTTCGCGGGCATGCCGGCAAGTTCGGTTTTACGACGGAGCAGGTGGAAGGGTTTGAGCACCCGCGTGTGGTGTTTGTGCCTGATGGTGAGATGCCTTACACGTCGGAGACCTTTGCGAAGTTCAACCAGCGTGAGCAGAAGAGCCAGAGCCGTACTGAGATGGCTGTGAAGCTTGGCAAGGTGGTGGACGATGCTTTGTTTGGCCGTGTGATGGACGTGATAGGGCGTCATGAGTCGTTGGCTGAGTTTTATGCTGATGATGCTGCTACTGCTGCTGTGGTGAAGGAGTTGGCTGATGCTGGCGTGATACCTCAGACAGAGATGGCGCAGTTGTTTGACGGCGGCCGTTTGAGCGAGAGCGGTCAGGCTATGGTTGAGGGTGTGCTTGTGGGCAAGGTGTTCCAGGGCAGCCCTGATGCTGTGCGTCAGATTACTGAGGTGAAGAGTATGCGCAAGGCTGTGATGGCTGCTTTGCCTGAGGTGGTGGCTTGTCACCGCCTGGGTGGTGGTTATGACTTGTCGAAGGAGTTGGCTGCTGCTGTAGACTTGGTGTATAAGGCCCGCAAGGCTGGTTTTAAGCTTGGTCAGCATGTGAGCCAGCATGCGCGCCAGGGTAACTTGTTCCAGCTGGACGATGGTGCGACGGTGGCAGACTACAACAATGCTGCTGTGATGATGCTGGCAGACGTGATGAACGATGGGCGTGTGACGCAGCTGAAGAAGGTGCTGTCGTTTTATAACACGCAGGCGGCAGACTCTGCCCAGGGCATTGGTGACATGTTTGCCGGTGGTGTGAAGAGTAAGGGACAGATTATTAACGAGGTAAATGAGTTATTAAACAATGGACAAGAATACGATAGAAGAACCCCGTCCGTTGCAGACGGACAAGGCGTCGGAGGCGAAGGCGGCGAACAAGGCGATGTTGCTGGCCCGAGCCATCAAGGCGGCGCGGGCAGCGAGCGTGGATTAAGTGAGGCTTTTGACGGCCTTGCAGCGCAGCTGAAGACTGCTGAGGGTGAGGAACGTAAGCGTGTGCTTGGTGAGATGCGTGATGGCATTGCGCGTTTTGCTGAGGAGAATGGTTACCCTGTGCCGGAGTTTTTGCTGACGCGTGAGGACTTTTTGGCGGCTGTGCCTGAGAAGGACAGGGCGAAGTATGTGGAGTGGCTTGATGATGGTTGGCATTGTCCTGCTTATTACGAAAAAGGGAAGGTCTATTATTTTGTAGAGGGTTGTGATAAATTTGACAAAGATGTAGCTGAAACGCTTGCCCATGAGTATACTCATGCTGATAATTCGGAGTTTCCCGAGAATGTGAATGCGTTGACGTATGCGTTGGAAGATACGCATGAAGTGACGCGTGACGAGTTGGTTGGGATTCTTGAAACTTTGTCAAATTCGTCTCACTATGGAGATGAGGCTGAACGCTTAGAGTCGGAGGGTAAGAACGCCAACCCGATGCTTGCCGATGAGGTTATAGCTCATGCAGTGGCACGCATGGTGCGTGATGGCGAGCAAGTGCTTGACGGCATAACGAATAACCCTACGCTTCAATTTATAATTAAACGTGCATATAAAGTAAGAGAAAATGAACGACGACACAATATTTTGGCCCGTGAGGCTTCCGAGCGGAGCAGTAAGACGATTGAGGGTTCCGAAGCAAATAGCGGAAATGGCCAATCAGTTGCAGAAGGAGAATCCGGACTTGGACGATACGGACGCTCTGCACGAAGCGAAGCTGAGACTGGAGAACAGTCGGGCAATGGACTCTCAGCAGTAAGTGATGGCAAGGAAGTAGCGGCTCCTTCGTTGGAGGGAGCTAAAGTTGGTGTGACCGATGGTGAGAAATCGTCGACCACAGGAGATGTTGTGCCTTCGGGTAAGGGAAACACCCCGTTGAGTGAGAAGATAGCCACCGCCTCAGCCGAAGTGAACACTGAACCGACAGAGGCGCAGAAAGAAGCCGGCAACTATAAGAAGGGGCATGTGCAAGTTGGTACGTTCGACATCACCATTGAGCAGCCGCAGGGCAGTGTTCGTAAGGGTACGGACGCTGACGGCAAGCAGTGGGAAAGCAAGATGAACAACACTTACGGTTATATTCGTGGTGCAGTGGGTGTTGATGGTGACCATATAGACGTGTTCCTCTCTAATGACATTGATGGTTGGAACGGACGCAAGGTGTTTGTAGTGGACCAGTACAACCCAGATGGCAGTTTTGACGAGCATAAGGTGATGCTTGGTTTCAACGATGCTGACGAAGCAAAGAGCGACTATCTTGCTAACTATGAGAATGGTTGGGAGAATGGTCGTAGAATTGACGTGACTGCTGTGAACCTCGAAGACTTTGAGAAGTGGATTGCATCAAGCAAGCGCAAGACAAAGCCTTTTGGTGAGTACTCGTCGGTGAAGAATGGTGTTGTGCCTTCGGGTGAGGGTGAGAGTGTGGAGCGGAATGAAGTCCTTGAATATGAAAAGGCTTTAGACCATCTGGAAGACGTGGAACAGAAATGGGGGGATAAAATACAGGACTATGTTTTTGAGCATTATCCTACTCAGGCTACGACATCGGCAGAAAGCACTTCAGAAAAAGGATTGCAGGAGCGCAAAGCAATGAAGGCTGACCCCGTGCTAAAGCAGATGTATGCAGAGGCAAAGAAGGAAATAGATGCCGCAGATGAAATGGTAACGCAGAAGTATAGTGCTTTGCCAGAAGATTTGCGTCAACAGAAGGCTGTCGGAAAGTCTGCACAACCTCCTACGCGTGAGGAGTCTATACTTCGTGATGTGGTGATAGAGCACATGAAGGGCAGTGGCCTTGATGTGCTTGGCACGGAAGATGGCCAGCGTGTGCTTGACATGGTGAACGAAGCAGATGTGAGGTTGGGTGCTAAACAAAAAAGAGCACTTGAAACCGTGACGATGGCAGATAATTCCACCAATAAAGCCACTGCCATTTCAAGTGCTGATGGAGCAAAAGTACAAAATAATCTTGAGAAACTTGCAGAAAGCTACAATAATCGTTCGAATAGAGTAAAAGGTTTTATAACAGACTTGTCTCAAGCTCTAAATTTGGAGCAACATGAAGCGAGCCATTATGGTACATTTGAGACCAAAGATGGTAAGTTGGTTACTATCCGTGTGAGCAATCACAATGCACGTGTTTCGTTCTTTGACGAAAATGGTGAGGAAGATGGAATAAGCATTGTTATATCAAACCACAAAAACAAAGGAGTTCTGAACGATGGTAATGCTCATATTGTGGAGTTTTTCTACCCCAAACAATCACTTCAAAAATCAGAGAACAAGCCATTGGCTGATATAATCAAGTGCGTATCTACTGTTTTGGAAAGTGGTAAGTTTGAGGATACGACAGGACTGGCTCAACGTCAGGAGGTGAATGCCCAACAAATTCGCGAGCACCGCGTGTATCATGGTAGTGGTGCTGAGTTTGACCACTTTGACCATAGCCACATGAGCGAGGGCGAAGGTTCGCAGGTTTATGGCTGGGGCACTTATGTGACAGAGGTGAAAGGTATTGCTGAAGGGTATGCGATACGTGCAAGGAATGGAATATCAAATATCAATGAGGAGTGGTATTTGAAACGTGGTGAACTTGAATCGAATATCTATCGTGCCAAGGAGCAGTTGCCTTTCCTTAAAGGGGAATATAAGGCAGAAATGGAAGCTCAAATCTCGGAATGGGAGAAACAGTTAAAGGAATATGATGGACCTAATAACCTCTACACGGTAGAAATTCCCGATGACAATGGAAGTAACTATCTTGCATGGAATGAACCATTAAGTGTGGAAGATTCAGGTAGAATTATAAGTGGCCTGTTTGATTTGCCTCCTTCGGATATTGAGGAGATGGCTAAACGTGATTATACGTTCAAACATATTTTGTATGACCTGATTAAAATTAATGATAAGGCGCAGTATGTTCCTGTCTTGGCTAAGGGCAATGTGCTAAGCAGGTCTACAATGTATGATGGTGGTAGAGAAATAAATGATTTTGGCGGAGTTTACAGAAGGTTGCAGGGCTGGTTCGGCAGTGCCAAGGCTGTATCGAAGTTTCTTTATTCTCTTGGCTATGCCGGCATTAAATATCCGGCAGACTATCGCAGTGGCGGCCGTGAGGACGATGCGAAGAACTATGTAATCTTTAACGAGAATGATGCGGAGATAACTGACCATGTGCGCTTTTTCAAGACCAAGAATGGTGAGGCTTATGGCTTTACTGTTGGCGGCAAGATTTACTATGACCCGAGGATTGCGAATGCTGAGACACCTGTGCATGAGTATGCCCACTTGTGGGCGAGTGCGCTGAAGGCGAACAATGCGAAGGAGTGGAAGAATGTGGTGGACTTGATGAAGGGCACCAATGTTTGGGAGGAGGTGAAGAAAACCTATCCCGAACTTGATACAGACGATGAGATTGCTGACGAGGTGCTTGCCACGTATTCGGGCCGCAGGGGCGCGGAGCGACTTCGTGAGGAGATGCGCAAGGCTGCTGCCGAGGGTGATGGCGTGATGGGCAAGGCTGAGGCGGTGAGTGCGCTGCAGCGTGTGAAGCGTGCCATTGACAAGTTTTGGAAGGCTGTGGCAGACTTCCTTCACATTCACTATACGAGTGCTGAGGAAGTGGCTGACAGAGTGATGAAGGATTTGCTTGACGGTGTGGACCCGCGCAGCATGATGGACGGTGGCAAGAGCCTTCGTCCTGAAACGCGTATCAATATAGTGGAAACTAAGTCCGAGCATGGCTTTAAGAATTATGCCGAAGCTAAGACTTGGGCTAAGGAGCATATAGCACGCACTTATAGCGGTGAAGAGACTGGTGGCAAGGGTGATATACGCATCAGTAATGCGGCCGTTGACAAATATCTGTCGCAGAGTGCAGTTGACAAGAGTGAGAGCAAGGACGTTCACTTGGCTGTGTTGAAGGTGTTGCCTGATGTTATACGTGAAAGTGTAGATGCAGAACAGCATGCGGACTTTAAGAAGGGTGAAGATGGTGCGCGTTCGGCAGCGAATGGTGTCAATCCCAATGTGACCATACACAGGTTGTATGGCGCAGTACGTATGGACGGAAAGCTGTATAGGGTTAAGGTTACGCTGAAGGAGAATACAAGGACGAAGGAGACACCGAAAGCGTATAGTTATGAGGCAACAAAAATAGAGTTGCTTGAAGGTTCTCTCAGTCAAACTGAAGGCAGTCATAACCTTGAACCAAGCAACTCTAAGTCAGAGGTATCGGCTGGTCAACATGGGAACGTGTCAGGACTGACATCGACCTTCCCCCGCTATTCCGATAAATCTATAACTGCTGCAAATTTACTGAATGGTGTTGAGAAATCCTACGATGGCGGTAAGTTTTTTGAGGATTACAACAAAATTCGTGAGCAATTTATTGGTGAGAAGGGTGCATCAGCTGCCGACCATGCCGATGAGGTGAACACGCGACTTGACAACCTAAGTGTGGCCCGCGAGATGGAGGCTGAGAAGAAGGACGCCAAGGCTATCAAGATGGCTACTGGCTGGGAACGTGGTGCTGACGGCAAGTGGCGTTATGAAGTTGGAGATGTAAGGTTTTATGACGGCCTTCAGCTTATAAATAGAAGCGTAAAAACGGAAGCAACGCTTAATGATTTGCTTGAAGATAATAAAGATAAAGAGGCTTTATTCGCGAGCTATCCCTCATTGAAAAATATGCCCGTGGTTCTTGAAGATATGGGGTATAAGGGAGCTGGAGAATATAACTACGGAAAGGGAACAATTCGTCTTAATACCTATTTGCTTACGGACGATGACGGGTATTTTACTAAGCCTGCCGTTGAAATTCTCAATCATGAGATACAACATGCTATTCAGAAGATTGAGGGTCTTGCCAGAGGTGGCAGTCCTGCGATGGTGCGGTCGGAGATAAAGAAGCAGATGGCCGAGGTGACGAAGCAGATAAGGCAGTTGCGTGCTGAGGGCAAGGAGGCTGAGGCGAAGGAGCTCATCAAGAAGAATAGGGGGCTTTACGAGGCATCTGTAGGTGATGATGACTTTGGCAGTTATAAGTCGCTTGCCGGTGAGGTGGAGAGCCGCAATGTGGAGAGACGTATGGGCATGAGCGCGGAGGAGCGCCGTGCGAGCCTTGCTGCTGAGACTGAGGACGTGAGCCGTGAGGACCAGATATTCTTGACGAGTGGTGATGGTGGAAATGCTAATAGTGAAATGCTCCAGGAAACGGGAACGGAGAATGACTATTCAGAGTTTGCTAAAGAGCATGGCGTTGACGCGGATATGGTGAAGGATTATGCGTTGGGCATAAAGACTGGCAACTTGCATAAGGCTGATTTTGCATTGGCTGAGATACGTCGTACGATGCGTGTGGCAAACCGTGGCATGAAGCTTTCGGAGTTTGGCAAGTTGTTCCGCCCTGTGCAAAAGGAGCTTGCTGAACGTTATGGTGACATAGAGGTGTTGCGGCAGGAGCATATTGATGCTGAGATGCGTGAGCGTGGCGTTATGGAGGCTGCCCGAAAGCGTGCCGAGGAGGAGGCGGCAAAGCGTAAGGCTCGTGCTGACGAGTTGCGTTTGTTGCCGGAAGAGGAACTTGACAGGCGTTATTTTGAGGCGGTTGAGCGTGGTGACGATGCTGCTGCCCGCGAGATGCTTGACGAGGCTGCCCGCCGCAAGGGGTATGGCGATACTGAAAGTGAGTACCAGGGTGTGGGTGCATGGGTGGCACCTTCAAATCCTGGCTATGAGAGTGATGCAGCGCGCAGGGCTGATGTGGAGGATAATGCTCCTGATGTGAATGTGGAGGACATTGCTCTGGGCTATTCGCTTGTTGACGAGAATTATTGGCATGAGCCTCGCAAGTACATGCAGACTGACGCTACTGCTGTGGAGTCGGTAAACGCGATAAATGATGCCATGGCTGCAATAAGGCGTGGTGAGAAAGATGTGAAGGTGAAGGTGTATCGTGCTGTGCCTACATCGGTGAAAGAAGGAAAATTGCGCAATGGTGACTGGGTGACTCCGTCGAGAGCGTATGCTAAGATGCACGGTGAGCACCGGTTGGAGGGTGACTACCGCATTATAGAAGATGAGGTGCCAGTGAATGAGCTTTGGTGGGACGGAAATGACAGCCGTGAATGGGGCTTTGACGATGGCAAGGGCTACAAGTATAAGAATGTGGAGAACAGCCGCAAGTTGAATGACCTTGTGACGCGTGATGATAATGGCGAGATTATTGCTCCTTCTAAGCGTTTTGACGAGAATGTGGAAGATGTGAGGTACCGCACAAGCGAAGAACTTGGTCAAGAATATGGCTCGCGTTGGATTGACGAACAAACAAATGAAGATGGCCGACACACTACACAAGTAAAGAACACACTCAACTCTTACAAGAAGTTTGGCGATTGGGTGATGCGTGATTCTGGTGGGAAAAAGGTAGATGTGCTTGATGCGAGCAGCGGCCTTGGCCTTGGTACGGAATGGTTGCGCAAAAATGGTATTGACGCTGAGGACGTGGAGCCTTATCCATCAGAGAACCGCACAGTTCCTACTTACAGAAATTATGATGAGGTGGGCAAGAAGTATGACTACATTATTAGCAATGCAGTCTTGAACGTGATACCAAATGACTGGCGGGCCAGTTTGCTGCACAATATGGCAGATAAATTGAAAGTTGGCGGCAAATTGGTTATCAATGTGCGTAGTGCTGAAAGTATTCGCAAACAAGGTAAGGAGGGTGAGACGCGTATAACTCTTGACGACCCGTCGGAGATACTTGTGTTGCGCCCGAATGGTAGCATCAAGGCTTATCAGAAAGGATTTACAAAGGCTGAACTGAAAGAATGGTGTGAAAAGGAATTGGGCAATGGTTATTCGGTAGAAATAGCGAATGACAAGAACGCTGGCGGCAGCTATGATACTGCTGTGGTGGTGACTAAAAATAACGAAAGCGGCACTATTGGTGTCGCTTCCGAGGCGGGCCGTCCACGCAGGAGTGCGCAGGCCTTGCCCAGTTCAAATGCAAAGTTAGACAATAATCAGAAATTTGCCAATAACTTATTGGTACTTTCTGAAAATTTGTCTGAAAGAGATATGGGAGCGCATGAATTCTTGTTCAATGTGGCAAAGGCTTTTGGGCTTAATGGACAAAATTTGAATAAGTCTTTCTATCAAGATTTAAGCAATTCAGTTGGCATTCGCATATCAGACCATTCGGCAAATACTGATAACATTACAAACAGGAATGTGAACGATGATGTTTATGGTTTAGTTGTAAAACTCTCTAAGAATCGCTTTAAGTCAAGAAGCGATGCCAACTACCTTGAATACGTTTACTATCCCGACAAGTTGACTGGCGAGCGTCAGCGTGAGATTGTTGAAGGGTTGAATAAATTCTTGCAGACTGGCGACTATATGCAACTGCCAGCACCAGACAGAGTGAACCGTTCAGGCAAGTTTGATGTGTTGATTGACGGAAGGGAAACTTCGCCAACGGCCAAGCACCAGGCTGCCAATGACCTTGCGCGGCAGATGCACGTGGAGGGTGAAGTAGAGGTGGTGACAAGCACTGATGGCTTGACCGGCAGACAGGCGAAGGCTAAGGGCTGGTATGATGTGAGGACCGGACGTGTGACGATTGTGCTGCCCAATAACAAGAATGCGGCTGATGTGCGTGAGACGGTGTTCCACGAGGTGGTGGCGCACAAGGGGCTACGTAACCTTGTGGGTGAAGAGCACTTTAACACATTCCTTGATAACGTGTACAACAATGCTGAGGAGGGCATCAAGCAGACCATTGACGAGATGGCTGAGAAGAAGTATAATGGTGACAAGCGCAAGGCTACTGAGGAGTATATGGCGCACTTGGCCGAGGACGGCGAGTTTGTGAAGCCGGAGAACCAGGGTTTCTTTGCGAAGGTGAGGGATTTCTTGACGGACTTGCTGAGGAAGGTTGGCATAAAGCTTGGTTTCAAGTTGACGGACAATGATTTGCGCTACATATTGTGGCGTAGCTGGAAGGGGCTTGCTGAGCGTGATGGCGGTTCGGTGTTTGAGAAGGCTGAAGATGTGAAGATGCAGCATGAGCTTGGTCAGAATGACGAGGCTCGCTCGGCGAGTGGTGAGAATGGTATCATGTTCCGTGAGGGGAGTGATGAGCTGAAGGACGTTGTGGAGAAGCTGAAGGCTGACGTTGAGCGGTTGCATGAGGGTGAACTTGATGATTTGCGCTCGGGTGCTCGGGCTATTGGCGGGCGGCTGAGTGAACTGAACAAGGCGATGCGCCTGCAGCGTGCTTATGACATGAGCACTGTGGCGAGTGTGACGGAGCTGGCGAAGACGATGCTCAAGAATGGCTTGCTGAGTGAGATGAGTGACTATGATGTGCGCCGTTTGCTGTCGGTGGTGAATAATGTGCATGGCAAGGGTGACATCAGGCCTTATGTGCAGAAGGTTGTTGACATGATGGTTGGCAACCGGCTGCGTAATGTGTCGAAGGCGTTTGACAAGTTGCTTGCCATGCGTGGCAAGAAGGTTGATGCGCGTGGTGTGGAGGTGCAAGGTGAGCTTGACTTGGCTGGCCAGCGCATGGCAGATGTGGTGTGGAAGGGCATTGGCATGTCGGACGATGATGTGGCGGACATGTGTGCTGATGCACAGGACCGCATGATGAGTGCGAATGGTGCGGAGGCTGCTGCTGCTGCGACGGACTATGCCGGGTGGCAGATTGTGATGCACTTGGGGCTTTTACCATACTACAATAACTTACTCGCCGAGTATCTTGCATCTTACACTAATACGTTGCAACTCATTGATTGTCAATACTTTACTCAGTGTAAGATGCTGTCATTTTTACCTACACACAACCTACACACCCCACACGCTGCCACACGGTACAAGCACGGGAGGAGGATATTACAGCATAGGGGAGCAGAAAAGTCTGTTGCTCCGACATATTCTCCTACGTCCCTATGGCGTATAATCCACCGCATACGTCCAAACCGGCTGCGAGGCAGCGGGGTGGGGTGTGTAAGATGTATGTAGGGGAGTGTATGATATTTTGAAATCATCTTACACTCTTGAAATCTTTGTATATCAACTTGTTACGTACAAAAAGTGTAAGATGACAGTAAAAATACACGCACTCTTTTACAAGAGGGGTGACGGGGAGGGGACAAATATTTGTGTACAAATTGTACACTTTTTTTGTGGGGTGCAATGCCTTGGTGTTACCTTTGCAGCACTTTTGTACAAAACCGAATTGTATTGACTACCATGAAACGAATGCTTAACAGAATGTTGCGCTATGCCGATGCCATTGTGAAACGTGGCGTTGACAAACTGATAGACGCTATCGGACATAGTCCGGAACCACAAACTAAAAACACTGAAACACCCCAGCAGCAAAAACGCGTGGGCAACGACACTGACTGCGCACCACAAACAGCAGAAAACACTGCGAACTGCGGTCTGACCGAACAAGCCATCACACTGATGGACGAACAGTGCGACATTCGCTTTAATGTGCTTGACCGCACGTCCGAAGTGCCACAGTGCGACCAGGTGGACAAAGGGCTTGTGCCCGTGAGCATCGACGCGCTGTGGTGCATGGTGTTCGGGCGCTGGTTGCGCTGCATGGTTGCGCAAGCAAAAAAGCAAGTCTTGTTTTGCTCTTTTAAGGGCTGTTTCCCCTTGTGCCACTTACCGCGGGATACATAAGGACATAAGCTATATAAGAACATAAGCTACATAAGTAACATAAGGCTGATGCCGTGTCTTTTCACATAAGTTGAGGCAGGGCTGGTCGCCTTGCTTATAAGATACATAAGGGCTGACGCTGTGTCGTTGGCTCTAATGTAATTTCCTGACTTCGTCATTGCTTCACCCAAAATTCTTCGTCAAAGAGTTTAGCTATTTTCTGATGTCTTGCCATTAGCATTGTTTGGGTGTAAACCTCCTTGTTCAGAGGCTGCTTAATTTGTATGGTTGTGATAGTCTTAGCCAATGGATAATACAATAGGCAAGCGGATACCGCCCAAACTTACAAGCAAGCCGAGTATGATCTGAGGATTGCTGTGACGTCCTTCTTTCGAGAAACCTGTCTTACGTAATTCATCCTCATAATCCGCTTCAAAGTAAAGTGTGGTGACATCATAGAACAGCACACCGATATTTTCACCGAACAGTTTCGCCGTATGGCGCACGCTTATGTCCTGTACGATGTCGTGCTGATGGTCGCTAAGCTTGTCAAGATAGTGATAGATTTTTGAGAGATCCACATCTTCGTCAAAGTGGTTTTTCAGATATTCCACCGTAGCAGCCTTGCTAGTTGGATATGCCAAACGGGCTTTCACAAGCTTGCGGAATACTTCATTGTCAATACGATTGAAACCAATCCTGTCAAACGTGCGGTCCAATATCAAGAGCAAACCAATCGCCTTGTCTACTCGTTTCTTGTCAACTTGTCTGCTGTTTAGCAAGTTGGAAACTTGCTAAACTTAAATCCGTTATACCTACAAGTAGGTATTTTCAGCGGAATACCTATTTTTGAGTATGCTCTGAATTCGGCGGTTTTTCTTATAATTACTATTTTTGCATTCGTAATAAGAATCGTATTTGTGCAACCAATGTTGTGTTTATGCGGTTTATATATAGGTATATAAAGTTAAAGATATTATTGTATTATGATTATCGAAAATGTTCATGCAAGAGAAATCTTGGATTCTCGTGGCAATCCTACAGTAGAGGTTGAGGTATTATTAAAGTCTGGCGTGGTTGGCCGTGCATCAGTTCCGTCAGGTGCTTCAACTGGTGAGAATGAGGCACTGGAGCTTCGTGATGGCGACAAGAGCCGTTATTGTGGCAAGGGAGTATTAAAGGCTGTAGAGAATGTCAATAACGTGATTGCTCCGGCTTTGGTCGGATTCTCTGCCTTGGAGCAGCGTGCTATCGACTATAAGATGTTGGAGCTGGATGGCACTAAGACCAAGTCAAACTTAGGTGCCAATGCCATTCTTGGCGTATCGCTTGCTGTGGCTCATGCTGCTGCCGAGTATCTCCATATCCCGCTGTATCGCTACATCGGCGGTTGCAACACTTACACCCTTCCAGTTCCTATGATGAACATCATCAACGGTGGTGCTCACTCTGATGCTCCAATCGCTTTCCAGGAGTTTATGATCCGTCCGGTGGGTGCTCCTAATGAGAAGGAGGCAATCCGTATGGGTGCGGAGGTGTTCCATGCCTTGGCAAAGCTATTGAAGAGTCGCGGCCTTTCCACTGCTGTCGGCGACGAGGGCGGTTTCGCTCCTGCACTCAATGGCATTGAGGACGCCCTTGAGAGCATCTGCCAGGCAATCAAGGATGCCGGTTATGAGCCAGGAAAGGATGTGAAGATTGCCATGGACTGCGCTGCCAGCGAGTTTGCTGTTCAGGAGAATGGTGAGTGGTATTACGATTACCGCCAGCTGAAGGACGGCAAGAAGAAGGATCCTAACGGCAAGAAACTCACAGCTGCTGAGCAAATCAAGTTCTTGGAAGAACTGATTACCAAATATCCTATCGATTCCATCGAGGACGGTCTTGACGAGAACGATTGGGACAACTGGGTGAAGCTTACGGCTGCCATCGGTGACCGTTGCCAGTTGGTTGGTGATGACCTCTTTGTTACGAACGTGAAGTTCTTGGAGAAGGGCATCAAGATGGGCGCTGCTAACTCTATCCTTATCAAGGTGAACCAGATTGGCTCGCTTACAGAGACCTTGGATGCTATAGAGATGGCTCATCGTCATGGCTACACCACTGTCACGTCACACCGTTCAGGTGAAACAGAGGATACGACAATCGCCGATATCGCTGTGGCAACCAACTCTGGTCAGATCAAGACAGGTTCGATGAGCCGTACCGACCGTATGGCAAAGTACAACCAGCTTATCCGTATTGAGGAGCAGTTGGGAAAGAACGCTGCTTACGGTTATAAGAAACTGAAATAGAATAGATTAATAATTATAGAATAAGTCATAGTCCAATCGAGTAGGAGGAAAACGAAGCAGTTTTCTTCCTACTTTCGTTTTCCGACCTCTCACACCACCATAATGGAACACAATTAAAGAGTTCTCTTCATCAGGTGTCAGCCCTTATGTTGCTTATGTTCTTATGTCTTCGCGGTAAGCGGCACAAGGGCGAACAGCCCTTAATGCACAGAACAAGGTTTATTACTCCATATGTCGGATAAGATATATTCTCTATCAGCCCACTATAATTGATTTGGGTGACGCATTGACGGAGTTGGGAATTCTGTTTTTGTAGCTCGTTTGCTTGTAAAGAAAGCCCGGAGTCTCACATTCGAGAGACTCCGGGCGGAATAAAGATCTTGTTAGAAACCCATGTGCTTAATCAGCGTTTCATGGTAATACTTTTATTTTTGTTGAAGCGGTGATGTCAAAACCTGGCGTATATCCTGCATGAACGCTACATACCACACGGCTATTTACGTCGCCCTCAAAACTATATGTGATAGACGAGCCATGTTTCGCACTCCATGCCTGTACATTACCCTTAGCATTATATGTGCCTAAGAAAGTCAATTTGTATTCTCCAGCAGTATTAATGGTGACGGTATCGCTTGGATTGCTGCTATCTTCGTCAAAATACACTTGCCGTTTGCTGCCAATGGGTGTACCGTCAAGAGTCCAGCTATATTTTGCAAGACCGAGCAGACGTCCAGTGCTCTTCTGCTGGGCTGTTAGAACTATCTTTTCGCCTACATGAATTGTCTCTGTGTTGTTTGAGAGAGATTTTGCAGTAATGCCATTCAGTGTCGGCGGTTCGGAGCGGTATTTTTCGTTGGCAGGATCCTCTGTACAACCAGCGACAGTGGTTGCAAGGAGTGCTAATCCTAATAATAATAGCTTATAAGCGTGTGTCATAATTTATATTATACTAATAGGAATGTTGTGTCAAAGGATTAATATGTGTACATCAAATCGGTATGTTTGGCCGCTTGTTCTTTGTCGGAGAGAAGGTTTGCTATTGCAGGATTCCTTCACCTTGCCTTATGATATTGAACTCATCGTCATGACAGTCTACAATAGTCGTTTCGCCTAAGCAGCCAATTCCACCATCAATAACTAAATCAACTTGTGAACCAAAGGTTTCTTCGATTAGCCCTGGGTCTGTTATATACGCGATGTCATCATAACTGTCAGCAGGCAATGACACAGTCATAAGTGGTGCATCGAGTGCTTGAAGTATGTCGCGCACAATGTCGGATTCAGGCATGCGTATGCCAATCTCTCCAGTCTTGCGGCTTCTGAATATTTTAGGAAGAACTCTCTTTCCTGGGATAATGAATGTAAATTTACCAGGTAGATTGCGTTTCATGACCTTGTATGCAGCATTGGATATTTGCGCATATTCGCTGATAGAACTCATGTCATAACATATCACGGAGAGTGGGTGTGTAGCGGGGTCAATTTGACGTATTTTGCAAATACGTTCTACGGCGCGCTCTTTTAGTGCATGACAGCCAAATGCGTAGGTTGTGCCTGTCGGGTATATGATAACGCCTCCATCATTAAGAATGTCAACCACCTCCTTAATACGTTGAGGAGGATTGTTTTTGGGATAGAGTTTGAGCATATAGACAATATTGGTTTAGAATGTCTTTAATTTTTGATAAAGACGTTGCACGGGTAGTCCGACGACGTTGAAATAGCTGCCTTTAATTTCTTCAACAGCTACAATGCCTATCCATTCTTGTATGCCATAGGCACCCGCTTTGTCAAAGGGCAGATAGTTGTCAACATAGAAGTTTATTTCTTCGTCAGTGATATTCGTAAATTTCACCTGGCTTGTTACTCCAAAATTCTCTGTACGTTTGGCCGTAACAATTGTCACGCCAGTAATAACTTGATGGGTCTTGCCAGATAATTTGTGAAGCATTTCTTTTGCTTGTTCGGCATTTTTAGGCTTACCCATAACTTCCCCATCAACATACACAATGGTGTCGGCCGTAATAAGTAGCTCATTCGGAGCCATTGATGATTGGTACGCTTTGGCTTTGTTGCGCGAAATATAGCATACAATGTCCTCGCCTCTGAGTGAGTCGGGGTAGCTTTCGTCTATACCAAAGAGTGTACGCACCTTGAAGTTGACGCCCATGCGTTGAAGTAGTTCCTTGCGTCTTGGCGAATTACTTGCCAATACAATTTCGTATTTGTTTAGATTTTCAAGCATAGTATATGTATGTTTTGAGATATTAGTTTATAAATAGCAGTAATATGGGGTATGTTACCAACCAAACGCTTCGGTGCCAGTCATCCACTTGCCTTGAGCGCGCATAACTTGCTCGATTATGTCACGTGCACAACCATTTCCTCCATTGACAGGACTGATATATCGTGCTATTTGCTTGATTTCGTATGCCGCATCATTGGGACAACACGGGCAACCGCATTGCTGCATGACTTCGAAGTCAGGTATGTCATCTCCCATGTAGATAACCTCATCACTTTGCAGGCCTTTTTCGTGTATCCACGTGTTGAATACCTTGATCTTGACACCAGCCCCTAAAAATATGTCTTCAATGCCAAGTCCTTCGTAGCGTATACGTACGGCTTGGCTCCGGCCTCCCGTAATGATTGCAATATCATAGCCTTGTTTTATAGCTAACTGCATGGCATAACCATCCTTGATATTTGCAGTGCGACAAGGTTGCGCTCCTTCAAACAACATGACATTGTTACAGCTAAGCACTCCATCAACGTCGAAAGCGAAGGCTCTTATTTTGCTTAAGTCATAATTTATCATTAGTCTGATCTTTTCGTGTAGTTAGTTGTTGTCAATCGTTCTTACTATGATAATAGTGTATGCTGTCGCTCATAAGTTTGTAGATTTGTTGCATTGCCGGATTTGGCCTGAGCAAATCAGTGTGTGCATGTAATACATTTGTGTCCCATCTTACGGCAGGGCCCGTTTGGGCTTTGACAGGGCCAATTTCATCGATTTTCCTAAATGTTTCAGCTATAATGGGAACGAGTAACTTAGAATTAATTCCGCTCTCTTCAAGCAATTTATAGGCCAAGGTGCAACAATGGTTTGTAAAGTTATTGGCAAAAACAGCGGCAAGATGTACAATTTTTCTTTGTTCAGAGTTTAGGGGGGTAACAGATTCGGAAAGTTGATTGCTTAACTGCTTAATTAGCATGATGGCAAAATCGTTATTCCCCTCTATAAACAGAGGTACGTTTCTGAAGTTTATGGCGTGCACTTTGCTTATGGTCTGCAGTGGATACATGACAGCAGCGTTTGTTACATTGCAAAATGTGCTTAATGGCATGCACCCCGACGTGTGTATCCATAAAGCATCGTGCGCAAGTGCATTTTTCTTTAATTGTGCTACGGCTTCAGGCAGAGCGCTGTCCTTAATCATGAAGAAATAAGCATCTGATTTTGGTAGCTCTTGTATGTTGTCGGTATATAAGGAAACACCAAATTTTTCAGCTAAAAGTTTGGCATGCTCAATATGATGACTGAATATAGCGTTTATAGTGTGTCCTGCAGAAACTAAAGCCTGCGACACGTGTGTTGCCACATTACCAGAACCTATAATGCAAATTTCCATTTTAAGATTGAGATTTTTGTCTTCTGACGTATTCTTCGTAGTTACGTTTCCACCTTTTATGCGTCCAAAGCCACAGGGCGGGGTGTTGCTTGATGGTTCCTTCGAGCAAGTCAAAATACTTGTCTGTAATCTGGTAGTCAGACTTGTTTTGTATATTGTCTTCCATCAATTTTATAGTACACCGATAAGTGCCTCTTTTAGGCCTTTCGACGTGTCCGTAGAAGATGAGCGCATCAACTTTTTTGCCTATCTGTTCTGTACCAGTAAAAACAGGCGTTTTGTGGTTCAGAAATTCGGTCCAATGATGAATGCTGTTCCATTTTGGTCCTTGGTCAGCAATAAAACCGACAATGGTGGGTATTTGAGCTTTCCGCTTGTTTATTACATAACGCAAAGTCTCTTTCATGCCCACATTATCTCCACCAAAACGGCCACGGATTTGCAAGAATAATTTGTTGAAATTCTTGTTACGTAGTGGATGATATATTTGCCCTGCCGACATTTCGGGCGCGAGGTTGTGTATGTGCATTGCTAATGATGCAATCCATTCCCAATTTCCGTAGTGAGCAAGATATATAAATGCAAAGTCCTTGCCGCTTGTCCTTAGTTTGTTGATCATCTGCTCTACTCCGCAAAACTCCATACGTTTGGTAAGCTCTTTCTCAGAAATACTGCACAATTTGATGGTCTCAACAATGTAGTCAGAAAAGAACTGGTAGAATTCCTTTTCTATTTGCTTGAGTTCCGTTGCATTCTTTTCAGGGAAGGAACTATGAAGATTTTCAGACACAACACGACGCCTGTAGCGAACGATGTAGTAAACAAGCACAAATATTATATCTGATAGTGCATAGAGCACTTTCAGAGGTAACTTGGAGAGTGACCATATAAATCCGTATAGAAGAGTGTACATATATTTTAATGTGCTATTAATGACAATGGGTTTGATGAGCCCATTCCTCTTTATGCTTGCCTACAAAAGTACATAAAATCATTGTAAAATAGATGATTTCCATGCTAAACTTTCAATTCTTCTGTACAAATAGAATTGTATAACGCTTTGGCGGTATTAGTAAAAAAGTTGACAAGTTAACGGGTTAACAGGTAAATTTATCATGCTTTTTAAGTTTCCTGTCATTCTGGCTTTAACATAATAAGTGGTGTAAAGCATACTTACTTGTTAACCTGTCAACTTGTTACCCCGTTAACCTAAAATTCCGCCAACGGGTTAGTATAAACAAAGTCTGTATGCTTGAAGTAATAAGAAGTGTTGCTTTTAACCAAGAATGCAGTGCCACTTTATTCTTAGAAGAAATATGGCTCTTATTACGTATGTAGTATGATTTTCATGAATAAAGGATATCAATATCGTTAGAATTTGAATGCAGCTAAGATGCAAAAAGCCTCCATAATCGATAACGACTATGGAGGCTATTTTATAGTTGATTATATAAAATCAATTACTTCTTGTTGAGAGCGAGGTCTGCCTTAACTGCGCAAGCTACTGAGCAACCTACCATGGGGTTGTTACCAATACCGAGGAAGCCCATCATCTCAACGTGTGCAGGAACTGATGAAGAACCTGCAAACTGAGCGTCTGAGTGCATACGGCCCATAGTGTCAGTCATACCATAAGAGGCAGGACCTGCAGCCATGTTATCGGGGTGGAGTGTACGACCCGTACCACCACCAGAAGCTACGCTAAAGTAGGGCTTGCCTGCAAGTACGCGCTCCTTCTTGTAAGTACCAGCAACAGGGTGTTGGAAACGAGTAGGGTTGGTTGAGTTACCTGTGATAGACACATCAACATCTTCCTTCCACATGATGGCAACGCCTTCACGTACATCGTCTGCACCATAGCAATTTACCTTGGCGCGGGGACCATCACTGTAAGCAGTTTCTTTTACAACCTTAAGTTCGCCTGTGTAGTAGTCAAACTTAGTTTGTACGTATGTGAAACCATTGATACGGCTGATAATCATAGCAGCGTCCTTGCCGAGGCCGTTGAGGATACAACGGAGAGGTTTGTCTGCGGGACGGCTTTGGTTAGCCATCTGTGCGATCTTAATAGCGCCTTCGGCAGCAGCAAAGCTCTCGTGACCTGCGAGGAATGCGAAGCATTTTGTTTCAGGAGAAAGGAGACGGGCTGCGAGACGGCCATGGCCGATACCAACCTTACGGTCATCGGCTACAGAGCCGGGAATGCAGAATGCCTGAAGACCTTCGCCGATGTATTCGGCAGCTTCAACTGCATCTTTAGCCTTTTCCTTCAGGGCAATAGCAGTACCTACTACATAAGCCCACTTAGCGTTCTCAAAGCAGATCATCTGTGTGCTTTCGCACTCCATGTAAGGATCAATGCCGTAAGACTCGCAAATTTGGTTAGCCTCTTCAATGTCTTTGATACCGTGCTTGTTGAGTGCAGCAAGAATCTGCTTCATGCGACGGTCTTGGCTTTCAAACTTAACTTCTCTAATCATTTGTGTGTTCCTCCTTAATCTTTACGTGGGTCAATAGATTTAACTGCGCCCTGCTCGGCAGTAGTGCGGCCGTAGTGACCTGTTACACTCTTGAGAGCCTCGTTGGCATCAGCTCCCTTCTTGATAGCGTCCATGAACTTGCCCATGTGAACAAATTCGTAACCGATAACCTGGTCGTCCTTGTCAAGGTACATCTTTGTGATGTAGCCTTCAGTGAGCTGGAGGTAACGAGTACCTTTGAGTTTTGTGCCATAGAGCGTACCCATTTGGCTGATAAGTCCCTTGCCAAGATCTTCAAGGCCGGCACCTACTACAAGACCACCTTCAGAGAAAGCACTCTGAGTACGTCCGTATACGATCTGAAGGAAGAGCTCGCGCATTGCAGTGTTGATTGCATCGCAAACGAGGTCAGTGTTGAGGGCTTCAAGGATAGTCTTGCCCGGCAGAATTTCGCTGGCCATAGCTGCAGAGTGAGTCATACCTGAGCAGCCGATGGTTTCAACCAAGCACTCCTCAATAACGCCTTCTTTCACGTTCAGAGTCAGTTTGCAGGCACCTTGTTGGGGCGCGCACCAACCCACACCATGAGTAAGACCAGAGATGTCCTTGATTTCCTTTGCTTGTACCCACTTGCCTTCTTCGGGGATAGGGGCGGGACCATGGTTGGGGCCTTTGGCTACGCAACACATGTTCTGTACTTCGTGTGAATATTCCATGTTTTGAGTTTTGGTATTTAGTAGAATACTTATTTCTTGTATGATGGCTTTATAGCCGCAAAGTTACACCTTCTTTCGCTAAAATGCAAAAAGTTAAAGCATTTTCGTTTGGTCAAAGTGCTTATTTGGGCTGCGAGAAACTCGTACCCCAAACTCCCTTATGGGTTTATTGTGCAATCTTATAAGATTTATGCCACATAAATGAGAGGTGCTTTCTTATATGCTTCTTTTTTGCCCGATGTGTTTTGGGTGTATAAGCAGTTATGAAATTCTTAATGACAAAGCACTGTCATTTGCCTGTTTGTCCGTTTTAGAATTTGGCATTATGGCTAATCTGCTATTTAACAGATATGTCGCCTTCGGCATGAAATCCGCGTAGGAAATCGGCAATTTGCATTCTCTTCTTGCCCGCTAATTGTATTGTTTGCAGATGCTGATATCCATCTGATTGTGCCACCTTAAAATATGTTTTCCCGTCTGTTTGTATGCTTCCAACGGGAACGTTTACATGGCAGAATTCCTTGTTTGATGCGTATATCTTAAGAATTGAGGATTTGCCATTGTAAATAAGCTCTGTCCACGATGCGGGGTAGGGAGAAAGTCCTCTGATGAAGTCGTATGTGCGTTTTACACCCATGTTCCAATCAATGCGACAGGTATCTTTGAAAATTTTGGGTGCAGGTCGAAGTGGTTCTTCGGTTTGTAATTCTGATTGTGGAATGGGGCGCACGTTGTTATTTAAGATGTTGTCGACAGTCTCGAGCACGAGGTCTCCTCCCAAATGCATGAGTTTGTCGTGTACATCTTCAACATTGTCAGTGTCAAGAATAGGCACGGGTACACGTTGAATTACGCTGCCTGTATCAATGTTGTGGTCAAGGAAAAAAGTGGTAATACCTGTTTCGGTATCTCCATTTATGATAGCCCAATTGATAGGTGCGGCACCTCGATATTGCGGCAGTAGCGCTGCGTGTAGATTGAATGTCCCATATTTTGGCATGGACCAAACTATTTCTGGCAGCATGCGAAATGCCACAACTATTTGTAAATCTGCACGTAGAGAACGTAATTCCTCTATGAAGTCAGGATCCTTGAGCTTAGCAGGTTGCAGCACTTTGAGGCCTTTATCTATTGCGTATTTCTTAACAGGGGACGCAGATAAATCTGTCTGATGGCGGCCGATTGGTTTATCTGGCATGGTAATGACACCAACTATGTTATATCCGCCTTCCACCAATTTCTGCAAAGGTTCCACCGCAAAGTCTGGTGTTCCCATGTATACTATTCGTAAATCTTCCTTGTTCATGATAAAGAATGAGTCTTGTTTTTATTTTGTTGCACAATACATAGTGCTAAGTCCAAACGTGAAACGTTTGAATTTAACGTCAGAAAAGCCTGCTTGTTGAAGTATTCCTTGCATAACTTCGCCTTGTGGAAATGCTTCCATAGTAGCGGGCAGGTAGGTGTAAGCCTTGCTGTCACGCGATATGATTTTACCCAAAACGGGCATTAGTACATGCGAATATAACCAAAAAAGTTGCTTCATTGGAAATTGTACGGGCGATGTTAATTCAATAATAACAAGTCTGCCGCCTTTGCGCATTACGCGGCACATTTCGCGTAGCCCCTTGTCTAAATTCTCAAAGTTACGTATGCCGTATGCTACCATTACCGCGTCAAATGTGTCGTCTGGTAACGAAAGGTTCAAGCAGTCTTCCTTCTGAAAATGTATTATATGGTCTAATTGTGCGGCTTTCACTTTAGTTCGCGCCACATTCATCATCCCTTCAGACAGGTCAATGCCAAGCAATTCCTTGGGACACAGTTCTTTTGCTGCCAAAATGGCAAAATCTCCTGTGCCGGTTGCCACATCTAATATATTTTGGGGGTGGTAGGGACGTAATGAGTCAATGGCGGCTTTGCGCCATTGTTTATCAATGCCAAGTGAAAGCGTATGATTTAGCAGGTCGTAAGAATGTGCGATACCATCAAACATTCTTTCAACTTGTGCGCCTTTTGACTCAGTGTCGTTGTAGGGCCTTATTTCTTCTTGCTTGTAAGTCATATTGCTTGCAAAGTTACTTTATCAGGCTTAAATGTCAAACAAAATATTGATTTTTGTGCAAGTATGTATTAATGCGTGGTAAGCATAATATGATGAAGAATGGGTTCGCATTTTCGTGTAGCACAATTATTCATCGATATAATTACGCAATTCGTCTATTTTATGGTGTCAATAAATATTTATTGGCTCTTTTCCGATGTTGGTACATATACCTTTGCATTCGTAAATACAATAATAACAGAGACTTATGCATAAAATACGAAAGAAATGTTTGATGGCTTCCTTAGCATTGCTTCCTTGTACAGTTATGGCGCAAACGAATGGCGTTTGGACTCTCCAAAACTGCATAGACTATGCAGTAGCTCACAATGTGCAGCTATTGAAAAGTGTAGCCGCAGAACAAAGTGCCAGCGTCGATGTGGCCGAGGCTAAGGCGGGTTTATTGCCGAGCTTGAGTGGCGCCATGACACAGGGGGTGAATTATCGTCCGTTTCAAGAGAGTGGCGGTAATTTTGTAAATGGCGGTATAGCCACTTCTGCTGCAGACAAGGCTACGCAAAATGGTAGTTATGGCATTAATGCGCAATGGGTTGTGTGGAATGGCGGAAAGAACAGAATGAGTATAACTAATGCGCAATATAATCAGCAGTTGGCTGCCTATGATACACAGACGCAAGCCAACAAGGTCAAGGAACAGATAGCACAGCTATATGTGCAAATACTCTATATGACAGAGGCTGAAAAAGTAAATCGCACGCTTTTGTTGCAGGACTCAACCATTTGTGAACGCGGGCAGCAGATGGTAAATGTAGGTTCTATGTCCAAGGCGGATTTGGCGCAGCTGCAATCTCAGGTTAGTCAAGGACGATATAATGTTGTGAATGTTCAAACACAGATTGACAATGCCAAAATGCAATTAAGGCAGTTGATGGAGCTGCCTGCTGATGAAGCGTTTGATGTGCAGCCAGTTGATGCTACAGATGTACAGGTGCTGAATAGTATTCCGAGCAAGGACGCTATTTATTCATCAGCCTTAGATAGCCGCCCTGAGATCAAACGTTCACAGTTGGCCATAGAGCAAAGCCATCTCAGTACAAAAATAGCCAAGAGTGGTTATCTGCCAACAATTAGTCTGACGGGTGGTATAGGAGATAGCCATATGACTGGGAGTCAAACTAATTGGGCTAAGCAAATGAAGAACAACTTTAATGGTAGCTTGGGCGTAACGGTGAGCATACCAATATTTGATAATCGAAAGAATAAGAGTGCGGTGGAGCGTGCAAAGGTTGCGGAAACTACTGCTCAGCTTGATTTGCAAGATACCCAAAAACAGCTCTACCAAACAATTGAAACGTATTGGTTAAATGCAACTAACAGTCAAGCCAAGTATGTGGCAGCGAAATCAAGTGTCGAAAGCATGGCTACCAGTTATGAGCTAATGACGGAACAGTTTAATCTCGGTTTGAAAAATATAGCCGAACTTTTGAATAGTCGTGCTAATTTGCTCAATGCGCAACAGACAATGCTGCAGGACAAATATACAGCCATGCTTAACCGCAACCTTCTCAACTTTTATGCGGGCAACGAATTGTAATATAAACCACAATAAATATCTATATGAAAATCAATATAAAGAAATGGTCTGTAGCCATAGTAGTATTACTCGCTATTGGTGGTGGAATATGGTACTTTTTGCACAAACAAGAAGCTCCCTTCGAGGTTGGTTATGAAACAGCAAAGGTCGAAAAGGCCACGATTGGCAACAGTGTGACGGCTACAGGAACGGTAGAGGCTGTGACCTCTGTCGAAGTGGGTACACAGGTGTCGGGTATCATAGACAAAATTTACGTAGACTACAATTCTCCTGTTAAGAAAGGCCAGGTTATAGCAGAACTGGATAAAACCAACTTGCTGAGCGAATTGCGTAGTGCAACGAGTCAACTTGAAGGTGCAAAAAGCGATTTGAATTACCAACGCTCAAATTTTGCACGCATGAAGACATTGTATGGCAAGGGACTCATCAGTGCTAATGATTATGAAACTGCACGCTTGTCATTGCAGCAGGCAGAGAGCGTTGTAAATCAACGTCAAGAGGCCGTAACAAAGGCAAAAACAAACCTAAGCTACGCTACGATTACTTCGCCTATTGATGGTGTCGTTTTGAGCAAATCCGTTGAGGAAGGTCAGACCGTGGCATCGAGCTTCAATACTCCGACGTTGTTTACAATTGTAAAGGATATGACTGACATGCGTGTAGTAGCAAGTGTGGACGAAGCTGATATAGGTGAAGTCAAAGTTGGTCAGCGTGTAACCTATTCGGTTGACGCCTATCCTGACGAAACATTTGAGGGTACGGTAACACAGGTTCGAAATGAGGCAACAACCGAGAATAATGTAGTTACCTATGAGGTAGTGATCTCTGCCCCTAACCCAAATTTGAAACTGAAGCCGGGTTTAACGGCTAACGTGACAATTTATACGCTTGAGCAAAATAACATTGTAAGTGTTCCTACGAAGGCTTTGCGTTTCACGCCCACAAAAGAGATGGTTGGGGCAAAGGACAAAATTGTCGATTGCAATGGTTCCCACAAATTGTGGGTGCGCGAGGGACGCACATTCAAAGCGTACAGTGTGCAGACTGGTATAACTAATGGTACACGCACGCAAATACTTAGTGGTATAAAGGAGGGCACAGTAGTAGTTGTTGATATGAAAGATGCTTCAACAACTGAGGAAGGTAAGGACGAAACAAGCACAGGTGAAGAGAAAAGTCCATTCTCACCCGGTCCGCCAAGCAAAAAGAAAAAGTAAACGCTAAAGGGTTGTTCTAAAAAATCTGTTTTTAGTGTTCTGCTATTCTGAAATGTGATTTGCATGCTCTCAGAAGTGTCTTTTTGAAAGTTAGTTCCCTGCTATGTTCTCTCACAAACTTTCAAAAATACACTTCCGATAGCGCACAAATCCCTATTCCAGAATTATTAGAACCACCCTAAAACGTGAAAATCCAACCAAAAGCAACCAAGATGATAGATATAGATAAAGAAGAGATCTTTCCACAACCTGAGGATTGCTCAGACAAGAAAGTTGTGATTGAACTGGATAATGTGCGTCGTAATTTCGTGGTAGGTGATGAAACGGTTCACGCTTTGAAGGGCGTATCTTTCAAAATCTACGAAGGTGAATTTGTGACAATCATGGGTACTTCGGGTTCGGGTAAGTCAACACTCCTCAATCAGTTAGGGTGTCTTGATACACCATCAAGTGGGGAGTATTACCTTGATGGCGTAAGCGTGCGCACTATGAAGCGTAGCGAGCGTGCAGTATTGCGCAATCGCAAAATAGGCTTTGTGTTCCAGAACTATAATTTGTTGCCTAAAACAACAGCTGTTGAAAATGTAGAGCTACCATTGATGTATAATTCATCAGTATCGGCCTCAGAACGTCGAAAGCGTAGCATCGAGGCGTTAAAAATGGTAGGACTCGGCGAGAGGCTTTATCACAAGTCGAACCAAATGTCTGGTGGTCAAATGCAACGTGTGGCAATAGCACGTGCGTTGGTCAACGATCCGGCGGTAATATTGGCAGATGAGGCTACGGGTAACTTGGATACGCGCACTTCGTTCGAGATATTAGTACTCTTTCAAAAGCTGTTTAAGGCGGGGCGAACGATTATATTCGTAACACATAACCCCGAAATTGCTTTATATTCCAGCCGTAACATATTCTTGCGTGATGGATTGATACGTGAGGATGTTGTAAATCACAACATACACTCTGCATCAAAGGCATTAGCAGAATTGCCACCGAATGAAGAGTCGTAAATAACGATAATAATATAAACTTGTTATGAATTATAGCAATCTGTTCAAAATAGCGATGCGTGCCATTGCAGCAAACAAGTTGCGCTCCTTCCTTACCATGCTTGGCATTATCATAGGTGTGGCTTCGGTTATAGCTATGATGGCCATCGGACAGGGTTCAAAAAAGAGTATACAAGCCAACATTGCCGAGATGGGCTCGAATATGATCATGATTCGTCCGGGCCAAGACAAAGGGCCTGGTGGTGCCCAGCAGGACGCATCTGATATGCAGACCCTGAAATTGAAAGACTATGAGGCATTAAAGGAGCAGGCAAAATACTTGTCTGCCATATCTCCGAGCGTAAATTCTTCTGGTCAGTTTATCAATGGCAATAATAACACCCCGTCGACCATTTATGGCATATCACCAGATTATATGCAAATCCGACAGCAAAAGGTCAAGGACGGTGAGATGTTTACTGACGAAGAGGTGCGCAGCAGTGCAAAGGTCTGCGTGATAGGCAAAACGGTGGTCGACAATCTTTTTACTAATGGCGAAGATCCTGTAGGCAAGGTCATACGTTTCAACAAAATACCTTTCCGTGTGGTTGGCGTCTTGGAATCGAAAGGTTACAATTCGTTTGGAATGGATCAAGACGATGTCGTGCTGGCTCCTTACACAACGGTTATGAAGCGTATATTATCGGTCACTTACTTGCAGGGCATCAATGCCTCGGCGGTGACAGAGGATATGACCGATTTAGCCATAGAGGATATAACCAGCATTTTACGCGAGAATCACAAGTTGAAAGCGACAGATGACGATAACTTTACAATCAGAAGCCAGCAGGAAATGGCCGAAATGATGAACTCTACGTCCGACACCATGACAGTCCTGTTGTTGGTTGTAGCATGTATCTCGCTTGTTGTAGGTGGTATAGGTATTATGAATATCATGTATGTAAGCGTAACAGAACGTACCAAGGAGATTGGTTTGCGTATGTCTGTTGGGGCGCGTGGTATAGATATACTAAACCAATTTTTGATAGAATCAGTCTTGCTTAGCGTGACAGGTGGCTTGATTGGCGTAATAGTGGGAATCGGTGCAGCAGTTGGTATCAATGTGTTCGCACACTGGCCCATACAAATTCAGCCCTGGAGCGTGTTGCTGAGTTTTGCCGTATGTTCAGCTACAGGCATATTCTTTGGTTGGTATCCGGCTAAAAAGGCAGCGAGCCTCGACCCCATAGAAGCTATACGTTACGAGTAAAAGCATATCATAATAAGTAGATGTTTAGTATTAGTTGACTCAAGTTTCGGATTTAGAAGGGAACGGCCTGAAAGACCAAAAGCACCAAGCACTAAGTTTGCAGATGGAAACCATTGGGCCCCGTTTGAGTTAAATCCGAAACTTGAGTTATCTTACTACGGTCGTTCAACATGCTTACTACGTTCGAAGTAAGTGCTTACTACGTTCGAAGTAAGTGCTTACTACGTTCGAAGTAAATGCTTACTACGACCGATGTGACATAACTTAGACTTGGTTTTGTGCTCTCGTCACCCCCACACGTGCATCACCTCTTCGCTTGACAACGGACGGTTGCAGCCGTTATTCGTACTGCATGCTGTGTAGGCTGAAAGTTGAGTTACGTAATTCTTTGATTTTCAATATGCACTATGTGATGGTGCAGAAATGTGATGAAGTCATGTGTTGTTGGATATGCAGTTTTTTTGTATGTTTGCACCATTCAATAATTAGGTGGCACATGGTCAATCCTTGTAAGTGTGTTCATCGAAAGTTTTACACTGCGCTTTTGCACAGTGCCATCTGTTAATAAACGATTAGAGTATGAGTAACCAGCAGCGTAAACCACGTTTAGAATGTTTCATAGAGGTTGTAGTACATGTACTGACGTGGTGTTATATATTTTTATCGCCCCTGATATTCAAACATAGCGGTGAATCAATTAACTGGGACCATTATTTGCATGGCAGTATTCTGCCATTAACTATATGCGTAGCCTTTTATCTTAATTATTTTGTGCTCATACCACGTTTTCTCCTAACAAAGGGGAAGCTAAAGTGGTTCTTTATAGTCAACCTTGTTATCTTTGCATTGTATCAAATAGGCGTGGAATATCAAAGTCTTTGGTTCCCATCACATCCTCCAATGCCTAAGCGAATGTTAGGACGTCCAATGTTGCCGCCCAAAAGCTACTTTGTGATACGTGGACTGCTGTTTTACATATTCTCAGTAGGTGCCTCAGTCGCTTTGAAACTTAGTTTGCGTTGGCGACAGAGTGAGCAAGCAAGAGCTGAGGCGGAACTCGGGCGTTCGCAGGCCGAATTGAAAAATCTGAAAAATCAAATAAATCCTCACTTCCTGCTTAATACGCTCAATAATATATATGCCTTGACAGCTTTCGACCAGGTAAAGGCTCAGCAAGCTATTCAGGAGTTGAGCCGTTTGCTTCGCTACATGTTATACGAGAACCAGTCTGATAGGGTTAGTTTAGACAAAGAAGTAGAGTTCTTAAAATCCTACATTGCTCTAATGAAGCTGCGTTTGTATAATGATGTCGAGGTAAAGGCTGAGTTCGATTACCCAGAGAGTCAAAACGTACCTGTAGCACCGCTGATATTCATCTCGTTAGTCGAGAATGCTTTTAAGCATGGGGTATGTTCTACAGGCAATAGTTTTATTCATATAAGTCTGAAGGCAAATGCTCACCATTTAGTGTTTCAGTGCGAAAATAGCAATACGCCCAAAAACGAGTCAGATAAGGCTCCCGGGGGCATCGGTCTGAAGCAAGTGGCAAGTCGTTTGCAGTTTGCTTATCACGGACGTTACAAATGGAAATATGGGGCCATTGATGGTGGCAAAACATACAGTTCTGTCATAGAAATCTTTGATACACCAATAGAAAAGAATTAAACTAAAAACCAGAAAAATGAAGTGCGCAATTATTGACGATGAACCATTGGCTCTTGGACTGCTCGAGAGTTATGTAGCCAAAACCCCCATGTTGGAGTTGTGTGGCAAATATGCCAGTGCCGTTGAGGCCATGGGTGGATTGCAAAGTAATCCAGTCGACATCATTTTCCTCGACATTCAAATGCCTGATTTGAATGGATTAGACTTTTCTAAAACAATAGACACAGCTCGCACACGTATTATTTTTACAACCGCATTCAGCCAATACGCTTTGGAGGGGTATAAGGTCAATGCACTTGACTATCTGTTAAAGCCGATAAGCTATGTCGATTTCGTAGCATCAGTAAACCGTGCGCAAAAATGGTACGATATGATGGTGGCTAAGCACAATGAGGCAACAAAGTATGAACACAATGGTTCAACAGAACAAGTCGTGCTGAAGGACGTGAACAGTGATTACCTCTTTGTAAAGAGCGACTACAAACTGGTGCGTATAGATTTCTCGGACATCTTGTATATAGAGGGTTTGAAAGACTATGTAAAAATATACATTAGTTCCGAGCCCAAACCTATATTGTGCCTGAGTTCTATGCGCAGCTTTGAGAATGCCTTGCCAAGCGATACTTTTTATAGAATACACCGCTCATATATAGTGAACATGCAGAAGGTAAGGGTCTTCGAAAAAGGACAAGTCGTGGTCAATGGCAAATACATACCTATTTCGGATAGCTATAAGGAGCAAGTTCAGACATATCTTAATAAGCATCTGTTGCAAGGGCGTTAATTCTTAATAGAGGTGGGGCATGCGTAGGTACATGAAAGAAAGTGTAAGGCCCATATTAGCTATGTGAAACTTAAATGTTATCTTCGTCCTGCTAATATAACTTCAACTTGTAAGTAGGTGCTCAAAATCGTGCGAGATGACTGCGGCCGAGGGGCGGCTGAAGCGCCCAGTGGCGAATCTTCAATGAGAAAATGACACCTGCTGATTGTATGAAATAATTTTGAACACCTACCTATGCAATATAGAATGCTCTCAGATCAAAGAAAACGATGGGTTGATTGTTTACGGGGATTTTGCATGATGGCAATCCTCCTTTTCCACACCGAAATATACTATACAGGTACAAGTGTAATAGGCTACAATCTTTATGTCTCCGATGCTTTGTATCTGTTTTTTATGTTGTCAGGTTATCTTCTTTACAAGAAAGCTGGCATGATTGACATAAAGTACAAGTTGAAGTCAGTTTTAAGGAACTTGCTGTGGCCCTATTTTATCTTCACTTCTGTCATGGCCGTTCCTAAGGCTTTAGCTCATGGCGAACGGGTTGACAATGCCTGGGTGTTAGTGCAAAACGTCGTGACAGGGCAAGCTTCATGGTTCATTGCAGCTCTAATCGTTGCAGAGATTTTGTTCGTTATCACATTGCGTTTGTGTCGTGGTAATTTGTTCGCTCTTGGTTCGGTATGTGTGCTTTCATTCTGTTGCTCTGCATTGCTTGCCCTGAATGGGAACCTTGTGACTTTTTGGCAGTTCGGCAATGCGTTGCAAGCCATGCTATTCTTATTCTTGGGGTATGTCTACCATCGGTATGAGCACAAACTTGTGGTTGGTGTTTGGCCTACAGTGATAGCTGGCCTGATGCTCATTTTCTTGAAATGCTATGTCTACAAACAGGACTTATTCATGACAATTTGGCCTATTGGTATAAGCAATTATGCGGTGTTCCTTGTAAACGTGATTGTTGGTGGATTTGCTTTGTTCAATTTGTTCAGACTATTACCACCTTGTCGGTTCTTGGAATGGACTGGCCGTCATTCAATCGTTTATTATTTTCTGTGTGGTGGTGTGCCAATGTTTGTAGGCGCTGCATTCTCGTTCCTACATCTAACTTATGATGGAAATTACTTTTATGTAGTACTTGCTTATCTGTGCGTTTATTTGCTAACTACCATGTTGGTATATTTGATTTATCGCTATATGCCTTTCGTGACGGGGTATGGGCGTCGTTTGTAATTGGATGCCAAATGAATTGGCGTGTTTTAAGCGTGTAAACACTTCCGCAATTTTGTCTGCACTCTGCACTTTTTAGACAAACTGCGTTGATAATCAAGTAAATATGTAGTGCATACACATCTGATTTTTATCTACACTTCATGTGCACATTGCCTGCACTGCCTTACTTGCATATATAAGCGTTGCACTTGTCGTGCCAGTCAGTAATGACTGCATAGGGGGAGCGTAAAAACTGTGGGAGCAATTGAAAATCCGCTCTTCCTAAACTCACCAGCCGTTCTTCTTATGCCGTTAGAACACCTCGCGGCACACAATAAGTGCAGGTGATAGTGTACACTGATTTCAGACTTGTCTACACGCTTTTATTCGTTGATTATCAATTCATTACTAAGTAAAAGTGCAGAGTGTAGATAAAACTAAAGAAATAGTTCTACCATACTTCAAAAGGGCTTTTGCGTGCGTGATATTAAGATTAGTGCGAGATAGCGTTATATCTCTATATTGTAAGCCTGGCACTTGGCTCGATCTGACGTTGCGTGTATTGGGCAAGTCCGGTTACGCCTATTCGTCTGAGTATAACATCTAATAGTCGTTTTCTTGAAAATGAAGTGCGTGCAGAATTGTTCGACATGACATTTTGTTATGAATTAGGTGTTGTATAACATAAAATGAGGCTTTTCTCTGTCTTTGTTGCGGCTGTCATTGTATTTTATCTGTACATTTGTAAAAACAAGGGCCGTGTATAGCCCACAAATCTTAATCCTTAAAACATAAAGTCATGAAAACAGAAAGCGTAATGCAATTGCTCACGAAGAAATATCCAGACCAATTAGAGTATTTGCAAGCAGTGCAAGAGGTTTTGCGCTCAATCGAGCATGTGTATAATCAGCACCCAGAATTTGAGCGTGTTAAACTGATAGAACGCCTGGTAGAACCCGATAGGATAATAACTTTTAGAGTTCCATGGGTTGACGATGAGGGCGAAGTGCATGTGAATATTGGGCATCGTGTGCAATTTAATAATGCAATAGGTCCGTATAAGGGAGGAATTCGGTTTCACCCCTCGGTAAATCTGAGTATTCTGAAATTTCTTGGTTTTGAACAAACCTTCAAAAATGCACTTACCACACTGCCAATGGGCGGAGCCAAGGGTGGGGCAGACTTCTCACCCCGCGGTATGAGTGATGCCGAAATTATGCGATTTTGCCAGGCTTATATGTTGGGGCTGTGGCACAATATAGGGGCAGAACAAGATGTGCCTGCGGGTGATATAGGTGTTGGTGCTCGTGAGGTGGGCTACATGTATGGCATGTATAAAAGGTTGTGCCTTCAGCATACTGGTGCATTTACCGGAAAGGGAATAGAATTTGGGGGCTCTTTGTTACGTCCCGAAGCAACTGGCTATGGAGCAATGTACTTTGTGCGTCAAATGTTGGCGGATTTGGGAGAAGATATTGCTGGTAAAAGAATCGCCATATCGGGCTTTGGTAATGTAGCTTGGGGGGTGGCAAAGAAGGCAGTAGAGATGGGTGCGAGTGTAGTAACACTTAGTGGTCCGGACGGGTATGTGTATGATCCACAAGGTGTGGTGGGTGATAAAATCGCCTACATGCTGGAACTACGTTCGTCGGGCAATGATATAATTGCACCCTATGCCGAAAAATATCCAGAGGCAACCTTTTACGAGGGACGCAAACCCTGGGAACAAGAGGTTGACATCGTGATGACATGTGCCACACAGAATGAATTAAACGAACGCGATGCTGAAATGATTTGCCTTAACGGTGCAAAAATGGTGGCCGAGGTGAGCAATATGGGTTGTACAAGTCAGGCTGTTGATTATTTTACAGCTCACGGAATGCCTTTTGCGCCAGGCAAGGCTGTAAATGCTGGGGGCGTAGCAACTTCTGGACTCGAAATGACTCAAAATGCCATGCATCTGTCATGGTCGGCTGATGAGGTTGACACGCGGTTGCGACATATCATGCATGCGATACACCAACAGTGTATAAAGTATGGCAAGGAACCAGATGGACACACTAATTATGTGAAAGGGGCCAATATTGCTGGCTTTATGAAGGTGGCATACGCCATGATGGCTCAAGGCATAGTGTAAATAGTTGCTTCATAATGTCCTTTACGTGATACATTATTATATATGCTTAAAAGTATATTGCACTGCTAAAAAGTCCTATGAGTGTTGAGTAAATTAACACTAATGCCCTCATTTTTCAATGTCAAGTTGCAAAAATATCGTGTAATACTTGTCTGTGTAAAAACATACTATTATATTTGCGTCAGTTATGGAGACGTTGCATGGAATGTGATGTACCATCAAAGAACATACAATTTACAAATGGATAATCAATTGTAAAACACCATGAATAACATTAAAAGAGTCTACACTTTTGGTAATGGCAAGGCCGAGGGCCGCGCTGACATGCGTAACGAATTGGGAGGTAAGGGGGCAAACCTTGCCGAAATGAACTTGATAGGTGTGCCAGTGCCTCCAGGGTTTACAATTACTACAGACGTTTGCAACGAATACTACAAAATAGGTAAGGACCAGGTTGTAGCATTGTTGAAGGAAGATGTTGAAAAGAGCTTGCACCAAACGGAACAACTCATGAATAGCAAGTTCGGTGATGTGGCAAATCCCTTGTTGCTCTCAGTGCGCTCAGGCGCCCGAGCTTCGATGCCCGGCATGATGGACACTATCTTGAACTTGGGTTTGAATGACGAGGTTGTTGAAGGTCTGTCAAAAAAGACTGGCAATCCCCGTTTTGCTTATGATGCATATCGTCGTTTTGTACAAATGTATGGCGACGTTGTACTGGGTATGAAGCCAGTAAATAAGGATGACGTCGATCCGTTTGAAGCTATTATTGACGATGTAAAGAAGGCCAAGGGCGTTCAGCTTGACAATGAACTTGAGGTAGATGACCTGAAGGAACTTGTAAAGCGTTTCAAGGTTGCCATCGTTGAGCAGACTGGCAAGGAATTCCCAACAGACCCTATGGAGCAACTGTGGGGCGCAATCTGTGCTGTGTTTGATTCGTGGATGAACGAACGTGCCATTCTGTATCGCAAAATGGAGGGTATACCTGCAGAATGGGGTACAGCGGTAACAGTAATGGCTATGGTGTTTGGCAACATGGGCAATACATCGGCCACTGGCGTTTGCTTCAGTCGTGATGCCGCAACTGGCGAGGACCTCTTTAATGGGGAATGGTTGGTTAATGCACAAGGTGAAGATGTTGTAGCCGGTATACGTACACCACAACAAATTACGCTCGAAGGATCACGCCGTTGGGCAGAATTGCAGGGCATAAGCGAAGAAAAACGTAAGGCCGAATATCCTTCGATGGAGGAGGCCATGCCTGAGATTTACCACCAGCTTGATGCTATCCAAACAAAGCTTGAAGAGCATTATCACGACATGCAGGACATGGAGTTTACTGTACAGGAAGGTAAACTCTGGTTCCTCCAAACACGTAACGGAAAGCGTACGGGGGCTGCAATGGTTAAAATAGCCATGGACTTGTTACGTCAGGGTATGATTGACGAAAAAACAGCCATAGAACGTTGCGAACCGCAGAAGTTGGACGAACTTTTACACCCGGTATTCTCAAAGGAGGCACTTGCTAAGGCTAAGGAACTGACTCGTGGTTTGCCAGCAAGCCCTGGTGCTGCGTGCGGACAGATTGTTTTCTTCGCTGATGATGCAGCCAAATGGCACGAAGATGGCCATAAAGTGGTAATGGTTCGTATTGAAACATCGCCAGAGGACCTCGCAGGTATGGCTGTGGCAGAGGGTATTCTTACAGCTCGCGGTGGTATGACATCTCATGCGGCAGTTGTGGCACGTGGCATGGGCAAATGCTGTGTGAGTGGTGCGGGTGCCATCAATGTAGACTACAAGGCTCGTACTGTCGAAATAGATGGCGTTGTGCTCCACGAAGGTGATTATATCTCGTTAAATGGTACTAATGGACGTGTGTATCAGGGAGAAATCAAAACACAAGCTGCCGAACTTTCAGGCGATTTTGCAGCGTTGATGGATCTGTGTGCTAAATATACTCGATTGCAGGTTCGTACCAACGCTGATACGCCGCACGATGCGGAGGTGGCGCGCAAATTTGGTGCTGTAGGTATTGGGCTTTGTCGTACAGAGCACATGTTCTTCGACAATGAAAAGATTATTGCCATGCGTGAAATGATCTTAGCTGAAGACGTAGAGGGACGTAAGAAAGCGCTTGCCAAACTTCTGCCATATCAGAAGGAAGATTTTAAGGGCATATTCCGAGCAATGGACGGATATCCTGTAAATGTACGCCTTCTTGACCCGCCTCTTCACGAATTTGTACCGCATGATACCAAGGGACAGGAAGAAATGGCTAAGGCCATGGGCGTGACAGTTGAGTATATCCGACAGCGTGTTGACAGCCTGTGTGAACATAATCCCATGTTGGGACATCGTGGTTGCCGACTTGGTAATACCTATCCCGAAATCACTCAGATGCAGACCAGAGCTATCCTTTCTGCAGCTATTGATTTGAAACGTGAAGGCTTGGATCCTCACCCCGAAATCATGGTACCCTTGACTGGTATATTGTATGAGTTCGAGGCGCAAGAGAAGGTTATTCGCGATGAAGCCGCCGCTCTGTTCAAGGAGGAGGGTATGGAAATTCCGTTTAAGGTTGGCACAATGATTGAAATTCCGCGTGCTGCTCTTACTGCTGACAAAATAGCTTCGCGTGCAGAGTACTTCAGTTTCGGTACGAACGACTTGACTCAGATGACGTTTGGCTATTCACGCGATGATATTGCCAGTTTCTTGCCTGTATATTTAGACAAGAAAATACTGAAGGTTGACCCGTTCCAGGTCCTCGATCAAAATGGTGTAGGACAACTTGTCGAAATGGCAGTCGATAAGGGTCGCATGGTACGTCCGGATCTTAAATGCGGTATCTGTGGCGAGCATGGCGGTGAGCCTTCTTCAGTCAAGTTCTGTCACAAGGTAGGTTTGAACTATGTTAGTTGTTCACCGTTCCGAGTACCTATAGCTCGCTTGGCTGCTGCGCAGGCAGCAGTAGAAGAATAAGACGAAAGTGCTGAAAATTAGTATTATAGAAGGCAAGTATCTGGGATTCAGGTACTTGCCTTTAATTTTTAGCGTTTATTCTGCACGTTCTCCAAGCAGACCAAGAAGCCAAAAATGGGTGAAATGTTTCCCAATTTCACTTTATGTGTTTCCCAAAGCATATGAACCGGTACCTAAAAAACAACGAATGTTTCCTAAAAAATCCACGTTGTTTCCCAAAAACAATGCAGTGCTTCCCAAAAAATAAGGGCATTTTCAACTATAGCAATAAACGTAAATACTAATTTTCAAATAACACTTTCAAAATGGCAACATTAAAAGCAATTGTAAAAACAAAGATGAGAAACGGAATGTACAAAGTGTATATCCGATTTACTCACAACAGACAGTTCTCTTACATGAGAACTTCATGGATGGTCAATGAAAAGGGACTATCTGATGACAAAAAAGATATAATAGATCCATTTGTCATCCAACAAACCTCTATCTTGATAGAGGAATGCTATAATAAGCTAAACCAAGTAGATACTTCTAAATGGTCTGCAAAAGAAGTCTTGGAGTTCGTATTAGAGTACGAGAAAGACATATCCTTCTCGGATTATGCAAGATTGCACATTGATAAGATGATAAAACGTGGTCAGGAACGTACCTCTCGTAACTATAAATGGGCCCTACAGCATCTGGAAAAGTTCGCCCGAACGGACAATCTTATGTTCTCTCGTCTAACATCTGCTTTTCTTAATAGGTGGATTGAGACATTATCACAAACTACTACTCGTAGTAAAGAGCAATATCCTGTATGCATTAGAGAGATATATAAAGCTGCTATCATGGAGTTTAATGATGAGGAGCGAGGTTTGAGCAAACTTAATAATCCATGGAGTAAAGTGAAGATTCCTCGCAGTGATGTTCCTGAGAAACGAGCTATCCCAGCAAGTAAGCTGCGTGCGTTCTTTAATATCGTACCAGATAGAAGCCGATTCACCAACCCGTTGATGGAGGTTGGACAGGATGTGGCATTGATTTCCTTCTGCATGTGCGGTCTTAATGCCGTGGACATCTTTAATGCGAAGAAGGATCAGTATAATAATGGAATATTCCACTATGAGCGGCAGAAAACACGGTCTGCACGTTCAGACCGTGGTTACTTTGAAGTGCGTGTACCACCCTTCTTGAAACCAACCTTTGAGAAGTACCTCTCTAAGAAGGCTGATTCTCCATGGTTGTTCAATTTTCATGACCGATTATCAACTTCTGATTCTTTTTGCGCAAATGTAAATGTTGGAATTAAACAGGTTTGGGAGAAAGTAGAACCGGGATTCAGAGCATCATTGTATGCGTTCC
>OFMS01000133.1_pt1 | contig 74513 bp, 77 predicted proteins | sample 1541871 | NCBI WGS metagenome assembly OFMS01 (sample SAMN04209251, study PRJEB22552) | human gut metagenome | biome: gut; material: feces | host: Homo sapiens | place: USA: Oklahoma
GGGCAGAAAATACGCTCAACTTGTTTGAGGAAGATTTTCTGCAAGGGATTTGACGCCTTGGTGGGGCAGCAATACCTTTGCAAAAAAATATCCTCGCAGGTAAGATGATAAAACGGAAGTGTTGTATTCAACCTATACCCTTGGAAGAACTTCCATCATCGTATGCAGTTCCAATTTCTTTTTTAATTCCATTGACTTCCCGGCAGACCTGCCAAGACAGATTGTCCGTCCGCTTCTGCAAGCATACAAGCCAACAGCCAGGCATCGGCACGGATGGCATCCATATCGCTTACCGCTTGTCGCAAACGGGAAGGCGCAACGGCTCCCGACTTAATCATCCATTCCTCGGCACATATTTCCGGGTCAATGGCATCCACAAATGACTCTATCTCTTTGACGAGATTGCCAATCTTCCCATCTTTCATTTTTGCAGTGAAAGAAAAAGGTACTCCGCTAAGCGTTTTTCGATGAAAATCAATATAAAGCTCCCCATCCTTGTACCGGGGTTTAGCACTCCATCCAAGCTGGATGGCAGTAGCAAATACATTTGTAGTCATACACTTATCTTTAATTGTCTGTTTGATACCTGCCTTATCCGTGTATGGACAAGGCAGGTTGTTTTCACTTTACACTATCACTCAATAGCCCATTCTTGCAAGGAATTCCTGCAGCCGGCTGTCCCGTAATTTCTTCAGCGGAACCGGACGAAAGTCTTCCTGCTGCCTAACTTGCAGCTTGCCGAAGCCTTGTTTGGTCAAGTCCAACTCAATGTCCGAAAGTTCATTCAAAGAAATGTAGCCATACTCATCCTCCATCAGTCCGATGACGATACCGAACAGAATGGTGTCGTTGCCTTCCTTTTCACCTTCAAGAATGAACCACCGCACGCCACCGAGCGCAAAGATGGCACGGCAAATCGCTTCCTTTCCCTTGCCGTCCTGGGAATAGAGAGGATAGCCTTTCAAGGCTTCCTCCAACTGCGTTGTCATAAGTCTGCACATAATTGTATCATTTAAGTTGGTTACGTTTCCGATTCTTCTCCCTCTTGTGAAGCCCTTTAGAGCTTCTCGGTCGGGAAAACCGTTTTACGTGCATCCCCTCACTGCGGACACCGGGGAGAATAAGGCAAGTGTGAGGACAGAGAACTTTACGGAATACCCAATTTGGCACAAATTGTGGAAGGCTGCCGGAAAGCTCTCCGTCCAAAAGCTTCAGCGGCACTTGACGTTTCTCCCGTCCGCAGTACCTTTGCACGTATAAAACGAGTTGGACCAAGAAGCTCCAACGGTTTTCAAGACTTTCCCGACTAGGAGTCCAAGGGAAAGAATTAGTTCTAACAGGTCATCTCAAACTTATTCCTCAGAAAGTCCGCGTAACCCAGTATTCTGACCATCTTGAAGATGAGCTACCCGAAAACCGTTGCCGTTGTGAGAACCTACAAAGTGAAGCGAAGTGGAGCCTTGCAGGTTCTCTCTATGGCAACGGACTGGAGTCCTCCTCTTGTTGCAAAAACCATTCAGCCGAGCTTTGCTTGGTGTTGAAGACACGGAGCAAACCGGATGGCACATCCTCCCCAAAAGGTCGTCACTTCCGGTATCGCATACAATACGATAAGTCGGAAGTGGTGACCAACATCTGTGAGCTAACCGTATAAACCATTCGATGGCTCTACTTCCGCAAGCGTCAGCCTGCGTTTGGTAGAACCATCGAACAAGTCATCATTTGTAGATATGTTTTCCAACCTCATTGACATTGTGAGAAACAGCTGAGTGGAGCGTAGTGAAACCCTGCTGCTTCTCTCTGTGGCAATGGAATGAAGTCCTTCACTGGTAGCCAAAGCCACTCAGCCGAGCTTTGCTTGGTGTTGAAGACACGGAGCAAACCGGATGGCATATCCTTCCCAAAAGGTCGTCACTTCCGGCATCGCATACAATACGATAAGTCGGAAGTGGTGACCAACATCCGTGAGCTAACTGTATAAACCTTTCGATGGTTCTACTTCCGCAAGTGTCAGCCTGCGTTCGGTAGAACCATCGAGCAAGTTATCATTTGTAGATATGTTTTCCAACCTCATTGTCACTGTGAGAAACAGCTGAGTGGAGCGAAGTGAAACCCTGCTGTTTCTCACAGTGGCAATGGACTGAATCTTCCATTTGTAGCAAAAGCCTATCAGCCGAGTTTTGCTTGGTGTCACTGACACGGAGCAAACCGGATGGATTTTTCACTGTACAAAAATCCTCTCATCTCCATAAAGGTTCTTGTTCCCAATTATAAGGAAAACCTAACAGACGAGTGTTTACTGAAGGGTATTTTATCAAAAGTTGTTTGAAATCGACAACAAAGGTATTGTCTGGGATAATAGAATTGAGCCAATATACCAGATAGCATAATTGTGGATAAAGAGTCTGTTCTCGAAAAGAAAAATCTGTAATCCATTTATTAGGCATACGCTCCGGCATTTTAGGCTTTACAGGAAAGACTCGGTTTGACAATCTTGAATGATGGGCACAGCAATTACGAAGCACGGCAAGACACTCCAACCAGCTTCGCAAGAATTTGTGATGATTCAAGCCGAACTCTCTCGCTACGGCATGTTTAGCGGTAGCATCCGAAAAGTTAGAATAAAGTTTGGATAGTGTACCCATTGAAATAACTTCCAATGTTTTCCATACAGGGGGAAGATCAGGTTCACTGTATTTACGAAAATGCTCTGTTATGAAGTCATCATGAGAACGCGATACTTCCTTACGGATGACAGCCAGATTTGTAGCAAAACGAGCGTCATTAAGTGCAAAAGTTTCATCCATAAACCAAAATGCACCAAAACCAGGGAAAAAATGCTTGATTATTTTCGTCCTGACCGAAACTTCTATTGTTTGAATAGCAGTAAACAGCAATGCTCGAAGTTGCTTATCAAAAGAATACAACTTCACTATATCTGAGAAACAACTGCCTTCCCTAAATTGATGTGTGAAATGGTCTATTTCAAAGTGTTTCCAATAGCCAGCAAGACGGAAATAACTGATGGTATCAAGAACATCAATTGCTTGCTCTATATCATCAAATTGCTTGCTCTATATCATCAATAAGCAAACCTCTTTCTTGGAGAATTTCAATTTGCTGTTCAGTGGTTATGGCTTGATTTGTATATCTGACTCCCATGAATAAAAAATGTCCCGCTGGGTACGCTAATCTTACGGGAAGCGGGCGGGATTTGTTGTTGCAAAGATAACATATTTATTTTAAACTACCAAGGTTTTATTTATATTGTATCTTGTTTCCTGCAAATAGCCCCAATTTTTAGTACAAAAGCATTATCTGGCAGGTCGGACGAATATAAATAATTTATAGACCTCAATTCCCAAATAACGCAGCAGTCCTGTCATTGCTGTCTGGTGCTTGCAACGACAGAACTACTACAGAAGTGCTTACTTCCTCTTGGGCAGGCGTATTTTCCGGTTGTCTGTTTCCCATTTATCCACATAATTGTTCAGGGCTTCAGATATAACGTCTTTCAAGAGGATGCCTTCCACGAGGGAAATGTATTTCACCTTTTGGAGCAAATCCGGATCCACAATGAAAGTGGCTCGGATTTCCTGGGGCTTCTTGGCACTTTTGGCTGGCTCGCCTTTCTTGGGACGACCCACATTCTCCCTGCGTTTGGCTTCCAGTTTGGACTTCATCTGCTCAGTAGCAGCCATTTCGGTTGTTTCTTTCTTAGAAGATGCTTTTGCTTGTGCTGCCTTTGGACTATCCTGCTTATCCGTTTGAGCAGCAGGCTGTTCCGCTTGTTCTGCATCTTGCTCAACAGCCTGTTCCTTAGGCTGTTCCTGTACCGAGTCAAATGGAATGGCTTCACCCATGAAGCCGTCCATCAATAAGGATAAATTCTTCTTACTCATATTGCTTACTTCATTACTTGTTTACTTGCTGATTTACTTACTATGTTACCAATAACCTTTGTGATTAGTCATATAGTAATATAGTTTACCTATTTTCCTCCCGACTGATAATCTCATCGGTCAGTGTCCGATAGTCCGCTGCACCATTGCTTTTCGGGTCGTATTCAAAGATAGTCTGACCGGACAGCGGCATTTCGGCTATGGCAATATTCTCCCGGATTTTCGTCTGGAAAACCTTCTCTCCGTACCGCTTTTCCACCATGGAAATCACTTCCTTGTTCAACTTCCGGTTATTGAACCGGGTGAAGAAAACACCGCCCAGTTCCAGTGTCGGGTTCACTCTGCGTTTCACTTCCCGGACTATATCGTCCAGCATGGTCAAGCCTTTCAAGGGCAAGGCTTCAGCGGTGAGCGGTATATAGAGCTTGTCCGCTGCTACCAGCGCATTGGTTGTCACGATACCGAGTGAGGGCGAACAGTCCATCAGGATGTAGTCATACTTCTCCTTCTGTTCATCAAGACAGGATTTGAGGATGCCTTCTCTTGCCATCATGGTAGCCATGTCTATTTCGGCTCTTGCCAGGTCCAGTGATGCCGGAACGAGGTCCAGGTTTTCACGGATGGAAACGATGGGCAGCGGTTGGTCTTTGACCAGCGTATCATAGATGCTCGTTTCCGGGTCTTCGTTCTGCGTCAGCGTAAACGTAAGGTTCTGCTGTGCATCCAGGTCAATGAGCAGCACCCGTTTCCCTCTTAGGGCGAGTGCTGCGCCTATACATGCCGTAGAGGTGGTTTTGCCGACTCCACCTTTCTGATTACCTATTGCTATTGTCAAGTTTCTTTTCCTCATTACGATTGAGTTAGATGGTTATTTTATTACTTATTTTCCTTATTACAAATATACAAAATTACTATCTGATTATGTAATTAGTTTACCTATAATATCTTAATAATCAACACTTATATAGTGTTGATATACAACAATGTACAAACAACTGAAAACACAGGGTTGATAGCGTGAAAGCAACTGAAAACAAGGTGAAAGACTGCATAAATATTACTTTCTCGCTGGATGTTATCCCGTATTTTATGCCAGCTTTCTCTTGCCGATTTGCTTTTGCCTCCAATGTAAAATAAAATCTTAAATACTTCGACCCACGCCTCACGGCGGAAGTCGGAGCGGAACATATATAAGGAATTTACGCTGTTTGTTTGGCTGCGAGTATCTGATGGGCATGAGCATTGACCAGCCGGACAATCCGGTCGTGGTGCGGAGTATTCGTATTGCACAGCCCCCGGCTCTGTATCACTTTCCCCTCGGTCAGTGAGAACTCAATCGTCTCGATGCGGTTTCCTTCCTTATCATGAGCCGATAGTATCAAGCTGTCCGCCTTGGCATAGTATTCGCATTGGAAGACACAATGATGCAGGGCATTTCCCTCGGCTTGGAAGGCTTCCAGACTATCGAGTACCGAAATCACCAGGTCTTTGTCGGTGATGGTGATGCCGAAGTAGCGTGATTTCTCCTTGTAGAACTCGGCTTCCTTCCGTTTGGCTCGCTGCATCTGCTCCTGGCTTCTGCGTTTCTGCTCCATTTGGTTGTGTCGGTTCATCCAATAGTCATGCTCGGCTCTGAGGTTCTGCGGACAGATATACTTAGGGTTGCAGATGTCCTTGCCACACTGCTCCAGCAAGCGGATGGTGTCTGCCCACAATCCCATGTCCGAAGGGCGGTAGTGATGCCGGGTGGCTACCTTATACGACTGCCAGCATCGGTCAAGTTCCAGCGGTCGGTGTACAAAGTAAGACACGGCATGTAAATCTTTTGACTTGAGGATGGTTTCCATCCGGCTGTCCGTCAGCACGGCTTTCATCAGTTTCATCGGGTGGCAGTCGGGCAGTTTGCCTTTCATGCCGTTGCGTTTCAGTTCGGACAGCAGCAGATAGTGCGGATAAACATAGGTGTCTGCAATGAGCCAGTGGACTTCGTTCGGTCGCTTCAAGGAGATTTTGGATGCCCAATCAAAGCAGTCCACATAATAGCCCAATGTCCTTGCTCTTGCCGTGACAGCCAACTTGCCTTCGGCATTGAGCCACAGACGGCATGCCTCCCAGTAGTCTACCTCCATAGGCATTCCTTTGCGGAAGGTCGTTTCCAAGCGGAAGACCCGTTGCACCTGCAAGCTATCCACTACTTCAAGGGAAGAGAAATAGCAGGCTTCCTTGAGGGTTCGTTTGAGGGTGTCCTTGATTTCAAGACGAGTACCGCAATGAGGGCAGCAGACCGACTTGCCTTTTCCCTTATGGTCGAAGTGTCTGCCACAATCACCACACGTACACTTGTATGCGGAAGTCCGGAAGCAGACATGTCCTGCCACTTTCCGCACTGCCCATGTGAGCACTTTGGGACTTATAGCGGTCAGCTTCTCATTGGAAGCTGCTACCTGTTTTTCTATTTTCGTTCTTGCCTTCATAGTTCCATGCCTTGAAAGAGTGAGAGTTCTTGAATGGGTTGGGGTTGCGGTTTGGCTGCCTTGGGTCGGTTGTTGCGTTGCTGCAATTTCCGCATTTCCTCCTCCTGGTATCGTTTGAGTGCAATGGCTCGTTGTTCTGCCTTCTCCTCCTCGGTCAGCTCAATGTGATGATTCACCACTACGTTGCAGTCCATCGGCTTACCGATTTCCAAATTGGATTCATCTATCGCATGGACTGCCATGGCATACACCTCCATGTCGCTGAAACCGCAGCAGCCGGATTGCTGTACGGCATGGAAGATATAGTTGACCACATCGTCAATGGTACGTGTGGTGGTTTCATACTTGGCACGGAAGAGTTCATCTTCCTTGGCTCGGTTATCAAGATAGTTCTTGATGAGTTCCTTGAAATGGTCAGTTCCTTTCATATGTTCCTAATGTTTAAGCGTAAATAATCAGAGGTTACTCCGTGAATCAGATGGGAAGCAGTTCCAGCAGTTTCTGCAGTGGAATGGAGTTGATGTCCGACTTTAGGAAATGAACTACCCATTCCGGCTCTTCAAAAAGCGGGTGCATGGGCACCACACTGAAATCGTCCCCATTGGAATAGCAGTCAATTTGTGCAAAATTGGCGCCGTCCTTGCGGATGTGTGCATAAAAAGGAGGCATACCGCAAAAGCACTTGCGGAGACTCTCTCTGTCCCACTGCAGGGTGAGTTCGTAAACACTGCCCTTGTAGAGCATCTTTTCTTTTCGGTCTTTAAGTTTGTATGCCATAGCTGAACTAATTTTTTCCCTTTGGTTTGAAGCCTTACGGCTTCTCACTCCCGGGTGATTTTTACGATGCCTCTTCTCACGGAGGGTGCAAGGGACGGAAGGCAAATGTGGCAAGGGGAAAGTGGACGGAATACCCAATTTGGCACAAATTGCGGAAGGCTGCCGGCTGCTTTCCTTGCAGCCAAGCGTAGCGCCATTTGCTGCCGTACCGACCCTTCGTATCTTTGTATCGGAAATTTCATCGGGAGTGCGGATGCAGTGAAAAGAAAAAATCCCCATGCACCATGCACAGGGATTCCTTCAAGCTATGACCAGGAACATCGGTCATGAACAGCTGTTTTCTTTGGAGAGTTCCAGCGAGCGTTTCCGAAACTCTTTCAGCAGAGGTTGGATTTCCAGAGAGGTACGGCGGGCACGTAAGCCAGCCGCCTTGTTTCCATTCTGTACTTGCAAGGCTGCATCCTTCAGGAAGGACTGCATCTTGTTTTCCAGCAGTTCGGTCAATTCATTCATAAAGGTTTCTATTTGAGTGATACATGATAGTATAGGTCAGTCCTGCAGGAGCGGAATCTCAAAGGATTTCACCACGCACTGCGCCTCCTTGTCAAGGATGAACCAGTATTCGGAATGATAAGGCTCCCCCTGCAAGGTCTTGGCTTCAAAGTCAATTTTTACCTTCCATCCGTTGAAGGGCTTTTCCGATTTTCCTTCCTTGGCTGTCGGATTCATATCTCCGGAGGCAATCAATGCCCGCAAGGTAGTCATGGCATCCAGCTGACGTTTCATCTGCTCGCTTATGCCAATGTCGTCCTTGTCCAGATTCTCGAAGAAGTCCGTTTCCTCCATGAGTTTCTGACCATACTGCATCAGGTGCATGGAGAGCGATACTTTCTCATGCGGACTGACGTATTCCTTACCGAATACCGAATCCGCTTTGCTGACACCCAGAATCTTGATGGATTCCGGATTATCGACGGTTGCCTTCAGCGCTTTCTCCGCCATTTCCACCGCCCGCTTTTCCGGACTGGAGGCGCAGCTGGCAAAATAGAACAGACCACCCCAAAAGAGGATGGCAGTGACCAGCAGCATGCTAAGTTTCATTCCCGGTTTCATACCTTTACAATTTGAAGTTTGTCTGGTGATACACCGAGTCGTTTGCGGTAGATAGAGCCGTCTTCCCGGTACATTTCCAGTTCTTGAGAGGTGATTTCTTTCTCGCAGAGTTCCCGGGCTTCCTCCAGTGTCAGCTGGTGGCCGCCGATGTTGCGCCAGATGGCAAAGGAGCAGGGGGCTGTCTGGTTGCTGTAGTTGGAACAGTTGAATGCCCGGCTTCCCACGCGGATTTCACCGCCACAGTGCGGACATTTGCCCACGACAGACTGCATCAGGATGTTGCCGTCGTCAGCCAGTTGTAAAACTGTCGGGAATGTCTTGCCCTCCTTGGTGGAGAAACCGTCCAGGAGTATGCAGCGCTTCTCCAACAGTTCGAAAATCTCCGCATCATACATCTTGCGGTTGCCGATGATGCCGTTGATGTTCAATACACACGAAGGATGATCCCCCAGGTTGTGTTCACAACGGTAGCCCTTGCAGGTCTTGACCACATTGCCGCCACACAAAGGGCAGCGACCGATTATTTTCTTTTGGGTTTCCATACGCTTTTGTTTTTGGATGATTTGTTTATTTTATTATGCTATTACTTGTTGCTGTTATTACTAACTTACTTGCTTACTTCGTGATTAGCTGATTAGTTTACAAGTTTACCTATTTGCCTATTTACCATTTCAACAGGTACCCCTGGTTCCACTCCGCAACGATACCTCCGATGATATTCTTGCCCGACATCACATTGGCCCATCCTTCGGGATCGAGCGAAAACCAGAGGTCGTTCCAAGAGAGGGTACGCACCTGCCAGGCAAGGATAAACAGGTCGGTATTGATGGCTTCCAGCCGGCTCACCACCTCGTTGGCGATGTAGTAGCGTTCCGAAGAGTTGAGCAGATTTACTTTGTGTTTCTCGTTCTTTCCGTCCGCTCCCGCCACGTCATAGCTTCCCGACGTGACCAGCTGCTTCATGAATGGGTAGAGCGCCGCCATCTGGGTAGCGGCATCAGCCAGCTCATCCGAAACCATGGCAGCAATGGCAGTCCCCTTGAGATTGCTCCCCACCGATTTCAGGAGCAGGTTGCAGTTCTGAGGGATTTCCTTAGCCACCAGTTCCCCTGCACGCTTAATCTGATAGAGATTCTGCATCGCCCCCTGTGCATTGGAGAGGTATTTCAGCATCTTTTCCTCTACACTATGCACCCGGTCGAGCGCCACCGTCACCGCTGCTTCTGCGGCGATAATCTTCTCCTGCGTCTTCTTGCGTTTCTTGTGGATGTTCTTTAATTCTGTCGTCTGAGCTATGACGGTGGCCGTCAAAGCCGGATCCATCTGCTGCGCCAAAGCGGGAATCCTTCCGCCTGCCAGACAGAGCACCAGTACACCCAGGGTTAATTTCTTTTTGATTGCATCCATTTACATTACATTTTGAGATTACCTTTTCTGCGTTCGGAAAGCTGCTGTTTCCGTTCGTCCTTGCGTGGTACAGAGGGGATGTCCATAGGCTTTTTCAACAGACAGTCGTTCCAGTCCTTGAAGAGTCTGGGCGGAAGCCATTGCCCCACCTGATAGCGGATGGACAAGTGCTTTTCCAGCTGAGCCGACAGGGGACGTTGCGGATTGACCGTAAAGACCTTGTCCTTGATCTCCACTTGCAGTCCCTTGTCGGTCTTGCTGATTTTCATCGGGATGTTTTCCAGCAAGGCAACCATGCGCAGACCGTAGATCCGCCCAGCCAGGTCATTGTCGAAGCAGTCGAAAGCCCTGGCATGAGGAAAACGGCTCATCACCCCCGTAACCTGCCGGTCGGAAAACGTACCGCCCAGAGAGACCAGAGCCATATCCGTGTGCAGCTGCATCCTGTTCTCCTGATAGAAAGCCATGGCATCCAATGCCGATTCACAGAAATACACCTGTTTCACGTCCTCCGGGTTTCCTCGTGAGAGATTTGCCACCCATGCCGAAGAAGAAGAGTCGCTGCCCGCAGCCTTGGACTTGTAGCCGCCATAGCCACGTATCTCATAACCCTTCGCTTCTTCGGACATACCGTTGGTGTAGGGGAAGCCGATGTTGAACCCTTCAAAGTTCCCGTTGTGACGGTCCCGGATGAGTACGATGAACGGAGTCAGTTCCCTGACGGTTTCCTCCGAGATACCCCGCTGTGCAAACAGTCCGGGAATCCGATTGGGGTTGAGCGGTTTCACCTCGTAGCGTGAAGTATCGAATACGGCAGCCGACCTGGCAGCTTTGATGTACTCAAGGTCCTCACGGTACTCCGGTTCGGGCATATTGGCAAAACGTGCCAGTATCTTGGCCACTTTCTGCCACTCGTCCTTACCGGAAACCAGAAACGTGTGCAGGTTCTCACGTATCAGAGTGACCACATCCCCACGGGAGCCATCACGGCGGAAGAAAGTCTGTGAAGACTTGTCGTTCGGGTGACTGATGATAAGCGTGTCGCGCTTATCCTTACCGTCTCCCAGCACCATCTCCACATACTTGCCGATTCCGGCTTTCCGGTCCAGCCGGTAGCCCAGCGCATACGCTACGTCATCAACGCCCACTCTGGCTTTCAGTTCCTTGAAGTTTACCTTGTAGTCCGTCATAGCTCCACCGTTTCAGTTAGATACCCATTTTCGCACCTGTTTTCTGTGTCCGCTGCATCATAGCCAGTTCCGGTTCGAAGGTCTTGTGTGCCGTCATGTTCAGGAAGGCAGCCTTGTCCTTGTAGTCCGTCAGCTGGAAATAGGTCTTGGCCGTATCTTTCGATACCTTCTTCAAACCCAGTTCCACACCGTCGTAGGAGGCACGGATGGCATAATCCCCGTTGCGTGTCTTCACAATAGCCGCATTCTTGAACGGCACCTCTTCGCCTTCGCCCAACGGGGCAAACGGGTCGTTCTTCGTCAGGTAAGGCTGCTCGTTGAGTGCCAGCCGCTGCTTGTCCACCTGGTCCAGAATGAGGTCCGAAGCCTTGTTCACGTCCGCCATGACGGAAACGATGAACTTCGGTTCCTGCTTCAGCACCCCAATCCAGGAATCCAGATAGGCTGCGGAGTTGTCCGTCACCTTCCTGTCAAATCCCATCGAATGGCAGATCATGGCAGCCGTCAGTTCCGCCACCAATTCTTCTTTTGCATATTTCGGGTCTCCGAAGTGCCCGCCCATCTCGCGGTTGAGCCGTTCCGGGGTCATGGTGGAGTGTGACATCTCATGCAGCATGGTGGAATAGAACTCCATGCCGCCCCGATAGATTTCCTCGGGGGTATTGCCGATGTTGAACTGCTCCTTCATGGGCAGCACCACGATGTCCTGAGCTGGTGAATAAAAAGCTCCGTCCACCCGTTTGTCTGCCTGTATGGGACAGAGCCAGCCTTGCGTCTCAATCATCCGGTCGAGAGCAGCATGGACATACATGCCTTCCTTATCCCGAAGCTCGGGCACCTTGAACTTCTCCATGAGTTTCTGCACCCGTTCGGGCTGTACCTCCGCCAGATTGGTCTGGTCGATGTTGTACACGGGGAAAGCCTTGAAGAAGGGAATGACATCCATGCCTTTCTTCTCCTCCTTGCTCATCGCCTTATACTCATCCGAACTGACCTTGTGGCCGTTCTTGTCCTTGACCAACACGTCCCAATAGACCACTGGAAAGGCTTTTTCACCTTTCAGTACATGGGCTTTCAGGTTATGCGCCTGCTTGAAGGTGAGGTACACCGGCAGCTGGTAGCCCTGAGCAGCCGTCTGCAGCTGGAGGAAGAAAGAGTTGGAACCCGAGTAGTTGCGGCCTCCCACGTTCTGCGGGAGACCTGCAAATCCGGATGCACCGCCAATCCAGCCTTTTTTCCAGTCGGAAGCCTTCATCTGCTCCATACGGGCAATCATCATTTCGGCAAAGCGGTCGATGGCTACCTGTCCGGCATTGCCGGATGTGTTAGTTCCATACGCCATAGCTTTCGTCATCCATTACCTGACGGTCCATCAGGTTGATGTCCGTCTGTTCGACATAAAATTCAGCGGATTCATCCGAAGGATCCGTGCCGTGCGTGCGGCACCAGTCCAGGAAATCCTGTGCGTTCTCACCCTCCAACACAAAGCGGAGATAACCGATTTTACCCTCTTGAAGAAGTTCCACCAATTCTTCGTATTCCATTACTGTTGACATATTGATTCTTGTTTGAGTTTGATACTGTTTGATTCCGTTACATTTTCAACGCAGCCGTCTTTTCCTGCTTCATCGAATGAGCAGCGAGCAAGCCCGTGATTTCGGTGTTCAGGTACTTGGCTGCAATCTGTTCGCGTGTAGCCGTTTTGGCTTTGAAGAGCGAATAGCCGTCATCGAAGGAGATTTCATGGCGGTTGGTCTTGCCCTTGTCGCCCATATCCATCGATACCTTCCACTTGTTGTCCGCATGGTCTTTTGCCACCCGCACCCCTTTGGGGTCCACTCCTTCGGGAAGCTGGTACTTTTCGTAGGCAGACTTCAGGTGCAACCTCTCACCGAAATTCTTCTCAATGAGCTGGCTCGGTGACATGGTGCGGTCGAAGTAAGCGTTCAGGTCCTCCCGGGAAGCCACGGCAGACATCTTGGTATCACCCATCTGCGCATAGAACTTATACTTGCCGTAGTCCGGACGCTGCTCGTCTTTTTCCTTGTACACATTGAACTTCTCCACCTTGATGTCCCCCTCCGGTCCGGCAATGGTCTTGGGCATGCGGAAAGCCTCTTCCGACACTTTGGGCTGGAGTTTGGTGGGATAATAACGCTCCATGAGCTGCTGCACCGACATCTCCTTCTTCTGGTAAGCAGCCAAATCCGCAGCATCCATCTTCTGCGGTTTCAGCTGCACCCCGTCCATCTTGGCGGTGAAGTACCAGTCCGCCGGATTGGTGGTACTCTGGAAGGCATGACCGTGGGTCACCTTCTCGCCGTTGGCAGTAATCATCTGCGGTTCTCGCGGCTTGCGTTCCTTCTTCGTTTCGGACGCCTGTTCGTTCTTGACCTCCGCTTTCGCTTCCGTCTTTTTCTCTTGGGCAGGTTTCTCCTCGACAGCCGTCTTCACTGTCTTGACAGGCTTTTCCTGCTCAGCCTGTTCCTTCTTTTTTCTTGCCATAGAATCCTTGTTTGGAATGATTTCTTCTTTTGCTTTCTCCGGATCTTTCACTTTTCCACCGAATTCCTCTTTCGCCTTTGCCTTTTTCATCAGCTCCGGACGGTCTATCGCATCGCAGATAGCCACCCGCTGGCCGGAACGGATCAGTTTGGGCAGATGCCTGTCCAGTTCATGCCGGGGAAAGGTCAGGAGCTTGATGGGGTCCTTCTCCAAGGGAATTACCTTTTCAGACACCTTCAGCGCCAGTATCACCGATGCCTTGAGTGCATCCTCCTTGTACATTTCATAGAAGTCCCCTTTGCGGAAAAGCAGCATCGCATCCGGATGTTTCTTCTTCAAGTCGTTGAACTGCCGGACAAAGCCGACATCTTCTTCTTTCTTCTTGACCATAGGGAAAAGGATTTAGCGTTTGAGACCCTTGGATATTTCCTCTTTGGCACTGCCGAACCTGACAGCCCGTTCCTGCGACTGCTTGTCCACTACCTGCCGGTATTCCCAGCGGTTCTTGTCCGTCATCACCAGTCCCAGGTATTCGGGATGCTGCTCGTCGTAGCGGAGCTTCTGCTGGCGTTCCCATTCCTTCAAGTCCCCCTGAATGACCTTGAACCCCTGCGGTTCTTTCAAGTCCACACCGACAGACACCTTTTCGCCGCCCACATTCAATTCGACCGGTTTACCCTCCCGAATCTGTTGCTTCTGCTGCGTACCCAGCTCAATATCGTTGAGCTTCTCCATGTCCTTCAGTTTCTGCTCCAGCTGAATGTCCGTTACCCTTCGGTGGACAACCGATTTCGTTTCGGGGTCCAGTTGAAGGTACTGCTGCGTCTTTTCGCCACGAACTTCCACCGCCTTCCGGATAACCTCTCCCTTACCCAGCCGTTCCGCTTCCTGGTCAGTGAGAAGCAATGCCTTGTTGCGTTCCGTTTCCAGTGCGGCTCGAACCGGGTAAGCCAGCAGCGCCGGATTTCCTTGTTGGTCAGTGGTCAGTTGGAGTTTCAGCGGCAAGGTGATTACATCACCGTTCTGCGCAAGGATAGACACCTGCAGGAGAGGGGTGACCTCTCCGGATGCCAGCTTCTCTTTCACATCTACCGGAAGGCTGTCTGCCTTTTCCCGGTCGATGCCCAATACTGCCAATTTCTCGTATGGCAGCATCTCGGATAGATTTCTGTTGTGCATTTCCATATACTATTATTTACCAGTTATTTTTGCGGAATGAACCGCTTGAACACACTGCAAAAGTATTTTCAACCCTATCCTAAATAAGAAATGTACAACACAATTCTGCCATCCCTACTGCTGTTGCTGATGCCCCTTGGTGCATCGGCACAGTTCTATACGATTAGCAAAGCGTCCGATTCCGTGCAGGTTTTATCATCGAAAAAGATAGAAATCATTGCAAATGAGCATGTTTGCGGAGTGAATATAGCTCATAAAGTCAGAACGGACTCCTTACCCCCTCTTGTTGCAGTGAAAGAAAAACAACTGCAAACCGACCAAAAGAGTGACAAAAGGACGTCCCAAAAACAAGCCGTTCCAAAAAAAGGTAAGCAGACATTCTCAAAACCAAAGCAGTCTCATTTACCGGAACTTACCATTCCCAATCTCTATCAGGAAATCATCCGCAATGGCATCCGGCATCCGAAGATAGTACTGGCACAAGCCATACTGGAAACGGGCTGGTTCCGTTCACCGCTCTGTCGGAACCGGCACAACCTGTTTGGACTGACGAATCCCAAAACCGGGAAATACTATGAGTTCAACCACTGGACGGAAAGCGTCCGTGCCTACTATACCAAGGTGCAGTACAAGTACAAGGGAGGAAACTACCTGCTGTGGTTACGAGATATTGGCTATGCGGAGGACCCCAGGTATGTTCGTGAGGTAATTAAAGTGTTAAAAACAATCTGATACACAGATAATTTGTTCTCCAGTTGACGGCTTTATCAAAGAAAAAAGTAACTTTGTGACGGAAATCGGACTGGAATTTATACCCTCACCGATAGAGAAATATACAAAAGACAGATCGGCCATGGATGCTTATATCAAGTTCCTGGATAATAAAGGTGGCAGGCATTTGATTGCCGTTGAAACTAAATATACTGATGAACTTGGAGTGAACGAAGCCAGCCATTGTGAAGAACAGAAACAGATGCTCATTGATACCAGGCTGTTTGATTCAGAGTTTGAGGAACTTTTGTTGGATGGCAAAGTCAAGCTGACACAGGTCTATAGGAACTTCTTACTTACAGAGCGGTATAGGATAGTCGAAGGTCTGAAAGATTCATTTTCAGTAGTTCTTTCTCCCAAAGATCATCCTTCAACCGGAGAGGAAATCAAGTCAGTTGCGAGATACCTGAAACCGGAGTATGCTTACAAATTGAGAGCTGTAACTCTGGAAGATTGTAAGCATCCGATAAAATACACATTGTACAGCCCGCCACTCTTCCGTTACTTTGCCAATAAAAAAGCCATGAAACGAATAATGAGTAAAGAAGAGTTCCTGTCTGTTTATGAAAGACAACAGGCCAGTGGTCTGACCATAAAAGATTTCTGTGAGAATGAGGCCTATTCATCCTCCTGTTTCCATTATTGGAAGAAGAAATTCGGCCTGAGCCGTACTTACACCAGCCATCCGGACAAGCTTCCCGATGATACGTTTATTCCATTGGATCTGTGTCGCAGGGGCAATCTCCCGTCAGGCGCGGGTGGTAACGTAACAATAGAGCTTCCTTCCGGAATCAGAATCCATTTTGACAGTCCTGGAAACCCTGAACTGACATTTGGATTGATACACAAATTATGCGGCCATGTTCTGTCTGAATGATACCATGCACTATTTTCTGTGCCCCGGAAAGACGGACATGCGCAAGGGGATCAATTCTCTGTGCGGAGTGGTTCACGACCGGATGGGACATGACGTCCGTCTGGGCGATGTCTTCATCTTCATAAACAGAAGCAGGACCACCATGAAGCTCCTCCATGCTGAAGACGGCGGCATAGTATTGTATGTGAAGCGTCTGGAAGAGGGCACGTTCCGGCTGCCGGCCTATGACAGCCGAAGCGGGTCTTATCCGATGGAATGGCGCGACCTGGTCATGATGGTGGAAGGAATCAGTGACAATCCGAACGAGAGGCTGAAAAGGTTAAAAGCCAGTAGAAAGGATGGCTTCTATTGAAAGTATTTTCATGTATCCGGTTGCGTATCTGCCGAAAAATCAGTGTCTTTACATCATATAAAGAGATAGAAACGGATGATTCAGCAGGATACAATGGAACAGATAATCAGGAGTCAGCAGGAGAAGATAGCCGGTCTCCTGGAGACTAACCGTTCCCTTGTCGAATCCAACGGGAAACTGCTGGAACAGACGGATGCGCTACAGCAGAAGATACAGGAACTGCTTTCACAGATAGCATGGCTGAACCGTCAGCTTTTCGGGCGGAGGAGTGAAAAGCTGGCAGCCCTGGACCCCAACCAGCTCTCCCTGTTCGATCCCGTTCCTGCAACCGGACAAAATGAAAACATCCGGGAAGAGGACAGTTATTCCTTCAAAAGAAAAGCCCGATGGAAAGAAGAAGGAATCCCGGCGTAACCGCGAACTTCTGGAGGGACTGCCGGTAGTTGAAGTAGTGATTGAACCCGACCAGGTGGATTTGGAGCGTTACAGACGGATCGGAGAGGAACGTACACGTACGTTGGAATTTGAACCGGGCAGGCTGTATGTAAAGGAGACTCCGTCCCAAATATGGACTGAAAGACAACCTGAGTCTTCTCAAGGAAGGTGAAAGCGGCGTAATCCTTGCTTCGCTTCCACCTTCTCCTGTTTACAAATGTCTGGCCGGTTCCACCATGCTGGCCGAAATGCTCCTGCAGAAATACGAATATCACGTTCCATATATCACGTTCCATTCTACAGGCAGGTCAGGGAGTTCCGCCATCTGGGTGTCCGTCTTTCCGAAAGCACATTGAGCGGCTGGTTCAAGCCTGTGTGTGAACTGCTGAAACCACTTTATGACGAGCTGGTCCGGCAGGTTGTCGGCTGTGGGTAATTCAAAAGTTTTCTACTAATTAATCTTTATTAGTTATTTATAAGAATTGAGTACTTTTGTTGGAATGATTGTTCCGTTACAATTTAAAATACGTGGAGAAGCTTTATAGCCTGCTTTTATATAAAATACAATGTTGTCTTTTGCCTTTTCAGCCTCATAAAAATTCTTTTGACGATATTCATCTATCCAGTTCTTTATATTATTTCTTGTCCATCGATTCAATAGGATACAGTAAGCGTTTTTGTATTCAACACATGATAAAAATATATTCAATTTTAGATACTCCCACCAAAACTCTTCCTTAGATTTGTTATTGCTGTTGAGTGATATTATCTGGCAATTATAATAATCTTTTGAGTCTTCCATATGATCACAGACAAGGATATCAGGGGTTATATCTGTTGTTTTGTCTTTGTCTGGTATGTATGGTGACAATTGTTTCATGCTATACTTTATTTTTTCCTTTATTCCCCTTTCTTGATAATCACAGAAACTGATAGCTTCCTTGAGTTTCGATGCGTTTTTGTGTAGTATAACAGACAGATAGCTACGGTAAGCACTTTTTTCTCTTAGAAGTTTGAACAAATCTTTCATAAAGGCAATTTCTTTACCTTTTTGTTCGTAAGTATCTGATATATTAAATGGAAAATGTTCTGAAGGAATTTTTTTAAGTTTACGATGAACAGTGGGCAGGTTTACCATGGCATATGCAAAATAAATCGATGCCCGCAAGATTTTATAGATAGGAGTACGATCTCCTTGGTTTGCAATATAAGGAAGTGGATTTACATTAAGCAATACCTGCTCATTTGAAACAATAGACAGAGATATTGTTTCTTTTCTCAGATATCCTTGGGCAAATAGTATATGATGATCTCCTTCACCCAAATCAATATGTTTGGTCATTGCAAGTTCTATGGAATACCTTCCGCTACGGGGATTATAATCCGCAATCTGAGGCATTGAGTATTCTATTACCTCTTTAAGCTTTTCAAGTTCTCTTCTTTCTATCATATAATATTCTCTTATTTAATTTTCATACATGGCAAATATAGAGAGAATGAACGACAAACAAGTTCCAAATCTTGATAAAAATGAATGCATAAATGCATGAAAAATATTTTTTTCTATAAATTGTGGGAATAGAATATATTTATTATCTTTGGAAACAAAGAGTTGTTACCGGATTGTGAGGTATATATGAAAAAGGAGATAAATTGGAAATCTCTTGTACTAACCACTTTTTTTGGTTTTATTGGCAATGTACTGGTTCAAGAATACCAAATTTTTCGTAAAGTGGAAGAACAAGACAAGCACCTATTCCCAATTATCACTAAGCCTCACGGTTCTGAGACAGAAGTTGTCATTGACACCATACCTTTAGGAAAAGAAGACCAAGAAGCTTCGATAGAAATTATTATGAGTGTTAAATTAAAAGGGCAATGACTCTTTTAGCCGGTCTGTGAAGATCGGTTTTTTTTATAATTATTTTTTATGAATATGGACTTTGTCATTGAGAAAAAAATCTTTTGAATGGTCTGTTGGTTCTCTTACTACAAAACTACGGGCAAAGTGAAGTGCATATCTTGTAACTACAAACAGAATTACTACTGCTGCAGGGGTAGTAATGAATGGGTAAAATCCAAAGCTATAAATTCTGTAACCAAATAAGGCAAACCATATAGATATGACAACCAGGTTTAATCCCTGATTTATTCTGGATACGGAATATGGGTATGACTTGCTCAGTTCCCATATTTTATTTTCATTACTTTTTAAGAGTTCAAATATAGGCGTTTTCAAGTGTTGCGATAATACTGCTATATGCTTTTCCCAGTTTTCTTGCCAATACTTACTGCCTCTATTGGCAAGATACCAGCCAATAGAGAAGAAATATCCTCCAACTATAAAGAGAATATTTTCTACTTCTGTCTGTTTGTTTTCTGAGGGGATTGTCTGGTAATATGCCACGAAGAAGGCTGCGACAAAGAGCCAGAAATAGTTCGCACGTTTCCAGTACAGTTCGATTTCAAACTTTCTGGTTTCCATTGCTATTTTCAGCAATTCTTTCCATTCGTTTTTATCTGGTTTTGATTCGTTCAATATGTCAATGTATTCTTCTGATGTCAGACCTCTTTTTCTTGTCGTTTTCTCTTTTCTACTTTTCATCATTTTCAAATGGGGTTATATTGGACAAATCATCATTCCCTTTGTGTGAATCTGATATCTTAATCAAGACCATTTTAATGTTTAGTCTCCATGCAACTTTTACATTCATTTCAGCAGATATCAATACCGATTGTTGTAGTTGCTTTTCCGTATGTGTTCCTATTTTCCGGCATTTTTCCATCAAGTCAGGATTTTCATTCAGTTTAAGTATGGATGCATAGAGATTATATTTCTGATTAATACACTCCAGTTTATATTTTTCAGTTTCCAGTACTTCTGGCTTTTTGAATAAAAGTTGTGGCAAATCCTCTTTATTCATAATTACAATCACATTATTAAAGTCTGTATTGTATTCGCCTGGAAGGTCGTACAACACTATACCGTCAGGAGTTACCAATTTGCTTTCATCACATTTTTTAAGCTCTTGGAAGCAACAGTACCAGTTTACTCTGAAGCCTAATATTACATGCTTCTCTTTATTCAGATTCATTTTTTTGAGTGCTTCTGCTACCTTATTTGCTGTGAGGTTGTAGCTTTGTGATTTCTGACGGGCAAAATGCCACAGCCATTTATATCTAAATTCAAGTATGATATTCTGTGCGAGTACTTCATTCAGGTTCGAATATCCCATTGTCTGATCATCTGCATAAGCTTCTGTAGGTTCGATTTCATACTTTACTATCAGGGCATCATAGATGATGTAATTACTTGGCATAGCATCATCTTCAACAGATATTTGAGGAAAGATCGACCAATAAGTAGAAAACTCATATTCTATCATTTTAGATATGGTATGACTGAATTTCTGTGCTTTTTCTTGTGATAATGGGAGAGACTCTTTTTGTTGTATCATAGCTGTTTTCAGATTCTCCAATAGGGATTCTGACAGTGATATCAATTTCTTCTTGGCCATATACAGTTCACCTGCTTCCATCGGTAGTATCTTTTCCACTATTTCAGGGATAGTAGTATCTTTTTCCAACTTTTCTATTAAGATTGGAATACTGTTTATCCACTCCTGTTTATCAGACAGGCTGCTCGGTAATTCTGGTAACTCAAAAAAGTTATCGCTGGTATAGGCTGGAATAAGTTGGAATAAGCGAAACATAGTCAATATCAGGTACCGTTGGATATACCCGTTTATGATGTTGTCATTTCTTATTCCGTCGTGCAGGTCGATAAAAGGATATCTGGATTCATATTTCATCACATTTTCCGGTTTGAATGACAATAGTTCCATATAGATTGGTATTATTTCAGACAGTCTTCCCGGAATAAGAGGGTATACAGGTGGCTGGGTACTTGTATAAAACAGTATGTGATTCAGCAGTTCATACTCTTTCTTATATAGCAATAATCCTCCAAAGGCAATATGAAACTCCTTGAAGTCCATTCTGCTTTTATGGCGCAGTACAGCTTGCTCCTTTGTTATTGTAATGGTTTTGTTTAAATGTGTTATTCTTTCGCCTTCATAATACTGTTTCATGTAGAAACTAAAATGCTGATGGGCAGCTCCCCAATACTCCAGAATCAGATCTTTTCTGTTGTAATATAGCTGCTGGTTCAGTCCTATCCATATTTTATTGAACGTCAGTGGATGTATTATGGTCAGTTGTGTGTCATCAAAGAAAATCTTAAGGGCATCGTTTCCGTTTGAAATTGATACAACCTTTTTCTTCTGACTGCATAGTTTTTCATTCAGGGCTATTATGCCGTCATAAAACTCTTTCGGATACTGTATTTCTTTCCATTCATTTCCCTTTCGTAACTCTGCACACCATTCGTATAGCGAGCCGAATCCTTTTGATAGTACATTTACATTGTCCTGTTTCAGCATTGATACAAAAAATTCAAACCATGCCTGTCGGGTTTCAATTTTTATCTTACCTTTGAGCAGGTGCTCTTGCAGATTTATAGGGTTATGGTAGATGTATATCAGCCATATTACCTTGAAAAAGCTGAAGCACAGAAGCACACAGGCAACTGTAGCGATGATAACTGCCGAGTTGTTGACATATTCTGTAAATATCCCGAAGTCATTTTTGTTTGGAGGTGCTATAAGTAGGTAAAACAACAACAATATGGTTGCAACAAGAATACCTCCAAAACATTTGGTAGCACGTTCATTGATAAATTGCTTCATCAATCGAGTTGACTCATACTTTTCATCGATGCGTTGTATTACTCCAAGCAATAGTGGCAAGGCTACACCTAATATGGCAGTAGCAATGGGGATGATTATATCTTTGGGAGAAATGTCCATAGTTGTTATTATGTTTATTTTTCTATTAATCTTTTATTGAGCTTCCTGTTTGATGGGAGTTTGTTGAAATAAATCGTTCAATTTTCATTTTTGCGTCATTGTAATTTTTTTGCTATAAGGGAACCGAATTTCTTAGAATCAAACTCCATTTGGTAAAAGCTAACAGGGGTTCTTGTTTCAATAGTTTCATGTTTGTTGTCTACTATTCTTTCTTGTTTTGTAACAAACTCCCTATTCTTCATTATTTCTCTAATAACTTTGATGTCTTTATTTGCGCAGTTTACTCCAAAGTATATTGCTTCAATACAGTTTGGAATATCAATAGAATCGTATAGACCGCTACTGTTCGGATCACACAGAATTAGTCTAAGCTCGTTTTCGTATATCCATGCTTTACTCTTAGCAAAAAAAGCATCCTCAATGGTTATACTATCTTTCTCTGTCAGAACAGATAGGTCATCTTTGTATTGGACATCTCTAAAATATTTTACAGATGTTCCAGGTTCAGAATAGAGGCTGGTTAAAGAGTTTGGGAAGTGATATTTGATACATATACCTCTATGATAGTCGGCATAATGTGCCCACATTAATTCATTTTGAAATTCTTCTGAAGTATTATCTTCCTGTTTCCTTTTATTTCGTACAATTTCCCCAGATATATTTCCGTCTTTTTGGAATGGCAGCATTACATTACTTACAAAACATGCTATTTTAACGCAATCAAGATAGGCTGTTCTGATTAGCATTGCTATTTCATCATTTTTGTCTAGAAGGCTGACAATAGGGCTATCAAATGGGTCGTTAAATGTACAGGGTGATGACAGATTCAGTTGTTCTAGTGTTAGTGACTGATAAAGGTAGGTTGTACATTTTCTGAAAGAGTAGCAAATGGGTGAATAGGCTGTATGGCTCGACATGCCAAGAAGGTAGAATATATATTTTTTGAATGCATCTATAGCAAAAGTATCATATATTCTCCCAAGGTGATGCCAGGTGATTCCAAGTGAATAATACAGGTCTTTACGATAACCATGATGTGCCAAGTTGTAACTTTCAAATTCAGATATGTATGAAGATAACTTTTGTAGGGATTCATATGTTGGCTGCTTGTCAATCGCAGTACAATAAAGCATAAGAGCCTCTGCATATTCTTTGCAGTCTTTCATAAATGGTACTATCTGAAACCATCTATTATGATTGGTTTCAAATGCTGTGATAATAACATTGGCATTATTGTCAACATTGTCGTGAGTGTATTTATCTACAAATTCAATTATCTCTTTCAAGATTTCATCATATTGATTTTGAGGCATAAAATGAGTCGTTTTGTCTGTTTTCATAAATTATAGATTTAATATATCTATCACATTTGAATTGTTAAGTGATTTTATAGACTTATTAAGATATGTATTATAAAGTTTGTCTTTAAAAAGGTTAGTTTCTTCTGAAAGAGTAAATTCTTTTGCTGTTAGAAACGGGATAAAATCTTTAATTAGTTCGTTTGTTATAAAGTTGATACATTTGCCTTGAATATGTCGATAACGTAATAATACCATTATTTCTGTGGGAAATAATTGCCATTCTGTAAAGTAGAACTCATTTTTAGAGAAGTTGCTATCATTACATTTTTTTAAATGATAGATACAAATGTCGTCTATAAGTTGGTTAAATAGAGTTGTGTCATCTGTGCAAATATTATCTATTAATTTGGCATATATAGGGTTCAGTCCTTTTTTTGTATAAATGTTTAATAGGTGACTGTTGTTTTTATTATAATATTTATCATACATGACAATTGATTCTTGCAAAATTGTATCTTGATAGTATACATAAGGGAAATCACTCTTTAATGCATCTTCTATTCTTTCAATTAAAATACATAGCATAATATCGGATTCTTTTTTTGGGAAAAAAGTCAAAACTCCCAAAAAAGCAGATGCTAGTCCGACTTGATTCACTAATTCATTTTTTCGATTCGAGTCTGAAAAATAAACAATATAACTTGAATAATAGTAAAATAAATAGTCTAAAAGTGAACAAAAATTATTTTCATTAGGGTCATGCCAAAATAATTTACAGCATTTTCGCAAGTAGAAACTAGCAACAAATCGCATGGATAAATAGTCTAATGTAACAATATGAAGAGTCTTTGCAAAAAGCTCTATTTTTTGCTTATTTTCTTCTATGAATGTATCAGGCTCTTTATTTACTGATTTTTCTAATATTTTTTTTATTTGTTTATTCATATGTGTCAATGTTTTTTACCTTGTTTTTTTGCTTCAGTAATCCAATCTTTTTGTGTCATTTCCTTTACATACCATCGTCCTTTATAACCATTCCCAATTTTTACTTCAATGAGATACTTTTTGCCTATATTAGATAATATATCCTGAGCTTTATCATTACTAATATGAAAAGCTTCAGTATTCTCACTTGCTTTAAGTAGCCGATTTGTGATAAATTGATTAGGATTTAGTTGTTCGCCATATAACGATGGGGCTTTGCTTCCTCTTGTTGTTTTCACTTCAAATACATCATAATGTCCGTCATGGGTTTTGGCTATTATATCTATACCTTGATTAGCAGCGTTTTGAACTTGAAATATATGTGTGTAATTTCCTGATTTATTTAATGCTTCCATAACTTTCTTTTCTCCAAAATTTCCTAATCTTGTAAAGTATGTTTCTAACCCAAAAGAATCAATGAATAAATTTAGGTTACTTACATATCCATATAAGGTAGGATTAAGTCCATTTAATCTTATAGGGTCTTGAGAAATATATCCTCCTAAATAAGGATCATAATATCTGAACCTGTTATAATAGAGTCCTGTTTCTGCGTCCTCATACTGCCCCTGGAACCTGAAGGGGCAGTCGTGCAGTGATTCTCCCCTGAAGTCCGCCACCTTTCCGTAAATGTCGAGCGTGCAGTCCCAAGTTTTGTTCCCTTCGCTGTCGTACATCTGAACGGGGGTACCCAAGTAGTCGGACACGATGGAGCATTGCCTGTCGCCTTGTATCTTTGCGGCAGGAACAAATGTCCCTTCCTCGAAGATCCATGTCGTCAGGCTGTTCCTGTCAGGGCAGAAGGCTTTCTCCTGTCCTTCATTGTCCGTAGCGGCGGAAACCCATTCGTGTAGCGGTGTATTGCCGTCCCATACCCAGTGTGTGACCTTTCCGAGATACTGCTTGGCTGTACGCCGTCCCAGCGCATCGTAGCGGAACTCCACGGGTCTGCCATCCGGGCGTACCACCCGCCTGAGCATACCGCCGGATGTCCACTCGTATATCCATCCCATGTCCGTAACCGGACGCCGTATTCCGTACTCCCTTTCCATGAGCCTGCGGTCATGCCTTACCGCATCCTCCCTTGGCTGTCTGAACTCGCGGAAGACAAGGTTCCCCTCGTCATCATAGTGGTAGATGCATTCCGCATCCTCCAGCAGCCTTCCTCCGGCGCCGTATTTGCGGTCCTTCCTCTCCGGAGTGCCGTAGAGGTTTCCCACGAAGTCCGGCACGCGGTATATCACGTCCGTAGCCGAACCCTTTGTGGTCTCCTGGCGTATGAGGAAGTCAAAGCGGTCGTAGTCGTAGCGCATGACCGTTCCCGTCAGCTCGTTCTCCTTCGAGAGCAGCCTGTCTGCCATGCCCCATTCATATCTCCATGCGCCCCTCTCGATGCTTCCCGAGCGCACGGATTTCCTTGTCTCACGTCCGAAGCGGTCCCGTTCGGTGCGGACGGTGATTCCTCCTGAGCAGGTGCGCTGCATCTCCAGCCCCGCACTGTCCCGCATCCACGATGCCTTCCATCCTTCACCCGCCTGCATGGACTGCAGGTATCCGTCCCGGTCATAGGCCTGGCATATGTCGGCTCCCAGAGTGCTGGTCACGCGCGTGCGGTTTCCCTCCTTGTCGTATTCCGAGCGCACCGAGTGCCCGCCCTGTCTTTCCTCCGTGACCCTTCCTGTCTTCCTGTCCCTGACAAGCTCGGTCAGGCATTCTCCGTTGCCCGCCTTTACGAGCAGTCCGTCCTTGTCGTATGTGTACAGGCTCTCTTCACCGTCGTACTGCAGCTCGCGGAGTATGTTTTCCTCTCCGTCGTATTCGTAGCTGGTCCATTTTCCTCCCGGCCTGGCTACGCGTACCACGTTCCCGGCTCCGTCACGCTCGTATTCCCTGCGTATTCCGTCGAATCCGGTCTCCGCCGTCACCTGTCCCAGTCCGTCCAGCTCGAAGCGGTAGTCTTCTCCGGCCTCGTTTCCGATCCTCTTCAGCTGCAGTTCGCTGTTGTACCCGAATGTGATGCGGTGCCGTTCCTGCTCCCTGCTCTTGAGTACGCCCAGTGCGCCGTAGGTGAACCTCACCTCCCTGATTCCGTCCTGTGCGTGTACCATGTTTCCCATGGCGTCGTATTCGAACCGGTGCGTGTTTCCGTCCGGCTCCTCCAGGCATATGAGGTTGTCCGCCTCGTCATATCCGTATCTGGTGGCGTTTCCCTTCACGTCCACTTCCTCGGCAAGCCTTCCCCTGCGGTCATAGCTCCACCTACGGAACAGCCCGTTGGGATATTCCATCAGCGTCAGGTTGTACCGGTCATCGAAGGTCAGCCTGTATGTCCGTCCCTGTCCGTCGGTGATTGTCCTCAGCAGTTTTCCCTCGTACCCGTACCGTGTCTTCTGCCCGTCAGGTCCGGTGCGTGCCGTCAGCCTTCCCATCGTGTCGTAATCCCACGCCAGCACCCTTCCTCCGGGTGTCTTCATCCGGGTCAGGTTGCGGTCCCCGTCGTAGGTCAGCAGGGTGGTGTTCCCGTTGGCGTCCGTGATTACGGACGGCAGTCCGTACCGGTTGTATTCGGTCTTCCTGCAGTTCCCTTCCGGGTCCACCGTCACTTCCAGTTCCTTGTATGCGTTGTACTGTTTCCGGGTAATCCCCCCGTTGGCATCCACCACCTTGTATATCAGCCTGTCGCTGTCATAGTGGTATTCGGATACGGCTCCCTCTCCGTTGCGTGTCCTTGTCACTCCCTGTGCATACTCGAAGAAGTATTCCATCACGCCTCCGTCGCCCCATGTATGGACGCATCTTGCGTTTTCCCCTTCTCCCTCATATTCCCAGTGGAATGCCATTCCGCCCTGGTTGGTCAGGCGTGTCAGCAGGTGTCCCTTGCCGTACTCGAAGTGCTTGCTCACGCCCCTTGCATCGGTGGTCTGCACCATGTCTCCGTTTCCGTCATACCTGTATCCTACGAGCAGTGTCTCTTCCGCGTCCGTCACGAGCGTTACGGCTGTCACCCTTCCCTTGTCGTCGGTGTCCACCCGTAGCGTTTCATCCCTCGATGTGGCTATCTCCTTCAGGCTACCTGCGGCCCCGTAGGTGAACCTTACGGCAAATCCGTCCCTTGTCGACACGGAGGAGACCATCCTGTATTCCTGTCTGTTTTCAGGTCCGTTGAAACGGTACATCATACCGTCTGCATCCTCCAGCAGGTAGCCCTCCGCGTCTCTTGTCCATGTCAGCTGTTCCTCACGGTCGAAGTGGCTTTCCCCCTCGCCGAGTGCGGGCAGTGCGGATTCCCTTCCGTCCGCATGTCTGAACAGGAAGGCTTCGTCTCCCAGCGGGTGTATTCCCATGTTGTAGCTGTGGTGCCAGTTGTACCCCAGCGGTCCGTCCACGGCCGCGTCGCTGTAGTAGGTGCGTTCCCACACGACGGGAATCGGTCCCGGCAGCTCGAAGTCCGTGTTCGTATGGTACACCCTTCCTGTGGCCACGTCCACCGGTTCTCCCAGTACGGTGCAGGCGGTCTTCTTCAGTATCTTAGTCAGCTTCGGGTTCAGCCCGAGGCTTTCTATGTATGCGTGTACCGCGTGCGTGAACTTTCTGGTGAAGTTCCTGAATTTCTTTCCCATCTTTCCGAGGCCTTTCAGCCCGAGCTTCATTCCTGCGGCGAAGAGGTCTATTGTGGGCGGTCCTCCCACCATCACGGGTTTTCCTGCCGACGTTGCGGTCGTCAGTATGGCCGTCGGTGCGAGCAGGGCCTTGGCCGCCTTCTTTGGCTTGTTTGCCCTGGGTATGGAGGGTATTCCGGCTATGTTGCACGACAGCGTGGGGTGCGTCAGAGTCGAGCACGGCGCCCCGTTAGCCAGCACGGTCGAGCTTCCCATGTACATTTCGGCTTCTGCCGTCCCGCTCACCATGGGTGCGGGGTGTATGACGTATGCCGGCAGCAGGAGCACTCCCACGCCGGCCTGTGCTATCCACTTTCCGTGTACCTTTACCGATGGCGCCATCCCCTTGGCCATTGCAGCCGCCACGGCACCTATGCCTCCCGTCTGTTCGGGCATTGCAGCCGCCAGCCCCGCCATGATCTCGGCCATGATGTCGTATACCTTTCCCACATGGGGTACGGCCATGACCGGCGATGGCGGCGTTACGGTCGGGTGCATGTCAATCCCTACCGACAGGTCGCCGAACTTCCCTACGGGCATTCCGGGCATGGAGGGGAGGACGCCTGCCAGTTCCTTCTGCAGGCCGTCAAACGTCTCCTTGGCACCGGAGAACAGTTCTCCGAAGGCGCGGGAGAGGGTTGCACTGTCCGGTACTTCGGACATCATGTTTCCTGATAATGACATAGAGGATTAACGTTTTTATATTACCGCTCGTAAAATAAAAATAAAAATCGATAACTCCAAATAAATACTGATAAAATTGGATGCTGATAGATATTCTGCGTATGCCTATCATCAGCAGACTGGTGGGAGAGAAGATTGGTTGCATTATGGATTGTAGAACAAATCATATAAAATGAGAAAGTGGAAATACCTGTTATTTATACAAGATATTTCCACTCCTATGATTATATGAATGAGACATTCAAGTCTGGCATTATATCCGTTATGTTATCTACGGAGTTTACGGATATTTTGGCCGGGTGTAGCCACGATAGCTTTTGTTTCAGTGTTTGCATCCATATTCCCATTTTGGCTTTCCTTTCTTTGTCATTGGATACATCAAGTTCAATACAGGCTATTATTGTCAGTTTCTTGCTGCTGTCAAGCAGAAGTTGGTTTACTTGGGTAAAGAACTCTTCATCATTTGTAGAGAATCTGGCCGAACCGGTTGATGTGGCAATGGTGTCCCTTACCTTGATGGCAATACGGCGCATGAGTTCGTCTCCTTTGCCTTTCAATACCTCTTTGGTACTTTCATCATCAGTATGGTCACGGTAGTTCTTTACTTCTACCAGATACAGCCTGTCGTTATGTATGCCCAGAAAATCGACGGCTTTAGTCGGCTTGATAAGCCTCTCTACCTTTTTATGAGCCAGATGCTCGTCATATTTCAATACAGTCCAGTTGGGTTGAAAACAGAAGTTGATGCCGCTTTCCTGAAAGTTACTCATAGTCGTTCATATATTGTTGTTCCAATTCGTAAAAAGCCGCATACTCTTCCAGTATAGGGTTGTTCTGTATTGTGGCAAGTGTTTCTCCCTCTTCCACACTGATAGTGTTGTCCTCTTTATGGAGCCCGAAAAAGCGTATATTGATGTTGGTATGCTCTTTGTATTCGGAATAAAGGGAAAGCATGTGGGTGAGCAGATAATCATGTGTGGCAATGAATATTTGCAAGCCGCATTTCTCAAGCTCACGGATAAATCCTGCCACTACACGTATCAGAGCCGGATTAAGGTTTGATTCGGGTTCATCCCAGAACAGAATGGTATTCTTGTTTATTTCTCCATTAAGTATAAGGTAGAGTATGGATGCCAGCTTTCTCAATCCTTCAGCAACAAGATGTGCCTCCATTGGTTTGTTGTTGGTCTCTATATAGAAACGGCCGTTCATCTGTTCAGGAAGTGTTCTAAAGGCACCGGTTCTTGGGCCTCTTTTTAACCCTAAAATATCAATATAGATATTTGGATTTTCAAGAAAACCATAGATTGTAGTATTATCACCTTCTAATCCGATAGGATCTTGAGAAATATATCCTCCAAAATAAGGATCATAATACCTGAATCTGTTGTAATAGAGTCCGGTTTCAATATCCTCATACTGTCCCTGATAACGGAAGGGAATAAATCCGGTGTCACCATGCAATTTATACACTTTTCCGTAAATATCCAATACACACCCATACTACCTTTTCCTTGTTGTCAAAAGCCTGTATGGACGTACCCTGATAGTCGTTTACAATGGTATAATACTTGCCTTCTTGCAGTTTGGATATAAGAGCAAAACAAAATCTCAAAGAACTTTCGGCAAAGTTACATTTTATTTTGAAACATAGAAAAGACAAGGAATTTATTCTTACCTTTACACCTAATCTTTAAACTTATTCTTGATAATCAGATGATTATTTTAGCAACTCCCGATTTGGAGCATTACCGCATTTACCTGATTTACATCTTTATCGTCAAATTTATAGCATTATCTTAAAAGATAGTTACTATATTTTTTTATAAATAGTTCTTTCCTGAGGTGTTATATCAATACTATCACTGAACTGCAATCCCTTTAAGTTTGCATCAAATAATGCTTTTTTTATTTTCTCACTCACAACAATATAACGATGCATTTCTTCACAACGTACGATATCCATATCATTGTCATGAAAAAGATTTTCTTTTAACTTCATGTAATAAAACATGTAATCTGGATTGTTTCTATCAAAGTTCATGAGGCGAAACTCACTGTGATCTATATCAACACATTCTATTTTGTATATTAAATTCATCGCATAAAATCCTTCTATTTTTTCATTCCCACAAAATAATTCGACATCAAAGAATTGAATATTCTTCGTGTTTGCTTCCAATACATCTTTAAAATGTTTATTTACCAGCTCTGGACCTGAAGACTCCAAAATTATTGCTGATTTAACTTTATTCAAATTTGACTTTTTAGGTATAGTATAGAAAAGAGGTATTTCTTTTTGTTGAAAAAATTGTCCTTTAAAAAACTCTTGATAATCCATTGAAATATCGTTATCATATATGACCCAACCATGAGTGTTTTTGGTTGTCGTTAAAATATATCCATTCATAATTTAGTGGCAATTTAATTTTATTCGTTTATTTCTTAAATCATCTCCAACATTTTCCATCAAATCATTTACATGCATTCGCTTTACATTATCAGTGGCATCTAAAGCTTCGATTGCATCAAGTCTTTTCAAAATCATATCATCATAAGCTGAGTTGTGTTTTCCTTTGTGAACCGTTCTTGTTAGATCAATCGATTCACTTATTGGCAATTGAATGATATTCTTGTTTTGATGAACATCAAATTCTAATCTATCTAATAAAGGATGTTTCATAGATTGAGGTATGATGTGATGTTTTTGATATCCTGGTATTTTGGGGATTTGGTAATAATCTCCACTTAACCCTAATGGATCAATCCATGTATTAGTATCAAACACATAAGCATAGAGATTCATCAAGCCAGCATCCAACCTTATCGGGTCTTGTGATATGTAACTTCCTAACTCCGGAGAATAATATCTGAACCTGTTATAATAGAGTCCTGTTTCTGCGTCTTCATATTGTCCCTGGAACCTGAAGGGGCAGTCGTACAGTGATTCTCCCCTGAAGTCCGCCACCTTTCCGTAAATGTCGAGCGTACAGTCCCAAATCTTGTTCCCCACGCTGTCGTACATCTGAACGGGGGTACCCAAGTAGTCGGACACGATGGAGCACTGCCTGTCACCCCGTATCTTTGCGGCAGGAACGAAGGTCCCTTCCTCGAAGACCCATGTGGTCAGGCTGTTCCCGTTAGGGCAGGAGGCTTCCTCCCGTCCGTCATTGTCCGTAACGGCGGCAACCCATTCGTGCAGCGGTGTATTTCCGTCCCACACCCAGCGTGTGACCTTTCCGAGATACCGTTTGGCTGTACGCCGTCCCAGCGCATCGTAACGGAACTCCACGGGCCTTCCGTCCGGACGTACCACCCGTCTGAGCATACCGCCGGATGTCCATTCGTAGAGCCATCCCATGTCCGTAACCGGACGCCGTATTCCGTACTCCCTTTCCATGCGCCTGCGGTCATGCCTTACCGCATCCTCCCTTGGCTGTCTGAACTCGCGGAAGACAAGGTTCCCCTCGTCATCATAGTGGTAGATGCATTCCGCATCCTCCAGCAGCCTTCCTCCGGCGCCGTATTTGCGGTCCTTCCTCTCCGGAGTGCCGTAGAGGTTTCCCACGAAGTCCGGCACGCGGTATATCACGTCCGTAGCCGAACCCTTTGTGGTCTCCTGGCGTATGAGGAAGTCAAAGCGGTCGTAGTCGTAGCGCATGACCGTTCCCGTCAGCTCGTTCTCCTTCGAGAGCAGCCTGTCTGCCATGCCCCATTCATATCTCCATGCGCCCCTCTCGATGCTTCCCGAGCGCACGGATTTCCTTGTCTCACGTCCGAAGCGGTCCCGTTCGGTGCGGACGGTGATTCCTCCTGAGCAGGTGCGCTGCATCTCCAGCCCCGCACTGTCCCGCATCCACGATGCCTTCCATCCTTCACCCGCCTGCATGGACTGCAGGTATCCGTCCCGGTCATAGGCCTGGCATATGTCGGCTCCCAGAGTGCTGGTCACGCGCGTGCGGTTTCCCTCCTTGTCGTATTCCGAGCGCACCGAGTGCCCGCCCTGTCTTTCCTCCGTGACCCTTCCTGTCTTCCTGTCCCTGACAAGCTCGGTCAGGCATTCTCCGTTGCCCGCCTTTACGAGCAGTCCGTCCTTGTCGTATGTGTACAGGCTCTCTTCACCGTCGTACTGCAGCTCGCGGAGTATGTTTTCCTCTCCGTCGTATTCGTAGCTGGTCCATTTTCCTCCCGGCCTGGCTACGCGTACCACGTTCCCGGCTCCGTCACGCTCGTATTCCCTGCGTATTCCGTCGAATCCGGTCTCCGCCGTCACCTGTCCCAGTCCGTCCAGCTCGAAGCGGTAGTCTTCTCCGGCCTCGTTTCCGATCCTCTTCAGCTGCAGTTCGCTGTTGTACCCGAATGTGATGCGGTGCCGTTCCTGCTCCCTGCTCTTGAGTACGCCCAGTGCGCCGTAGGTGAACCTCACCTCCCTGATTCCGTCCTGTGCGTGTACCATGTTTCCCATGGCGTCGTATTCGAACCGGTGCGTGTTTCCGTCCGGCTCCTCCAGGCATATGAGGTTGTCCGCCTCGTCATATCCGTATCTGGTGGCGTTTCCCTTCACGTCCACTTCCTCGGCAAGCCTTCCCCTGCGGTCATAGCTCCACCTACGGAACAGCCCGTTGGGATATTCCATCAGCGTCAGGTTGTACCGGTCATCGAAGGTCAGCCTGTATGTCCGTCCCTGTCCGTCGGTGATTGTCCTCAGCAGTTTTCCCTCGTACCCGTACCGTGTCTTCTGCCCGTCAGGTCCGGTGCGTGCCGTCAGCCTTCCCATCGTGTCGTAATCCCACGCCAGCACCCTTCCTCCGGGTGTCTTCATCCGGGTCAGGTTGCGGTCCCCGTCGTAGGTCAGCAGGGTGGTGTTCCCGTTGGCGTCCGTGATTACGGACGGCAGTCCGTACCGGTTGTATTCGGTCTTCCTGCAGTTCCCTTCCGGGTCCACCGTCACTTCCAGTTCCTTGTATGCGTTGTACTGTTTCCGGGTAATCCCCCCGTTGGCATCCACCACCTTGTATATCAGCCTGTCGCTGTCATAGTGGTATTCGGATACGGCTCCCTCTCCGTTGCGTGTCCTTGTCACTCCCTGTGCATACTCGAAGAAGTATTCCATCACGCCTCCGTCGCCCCATGTATGGACGCATCTTGCGTTTTCCCCTTCTCCCTCATATTCCCAGTGGAATGCCATTCCGCCCTGGTTGGTCAGGCGTGTCAGCAGGTGTCCCTTGCCGTACTCGAAGTGCTTGCTCACGCCCCTTGCATCGGTGGTCTGCACCATGTCTCCGTTTCCGTCATACCTGTATCCTACGAGCAGTGTCTCTTCCGCGTCCGTCACGAGCGTTACGGCTGTCACCCTTCCCTTGTCGTCGGTGTCCACCCGTAGCGTTTCATCCCTCGATGTGGCTATCTCCTTCAGGCTACCTGCGGCCCCGTAGGTGAACCTTACGGCAAATCCGTCCCTTGTCGACACGGAGGAGACCATCCTGTATTCCTGTCTGTTTTCAGGTCCGTTGAAACGGTACATCATACCGTCTGCATCCTCCAGCAGGTAGCCCTCCGCGTCTCTTGTCCATGTCAGCTGTTCCTCACGGTCGAAGTGGCTTTCCCCCTCGCCGAGTGCGGGCAGTGCGGATTCCCTTCCGTCCGCATGTCTGAACAGGAAGGCTTCGTCTCCCAGCGGGTGTATTCCCATGTTGTAGCTGTGGTGCCAGTTGTACCCCAGCGGTCCGTCCACGGCCGCGTCGCTGTAGTAGGTGCGTTCCCACACGACGGGAATCGGTCCCGGCAGCTCGAAGTCCGTGTTCGTATGGTACACCCTTCCTGTGGCCACGTCCACCGGTTCTCCCAGTACGGTGCAGGCGGTCTTCTTCAGTATCTTAGTCAGCTTCGGGTTCAGCCCGAGGCTTTCTATGTATGCGTGTACCGCGTGCGTGAACTTTCTGGTGAAGTTCCTGAATTTCTTTCCCATCTTTCCGAGGCCTTTCAGCCCGAGCTTCATTCCTGCGGCGAAGAGGTCTATTGTGGGCGGTCCTCCCACCATCACGGGTTTTCCTGCCGACGTTGCGGTCGTCAGTATGGCCGTCGGTGCGAGCAGGGCCTTGGCCGCCTTCTTTGGCTTGTTTGCCCTGGGTATGGAGGGTATTCCGGCTATGTTGCACGACAGCGTGGGGTGCGTCAGAGTCGAGCACGGCGCCCCGTTAGCCAGCACGGTCGAGCTTCCCATGTACATTTCGGCTTCTGCCGTCCCGCTCACCATGGGTGCGGGGTGTATGACGTATGCCGGCAGCAGGAGCACTCCCACGCCGGCCTGTGCTATCCACTTTCCGTGTACCTTTACCGATGGCGCCATCCCCTTGGCCATTGCAGCCGCCACGGCACCTATGCCTCCCGTCTGTTCGGGCATTGCAGCCGCCAGCCCCGCCATGATCTCGGCCATGATGTCGTATACCTTTCCCACATGGGGTACGGCCATGACCGGCGATGGCGGCGTTACGGTCGGGTGCATGTCAATCCCTACCGACAGGTCGCCGAACTTCCCTACGGGCATTCCGGGCATGGAGGGGAGGACGCCTGCCAGTTCCTTCTGCAGGCCGTCAAACGTCTCCTTGGCACCGGAGAACAGTTCTCCGAAGGCGCGGGAGAGGGTTGCACTGTCCGGTACATCGGACATCATGTTACCTGATAATGACATAGAGGATTAATGCTTTTAAAGTTGATGGAATAAGGATAGGAGTAATAAGAAATTAACAAGAAATCAAGGAATCCCTTGATTTCTTGTCTATATTGGATTTACGCATTCTGATAGTCTGCGTTCCATTCTGTTTCATCGTCCCCTTTGGTTCCGTCCAGCTTGATGACGAAACTCTTGGCCGGGAAGAATGGAGTGATGTGGATGTCAAGGAATATACGGTCCTTCTGTTTCGGATCGCGTTCGAATCTTAGAATTTTGAATTTTTCTATCAGACGGTCTGCTCCTTGAATGCCGTCCAGGAATTTTATAATCTGACGGCGCAGGTCTTTTTCGGTATTGTTTGTCCAGTTTTCAAAGGCTCTTCTGTTGAGGAAATCAAACAGGACTTTGGTTATCCAGTCAAATACTCTCACTACGGAATAGGTCTGCAGTCCCAGATTGTCTCCGTTGAACAGTGTCTTGGCAGAGAAGGCCATCACTTTGCCGTATTCATTTACCATCGGTATCAGTCCCATCTTTTCTATTTCGGAAATTTCCGTTTTCTTCAGCGGGAATGCTACGCCGTTAACCTCGCTCAGACCTCCATGTTTCTTTCCTGCAGTCACTTGCGACATCAGTGTTTTGTACACACTTCCTGCCAGGGCTGCTGATGGAGGGATTCTCAAGTCTTCTTCTTCACCGAGTTCTGCATACTTTCCACGACCAATCAGATAGTTGCAGGTCATACATACGTTTGATCTGTAGGCATCTCCTCCGGTGAGGTTGGAGTTGAAGAAGAGTTCTATTACATCATCTGGTTTGTCAAGGTCTGCAAAGTCTGTAATTATCATTACCTTGTTTTCATGAGCTATTTTAGCCCATTTCTCGAGCACCATGTTCGAGCCCAGATAGCCTGGCAAAACCAGTAGTGAATAGTTGGTTCTCAGGTCAAGGCGGTCAAAGTGAGCACGCAGCTCATTGGCAATGGCATCAATGTAGATGGAATTGTCAAGATCAGTCAATTGCTCCATGGAGGCATTGATGATGGAGATATTCTTGATTTTGTCAGATTCGGTATTCTTGTAGAAAAGCATGACCGTTCTGTATGATGTTTCCAGCGGTTTTATCTCTTCTATCGCTTTCATCTGGTTCTTTTTCAGCAAATCAGCTACTAAGTTTGATTTTTCCTTGCAGATATCAATCATTTCGCTGATACTCTTGCCTTCTTTCAGCATGTTCAGCCACATTTCCAGTCGCTTGATCAGCTCTTTGCGTTCTTTTGCCCTTTCTGGGTCTGTTAAGAACATTTTGCGTCGAGCTTTGCGTTCCGGGTTCATACTGGCTATTCCGTCAATCGATGATTCCAATGCGTTGAATCCTCCGAACTTGACCAGCTTCTGCAGCTCGCTTGAAAAATCTGATGGGCGTTCCGCCTGTTTCTGTACAGAAATGCCCTCTTGCTGTTGTTTATTTTCGCTCATAGTCATTCCTTATTTTCTGCATGAGACTTTTCGTTATTTTTCAGTTCCTGGAGTGTCATATCCAGGAGGTTTATATATGCTTTCCGTGTTTCAGGATTATCCAGAATACGTTGCAGTACCTTATTGTTGCGCAATGCTTTTTCCTGACGGTCTGAAAATTCCTTTTCAGTATTAAGCCCCGAAAGGAACTTGCTTTGTTCGGTTATCTTGTTTACTGAAAAATCCCCAACATTGTGGAACTGGAAATTCTCTTCTACCGGGCGTCCTTCTGCATCGGAAAACTCAATGTCTATTTCCGGCTTGAAATGCTCAAATACGTCCTCGATTTTTGTCAGTCCTTCAATGATTTCAGGAGAGACGGACTCGTCTTTTGTTAACTGCGCAGCCAATATCGTGCGATTCTGCGGGATGTCCGCGATACCTTCGGATACATCATTTTTCTTTTCATTACCGCCAATTCCGTAATTGTCAATCATAATTTCCGAATTTAAATTTATAATTTGTTCTTATATCTCTCAACTGAATATGGATGCTCTTCTGCGGGCAGAAGCGTTTTCCATATCAGGGTTATCTATTAGTTCACGCCAGTCTTGCCCTAACCAGACTTCAAGTTGTTTTTCCAGTACGCCTATCTCATAGGGTGAGCGTATTTTTCTTCCGATATGAAGGGCAAGATGAGAAGCATACAGGAAATTCGAACTCCTTCTTATATCTTTTGCAAGATAGTTCCCTCCCGTGAGCGAAAGAAGCAAATATTCGAATGATTTCTCCAGTTTGCCTAGCTCGTAGTACAGAAATCCCGCCATGCAATAACTTTCCATGATGGCAAAAGGATCTTTTCTTTTCGTTGCTTCTTGCGCTACGCGTGTATATAGCTGTATTGCTTCATTTCTGTTTTTTTGCGAAGCTAATACCGAAGCTTTCATATATAGTGTCATTTTCCAATAGCTGTATCCCGTTGGGACTTCGTCTGCCATGGCTTGTTCAGTCTCTTTCTCTGTCTTTTCGCAATATTTCATACAGGTGCTGTACTCTTTGATAGCATAATATGCCTGAGTTGCAATAAATAGTGCGGAAATAGAAATGGCCTTGTCTTTAAGTTCGGAAGCATATTCAATCATCTTTCCGACTTCTCTGTCCATCAGCTTCTTGTCTTTCTGTGCGGTACAGTCCATCACAACTGTCACCTGTTTGTTGAAGCGGTTTTCAGGAGCCAGCAGGTCATTCCCGTTATCTTGTTTGGCAAGTCCGTTAGCCAGAGCTTCATTCATGTGCAGCCGTGGCTTTAATATTTTTACGGCAGGAGATTTCTCCATTTTGATTTTGGGAGATTCCTTGTAGTCTATGGTTACAAAGCGTATCCCTTGGGGTATTTCTTGTTGCAACATCTGTTTGAATAGCCCGCTGCGCATATCCCCATTAGGGTTACCTGGGGGAAAATAGATACAGAAACTCTTGTCTTCCAGTCCTTTTATGCAGGACTTGAAGCGTAGCATTTCTTTCCAGAGATTCGAAAGGGTTGGTTCTGATTCTGTATTAGGGGCATATTTATGAATAAGCATCCCATCCTTTTCCAAGGCTCTTAGGATATCATATTTTTCTTCTACCTTTTCAGTGAACCAGCTTGCATATTCTTTCCATAAAGAAGCTGCAAACTCTTCTTCCGTGTCTGTAAACCGGCTCTCAAATCTGAAAAATATATCATCAAACTGGCCGTATATGGAGCGTTCAATTTCCAGGAACTTGTCTACCAGATCCACTTCGGCATAGGTAACTTTCCATATAGCCAGCTTCCATGTTCGATCCTTGTCTGTTTCAGCCCAATAATCTACAACATGGTAATACTCTTGTATAATTGATGATGATATAGCCATTTGCTTACGAATTAATATTAACCAAACCTCCTTCAACCGTTACTTTGCTGTTTCCGCTAAGGGACAACTCCGTACTGGCTGTTATTTCACCATTTTGGGTATCCATTTTTGTTGTTTCAGATTCTGTGGATATGGTTTTCCCTTTACAATGAATGCCTTCTCCGGATTTTGTCACTGTTATCTGTTGGTCTTTCGATTGCAGATATAATGTATCGGATGCGTCAATACAGATTTCTTTTGCAGTTATTCCGATACGGTCTTCTTCCATATGTATGGTTGACTTTTCATTTGTCAGCACAATCGTTTTTGTTGCAGTTACAGTGATAGTGTCCTTACCGTCAAGCAACAACATCTGCTTTCCTGTTTGGTCGGCTATTGTGATGCTTCCTTTTTCATCGTCAAATAGGATACGACATCCGCTACGGGTGACAATACTTTTTATTTTGTTGTTCTTGTCGCCGCCTTTACCGGTCTTTGCTGTGTATATACTTCCTGCTACATACGGTCGGCTTGGGTCTCCCTGTTCATAATTGACCATTACACGATCATTCTCTTCAGGTATGAACATATATCCTCGGTTTGTTCCGACCTTTTCGCTACATCCGGCGTTTGAGCTTTGTACTCTTATCCAGTTGGTTGTTTGTTCGTCATTTTGCCAGTCCAGGCGTACCTTTACTCGGCCTTGATTTTGTTCATCAGCGTTTGATGTAACAGTTGCCATTTCTGGAGTGGCCATAGGCAGAGGAATATTTTCATTTATCGGAATATATTCTGATGATGACGGTATTCCCCAGAATTCGTTACTATAATGACCATCCCTTTTTACGGTATGTTCCATTTCTGTTATTCGGAAACTTCCTAGTGGAGACAGGTTCATCGGCTCAGGAAAAGATACTTCTACGATTCCACCTATTTTTATTCTACAGGTATTTCCTTTTCCTCGGATATTCAGCAAATTGGAAGCAGATGTTTTCTTCATAATATCCATTTGCTTTTTTAATTCTCCCGAAGTGGCAGTATATGGATTAGAGGCCTGTATGGCAGGTATTGAATATGCCTTTTCAGACATATCATGGGCTTGTTTTTGATATGAATCCATGGAAGGAACAGAAGGCTCAGCATTTATTGGAGTGTCGTTTTTATCATATTCATAACTGTAACCTTTATATTTCCCGGGAATTAGATTGGCTATCAGGCGCACTTCTTCCAAATCCATATCATATATGATTTTTGTGGTTTCCGTTTTATTCGGATTACCGAAAAAGATGTCTTTGCCATCATAATAGAACCATTCTCCATATTGCATGGACAGCCTGTTCATAAAATTGAAAACGGTTTCTTTATATTGGGCAAGATAAGGTATGGCAGTTGTATGCTGGGGATTATTCTTTAATGATGGTAACATGCCTTCTACTGCCTTATTCACAATATTTTGTAGTGTTTGATCAGTCCATGAGTTCATGGTCTGATTGTTTTCGTACAGAATCGTCGGACTGCACCCATGTATGGCAATACCTCCACATTCCCCGGCGCTTCCTACCATTTCCACCTGAGTCACTATGCCTGCAAACTCATTTGTTTCTCCTGTTTGCTTGTGTGAAAAAGTTATATTGGCAGTTTCCCCTATATATTGGATGAATTTTTGAGGGGTTTGCTGGAATGCGTTTTTGGGGGATAAGTAATTGACTATGATGGTAAAAGTATGATGCGCATTAAATTTTTGGTGAAGACGAAGAGAAATGAATTTTAAGTCTTCACCTTTAATTGTAACTTTAGTTACTACTGTATTTAAAGGACTTCCTGCCATAATCAATAAATATTGAACAATTTCTTGTTGTTTCAAAGATGCCGAAAAAGTATTGGAAACTTTTCCGGCATCTTCCAATAGTAAACCTTAATGTCATCAGTTGGCATCTGGCCAGTCCTGTACGAACTTGGCATTTTCCATCTGTACAGTTTGGGCAGACACGGCAAACTTGATGGTCATCGGGTAGTCATTCGCTACGCACAGGCTTTCTTCATAATCGGTAATGTAACCGTTTTCGAAAGTAAGCTCTTTCATCTTGGAATCTTCATTGGCTTTCTTGAAGACAACAGAGCCGGAACACGGGGCATACTGCTTGAACATGCGCTCAAGAACAGCCGTATCAGGAGTAGATTCAATTTCAAGCCAAATCTTACCACCATACACATCAGACGCCGGACGACCTTTAGGATCTACGTCACGGTTGAATTTGACCTTAAAGTTCAGTACATCAAAATTGTCTGAATCACCGAATTTGAAACTTGCTTTAAATGCCATAGTTTTCCAATATTTAAGATTTATACTAAAGTTAATTTTGAAAGAAACACTCCTATTATACCATACAAATAGAATTGCTGTTCTTTCGGCCATAAATATAAGGCTAAAATATAGAAAATGCAAAAATATCTATCCTTTTTTTTCGATTTTTATCCAGATAGACTGAAAAAACAGCCGTAACATCGTGGTTTTCTATATTTATTTATTTATATTTGCGGAGTAGGCAATTAATAAATCGTTGTTGTACTTTAAATAGAATGATTATGGAGACCGGAATAAGATTCATGAATTTGGACGATTCAGTCAAAGCGGCACTAAATATAGCGCAAGCTTTTGCACGCGAAAATGCAAATGGACAATATACTCCTTCACATTTACTCAAGGCTTTGCTTCATAGAGATGTTGGAATAAGGGATTTCATCCTGTGTTTGACCGATGATATCGGATACATTGAAGAATGGGCGGATGTACTGATTGAAGAACTTCCTAAATCAACGGAACTCTCAGAGATTGGGCCGGATCTGCACATGGATAATGTTTTTCAATGTGCTGAGGATGCACGTATCCGTTTCGGTCTTTATAATGTGAATCCTGTTTGTGTGTTGCTGGCTTTGGTTAAACCCGAAATAGCATTTTCTGCAGGGCAGCTGAGATCTTTCCCGATTAAGGAAAGGGACATTCTTGATTTCTATACAGGAGAAAGTCCTGATAAGGAAGTTCCGGCAGGTGGTATGTCATTTAAGTCTGGAGAAGACCATCAAACAGACAACAATGCTTGTATGTCTACATTATATAAATATTGTACAGATCTTACTGCATCCATGCAGTCCGGTACAGATTTTCCGCTTGTTAATCGGGACAAGGAAAATCGTATTATGATGGAAATACTTGGAAGCCGTACCAAATCCAATGTACTGATTACCGGTGATGCCGGAGTTGGAAAAACAGCTTTGATTAACGGACTTGCCTGGAATATTGTCAATGGGCGTGTTCCTTCGTTTTTGAAGGATACAAGGATTTTTGAGCTGGATAATGCTTCACTTATTGCCGGTGCTACTTATAAGGGAGAAATAGAGGACAGATTAAAGAATGTAATCAAAGGTTTGCGGTGTATAGAACACGCTATACTTTTCATTGATGAGATTCATGTTTTATTGGATAGTAAACATGGAAATTCCGGCGCAGGTAATATTCTTAAACCGGAATTGTCACGTGGGGACCTGACTGTAATCGGAGCTACAACCATTGATGAATATAGAAAAGTTATAGAGCCCGATCATGCGTTTAGCCGTCGTTTTGAAGTGATTCAGCTTGATGAGCCTGATATTAAGTCTGCTATTCAGATGGTTCATACCGTTTGCTGTCAATATGTTGACTATCATAAGATTGATGTTACAGATGAAGCGATAGCTGAATGTGTAAGGCTGGCCAAAAGATATGTCAAGGATCGTCGTTTGCCTGACTCAGCAATAGGATTGCTTGATATGGCTTTATCGGCAGTTAAGATGGTCAACGAAACTGGACATCAGGATGTTGCGGAATTCTTGGACAGGTTGGCGGAAATCGAAAAAGAAGAGAGTTCGGATGATGTAAAAATAGAGCATTTGCGTACTTTGTACTTCTCCATGCAGAATCGTTTAAGCCCTATTTTGCTTGGTGTTATTCCTGAAACTAAGGATGTGAATGAGATACATTCCGTAGCAGAAATGATTTCTGGCCTGAGCAAGGCCTTGTCTGCAATACAGGAGTTCACTAAAGGGCGAATCGGGAAAGTTCACGAATACGAAATTGCTGCAGTTGTTGCCAGCAAGACAAGCATTCCAATAGGCAAAATTCAATCTCAGGAAAAGGAACGCCTGCTTAATATGGAAAGTTATTTGCGCCGGCGCGTTGTTGGTCAGGATCATGCCCTGAAAACTTTGGCTGATGCAATCCTGGAGTCTCGTAGTGGTATGAACAAGCCGGGACAGCCTATCGGGTCTTTTTTCTTGTTAGGGCCTACGGGAACAGGTAAGACCGAACTTGCAAAGGCTTTGGCAGAGGCCTTGTTTAATGACGAAAAGTCAATGATACGTTTTGATATGTCTGAATTTAAAGAGGAACATTCTGCAGCTACATTATATGGTGCACCTCCGGGATATGTCGGCTATGAGGAAGGTGGTATGCTTGTAAATGCTATTCGTCAGAAACCCTATTCAGTTGTTCTGTTCGATGAAATAGAGAAGGCACATCCGTCCGTTTATGACATATTCCTCCAGATTATGGATGAAGGTAAGCTTCATGATAGACTTGGTAAAGAAGGTGATTTCTCAAATTCAATTGTATTGTTTACTTCTAATGTCGGCAGTGATTGGCTTACCGAAAAGTTAAACTCGGGTAAGATTCCATCCACTACCCAAATCATGGAACAGATGAGCGGATATTTCAGACCTGAGTTTTTAGCCAGATTGTCAGAGATTGTACCTTTTTTCCCGATAAGTCAGGATATCCTTCTGAAAATTTTTGATATTCAATTCTCTGGTGTCAGAAAATTGCTTGAGAATAAAGACATAGATATTACCATTACTGATGAAGCAAAGAATATGCTTGCAAACAAAGGCTTTACTCCTAAATACGGTGCTCGTCAGGTATCGGGAGTTGTGCGCAGTTATCTAAGAAAACCTATTTCGCGGTTGATTATCGGTGAAAAGCTCACTAGGGGGCAGACTTTAGAAGTAGGTTTGGATGAGCAGAATGAGTTAACGTGGAATATTCACTAAAAAATATAAGCTTATGTTCGGATATACAGTATTTCTAAAAATCGGAAATCTGGGAGCAACCGCATTGACGGATTTGTATCGTGAAAGCTATGGACTTATCGGATGTGAATATGGGTTTTCCCAAGGTTTTGATGTTAAAGGTCAAGTTCAGACGGAAGTAAAAGGAGGAACTTTTTATGTAACCTATCCCAATTTCCCAAACCGGGAAATGATTCAATGGATGTTGGATGCCAGAAAGTATCAAAATGGAGCTATTGTCATATGTGATAATGAAGGAGTAACACTTGAAAAGGTCTTATTTGAGAATGCTACTTGTGTGGATATGGAAATTGTCTATGTCAGACAAGGCAAAGATTATATTGCAACCAAACTTACCATTCAGGCGCAGAAGTTGACTTTAGATTCGGAAGATTTTGAAAATGATTGGGTAATTTAATTGATAGGAGGTAGATATATGGATTTGTTTAGTTTTCCGCAAGTCGACAGTAGCATTGATGCTGCTTTTATAGTTGATGGAGATGAATATGAGGTACAACAATTCCAAATAGGATTTCACCAGCCAGTGGACAGTATTAAAAACCAGCCTGAGGGTGAGGTAAGAGGTGGTCGTGTTATGGTCACACTTAGCCAAACTGTGAAGAGTAATATTAATGCGTGGGCTTTGAAACCATGGGTTAAAAAAAATGGGTCAATATCATTTAAAACTGGAACATCAGGCGTAATTTTTGATGTGCAATTTACTAATGGATATTGTGTTAATATGAAACGTATAATAGAAGCTCAAGGAAATGGATTAAAAACAATATTAATAATTTCTCCAGAAAAGTTATCGATAAACGGTGTGGAATTTGACAATAATTGGGTAGAATAGCCTATGAAGTATTCGAGTAAAGCAATTATAGATGTAGAAACCTATCAGTATTATAAGCGCAATGGTATTCCTTATACCGGTTTTATAAAAGGAATGGGTTATACGACTCCTTGTTATTTTTCTTTTGAAACAGGAATGTCAAGGAAGCCGGATTATTGTGTTAAGTGGAGTAACTATGTAGCAACCCCTTTATTCTGTCAGGTTGTTGATGATAGCCCGGAAGCGGTTTTTCTTAGCATGGGATATTCATCAGAAGAAATAGTACAACATTTGATAAAGAAGAATGGAGATGGTAGGATTACTGTAACTTCCTTTTCCGGAAAATCAATTATTGTTCCAGAAAAAGATAGCCGAGTTATTGTAAATATGATAGAGAAAAATGACTCTTATGTTTTTCAACTGGAAGTATATACTCCTAATGGAGAAAAAATATTGGATGAATATAAAATTATAGGAGATTATTTTTGTGACAATTTACCACAGGCTTTGAAGCCGAATGATGATAAAGGTGTTTTGGATAAGATCAATACAGGCATTGGAGCTTTAAGTGTTGGAATTGATGGGAAGAATGAAATAATAGATTATGCCATAAGAAATAAATATGGATATTCATGGAAACAATTCAATAAATTGTCAAATTATGAAAAATTAACAAAAGAATATAATGCGATAGGCCGAACTGGTATAAAATATTTGAATATTTCAAAGAAAATAACAGGCTTAGGTATAGGAGTGTCAACTGTTATCTCCTCATTGTCAATTATTAAGGATTTTATGGAAGGAAAGCCTGTTGAAAAGAAAAGTCTAAAATTGGCACTTGATATAGTAATGTCTTTCGCACCAAGATTTATAGGACCTTGGGGGTTTGCTATAAGTAGTATTTATTACATAGTGGATACTGCGACAGATGGTTTTGGATATTTTAATGAATAGTTCAAAATATGATTGAAAGAGTATTAGAGTATTTGTTTTATAAGATTCAATATTTAACAAGAATAATGAGTACGAGTGTGTATAGACGTTGGCATACTCCACTCATAATGTCAATAATTTTATTCCTCTATTGTCTCGATTTGATGTTGGGGTATATGTTGATAACGGATGAACTTCCGTTTGCCAATTCTACAATGGTATATATAATTTCTTGTTTAATAATATTTGGTGGCGTTTATATTTATTATAACTATAAGCATAGATATATTAAGATTATGCAGAAAAATACTTTAAAAGAAAAGTCAAACATAGGCGTGTTTGTGTTTGTGTTTTTACCTTTTGTTTTATTAATTATTTTATCACATTTTATCGATGAAAACAGAACAGTATAAATCAATCGTGATATATAAGGTTTCAGACGAAACTGTAAAAAAGTCATTTGAAAAAGAATTGTTGAGACATGGTTTTGAACCTATTGCAGACAGGGTAGTCTATGCATTGTCAATGGAAGTCTATCAGGTTAAAGTACAAGCAGTAAAAGCCTATTTAAGAGTATATGGGAAGCAGCATTTTTCAGCTGATGACACTCTGCTTTTCATAGAAGCCCGCATGAATGAGGAACATACTCTTGTCGGTATGTTGCAGACTGATTTATTAAATGAACAGGAATAATGAATAGTGCTTCGTACATAAAATTATGGAACTCTGGAACTTCAGTCAATGATGAGGTACAGACTTTTGACTTGCTTTCTTATGAATATAAGCTTGAAAAACCTGCATCAGTCAATGGACAAGTGACAGGTCAGACACAGGGTGGAAATGTTGTATGTATGATAAGCGGCTTTCCGGCAAGTACATTGTTAAAATGGATGTTTGATGGTTATTTGCTTAAAGACGCTGAAATATTCGACTCATTGACTGGTACAAGGATCAATGTAAAGGAAGCCAAATGTTCTGATTTCAAAATACAGGTAAATAAAAGAAAAAATCAGGTAATATTCCATCTTAGTGCAATGGTACTTGATTTTGGAGATTCATGTTTTTCTAGACCATAAATGAATCATGGGATGGTTTGATAGATTTTTCAAAAATAAGAAACAGGTTTCGTTACAGGACAAGTTTGAAATGAAACTAATACTCCGGGATGAGTTTTATATCTTGAAAGAATTGGATATAAAGTTCAAACGGGAACTTGCACGTAACGGTTATCCTGATAATGATGGCTGTAGCGGTTTCATATCCTGTACTTTATATGGAACAGTTGGAAAACAGTTGCAGGCATGGGCCGTCTATGCCGATAAGCGTGAAGATGGTGAGATTCGTGTGTACAATGCTCAGGGAGACAATGAATGTGTATTTTCACTCAGTTTTTTGGATGCAAATTGTATTTACATGCATACAAAGACATTATGTGCTCTAAAGGAAAATAGAATACGTATCATTATAGCACCGCGCATTTTTAATTTTGGTGCCGAGGCGCTTATTAACGAATGGAGATGAATGATATGAAGACATTTTGTAAACTCCCGTTGAATATTAAGGATCTGCTAAGTGAAGATGTGAAACATAGTCGTCTTCAGACATGTTCTGAAAAAGAATCTATTGATCAGTTCTTGAATCTGCTGATAAGTACTTGCCCTGGAGAACATGACTATGATAAGGAGTTTGGATGTAAGATTTTTGATCTTGATTTTGAACGAATCACTTCGCGTACAAGATGGGAAGGTAAGTTTACAGAATATATCAAGGAGGCTATTTCTCGGTATGAAAAAAGGCTTACCAATGTGGATGTCCGAGTACAGATTAATGACAAAATAAGGCAGGACACCGTTTTTGAAACATCTACGATTAAGAAACAGACGCAAATATGGGTTACAGGCAATCTCCTTCAAACAGGAGAAAGGTGCAGTTTTTATTATGTAATTTACTTAGGTCCCATTTCTACTAAATAAAGAGTAAAGGAGGATAGATCATGAGCAGTGAAAAATATTATAAAGAACAAATAAGGAATCGGATGATGTCATTTGCAACTGCATTCTGGGATGTTCAGAAAGCAGAGAACTTTGATCCGATAGTCAAATTATTGTTGGAAGCCCTGGCTAATGAAATGTATCTGCTCGGGGAAGATTTTAATCATATTGAAAGTCGCCTTTTGGACAAGACGGCGCGTATTCTGACACCGGGTATCATGCTAGCCCCTACTCCTGCTCATGGTATAGCACATGCAACTCCTTTTGAAAATGATTATGTTTTTCGAAAGGATACTGGCATTTATTATGATGTCGGTCATTCTGTTTCCGACGACCAGTTAGGAGCTGTCTATTTTTATCCCTCCTGTAATACTCCATTGTACAAGGGGGATGTCAGATTGTTGTTGTATGATGATTTGATTTACAAAGTGGACGCAGCCCTGAATAAGACAATGATTGCAAGGCTGGACCAACATACCTCACCCGAAACCGTTTGGGTTGGTTTGGACTTGGATGACAATATTTCTAATTTGCGGAATATGTCCTTTTATATGGAACTTCCCAATGTTGTCGATAGTTATAAATATCTATATCTTTTGTCTTGTTCAGAATGGTATATTGGAGACAGAAAAATATCTATGAGAAGAGGTATTTATAACATAGAAGGAGAAAATGACAATGAGGTGATGTCTTTTTTTGAAAACTATGAACTGACACATGCTGTCGACCGGAATATCTTGAATCTTTATAAAAATAATTATCTCACTGTAAATGAAGATATATCTTTCTCTGCTTCAGGTTTTCTTCCCTCTGGTTTTCCAGAAGAAATTCCGGAAGCATTGGCCATGATGCTTGATAAGAAATTATTTTGGATTAAAATAGTGTTTCCAGGTGTATTTGCAGGGAAAATGTTGGAGGATATTCGCATCGGAATTAATATGATTCCGGTTGAAAACAAATTGTTGCGCCAATCTACATTCATACTTGATGATACTTTTGGAGTAATACCGTTAAAGACTGCTGTTTCTGAATATTTGTTGGATGTACATTCTGTCAGGAATGGTAAAGGAGAACCGTATCATGAATTGCTGTATGGAAAGTCTGGACAGGGTAAAGCGGATAATACATATTCTATCAGACGTGGAGGATGTGAACGGTTTGATTCTCGTTCTGCAAAAGACCAACTGGAGTATCTTTACGATATGCTTAACGATGAGATTCATGCGTTTAGTACCAGGCAAAACATAAAGTTACGTTCTCATATCCAACAGATTGTTCAGACCTTGAGTAAGTTGAAGGAAGTATTGCATGATATGCATGAAACGGGAGAAGTTCCTTGCTATCTGTTCATTGACAAGATGAAGGAAAATGAACGAATCACGGTTGATTACTGGGTTACAAATGCGGATATGGCAAACAATCTGCCTGCAGGAGTTCCTTTAAGTGCACCCAAATCAGCTTTTCTGGAAGCATCGACTCTTTTTTTGGTAACCTCTACTTATGGTGGACGAAAAGAGCCTAAGGAGCAAGAGCGGATTAATTTGTACAAATATGAATTGACCTCCAGAAACCGGATTTTGACAAACAATGATATCTCCTGCTTCTGCAAAAAAGAATTGGGTGAGTTGCTGACTTCTGTTTCCATTAAAAATGGGGTCTGTATTCATCAGTCATCCAATGGAGGATTGGTGCGGACCAAAGATGTTTATTTGCATCTTGCTTCTCCTCTTCAGGATATTCATATTGAAGAACGCTTGAAGAGAGACTTACAGATAAAATTGGAAGAATCTTCACCGGATACTTTTAATTTCCGTATATTTATAGATAAATAATATAATAATAAACTTAAAAACTATCTTATGAGTCCTGTAGTCACACATTTCATATCTTCTTACTTATTGCTGCCTATTTTAACTGTAATATTGGCAGTAGTTGCGTGTATTATAGCTAAAAAGAATCAGATGCTGAACAATAAAAAACTTATTTTTTATGTTTTGCTGAATGGAATCTTATTAGGGTTACCTGGATTGACAGGCTTCCTTAATTATAATTTTATGCCTTATGCTTATTTAATGCTGAGCTTTATTTATCTGATTATTGGATTTTATACTCAATCTCTTCAACTTAAATATCTCACCGGAGGAAAAAAGAGTTTGTCGTTCAGATTCACTTTTTTTCTATCACTGGTAGTTATGTTATTGGGGTGTGGATTGTTTTCTTTAATATTCAATCTTACAAACGAACTGCAATATGGTATTTGGGCTAGTACTTGTCTTTTCCCATTTCTCTTCCCTTTGTTGTATAGAAAGGCTGTTGCATGTTACTTTGATATTCCAATAGAAATATATAAAACATGGCAATATTCTGATGAATATGATTCCGATGATTTCCGGATAAATATGGAACGTATAACTGTTGCAGATTTGGAAATTTTTCGTAATGTCACAGACTTGAGTTCTGAAAGAATCACAGGAAAGGTTTCAGAAGATTCTGTTTTTGGTCAATGGTTTCAGCGTATGATTGATGATTGTAACAGGAAATCACCAAATACTCCGATTGTTTATCGGGATGATAATGGCAAATATTACGAATGGATTTTTTATATAAAGCCATCTTTTTTCAAAAGACGGATTTATATTGATCCGGATGAGACATTTGCTCACAACAACTTGAAAAGAGGATGTGTCATTATAGCCAAGAGGGTGATAAGTGAATATTCATCAGATAACGAATTTTAAAAGCAGGTAGATATGGGAGAATATAATAAATTTAAGAATTTTCTTCTTGTAAATTGGAAAGATGGATTCATGGTTGATAAGACTCATTTTGAGCAGTTGGAAAACTATTTTATCAATCAGGATTGTGAATATCGGAAATCGGATTTGACACGTATAAGTTACGGGTTACTTCCTTTTAGGAAAGAAGAGTCTATGTCTGGAGACTTTGAAATAAGAGATCTCATTACCGGTGTTTTGGAAGTTCGCTTAAAGCGTTGTCATGCGATTACGCCGGGAGGATTGTTGATTGATTTTAATCCGGCTGAAGATGACGAACTTACTGCAACTTTTCCGGTTCCTGACGATGAAAATTTGGATTCGACGAAACAAAGATGGGATGTAATCCTCACAGTGGATCCTTTTGAACGTATTCCTTGTGGTGTACCTGATGAAAATGAGGTTATCCCAAGACATCCTAATGCAAAACCCAAATATGTTCTCAATATACTGCCGGCGGGACAAATTAACGCTAAGAATCTCGAACGTTACCATTTGATTATCGGTAGGGTAAGGAGGAATGGAGACCGTTTTGAAGTAGATGGCAATTTCATTCCACCATGTACCAGTGTTTCAAGTCATCCCGAACTTAAAAATTACTATCTGAAATTTGGTAAGTATATAGATTTGATAGAGAAAGCATGTAAGGCTATCATTTCAAAAGTGGAAAATATGGAAAAAAGAACCCCACTGGCCGAAAATATTGAAATGATATGCCGTAATGTGATTATGTATATAGCCAATATTTATTTTTCTTATCGGAACGAAGGTCAGTACTATACGCCATTGCGTTTTCTTAATGTATTTTCTGTTCTGGCGCATACATGTTACGTCAGCCTTGATTTCATGCATAAGAATGATAAGGAAGAGATGATGAAGTATTTTTATGAATGGAGTGATATCAAGCCTGGTGAATTTGATGCGATACTGAAACAAAATGCAGGCTTGCTTTACGATCATGAGGATATACGTCACTTGATGGTGACAGTTGAACAATTTATGTATTTGTTCAGCCAGTTATTGACCACTTTAAGTAGTTTGGAATATATTGGCAAGCATAAAGAGAATCTTGTGATTGCAGAACGCAGTAAGTCTCAGAGCGAGAATAAAACAGAGAAATGGAGTTTGTTGGATTAATTTTACAATTAAAAGAATTTGTATGGAAAATTCAGATAAGATTTTTCTTTATGATGAAGAAAAACATCAGTATAATTTGTCCGATACGGATTTTAAGGGAGAGGTTGTGGCCAATACACTTCGGGAAAACCATTACGATGAAAATCGTGTCTTGATTCTCAGACAAGGGAATGCTAGGCGCGGTTATTCCAAGGACATAGATAAAGTTTGTCAGGAATACTCTCAACATGATTTGAAGGACTATTTGAATATATACGTGAATCGCAAAGGATTATATGATATATTACCTGAAAATATGTTCCACCAACACATATATACGGAAGACCATCATTCTAAGGAAGAAGTTTTGGATGAGATTCGTATTCATCGTGAGGAAGAGTTTTATGCCCACAGATTTTTCAGGCCCTTTGAAATCTCCATAGATCAGATGCTGGTCGATTTTCAAGGTATGGAAAGAAAAATGGATAAAATGAACGTTTACCGTAATTATGTAAACGTGTTTGTCAAAGAATGGCCGGTATTGGAGTTATTGCCGTTAAAACAGGCTGTAATGCTTGTTAAGATTCTTCCTTACATCGAAAGTATAACGGCCAGTCTGAAGAAAATAGAGCAGATTCTAAGTATACTGTTGGATATTCCTGTTCATTTAAAGGAAGGGAAAAGAGCTGTTACCCATGTTGATAGACAAATGATACCTCCATTGGGTAAATGTAGATTGGGGGGCGATTTTGTATTGGGTGATAATTTTGAAGATGGCAGCTCACAACTTGTTTTGGAAATTGGTCCTATCTCAGCAAATGATTTGCAGGATTTTCTTTCTGGAAGAAAAGGAGATAAGATTCTATCTGAATTAAAAGAACTTTTCTTGCCAGCCGATAGGCAGATTGTTACGAAGTATATTATAAGGCAGGAAGATACCGGATTTAAACTTGGTGAATCTTATTTGGGAATCAATACTTGTTTAACGACTAACAATAATGAAATGGTATGAAACCTAAGAATAATAAGGATGTACGGAATGGATATTTAAGATTTTCATTTCTTTTGGCTGCATGTATCGCATGGAGCGTATTGTTTTTTTCTTGTTTTCTCAAGACTTCTACAATAGAAGTCAAAAGTATTATGGCGAAAACATTGGATTATGACCGGATTTATACAAAAGAAATAGATTTGGCTACAGGAGTGGATTCTGTATATCAGTATATGAAATTAATGAACACCTCTCCTCGAATAAACGATGTTTTATTGCAAAGTATTGTCAGTACACGCAAAATGGACTTGCTGAAATCAACTCAAAATATCGATAATGCCGACTGTGTCTTATACAGTAATTTATTAAATCAGATCAATACCTTTCTTAGCATAAAGGATTCAATCCGAATAATGAAAATACAGGAGGATATGGTTCGTCAGGATTTGTTGCAATGCATTCGTGACAACAGGAAAACACGTAGAAATATGAATATCGGGACAAATTAAACTTCTGGGATTATGGAAAATGAAAAGAGAAAAGAAATGAATAATCGCGAAGTCTTATGGGGGCGAATCTATGTTTTTGTATTGTTCTTCTTGACAAGTTTGGCTTGCTGCCTGTCAATTTTTTTATGGAATACGGACTTTAGGTTATTTGAGCAAAAGGAATATGTTAAAGTAAAAATGGATCGTATAAGGAATTTCAGACAAGAACAGCAAGAACATAAAATGGTGATAGATTCACTTTATCATAAGATCTCAGGCTTCCATCCGGGTATCCATGCTCAATATGAGGAAGAAGATGTAGATTATCTGATAAATAATTTAAGAAATGTATATGAGCAAAATAATTGGGATAAACGCTACAAGGTGTTTTTACACGTTGCTGATTTTTATGAAATGTGGATGAATGATAAAAAACAGTTATGGAGTATTCGTCAGAATATTGATATGTTCAAGGCTAATTTGGAAGAATGTGAAATTGGCTTGCAAAAGAAAATGGATAAACTACAGAATGATATGAAAAAATAGCAGTAGTCATGGGAAAAATATATAATCGCAAATTTCTTTTTGTAATAGCGACTGTTATTACATGCATTGTAATAGCTGTAATAATACGTTTGTGCTTTGCCCAGCGTATAGTGCGTATGAGTATTTCGCCTACAGAACTATATGTCGGTGAGAAAATATATTATTCGGATAGTACCCGCAATGCTGATACATGGCTTTGGGAGTTTGGAGACGGAAATATGTCTTCTCAAAGAACAGGCAACTATACCTTTGAGAATGCCGGTAAATATATGGTGCGTCTTACAGTAGACAATTCTCTTGAGCAACGTCTTCTCGTTACAGTACGACAGAAAAGTAATGACTACGGGAGCGATGGACTGGTGAAAATGAAAGCTCCGTCCACAGCCTTACAAGGTGAGATTGTTTCATTCAGAGGTTATGGACCTTCAAAGGAATGGCGATGGCAATTTGGTGAATCCGGAATAGTGGACTCTCGGGAACAGAATCCTTTATATACTTATAGTATGCCAGGCACTTATGAGGTTCAACTAACTACTGAGAATACGCAATACCCGATTAGACACACCATAGAGATATTGCCACAGTATACGGATAATGATTCAACAGATGTGCTTGTATTGGTCGGTAATGATATTAGGGAGCATTTGCAGGCCATTGTTGATGGTAAGCCGTTTAATGTACATTACAATTACATTCTGAAGACATATCTTTGCAATGATCCGGATATTGCTGTTACTGTTAATAACAATAAGAAAAATGACTTTTATTCTTATTGTCAGGGGTTAAAAATAATTGCTCGTAAGAAGACAATCATTGATGAAGTTTTTGTTGATATGGGTGATGACTTGAATAATAAATGTGTTATGCAATTAATGGTAACGCAACATGAACGTTTTTCTGAATAAAAAAAGTAAGCGATGAAAAAAGATAGGTTATTAAGTTGGTTCCATGCCACATGTATTTGTGGCTGTTTCCTGGGTGTTATGACAGCATGTGGACCGGTTAATCGTTTTACAAGAATAAAGAAAGTACCTCGTGAGTACGTGAACAATTATTGCATAGAAGGATTGAAGGCTCCACGTGATTTTACAGTATTCAAGGGTAGCCCGTGGATAGTATTTGCCCAGGAATCTTCCTCTTCTTACATGAGTCCAAGTGGAAAGAATGAGATGGATAAAGTGGAATATATGGATGCTTTTTTGGTCATAAAGGAGAAAGGCGACTGGTTGAAACTGATAAAATATGATCCGTCTATCTTGAAGAATGGCAGATTGAAAGAGTGGAAAAAGGCAAAATATGTCGGTTGGATTAATAAGGATGAACTTTTGCTGACAAGAAATGGTATTACGGATGTCATGACAGGATTTAAAAACAAAATGGTTCTGTTGCCGAACGATACTTCAATGCTAGTAAATGCCGAAAAATATTTTGCGAATGACTCCATAAAGCTATACGGAAATACAGACCTGACCAAAGAGATTGGTAAGATTCCAATGTATAGTATTGTATATCCTTATAAGAAAGCGGCAGATGGAACACATACACTTGTCGGTTGTAGGCCTGTGATCGATGCGGATAGTATTGATCTGAAAGCTATAGGATGGATTGATAATGGATTATTGACCTCTTCCGGACAGCAGCTGCACATAGATGTAGGGTCATTACCTGATGAATCTCTCACTATAATTGATAAGGCAGATGGCGACACCATTAACTTGTGCGCCTCTGAAAGGGAAAAGAGCCAGAATTTGTCTGTACTGAATCCGGCTATAAAATATAGTCCGGTACTTTCTTATAGAGAAAATGATACAACATTCTGTTTTCGTACTCATCTTCCTATGCCGGTTATTGACAAGGGAGACAGTTATGTATTGAATGTAAATGGAAATCCAATCTATTATGATACTTTTAAGAGCAAAATCGAACAGGACTTACAGCACATCAATATAGTATTTGTAGTAGAAGGAAAAGATAATACAATTGCACGTTTCCCGGCTTTGGTTAATGCTGTTCAAGGATTGCAGTCTGTTCTGATTAACGATGAGAGTTTTACATTCCGATTTGGAAGTGTGCTTACTTTCAACGAAGAGGGAAATCTTGAAGACCCTATTTGTAAACTTACCCCAGATTATATGAAAATGCTTGATTTCCTTTCGGAAAAGGCTGGTAATGTAGATAGGCTTAAACCGGTATATGGAAGATTCGGAAGTTGGTCTGGAGTGAGGATTGGTGTGGATATGTTTGAGAAATATAAGGATGAATCAAATATTTTAGTGGTTGTTGGAGACAAAGGATATAATAGCGAATGGGCAGATTCTACATTGGTAAATAGAATGGTAAGAAATAATTGTCGGTTGTTGGGATTCCAGTTGTATGGTGGTGAGCCTAATAACTTTAACAACTTTGTATTGCAGTTGGGAAATATGATTGACAGTTATGCACCACAGATAAGCCAAAGGAAAAGAGAGTTAATGGTATATCCTGATTTGATAAGAAATGAAAATGAATACATTGAGGTAAACCATAATACATATTGTTTGGATTTTCCTGAGAAAAGTATGACGCAAGGGTGGTTGGTTTTCCCTCAGAAGAATGAATCTTTAGAAATGGGAAGCTTGACTCAGGCTGTGGATTCTATGCTATTACAAATTAAATTGGATAATACAATGTTGTATAATCAGTTGGTAAGGGCCTTTTCAGAAGTGGGAACAAACCGTTACAAACTGGATTCTACATTTTTTGCTTATCATCATATTAAACAAACTGATAAACAAGCCATAATGTCAGCATGTCCTTCTATAGAACCTGGATGGTCGCTTCCATTATCTCCTGTTGTATTACCTGACAGTCTGTCTTCTATATTGGATTATTATTTACTGGTGAATGAAGATGAATTTAAACGGCTCAGGAAATATATAGAAGAACCAGCTAAGTTGGTGGTTGATTATAAAGTTGAATCTGTAAGAAAAAAGAAACAGGCTAAGGTTAATATCTGTGATTGTCCGGAGGATTATATAACATATAATAACGATGAAACAGCTATTAGTATAAAGAGAGATAGCCTGAATGTTCCTGAGTATGCTTCAACTCGTCGTGTCAGAAGAAAGCTGGTACGGCATTTCCTTTCTGAGAGAAATACAGATAAGTATTGTAAAGTTAAAAGGAAGGCTTTCTTGAGAATGCCTATATCAGAATCTTTACGAAGATTTACTTCATGTCCGGTGGACTATCCGTTTTTTGAGATATATCGGATTAAGGACTTGAAGAAAAAGGAGATGATTACCGATGTAGAATTGGACAAACTGATTGAATATTTTAAGGAAAAGAAGAAACTGTTGGACGAAGCTGCCGGTAAATCATTCCAATCCAATGGGCAGACCTATTATTGGATTAGTCGTGAGCTGTTACCATAGTCATTCATTTGAAACTTTATCATTATGAAATGCCGGGCTATATTGAAAATCAGAGATAAAGAGATACCGATACTTTATTATAGTTATCGGTGTCATATCCCACATTATGACGATCCTAATTTAAATCAAATCATAGGGCTTCATATCGAGGCTTGTGAAAAGATAAGTAATCGAGAATACTTGCCTGTTGAAGGAGACCTGATTACACTTATGTTTGAATGTAGTGGTGACGAGCAGTTCTTTTATGACTGGCTGAATGAAGGTGTCATGCATAATGGAGAAATCAATTTTGTATACAATGAAGTGGAGATTGTTGATATTTTTCAGTTTTGGGATTGCTTTTGCTTGAAGATAGAGGAAGGTATGAGTACAGGATTTTCTCCTATGGTAATGACCGTATATCTGTCACCAGGTATTATCAAGAAGAATAATCTGGAGCCTAGGGAAAAGGTTTGGAAAGTATCTGAAGTTTCACAGCAACCTATTATTTCAATTATTTCTGAATCAAAAGAAGAGAAACTCCCGGAGATTGTGGAAGTGTATTGGATGAATGAAGAAGGTACTTGTAGGATTGAAGAATTGCCAGAAAATGGAATAGCTACTTTGTGTGCTAAAGTTAAGAATGCTTTAGAGAATGAGATAGTTCAATTTGATATTGAATTGGATAATGGCAATACAATCAATTTATCAGGGAAGATAGATATAAACGGAGATGTTAAAATTGAAAAAATAAAATTAAATGAAATCTGTAATGAAAAATATTAAAACAACAGCTAAATATAAAGGGACTTTTAAGGTAACAGAATTGAAAAAGGCATCTTTAAAAATGTATTGGTCAGATAAAAATCTAAATAAAATTAAAACAGTATCATGGAACTCTTTTGTTTGGCTTTATATTGAAAGATTTTGGGCCTATCAATTTAAAATTCGTATCTATTTAAAAACAGATAATGAGGAAAGATTATTAATGGAAGATTGGATTGACTCATTTATACCTTTATATTCTGCAAAAAAGGAAAATTGGATTAAAGTTAAATTAGGAACTTTTCAGAGCTATGATTTATCTTCTACTAATGTAAAATTATGTTGTACTATCATTGATGGTTTTAATTGGTTTTATAAAGAAGGTATTATTGATGAAATTATAGTTAAAAACAAATGTCTTTGTAATAGACATATAACTTTAGAGGAACTTATTAAAATAGGTATTCAAGAATCAATAGCAGGTGATTATATAGATGCATTAAATCAAACTTTTGTTGAATATGATATAAATACTTGTATAAGAAAAGTACATTTTTTGGCACAAATAATGCATGAGTCTGGAAATTTAAAATATACATCTGAATTAGGAGCTTCCAATTCTGATTATAATGGTTTTAAAGGAAGAGGTCTGATTCAAATAACCACAAAAGAAAATTATAAAGCCTATGAGAAATATATAAATGAAGATGTAACTAGCTCCTTAGAATGCAAAATGAAATTAGAGAAACCACCACATTCAGTCAGGTCTGCGGGATGGTTTTGGACTATTAAGGCATCATTGAATCAGTATGCAGATGACAATGATTTCATGAATATAACTCGAATAATAAATGGAGGCTTTAATGGTTATAATGATAGATTGCAAAAATTAAAATTTATAATAAAGTCTATTGTATCAGATTGCGATTTGGATATTGCAACAGATTATGATTTTAAAAAAAGTAGAATATATAATAATGCGATTTCGTCTTTTGCATGGGGACTTTGGCATGATTCTGCTTGTAGAAAAAAAGGATGTAATTATGATGTGAAAGAAGCAATTTGTGGATATGAAAGATGTATAGAATTAAATCCACAAAAATTTAATCTCTATGGCATACAGAATATGGAAGTTTTTTCAGGAATAAGAACTTTTGGACAAGATAAAAGACCCAAAGTTAGTCTTGTTGAAGCTTCTAAACTTCGGTTACAAAATCTTAAAAGAGAATTAAAATGAAATGGTTACTCGTGTATGTTTTAAGCCAAAGTCTGTTTGTATTGTATGATAATTTATATATAAGAACTTACAAACAAGATAGTGTTGTATTAAATGATACTACAATATTTGATGGTTATAGTGATATAGCTGTGGGGCTTATTGATGAAGATATATTGCTTGATACAGTTTATTGGACAATTGAATCTAAAAAATCGTATGAGGTGAATGATGATATATTAGAGTGTTTTAAACAAGTTGAAAATATTTCTTTATTATTAAAATTAAGTACCAAAAACAGCATATTAACATTTTCTGATAAAGAAGTATTCGAATATCCATATTCAGGTTTTTCTTTTATTTCTTTTTCAATTAATAATGAGGGATATTTAATTAAACATTGTAAATCATCAAGGCATTCTGATAAAATATATGTAGATCATTTTTACAAATTCGACAACAAATTGGATAAATTAAAGAAAGAAAAAGAGATTATAAAAGAAGGAGATGGCATAAATTTTATTGTTACTGAAAACAATCAAGAAAAAGGTTTTTTATATCCATCTTATTTAAAATAATATTAGATTTTGTCAGAATAGGATTTACTATTTATAATCAACTATTAAATTTATTTGATATGATATTTAACTATAGATATTATGAGTACAATTGTTTCAAACATTAGATTAGTTTTTATATTAGCTATACATAGAGATTATGATTGTCTAATGGATTATATTGAGAATATAGCTAGAACTTTCACAAAGAAGTATCCCTGCTATCTTATCCATAAAAAAAGTGAGGACAAGATAAAAGCCTTCTTGACTGACAGGGTGAAGTCTAAAGTAGAAACATTTACCAATGCAGAGACAAAAAGTATGACTGTGACAGAGGTACGGGAAATAGCAGACCTGATAGCGGAATACGAGGGAACGGATAACTCGTCCCCTTATGGAAGCCATCCGGCGGACTCCCCCTCGTTGGAAAACACCGGCATGGAGCTTGCCATGAGCGTGGACACAGGCGCATCGGACATCCGTCCCGTCAATGTAGCCAAGCCCGCAGGCGCATCGGGGAAGCCCAAGATAATGAAGCGGAGTGTCATCCGTGCAACGGTGGAGCTGGAAGTGCAGATGGAAACCAAGCAATACCTGCAATTCCTGCAACAGATACCGGATCTGTTAGGTCTGCATGAATTTCCCAATTTAAGATGTCGTGTGATATACAACCAGAAAAAGGTAACAATCAATGAGGAAGCAACTCCTATTGAGGTAAAGGTTGTAGATAATAGAAAATACCAGCAATGGTTTGTAGCTTTCACGATATTAATGGTATTCTGCCTTTCCGGAATAGTGACACTGTTCTTTACCATTCCAAATTTATATAAGCAAGATATCCATGTACACCGCAATGACACAATCAGCCAGCACTTCCAGATTGAAGGAAGTCGGTTGGACATGAACAATGTGTCTTTTCCTATTCCTGGTATGAAAGACAGTGTTGTAATAAAAGATAAGAAAGTCCTGATAATAAGATAAAAGACATGAATATGCTTACAGATAATGTGGAACCAATACTGAAAAGAGCAGGCTGCCCGGATGACCTGATGCAATCTTACTGTATGTTTCTTCATGAAGGCAGACAGGATGTCCAGATTGTAAGAAAAGAAATTTCGTCAGTGTTCCAGAAACATAAGATGCACTGTATGCATCGACATATGCCTATGGAGGGAAGTGTCACTTTTGAACGTAAAAAGAATGAACATTCTGTTTATCCTGACATGGGCCTATATATCGGACTTGAATATGTATTGTGTTGCATCAACAATGGAATTCCTGCCTATATTACAGAATGTAAACGAATTAGAAATGTAATTGAAAGTGTCACCATTGTTTTCGGATTGCGCTGTATGCCTGTTTCCTTTTAATGGAGCGATGTAGGATTCGGCATAAGACAAATGTATGGTTGAGTACAAACAATATCTCCCAATACGGGTTTTGATTTATGGGATACAAGGTTTTGCTAAAGGTTAGAGATGAGGAACGGCAAATAGAATTCTATAATTACAGTTGCCATATTATACCTCATGATCATTCTGACATACAGAAAATTATAAGTCTTCATATTAATGCGAAAAATCAGTCCGATGATTCGGATGATTCTCCTCTTGACATTGAGGGGGATATGATTCAACTGAGCTTCAACTCGACATCTGATGACCAGTTCTTTTATGATTGGCTGTTGGATGGAGCGATGCATAGAGGAGAAATACATTTTATGCGCAATGAGGTGGAAACAGCTGATGTGTTTAGTTTTGTGGATTGTTTTTGTGTAGGTCTCGAAGAAACGATGAGCATAAGAGGTTTGCCTATGCAACTGACCATTTGGCTTTCTCCCGGTGTAATCAAAAGAATAAACTTGGAGCCGAGAGCAAAGGTCTGGAAGGTTTCGGAGCTGGAAGCACCTATTTCTGTAAAATCACCCGATACAGAAGAACCTTCTCCTGTCGTCACTGACGTTTGCTTTAAGGATAACAAGACGGGCAAAAAACTGAGAATAGTTCCTCTTTCAGGCATTGTAACTGTCTATGCCAAGACAGAAAACACCAAGCCGGGAGACATCGTGCGTTTTTCCATCAAACTTGAGAATGGAAAAACAATCAGTATCTCAGATAAGGTCAACAGGCGGGGATTTATTGAAATAAAGGACTTTAATATCTATAAGGAGTAAGAATATGATAGAGATAACGGCGGAACTTCAGAACGGAAGCAGGAAAAGCAGTACAGTGGAAGAAGCGTGTGCTGTTTCATTAAGATGTTTTTATACTACTGGTGATTCCCGAAAATGTGGGTTTGACTGGTTTAGAATAGGTGATAATGGTGATATTCCTTTTAAGGAATGTGTTGGATATTATTGGGATAAAGGACATAAGATTTCAGATCCATATATTTATGATAAAGCCCTGTTCAAGCCAGATAAAGATCTACAGAATACTCTTCAAGGGAATTATAAAGTTCTTAAAGATGTATTTTGGAGAAATGGTTATAAAGGGGAAAAGATGCCTTATATTGTTCCTATACTGTCAATTGGTGAGGGTGAACATATATCATTGGACATTAAAAGAGATGGCAAACAGAGTTCAGATATATTTGTAGAGTCTGACTTGGAGGACTCAAGCGTATATGATTATCCTAAGACAATAGCTCCAAACCAAGATTCTTTTGCAATTACCTGTCTCAAAATGCAAGATAAAATAAGCCTGTTGAAGTTCTTTTCAGATGAGAGTAAAGAGGAGCAATGTGGTGAATTGGTTATTATTCCTAAATCTTTGGTTTTTTGTAAAAATGTAGAAATTGTATTTTGCAAAGTATATATTGTAGATTCAGGAAGGAATTTAAATACAGTCTTTGGAAATTATAGATTACAACTGCTTAATAAAAATTCATTAACCTCTTTAGTAGACTGTTTTTCTCAAGCCCTTGTCGATATTCAGTACAATAAGACTTCTTGTTTAGAGTTGGAGGTTTGGGAGGATGATATGCAGCCTTTTTATGTGAAATTAAAAGATAAGAATGCTTTTGATATAGAGAAATCTAATGAGTTGATTGCATTATTAAGAAAGCGTGAGAAAGAAAAATATTTTTCGGTAAAGAAGGACTGTATAAAAGTGTATATTATGCCTGATATCCCTTTTATTAATAAATATGGTAAAGAAACCCGTGCATTCTCTGTAATAGGGCAAAATACAATATTTTGTAAAAATGGTGTAGATGGCATGACACTTGTTCATGAGGTAGGACATGCTTTAGGATTGCCACATACTTTTGTTTATCGTAGTGTTTTGGCTAATAGCTTGAATAATAAGTCCAATAATAGTGAGATGTCATTTTGTTATGAGAAGAAAAAAACTGATAATTTTATGGATTATAGCAATTATCGGATGTTTTTCTATTATTGGCAATGGAAGGTAATGAATGAGAAGTTAAGAAACATAAAATTTTAAAAAAATAATATTATGGAATATCCCAGTGTATTATTGAACCATCAATTAAATCCTGAAATTTTCTCAAAAGAGTCTTTGCAGGCATATTTTGAAAAGGAAGGTTGGAGGTTTTATATGTTGGATATACGAGAACTATCAGATCAAGAAATAGCTTTAGGGCATATTCTTCCTATCTTGCCATCTTATGCACAGTATTATGTAAGATATTGGAACAACGGCAAACTTTCAATGATAGTTAAATGCTTGGTCAATCTGCCAGTAGGGATTCAAACTTTTTATGATGAAAATGGCAATATATCCGAACAGGTTGATTATAGTAAAAAATTTGGTAGAGTATCTCCACAAGATGTATTATCTATTCTGGAAAGAGAAAAAGTTATTTCTTTGTCTGAAGAAATATCGCGTAGAGCATCGTCAGAAGGATTTGAATTTTCTTTTAATTTAAATTATGATGAAAAGACAAAAATATGGCTTGCAGATATTAATCTTGATTTTAAGAAGGGAATAGCAGAGGATACTTTTAACCCATCAAGAAAATTTGTCCATTATAAAATTGATGGAGAGACTGGAAGAATTTTAGATATTTCATACGATGAAGTGGATTTTTGGTAACAATTATCAGACTTACAGATTTATATCACTTCCTCAATATTAATTTGTATGAGAACAGAATTTCTTAATAGGTTAATAAGGAAAAGGTTGAATAATGAAATTATAAAAGAATACTTATTAAAACTGGGCATTGACTTATTTTCCATTGACGATAAAATATCAAATGGATTTGTGCTTCAACGTAAAGAATGGTAGTAGTCTGAACATCTTACGTGTTGAATATATTTAGGATAAATGACCATGGATCTACTTCGGAGTATACTTGTAAATCACTAAACGAATGCACCAAGAAAGAACAGCATGAGATGCACCGGATAGAACGCATAGAATCCATACTTTGCCACTTTGCCATGGATGAAGCCTCTAGTTCCATCATAACAAGCAATTACCAGGCAGGCAAGTAAAGCGCCGACTATCCCATAGTGCATCATCAGCGGAAAGGCACAGAATAGCTGCGCCTTTCTACCCGAGGGAAAAGAAGGATTGCTGACGTTCCCCAAGAGGTAGAACACCACCATCATCAGAATTCCCCGCCACTCATAATCCACTCCGGACCAAGTGGCGAAACCAGCTATAGAAAGGATGACAGCCCCACAAAGGATGCCGTCCTTTTTTAATACTTTTATCGCAGCCAGTGCCATCACACCCAAAGCCAGCGTAAAGAGTACGTTGTGCGTTCCGTCCGCTCCGTTCAGCAAGTACCAAGGTACCTCGCTGACTACAGCAAACCCGAGCAGCTGCAAGAAGTACTTCATCCGGTTTCGGGTATGCCGGAACCCCTCTGCTATGAGAAAGGCGAACACCGGAAAGGCGATACGACCGAAGCAGCGCATGCCCTCGTAAAGGAGCGTGCCGTGTTCCATCAGGTAGTAGGCACAATGGTCTGTCACCATCGAAAGGACGGCGATGACCTTCAGTGCGCTACCACTCAATGGAGGCAAAAGGCTTGAATGTTTATATGCTGATTGTAAGGATGCCATTATACTAATCATTTATGCCATACCCAGCAGTTCCTTGACCATTTTCTCCACTTCATCGTTCACCCGTTTGAAGTTTCGGTTCAGCATGATTTCCTTCTCGCGGTCGTTCTTGAACTCATAGATTTTCGGAAGCGGTACATAGTGGTCCTCTTCGTCCTTTATCTTCTTCATGTCGAAGTGCGTCTTGCAGAAGTACTTCGTGGTCTTGAACTCTTCCGACTGCTCAATGTCGAAGTGGTTCAGCATGCTGTTGTCCGTAGCCGTGAAGTCACGGGCAGCCTGACCCGCCAGCCAACCGGTTGCCATGTCCGCAATCTTGGCAGCAGGCACCAGGTAGTCCATCTTCTCGGAGATGGTGGTCGATACCTTGTTGTCGTTGATGGAGATGGAACGGGAAGTCTGCTTCGCCTTGCCGAACACATCATTCTGCGCCCATTCCAGGGTTTCCTTGTTACGGGCAGCACCCATGAAGATGTTACCGCAGGTCGTGATAATCTTCTGCATCCCCACCTTGCCGTAGTCTGCCTCCAGCTGCGGCAACTCCTGGAATCCCAGGGTCACCGCCACCTTGTTGGAGCGAGCCGTACCAATCAAGCGGTCTATCTTGTGGAAGTAGAGTGTAGGCAACTCATCCACGATGATGCTCACCGGGATGTTTCCCTTGGAGTTTACACGGGTAATGAGTCGGTTCAACACTAGTGCATTCAATGAACCGATGACCTGTTCCTTCTCCGGGTCGTTGGCAATCACCAGATAGCTCGGATTTGCCATGTCCGAAATCTTCAAGTCGAAGTCATCCCCCGTAAACACCCAGTAGGCTTCCGGAGATACCAGTCGGGCAGCATTGACACGGAGCGTACCCACCATGCCTTCCAGCTGGTCGTTCGCCTTGTTCTCGTAGGCACTCTTGAACGGAGCCATGAGGGAAGCAATCTTGTCATCCTGCATGAGAATGTTGAACACCTGGTCGTAGGACCTGCCTAAGAAGGAAAGCACATGCGGCATGTCCGAGAACTCCCCGGTAATGGTGTCCGGCTCCACCTCCTTGCCGTCTTCATCCTCGTACCAGCAGCGTTCAATCTTCACCAGCTTACCAGTTCTATCTTTGTAGGAGAAGCCGTTCAAGTCCACAAACATCCGGTCTTCATCCGTTGACACATCGTTGCCGTTCTCATCCACGAAATCCAGCACTACATTTCCGTCCCGGTCAACCGCATTGAAATCATCCCAGTTCCGGATTACAATCTCGTACTTGTGAACCTTCCTGTCCGTATTCTTCGGGTCATTCACCAAAGAAACAAAGCGTTTCAGCTTCTTGCCTTGCTTGAAGCCTACCGGATGGAAGTTCACAAAGAAGTAGATGATGGCTGCCAGAAAGTTCTCTGCCGAATTGGTAAAGAAGGCTTCCGAACCCCCTTTCTTCTCACCGCCACCCTTGTTCAGGGAAGCCAGCAAGGTGGCCGCCGTTTCCGATGCTGCCGCCAGGTCCGGAATGTACTTGCGCTGAATCGGGTTGATGCGGTCCGAATACTCCACATCCGTGAAGTTGATGGTACGGAAACCGCAATTTTCAGGCAGTTTACCAGCCTTCCGGTTCTTGCAATACTGATAGAAAAGCGTCTTGGCGAGCGTCGGGTACTTGAAGTCATATACCATCATGGAAAACCCCTTGGCAGCGTGCTGACGGATGAACGGGTCGATGATACCGAACGACTTACCTGAACCCGGCGTACCCAGTACAATCGTCCCACGGAAAGGATTGATGATGTTGATCCAGCCCTTGTGCATTTTCTGCTTCCAGTAGTAAATCATCGGGATGTTCACCGAATAGTCATTGGCTACCAAATCCTCCGACTGCTGGAACGATTCGTTCTCGAAGTTGAAGCGGTCTTCACCCACTTTGTAGTTGTAGTACTTGGCGATGCCGTCCAGTCCCTGATGCACCAGCATGGTACCTACCACCGAGCAAAGCGCATAGAGGATGCGGTTGGCCGGGAAGCCGAACCAGCTCATGCCGATATTCATGCCGTGAAAGATAAAACACATCCCGACCAATGTCAATCCCGCCAGCACCGGATAGATGACCATCGTCTTGACGTTGAACTTCAACGCCTTCTTTGCCTTGGTTCCGATACAGACCACACAGATGCAGATCAGCTCTGCCACCTTGCAGCCCGATATGGAATTGAACACCTTGAATCTGCCCAACAAGTCCAGAACAAACTGCGTGACACGGTTATCCGCCGTGATGGGAAGATTCATCACAATCTCGATGATGAGAAAGATGTAGATGCAACTGCGGAAGTAGTTGTACATCTGCTGTTGTTCCCGGGTTTCTTCGAATGCCATTGTTATTGCATTTAAAATACACGTTAAACGATAATCAGAACGGAATTTTTACACCCAGTAAGAGTCCGTTGCGAAAGGTATCTCCATGCAGGAAGTTCACGTTGTTCTTCTGGATCAGGGCAAATTCCCATCCGTTACGGAACACGTAGCAATACTCAAATCCGGCTTCCAGCCCGAAGAAGAACTTCTTCTCAGTCGCTCCGAACTGCGGTCCGAAACGGAAGCGGAGCATACCGTTCTTGTAACGTACCAGGCGGTGCTTGTAGAGGATGCCGCCGTCCCAATAATAGCCTTTCCAGAAGTCGTCCTTCTGCCAGTGGTTGCCCACTTCACCGAAGAGTTCCACCGCATTCCCGTAGGAAAGGGGACGTTCGTAACCGACGGTTGCGTTCAACGTAGAGGGAAACAGGAACCCCGCATTCAGGGTCAGCTTGCTGTCTTGTGCGGAAGCAGCGAGAGAAAGCGCCGCACAACAGAGAATCAACAGGTATTTTTTCATGGCTGTGTAGGATAAGAGATGTAATAATAAGGATAGTAAGCCGCCTCCTTCAGGATGTCCGAATCAAATCCGTCTGCATGAAGGATATCTTCGTATTCAATGGTCAGCACAATCACGCGACCGCTAATCTGGTTCTCCGATATTTCCAGGCGGAGCACCTTCTCGTCCGGGAACGTCAGTTTGGGAAGCACCATCACATTGCGGTAGTTCTTCTTGAATTTGCGTGAAGAGTTGAGCGTAAAGACCGGTGCCAGCTCGATGGTCTGCGAGTTGGTGGCTTTCGTTTCCTTCTTGTCCGTCAGCTTCACCCGGATTTCCTCGATGTCGTAGGGAATCTTCGTCCTGTTCTGCAGGGAATAGTCGATGAAGAAATAATCCCCCACGGCATAGATGTTGTTGACCACGGCTTTCATGCCGTGCGCCTTGGACACAATCTGGTTGAATTTTCTATCGCTGCTGTAAACCGCCCAGGCATAGCGTGCCATTTCCGCCATGGGCATGGACACCTCCGGGTTGATGTAGGACTTCGTATGGCTGTAGGGCACTTCGAAGATGGAAGCCGCCAGGGCGGGAACACTGGTGTAGAGAACATCATACTGGGCGATGTGCCGTTCACCGATCAGGGTGATCGTTCCCAGCAGTTCATTGTCCCGGTAGCCAGCCGTCTGCAGGGAGTCCCCGGCAGCCTCCATAAAAGGCTTGATGCGTACCATGTTGTCGGCGCACTGATTGCCGATAATCTTGGGTGTGGAAATGTCCACCAGCTTGATGTTCTCGGGCATGACGATGTGGGTGGTTACCTCGCTGTTCACGTAGATCTTCTCTTTGGAGGAAACGTGTCCGATGATACCGAGAAGAGCGAAGAAAAGTAAAAATAATTTTGTTTTCATATTGGGTAATTTTTATGATTTGCTGATTGTGTGATTTGGTTACTTGTAAACTTACTTACTTTATGCTTTGTAATCTTGTTGACTATATGATTAGTAAGTTAGTTTACCTATTTCCATCCTTGTTCTTTACCGGGCATCCTCCGAATTGATCAGATAGACAATCGTATTGTACTTGATTTTCGCCTTGTTTTTGCGGATATTCGATGAAATGGCAGAGGTTGCCGAATTGTACATGTTCTGCAAGGCCTGCAGGGCAATGGCTTCGCCAGATATGCCCGATCCGTAGCCGTTCTCCGATTCGAAGCTGATGTTCTGCTGCACTGTGCTGGAACCGGCATCCTTCACAAAGTCACGGAAAGCCGATTCAGGTACATAGAACCCTTCCATGCCGTCGTTGTCGAACACCGAGAGCTTCACCTTGATGAACTTGTCCCCAGCCAGAATGTTCGTGATGGTGGCCCGTACACGCTGCTGTCCGAAGCCCGACACCGTACCATAGAGATAGGTCCCTTTCCGCAGTTTCGTTCCGCTCACCGTCACGTCGTCCAGCAGCTTGAAGCGAAGCCGGGTTCCCTCCTTTGCTTTGGTGGTCTGGTCAATCATTGCCCGAATCAGTTTCGCTTCCACGGCATCCTCCGAGGCGGTGACCGTATGGAACTTATCCGCATTCGTGTCAGAAGACTTGATGACCAGGTTCGGCCGGTTGCGTTCCCTTTCCGTCTGTCTGACCTTGGCAATCGAGTCTGCCCGCTGCTTCTGTGCCGCTTCCTCCGCATCCTCGCTGCCGAAGCCCAGTCCCTTCTCGATGGCTTTCTGCCGCTCGTAGCTGCGCCGTTGGATTTCCTCCAGGTCACGGGCAAAATCCTCCTGCGAGGTATAGTCCGGCGAGACACCGCTGCCCTGTGTGCCGCCTGCAGTCCGGTGAGAAGCGTTGTTCCCGTAGGCGTAGGAGTTGATATGCCGCTTGGACTCAGCTAGCGACCGTTCCAGTTCCTCCATTTCCCGTTGCTGACGGAGCCGTTCCGCTTCCGCCGCATCCAGTCTGTTCAGTTCCTCCTCGCTGTAGCCGTGCTCCAGCTCCTCGTCCGTTTGTTTTTCCTCGCCGATGCCGCCCACGGCAGTAAAGGCATCCTCGTCCCCGAAACGTCGGGACATCTCATACATCTTGTCTCCGGCTTCCTCCGCCTGCGCTTTGGGAAGCTCCGTATTGATGCGGTCGGTGGCTACGGTCTGTTTCGTTTCACTGCCGCCCCCGAAGGTCTGCATCACAAAATACACCAGGGCGCACAGTGGGATGAACACCACCAGCGGAAAGATGTACTTGGGCTGTTTGAAGTTAATTTTCATCATGGGTTATCATTGTTTTTTAGTGATTGGACGATGTGTTCCAGTTGCTGGTAGCGTTGGACGATCCGGATGGAGTCCGCATGGCTTTTACAGGGAAGGGCGATGAGCGAATCCAGTTCCTCCCGCAGTTTCTGTCCCCGGCCAGTCAGTTCCATCAGCGTGGTACGGTGCACGTTCTTGTTTGCCTGTATGGTGCGAAACCCCTGAAACATCGGTTCCACCAGTGCGATGCCGTTCAGGCTTTCCGTGCCTGTCCACGCTGCTTCGTCCGTTTCCCGGTTGCCCGTCAGCAGGACATCCCCTGCGATATTTCCCGCCAGCAGGAAAGCCAGCGACCCCACCACACAGGCAAAGGTGCGCCGGGGATGCTTCCTTGCCCAGCGGTTGGCCAGCCGGATGCGACCACCCAACCGGAAGCGGTTGCCCACTTCACCCAGCCGGGGTTGCAGCCATGCCCGTATCAGCCGGTGCATGTTCAGCCGGCTCTCTTGTAAGCTACGTTTAATCGACTTCATTGTATCTCATTTAGGGGTTGTCGGTTCAATAATCCAAATCCTTGTTCTCCAATGTTCTCCAGTTGGTGATCATCAGACCGTGCGGATTGTTCCGGGTACGGGGGACTGATTCGATGTAGCCTGTAGTGACCATGGATCGTTTCAGGTCCCGGGTACGGCGCTTGATGAGCTGCGTTCCGTAGTAGGTAAATTTCCGTTCGTGTTCGTCGAACTGGATGGAGTCACACATGATGGTACACACCGCCGAAGAGGAGATGATGTCGGAATAGAATCCGTTCTCATCCAACGCCTGCTTCTGCTTGAGAGCCGTACCGTCCGCCATGTACATCGCTTTGCCGACCGTCCACTTGATGTAGTCGTTGTCAGGAGGCAGGTTGAAAAAGTACTGATGGAAGAGCTGGATATGAGCCTTGGCTTCCATCGTGAAGTTCGCTTCCAGCTGGGCACGCTGTGCCAGGAAGGGAATGTCACCATCCAGTATGTAAATCTGCTCGCGTTCTTTTGTCACGAGCGAGATGCAGCACCAGACGGTGAACCCGCAGATGAGGGTGCAGCCACCTATCGTGGCCAGCACCGTCATCAGGGCGAGTTTCGTTTTCTGTGCTAATGATTCGATAAGCATATTCGTTGGGATTAGAAATTATTTGCTGTTCTTGCCTGCGCTGGGCTTCACGATGGACACGGCACCGCTTACGGCAGCTCCTGCTATTGCCCCTGCTGCACCGCCAGCCATGGAAGACATGCCCATCACGGCACCGCCTGCTGCACTTCCTGCACCGGAGCTGACACCGCCCGGAATCAGCCACGAAGCCACTTCAGGCACAAAGCGGATGATATAGGCACCCACCAGCATCCCCATGGCATACATACAGTTGGAACCGATGCCCTGCAGTCCCAGTGCGCCGATCTGTTCCCAGGAGTTTACCGAGCCGTGAAGCAGGTGGTTGTAAGCTATGAGGTCCTGCTGCAGGTTATAGAGCAGGATAAAATCAATGTAGTAGATGCACATATAGGTGACAAAGCCCCACAGCGAGAGGGATAGGAACTTCGACATCCACTGGCTCCAGGCCGAGTTCCAAGGCGGAGCCAGAGATAGGGCGAACATGATGGGACAGAAAATCATCATGATGGCCATGAAGATGCGCTGCGCCACCAGAATGCCGTAGTAGGACATCTGGAATATCAGTTCCCCCACAAAGCGGATGACATCGTTGATCCATTCGCTCATCTTGGTTTCAGCCGCCACCGCTGCCCGCTGCGCATAGTTGTTGATGGTGTTGCCCAGATTCTCCACGTTGTAGATGAGCTTGTCCCACCAGGCAGCATCCTGTCCGATGGCGGCTACCTGCTGGGCGGTGGAAATGGAGTCCTGCACCTCCCGCAGGCGGTCGAGGTATTCACTCTGTTTCTGTGCCACCTTCAGCTCGAAAGCGGCCACCTCCTTGTTCTTGGCTTTTGCCATGGCCTTGGTAGCGGTTTCCAGTCCTTTGCCGGGAACCTGCAGGGCCTGACAGATCCACGAGGAAGAAGAGATACAGATGGAAATGCCGATGATGCGCAGGAGTTTCATCACGTCCATGCCGCGCCGTCCGAGCATCATCATCCAGCACTCGTAGGAGCCTACACAGAGCGCCAGCAGCAAGCCGATGATGCGTGCCAGTCCGATGGCATCCCCCAGTATTGCCACATTCGGGAAGGTCTCCATGGCGACCAGCAGCTTGTCCAGACTCTCGTCAATGGCAGGCAGTCCGATGGTTAAGGGAACAAACAGTAGATTCATTTGCTTCAATAATTTGTTGGTTATACGTTCGTTGTTTCATCTCAGTTCAATAATGGGTAGCCGCTACGGCGCAGAGGTTGGCAGTCCGTTTGACCAGCGTTTCCATCTTCTGCCGGGCTTCCTCGTAAGCCTGCTGCCGTTTGGCATTCTCCAGTCCGTAGCCCACTCCGGTCTTGTGGATGTAGGCGATGTCGGCACAGAGAATCTCATTCTCCCGGCTCAGCTCATCCACCTGGTATTTGAGCTTTCCACCGCTCTTCTTCAGGCAGTAGAGCAACCCTTCGGTGATGCAGTCCTGCATCCGGTTGAATTCATCCTTGTATGCCGGATAAGCCAGGTCTACCGCCCGGTCAGCTTCCCGCAGCAGTTCCTCCTTGTAGAGTTCCTCCAGGTATTTCCGTTCTTCTTCCACCTTCTTCACCTTCTGCCGCTGGGTCTCTTCAGATACCACCCGGGTGGGCATGATGCGTTTGATGTTCGACTTGGATTCCTTGAAACGTACCCGGAATCCCGAGTTGAACCCTGCCCATTTCCAGTACATTTCCGCACCCGAGTATTTCTTGTGCAGCAGGAAGTAGTACCAGTCCGGTGCAAAGTCCCAGGGTCCGTTCTCCATCGACTGCCACTGCCGGGCTTTTTCCTTGTCCTTGGCCGGACGCTGGGCATGCAGACCGGAAGCCACCGTCATGCCCAGCAAGCAGAGTAATATAATTTTATACCGCATATCCTTGATTCCATTTGTTGACCACCTTGTTTACAATCTCGTCCTTCACGCTGGAGTTGAGAATCTCCCAGATGTAATCCGGCTTCCATCCGCCCTGCGTCATGAGGTAACAGTAGAGGTTGGCATTGTCGATGATATACCTTGCCTTGTCGATGGTGCTTTTCAGCGTCATCACCAGGTTCAGCTTCTCGTCCATGGAAGCCTTCATCAGGTTGATGCCCGAGGCAGCTACGGAAGCATACAGCTTGTAGCAGTGCTTCACTTCCCGGGAGATAGCCAGGTTGGCATCCGCATAATACCATGCGACAAAAGGCTTTTTCTTCACGTGCTTGAAGGTGTTGGACGTAAAGTCCTTGTACTCCTTGATCAGCATGTAGAGCGAGTTCGCCGTGGAAGAGACAGCCCCTGCCAGCACCAGGTAGGAATGGGCATTGTTCATCTTCGTGTTCAGGGTGGTTCGTACCTCGTTGAAGCGGTTCGCTCCCTTGGTGACCAGCGACTGTTCCCCGAAGCTCGTAGCCACCCGCTGCATGGCTTTGTCCTCGTCCTTCTTCACCGCCTTGTGGAGGGCAATCAAGGCTTCGATGGTCGGCAGGTCCTTGGGGACGACACCTGCCAGGCTCCTGCCCGGAACCAGTAAGGTCAGCAGGCAGAGTGCAACACTCAGGATAGTGATTCGTTTCATAGCCTATCCGGTTTTAAGTTAGGAACGGGCAGCCAGTCCGTTCCAGTCCTGGACCAGACCGCCCACCTGGTTGTGCATGGTCATTACGTTTGCCCATCCCTCCGGGTCGATGGCAAAGAAGAGGTCATTGGCTGTGGCAAACTGCGCCATGAGCATCATTCCCTCCACCTTATAGCGAATCTCCATGAGGTCGGTATAGATGTGGTTGGCGAGCGTCAGCCGTTCGTAGCGGTCGAGCAGGTTGTGTCCGTCGTTCTTCTTCTCGGCGGTGCCTTGTCCCTTGAGCGGATTCTGCACCCGGGCATTGTTTACGATGTTCACGAAGTTGCCCACCAGCTGTTGCGTTTCCATCACCAGCCCGCCCAGTTCTGTCAGGCAGTAGAGCTTGTTGGTGAACTTAGCCCCGTTGACCGTTTTAATCAGTTCCGGCACATCCTTCAGGATGTCGAAGGCACACAAGCCAATTTCCTTGTAGTAGCGGCTCTCCGTGCCGAATCCGGAAATGTTCTGCATCGACAGCTTGTAGAGTTCCTTGATGGTTGCCATGCTCACCGAGTAGAGTTCCACCTTCTGCTGCTTGGCAGCGATGGAATCCAGGCGCAGGTTATGCTGGTCTTCAATCAGTTTCTGGGAAGCCGTATTGGCGGCTACCACCTTGATGCAGTTCTTGTCAATGACAATGCGCCAGCCTGCAAAAGTTTGGACGGAGGCTGCTGTCACCAGCGCCACCGTCAGAAATAATCGTAGCTTTACCATAATGACATGACTTTTTGATGTTCGTTGACTTGGCGGGCAAACTCCAGGTACTTGGGGCTGCCTGCTTGATGACGGTCTGCCTCCATACGGGTGATGGCTTCCTGCATCGTGCCGTAGTGAGCCAGATAGAGTTTGAGGGCTTCCTTCTCCGTGCGTTCGGTGGTATAAGCCCAGTAGCATTCCGGTGCTTCCTCCACACCGTACACATCCGAGTTTTGTCCCCGGCATATCCATACCTCCTTGAAGTAGCTGCGACCTTCCCGGTTGTTCAGGGCATTGATGGTGAATATCTGCTGCCGCTGGATGGGTGTCAGTCCCAGGATGGCAGCAATGTCCTCGTAGCGGTCCTTGAACTTGGTCTGGTCGAGCAGTATCTTCACATCGGAATTGTTGATGATGGCTTCCTTCACGATGGGCGAATCTATCACATCGTTCAACTCCTGGGTAACGACACCCGCTATGCCGTGGAACTTTCTGACCGTTTTGTGTAGGCTAAGCACCCAGCGCCTTGTCATATTTCTATGGTAGGTTTCCAAATGCTCGCCCCCGAACCGGACTTACCCCTCTCAGCGTATCCGGCTCTCCACTAATTTTAGTCTATCTTTCCGTCATGTATCTTTTTGTGACAACTCCTGCACACGGCAATCGTTTTGCGTTTGCGGGCAATCATGTGTCGTTCCCAGCTTTCCTTACCCTGCAAGTTCTTTAGTTTCCTTACATGGTGCATAACAAGGTCGTCTGTCGCTC
>OFMS01000145.1_pt1 | contig 72218 bp, 62 predicted proteins | sample 1541871 | NCBI WGS metagenome assembly OFMS01 (sample SAMN04209251, study PRJEB22552) | human gut metagenome | biome: gut; material: feces | host: Homo sapiens | place: USA: Oklahoma
CAATGTGAAAATGACACCTACTGATTATATAAAATAATTTTGAACACCTACTTAAAGGGCTATTTCAAACCCGCCGCAGCTTTTGCCTCCCTGTATCTGCGCAGAGTTTCTTCCATATCCATCTTTTCCTCAGCCGCTGGCTTCCGATCCTCTTCCCAAGGAAATAACATAATGTCCGAAGCTTCAAGCGTCTTCTTCGAATACGGCTGCAACGTGCAAAGGCACTGCATGCGCACACGTTCCCACTCACTACGCTCACAGCTTTGCCGGACATCATTCCACGCACTCCAGGTAGCATAAAACTCCGAAGGGGTGCATCGGCTAAAGTCTTCCATACTCAATCCAATGCACCCCATCGCTATGCCGAGCAATTGTTCTATCTCAGGATCGGCTACACCTTCACCGTCCTTTTTTTTTCAGCCGACTGCTCCACACGAGCGTTCCATTCATTCAGCACATCAGGCGTTATACTATTGCAAAAGGTCTCAAAGTCCAGCCCAAAGTCCAAACCTTCAGCCTGGCTCGCACATTTCACACAGCACCACATCAGCATCAGCAGCTCCTCAAGGTCGTCCTGCTTTATCTGGCTCACCTCCTTGCCCGTCTCACGCTTAAACATAAGGAACGCACCCATAACAAAGCCACAAGGATATTCCTTACCCTTCAATCTTATCTTTATCATCATATCCTACTTTTACATTACACTTGCGGGTTCTGTTTCTGTGTCGCTTTTACTTCCTCAAGCCCTTTTCCCACCTTCGTCACCGGGCCACAGTTCTCCAGCTGAACACTGTACTTGGCATCATCACCTGCCTGGCCATCAAGTTCCAGCGAGGTAATTATATATTTTCCTTTGTACCCACCAGTCGTCTTACCATTACGGCTGTCACCATCACGTATGCTATAATTCGCATCAATTGGCTCCCCTTTAAGCTGCATTTCCTTCAGCTGGTCATAGGTCGGAGTGTCACTGTCACCATCAGTAAGCACACAGCCCTCTGCCGAAATACTCTCCGAAAAACTCTTCACATACTTCTCCTTCCATTTACCACTTGCAGCCTCCTTGGTCACACGCTCACCGGTCTCTGTACTCGTCGACACCTTGCAACCAGTCGAAAAACCCAAAGCCTTACCATCAACACCCAGTATGAGGTTAGTACCGTCTAATACACTTTTTGCCATATCTTTCTTGTTATTATTGTCCATTATCGTGCCAACGAGCGCAATCAAGTTCACTAGCTCGCCCAGTATTCCCAGTCCTTCCTAAGTCGCCCAGTCTTCCTAGTCATTCCTAGTCCTTCCTAGTCATTCCTAGTCCTTCCTAGCTCGCCTAGTCCTTCCTAGGTCACCCAGTCTTCCTAGTTCTTCCTAGTTCTTCCTATGTCTCCTAGTCATTCCTAGTCCTTCCTAGTCCTTCCTAGCTCGCCTAGTCCTTCCTAATTTGCCGGGTGCAGCCGATAATCAACCTTGTTAATACTACGCCGGTCGCCACCCCGGCAATAAAAGCGATAAGAAGCATCTTCCACGGATTTGAACTGCGTTCCTTTTCCGTCCTGGCTTCATTCTTCTGCTGCGCCAATGCTTTCTTGTAGCTCGCCATCTGGCGCTCATAGTACTCACATTGCCGCTGCAGACTGTCACAAGTGGCGTACACCACAATGGTGTCACCTCTTTTCTCCACAGTTGCGCTGGCACGTCCGCGCTTGGCACGGAACGCCGCCTTTTCGGGCAAATTAGTCAGCTCCGACAGCGGTATCTCCAACTGCGCCTCCTCCTGCGCAACCCCCTCCAACCATATCCGTCGAACCTCGCTCCGCAGGCTGTCCGCGCACGCCAGTTTCACGCTTTCCTCCGTGTCCACGCTCGCTTTTCGGCTTGTCGCGCACCCCGATAAGAACGGGGCAGTCATCATGATGCTTGCAACTGTTAGCAGTGTCAATAGCTTTCCTGAGACGCGCCATCTCGCGCTTCGAGGCATCAAGGCATCTTCTTGTCTCATTAAGTTCTTCCTTCAATGGTTTCACAATGTTCTCTACCAATATACGGGTGGCATGCTCGGTGTTGTCCATGCGCACCGTCTCGGCATCGGCTTCTGCCTTCATCGATTCCGCTTTCGCTTTCCTTATGGTAGCCCGAAGCGTGCTTATCGCAACAAGGGTAGCAACCAAACCTCCACCAAGGAGAACGTTCAGAACTTCACTGATATTCATGCCATCCATATTTTTATTGTTGATACACGCCTATTGACTGAAGCCACTTGCCCACATCAAAGCTCGGACACGACTTCTTCACGCCAGCAAGGTCGCAATGACCTACAATCTTGATCTGCGGAAAACGCTCATGAAAGTTACGCACATAGTCCGTCATAGCCTTCAGCTGCGCAGGCGTGCGCGTGTCCTTGGCGCTCTTGCCGTCCTTGGCCAAACCACCAACATACACCACGTGGCGGCTCACACTGTTGTAACCCTTCGCGCCATTGGTCACTTCCCAAGGGTCCACCTCCGCATCTTCGTTGTTAGCCACAAGCCGTTCCACCCTGCCGTCCAAGTGTATCAGGTCGGTATAGCCTACCTGCTTCCAGCCACGCCCACCCTTGCTTACAGGGTCTGTGTGCCAGTGGCGTATCTCCTCCGAGGTCACCTCACGGCCTTCAGGGGTGGCGGTGCAGTGTAGCACTAAATACTTCATTCTCGCCATCACGCACCTGCTTTATAGCCGCTCATCATCACAACACCTGCATCTGCCTTCTTGGGCATACATATAAAGCGGTGGCAGAAGTTTATCTTGTTGCGCTGGTATTCGGGGTCATTCTCCGCTGGACTCCAGTACATATTCGTAGAGCCTGTAGCCTTGAACACACGGTTCGTGTAAAAGGCAAACGAACATTGAAACTCACCAGCCGCTGCTGCTTTACCCAAATCCTTCTTCACACCAGCCTGGCTATAGAGTGGGGTGTTGGCAAACTCATATATGTCAAAGCCATACAAGCGGCCTACCGTGCCGTCATTACGGTTGATATTATACTGTTCACGGAAACTCTGATCCATCTCCAGCAAGTCGTTCACATGGTCCGAGCAAAGCACAAGTCTACGACCAGCGGCTGGCACCTTCAAGGCGTCCATCTCGCGTTTCATACTCAACAAGTCATTCTTCGTCATCTTCAAGCGGCCTGTCACAGCATCACGCTCACCACTCGTCTTCAACACCGGAGTCTTCTCACCATGCTGCTTCGCGCAGAGTGCATGGGCTGCCTTCGCAAACTTCGCATCGTTGATGGCATTACTATGGCTCTCCTTCACTCGGGCTATCTTGTCGTAGCTGATGGCATACAACTCATCGTCGGTAATAGGCGTCACCTTCGTCTGGAACTTGTCAAGCTGAACACTGATATCCTTGTCCTCCAAAGCCTGCAAAGGTATCGGATAGGTCGTGTTGTTCACAAGCACTTCGGGGTCAACACCCACATCTACCAAGTGAATAACATCATTGTCCACAATGCTTGAAGCATCTGGTATACCATCAAGCCAAGTGGCCTCCACACCACGGCGAAGGCTCTTAACCAACTCGCCAGTCCAAATCTCCTTCAGCACGCCCGCGCGTGCCACACCCACTGGCATTGCACCACCCAAAGCCAAGGCTATCGCATTCGCACCCACTGCACCTGCCACGGGCGACACGCCCAAAGCCATACCGAACACAGCTCCTGTAAACGAATTGAACAGCAAAGCCGTAATCATGGTCAAAATTGTTTTCATTCTTTTTGTATTATTGGTTTGTACTAAGTAAGGTGTTCAAAATGTGAAAATGACACCTAATGATTGTATTAAATAAATTTGAACACCTACTTAAAGTTCACACGCCATGCCGTACTCCTCCTTGTAGAGTCGCTTATACGCCTCGGGCTGCTCTTTGCGCAGTGTAAGGAGTTCGGCTGACGGCACATCGCTCAGTTTCTTGTATGTGGCAGGCTGCTGGGTTGAAGCGCCACCCTGGTGGCCGACAACGGCACTGAGCTTCATCTGTGGCGACATGGCAGAGAGGATGCGCTCCAACTTCTCCTGCCCAATTTCCTTGCCCAGGTTGATGAACTCGTCCTTCTTGTCTGTGCCGATACGCTTCTCGCCGACGGCTTTCTCCACAACGGCAGTGATACTGGCAAGCGTAAGGGTCTCCTTCTCCTTCTTGAGTCTCTCGTTCTCTTGCTTAGCCGCATTCAGCTCGCTGAGCTTGGCAGTGATCTCCGCATCAGTCGCCGTTTCCGGCAAGCCCAACTGCAGGGCGTACTGTTTCTGTTCCATTTGTTTTTGATTATTATTGTTCAACATTGGCAAGGGACACTCGCTGTCCTTGCCGAGAGTAATCTTCTTGCCGTCCTTCTGCAGCACAATGGCATCATCATTGGCTCCAATGTCCACCAAGCTGACCTCAAACAGTTTGCTCTTGGTGATGGTAGGACTGGTCTGACCCTGCACAAGCAGTTCGGGGTCCTCACTCGTCTCCAATATGTCAAGCCCTGCGCTTACCATCTTCAAACTGCCGAACTCATACTGCTTCTTACAGCGTATGGATAGTTCAGAGGCTTCGTCAAACATCAATTCGCCGGTCACCTCACCATTCTCCACCTTCAGGTCTTTCACATAGCCTATCACATTACCACGCTCGTGCATATACAGCAGCACGGGGTTGCGCTGATACTGCGCCACGTTCATGCCGGCTGTCAGCACTCTCGTGCCGTAGCTGTTCAGGCTGTCATTGGTTATTCTTACGCGTTTTCCTTTACTCATATCATTGTCGTTTGGGGGCTGCATCGCCCGAGTTTTCGATTGCAATTCCCGTGCAAGTGAGAGCAGAGCCAAGCTCGCTTGAGCTATGCCGAACGCAGCCGGGAATCGCGTTTTCGCAGTGCAATATTACGAGGTAATTGTCTGTCCACCAAAAAAGCGTGCAATGGCTGCACACTTCTATGCAACCATTGCACACTTTTTTGGAGAGCCACCGAAATCGTGGCACTTTTGCAAAAGAAACAGTGCGCAAGCTGAGCGCAGAGCATCGAATCATATTCGAATGCTATGCCGAGGCGCAGCCACTGTTCAGCAAAGCTAAATCGGGGCGTGGTGTGCCCTGATGTGAACGAACAAAAACCTTATCAACATGACAAAGGCAGATATTGAAAAGAAAAAGTCGCTGGCACGCACGCTCTATCTCTCAGGCATGGAGCAGCAGGAGATTGCGGAGAAGGTGGACGTGTCGCGCGTCACCATATCCAAATGGTGCTCAGCCGAGGGGTGGAAGGAGGCGCGTGCCGCAAAGAACATCACACGCCCAGAACTGGTGAACAAACTGTTGCTCACAATCGACACACTCATTACACAAGTAAATGACTCCGACGACCCTGCACTCATTGCAGGACTTGGCGACAAGCTGGCTAAACTTTCGTCGGTCATTGAGAAACTTGACAAGAAGGCTAACGTGGTGGACGCCATCGAAGTGTTCATGGCGTTCTCCAAGTGGCTGGAGTACCGCTCGCAGACTGACCCGGAGGTTACGCCCGAACTGATGCGGGTAATCAACAAGTACCAGGACTTGTACATCACAGAACAAATGGGAATCAAATGAGAGCAGAGACAAAATTCATTTTGGCTATGCCGAAATGTTGCGCAAACGAGAGCAAAAGAAGCTCGCTTATTTTGCCGAGTGCAGCCAACATTCAACTTGTTAATGCAGCCACTATTCAACAAAGTTAAATAACGGAGGGCAGCCTATGGCAACAGCAGCAGAAAAGAAAAAGGCATACGAGGAGTGGAAAGAGCGATGTCGGCAAGTACAAGCCATTACGGACACGTCTCTCTTGAAAAGCGAAACGCCAGTAGAAAGAGACATGCGTATCAAACGCTTGCTCAACAACTACGCAGCGTTCTGCGAGTATTACTTTCCCCACTTCCTGCAATTGCGTGACAAGACAACCGGCGAGGTCATACGCACCATTCACAACGCTCCCTTCCACAACGAAGCTGCACGCAAGGTCCGAAACACGCCCGACTTGAAGGCTGTATTCATGTGGCCGCGCGGGCACGCCAAGTCGACACACCTTGATGTTTTCACGCCGCTCTGGTTGATGTTCCAGCCGAAGCGGCTTATCAACTTTATGGTGGTTGTCGGAAAGTCAGAGGACAATGCCGACCGACTGCTTGGAGATATTCAAGCGGAACTGGAATACAACCAGCGTCTCATCGCCGACTTCGGACAACAGAAGAATGATGGCGGTTGGCAGGAGGGCGAGTTCAAGACAAAGAGCGGAGTGAAGTTCCTTGCCTGCGGTCGTGGACAGTCGCCGCGTGGTCTGCGCGACCGTGAATCACGCCCCGACTACATCGTCATCGACGACCTTGACGATGATGAACTCTGTCGCAACGACAAACGCGTACACGACCTCACCGACTGGGTGAAGGAGGCGCTCTTTGGGGCGCTCGACGTGGGCCGTGGACGCTTCATTATGGTGGGCAACCTCATCAGCAAGAACTCGGTGCTCTACAATCTCTCACGTACAAAGGGGGTGTTCCTTTCTAAAATCGTAGCGGTCGACCGTAACGGGGAACCAGCATGGAAGGAGAAATGGACCAAAGAGGAGGCACAGGCTTACCGCGACTTCGTGGGCTATCGGGCCTGGGAGAAGGAGATGATGCACAACCCTGTCGTCGACGGTACGATCTTCCGGGCGGATTGGATTCGATACAAGCGGCTCCCAAAGCTCGAAAAGTACGACATGCTGGTGTGCTACACCGACCCGTCGTTCAAATCAACTACCTCCAACGACTACAAGGCGAGCCGCCTATGGGGAAAGATTGGCTCGGAACTGCATCTCATCGACAGTTTCGTGCGACAGGCAACAGTCAGCGAGATGGTTCGATGGCTATACGACCTCTACGAGCGTACACGCAACACGGTGGCTGTTCAGTTCTTCATGGAAGCCAACTTCATGCAGGACGTCATTCTCGACGAGTTTGCCGTCGAAGGTGAACTGCGGGGCTACCAGCTGCCCATCATGCCCGACAAGCGAAAGAAACCAGACAAAATCCAGCGTATCGAGGCAGTCAGTCCGCTTTGGGAACGTGGCTTTGTCTGGTACAACGAGCGCAAAAGGGAAGACCCCGACATGCAGGTGGGCATCGAACAGACGTTGGCGTTGGAGCGTGGCAGCCGTGTGCATGACGATGCCCCCGACGCTGATGAAGGCGCTATATGGATTCTCCAGCGCAACACAAGACAGGAAAGTTTCAAACCGGTGTTCGGCAAAAGACCGACCGCCAAAAACATTTGGTAAATGATACAACTTATTAAGGACATTATCTGGGGGTGGCGGTGCAAGCGTGCCATCAAGAAAGCCAACAAACTCTCAAAGTTGCTTGGCATGAAGTATTATGTGATTTACATGAACGGCTCGCTCAAGGTCGTACCCAAACGCACCATACGCGAAATGGTTGCCAAGCACCGCTTCCGTAAGGGGGTAAAGGTTTCCGACATCGAGCGTCGGGCCATTTATGTGACGCATTAGGAAGGAGGCTTACTATGTTTATCACGGAAGAGGACTACAGAGTGGTCATAGGCGAAAATGCGCTGAAGGTCGTGTCGCAGGCATCGCAGGAGATACGCGACAATGCGGAACTGGAGGCTTGCGAGGAAATTGCCGGCTACCTCAGACCAAAATACGACACGGAAGCGGTGTTCTCGGCCGAAGGCGAAAACCGCAACCGGCTGGTCGTAATGTATGCCGCCGACATCGCGCTCTATCACATGATTGCCGCCATGCCCCAAAAGATGGGCAGCGAAATACGAAAGGAGCGCTACGAGCGTGCCATAAAGTGGCTCGAAGGCGTGCAAGCCGAAAAAATCATACCCGACCTGCCGCTCGCCATCAACGAAGACGGCACACCAACGGGGGACTTGCTCATTTTCGGAGCACAAACACAATTACGACATAATTGGTGAGCAAACGAGAGCAGAGACCAAATTTATTTGGGCTATGCCGAAATGTTGCGCAAACGAGAGCAAAAGAAGCTCGCTTATTTTGCCGAGTGCAGCCAACATTCAACTTGTTAATGCAGCCACCAATCAAAGAATTTAACTGGTAACGCTATGGATATAAAGAACTTTTTCAGCGGTATGTTCGGAGGTGGCAGCCAAAATATACTGCACACGCCAAATGGCGACTTCAACCTTGCAAAGTCGTCTGACCGCAAGCGCATGAACAAGATGGTCATCGAACTGCAACGCACCACCGATGCGCTTACACGCAAGGACATTGCCGACTGGCGCAACGCCTGGCAGATGGCTATAAATGTGGACAACCCCAACCGCCAACGGCTCTACGACATATACCGCGACGTGGATATTGACCTTCACCTGTCGGGCTGTGTGCGCCAGCGGGTAGGATTCGTCATGGCTAAGTCTTTCAAACTCGTCGATGCAAAAGGTAATAAAAACGACCAAGCACACCACTATTTCGACCAGGCTTGGTTCAAGCAAACGCTCGAATACGCGCTGGCTGCAAACCTCTGGGGGCACTCGCTCATCGAACTGGGCGACATCACCACCGATGGCGACGGCTGTCCTTGCTATACGGACGTAAAACTCATTCCACGCAAGCATGTCATACCGGAATACGGCCGTGTCATTCAACAGCTCGGGCAGGACTGGACTACGGGCATCGACTACCGCTCCGCACCTTTCACCGACTGGCTCATCGAAGCCGGACGGCCCGACGACCTCGGACTGTATCTGAAGGCGGCCACGCAAACCATTCCGAAGAAAAACATGTTGGCTTTCTGGGATTCCTTCGGCGAAATCTTCGGTATGCCGATGCGTATCGCACGAACCACCTCACGCGACCCCAAGGAGATGGGACGACTTGAACAGATGCTCAAGGGGGCCGGAGCAAGCCAGTACATGGTGGCTGGGCAGGACACCGAGATTGAATTCGTCGAAAGTGGAAAGGGCGATGCCTTCAATGTCTATGACAAACGCATCGATCGGGCTAACTCCGAACTGTCAAAGCTCATCATCGGACAAACGATGACCATCGAGGACGGCAGCAGCCTCTCACAATCAGAAACACACCTCGAGGTGTTCGAGAACCTCGTCGAAAGCGACTGCACCATGCTGCGCGACATCGTCAACAACCAGCTTATCCCACGCATGGTAAAGCACGGCTTCCCCGTCAAAGGGCTGCGCTTCGAATGGGACGATGCGGTGGACTATACACCGGAGCAGCAGGTGGCATACGAAACCATGGTGGCCGACCGCTACGAAGTGGACCCGTCTTACTTTGCAGAGAAATACAGTATGCCCGTAGGCGAACGGCGCAATGCGCAGCCCATGCTACCCGGTGGCGGTGACGATGAGGACGACGATCCAAACAATGAGGATACGGAAGATGAGGACGGTAAGAAGAAGCAATCGAAAAACGCCCGTCCGAGTTTTTTCGATTAGGCCCTGCTGACTACGCAGGGCTGCACCAACGCTATGCCGCCATTCTTGAAGATGACACGCTGACGCTTACCTCGCCCATCAAAGACGAACTGCGAGAGGAACTGCATAAGAAGTTTGAGGGCATGATGTCGGAACTCTTCAAGCAGAATGGTGCAACCCTTGACATTAGCATTCTTGCTTCTGACAAGGCACAGGACTTTATCACCACCCATGCAGCAACGCTCGACTCTACATTCCAAAAGGTGGAGATGTCTGACGCCATGCGAAAGCGACTCCAGCGGTCTGACTACATCTTCTCGGGCATGAAAACATTCCACGAACTCAACGAGGCGTTCCCGTCATTGCTCGATTCTAACGGCAATAGAAAGACGTTCGAAGCATTTTTGAATGATGTTCGAAAGATAGACAACACATACAACCGGGGCTACCTCCGTGCCGAGTACAACTTCGTACAGGCGTCTGCGGAGATGGCGGCCAAGTGGGAACAGTTCGCGCAGGACGGCGACCGATACAACCTGCAGTACCGCACGCAGCATGATGACAAAGTACGTCCCGAACACGCTGCACTCAACGGCGTGACGCTTCCGCCATCTGACCCGTTCTGGGAGGAATACTATCCACCCAACGGCTGGAACTGCCGTTGCACAGTAGTCCAGGTGCGCAAGTCCAAATACCCTGCCACACCGCACGACGAGGCAATGGCACTGGGCGAAGAAGCCCTGCAGCGCGACACAAAGGGTATCTTCCATTTCAATCCAGGAAAGGAAGACAAAACCGTACCCGACTACAACCCTTATACTATCAAGCGGTGTCGTGATTGCGACATAGCAAAGGGAAAGTTGGCTCTGAACAGAAAGCCTGTTGCAGACAACGAACTTTGTGCTGCTTGTCGATTGGTACATAAATGCGCCAATGCGTACACAGATTCAGGAAAAACAAATCTTTCTGATGAAGACCGTGATGTGATACTTGCAAAGCCTTTGGAGGAACAATACTCTACAAAATACATGGGTAGCAAAGGAAAGGTGTTACAACACGAGTTGGCTTGCTCTACAGCAGAAGACTATAAGCGGGTTTTAGATGTGGCTATGGCTTTTGCCAATGAATATGGTGATTGCTTGATAAATCCTGAAATACAATTCACCGCAACAAGTGGAAGAAGAAAGGTTTATGATATGCTTCCAAAAGACAGTAAGGCAAACCCAGATTTGAAAGTGGGTGAGTTTGGATATATTGATGTGAAATCACCAGAGAAAGTTATGAACTGTTGTCGTAATGCAAACCATGCTTCTGATGCGCAACACGCTTGCGTTTGTCTGACAGACCATTGCTTTAGAAAGCCAATTACGGAAAGACAAATCCAAGATAGGAACAAAGCTATTTGGAATAGTGAACAATATCACCATAACTACATCTTTTGGTATGTCAATGGCAAGCTCAGAAAATACAAGAGACCAATGGAATAATCCGTTGGCCTCAGGTTCTGCAACGTCGCACGCTGCTTTCAGTGGTCTTCAGTATGTCGCTCCCACGCCACAAAGGTAATAACATTTTACCAAAACACAACTATTTATGAAAGAAAAAATTAAAAAAATCACCCCAAACCTACACCACCTATGGACACTATAACAACAAAAGTAGAACACTTAAAGATAGCGAGAGGATTCCGCCGCACATCAGCCATGGGAATACTCTTGCGAGCATTTCGAGGAAAAAATTCTTTGAATAAACCAGGTCACCTTCTTCACACTGCCTTGCGCACTTCAAGAGCGATTTCTGACTTGATGAAATGTACAGAAAGCTATATAGAACACCTGTCACCACAGAGAGAAATAACAATACGACACTGCATATTATCAAATAGCGAAGAAAGTTATAGTGTGATGGTACGTTCACAAAAGCGGCTATCAATCCTATTAGAGTTGCAGATGTCATTGTGCAATGACGAATTAACTGTTCGCGTAAGTGCTCCAGATCGTCTTTGGCTCTCACTAAGTCTGCTTTGAAATGGTTCCAGCCTTTTGAATTATCTATTACAGGACTCATAATCGTTTTTGCCTGCAAAGATATAACGTTTCATTTCTAAACTTTCAACAACGAACAAAATTATCCCATTTCTAAAGGAAACCTAACTATGAAGCAGTGCATTATGATTGATGGAGTGGAAGTACAATACGCTATCGAGACAAAAGCCATATTGACAGTGCTTGGATCGGTTTACATATACCGTCCTGTCACATTCATCGACACCTTACACATTGTCTATTTGGGGCTGCAACGCAATTACGGATACACTTTCGATGAATTCCAAATGGCCGTAAGAAAAGGACAAATCAGAGCTTCAAAAAAAAGAGGACATTATCCGCTCAACGTAGCTACATTGCGAATCCGAAACAGAGTCAAATACATCAACAGAAAGTTCACACAATCTAAAAACGGAAAATAATGAGAAAGGAATTATTCAACGCCATAAAAACTAAATTGGCGAACGATGTACCCGAAGTAAAGTACATCGACCTCTGGAACCACAACGTCGAGTTCATCGAGCAGGAGGACGGCTGGCAGCGACCCGCTGTCTTTGTTGAATTTGCCACCATCGAATGGGCACCGTTTCAAGGGGGCATGCAGCGCGGTAAAGGCATCGTCAGCATACACATCGTCACCGACTGGAATGAAGGACAATACGATGCCGCGTTCGACATCAGCCACAAAATACACAAAGCACTTGACGGACTATGCGGGGATAATTTCAACGGCATGGCATTAACTTCAACCAACACCAATCATAACCACGAAGAAATCCTCGAGAGTATAGACAACTATGCTGTACGCTATCTGCTCAGATAAAACAAAGAGATGGTCGAACTTTCTTTAATACTGAAGGTCCGGCCATATCTTTAATATGCTGGTGCCTGTGTCGTATATGAAACTCAAAACGCTAGCACTAATGGGGGCGACGCGTCTCGCGTCGGGAAAAGAGGCAGCTATTATTTAGTAGCGTTCGTATTTTCCTCCTTTTTCTATCCCGACGCGGGACGCGTCGCCCCCATTAGTGCTTGCGTTTTGTCGCAGCGCGTTTCAGGCCATGCGAACCTGAATTCAGAACTTCAATTAGTAATTCTCGGCTCTCAGCTCAAAGTAGCTCTGCGGGTGATTGCACACGGGGCAGATTTCGGGAGCCTTCTGGCCTATCACAATATGGCCACAGTTAGAGCACTGCCATACACTGTCGCCATCGCGGCTGAACACAATGGCGTCCTCAATATTCTTGAGCAAACGGCGGTAGCGCTCCTCATGCGTCTTTTCGATGGCACCTACCATTTCAAACTTTTCGGCTATCTCGTCAAAGCCCTCCTCGCGTGCCTCCTTGGCAAAGGTGGCATACATGTCGGTCCACTCATAGTTCTCGCCATTGGCAGCATCGGTCAAGTTGTCGGGTGTGCCGGGCACTGTGCCGCCATGCAGATACTTGAACCATATTTTAGCATGCTCCTTCTCGTTGCGCGAGGTCTCCTCAAAGATGTTGGCCATCTGTACATAGCCGTCCTTCTTGGCCTTCGAAGCATAGTACTGGTACTTGGTGTGAGCCTGCGATTCACCGGCAAAGGCTGCCTCGAGGTTCTTTTCGGTGCGTGTTCCTTTAAGTGTTTTCATATCAATAATATTAGTCAAGTTGTAAAAAAAGAGAGTCCCGCACTTACAGCCGTAGCGGCGCTATGGCATGCAGTTTGCGGGACTCGTGAAATATTAAAGTTTCAAATCGGGCAACACAAGTGAAGCCTTATTTGTTACCAAAGTAGCGCTTGTACAAGCCCTCGAAACCGCGGCCGTGACGAGCTTCGTCACGTGCCATTTCGTGTACGGTGTCGTGAATGGCGTCGAGGTTCAGTTCCTTGGCACGCTTGGCAATGCGGGCCTTGTCCTCGCAAGCACCAGCCTCAGCGTTCATACGCTTTTCGAGGTTGGTCTTGGTGTCCCACACACAGTCGCCGAGCAATTCGGCAAACTTTGAAGCGTGTTCAGCCTCCTCAAAAGCATAGCGCTTGAAAGCCTCTGCTATTTCGGGATAGCCCTCGCGGTCGGCCTGGCGGCTCATGGCCAGATACATGCCCACCTCGGTGCACTCGCCATTGAAGTGTGCGTTGAGGTCCTTAATCATCTCGTCGTCGCAGCCCTTGGCCACACCTACTTCGTGTTCGGCCACAAACTGCATGGCACCGTCCTCCTTCAGTTCCTTGAACTTTGAAGCGGGCACACCACACATGGGGCATTTTTCGGGAGCATGTTCACCTTCGTATACGTAACCACAAACTGTGCAAATAAATTTCTTTTTCATAATGAGTTGAGTTTTAGTAGATTGTTGTTGCCTCGTTCCTTGCCACACCGTGGGTGGGAGCCTTGGCAACGGTTGTTATGTTTCGTTGTTGAGTTAATTATCCTTGTTCAGTGCGGCGCACCTTGGGCAGCAGCCGCGCAGGTAAAGCTGGGCGTCCTCCGTTTGAAATTTGTCAGGCACACAAGCGCATTTTATCAATTCGGCCTGATTAAGTTTCATGTCATACACGCGGCCACAACGTGTGCACAGAAAGTGTGCGTGTGGCGAGGTGTCGGCATCAAAACAGCAGTTGCGCTCATCAATGGTCAGCTGCAGTGCGGCGCCCTTTTCGGTGAGCAACTTCAGGGTGTTGTACACCGTGGTCTTCGACAAGGTCGGAATGGAGGGGTGCAGTGCCGTGTAAATTTCATCGGCGGTGGGGTGCGTGCGGTGCTCCATCAAGTAGGTCATCACCGCCATGCGTTGCAGCGAGGGTTTGATGCCATGGGCTTGAAGATAGCTGAGCGTCGTGTTCGTTTCCATTCGTCGATTATTTGTAATGATTACAATTATGATTACGATGCAAAAGTACGGACTTAGTTATTACCATGCAAGTTTTCGGGCAACTTTTTTTGCCGAAATATGATTTTTTTACCCTATATATGTTCTATAACACAATAAGGCATGGATTTTAATTCTTTGTAAGGGGGAAAAGTGCATGGTGCAGACAAGAACCTCAGTGAACAAGTCTACATTGATTTTTTTTCCAAACTGTCTGCGCTCTGCACTAAACGCACAATAATCATTGATATTCAGCATGTTGCGTAGTGTAGACACTATCAAAAACCGTATACACCATTGTGTGCACACGCCTCTGCACTATGCGAGTTTACCACAAAGCAAGAGCGGTTTTACGACATAGGGCGGCAGAAAAATCTGTTTGTCCAACAGAAATTCCGCTCGCCCTATACCATAAAACCGCTCTCGTGCAACAGGAATGACTTACAGTGGCGCGTAATGTTGCAAGTCGGTGTTCAATTATTTTATCAGTGCTGTCTCCGGTAAAACCATTCTGATATTATTGCTCACGGATCGCACCGATTGCACGGATTTTTTTGCTCGTGCAACGTGCTTTTGCGCCACGGAGATGACAGATTTTACGGATTTTGTGAGCATTGCATGCTCACTTCGCTACTGGCCCGTAACGTACCCGTGACGAAATACGTTAGCTCAGATGATGTAGTAAGGAACCTATCCGCAGCAACGAGCTAATAGCGAAGTGAGCATGCAATGCTCACAAAATCCGTAAAATCCGTCATCTCTGTGGTGATAAAGCACGTTACGAAAAAGATCCGTGCAATCGGTGCGATCCGTGAGCAATAATACCAAAATAGTTTCACCGCACAACAACATTTTAATATGACGTGTACACAATGGTGCCGATGGCTGCGTGCAGAGAGTAGTGCATACAAAATCTGCATTTGTCTACACGCTGCTACACATTGATTATCAGCGGTTTAACCTCTAAAAGTGTAGAGTGTAGACAAAACGGCAAATTAAAAATTGTAGGGGGAGTGTATGCACAAATTTGTCTACACTCGTCTGCACTTGCTTGCACTTGTCTGCACTCACTTTCTGCACTACATGGTCATTTGCGCGGCAGCAGCCTCGGCACAGCGTTCGCCGTCGACAGCGGCACTTACTATGCCACCCGCGTAACCGGCACCCTCGCCACAGGGGTAGAGACCGCAGATGCCGACATGGCACAAGGTGTCGTGATTGCGCAAAATGCGCACTGGGGCCGAGGTGCGGGTTTCGACAGCTATGACGGCGGCCTCGTTGGTAAGGAAACCACGGCTGCGGCGGCCAAAAGCGTTGAAACCTTCAATCAGACGCGTGGTGATGAAACGCGGCATCCAAAAGTGGAGGGGCGACGACACCAGACCGGGCGAGTAGCTCGACTTGGGCAGGTCGTAACTCAAACGACAGTTGACAAAGTCGGCCATGCGCTGCGCAGGGGCGGTTTGGCTGCGGTTGCCTTGTTGCCAGCATGCCTTTTCGAGTGCCTCTTGCAGGTACATCATGCGCAAAGGGTTGGCCGGATTGTTGATGTCTTGGTGTGTCTCGGCAAAGGTGCCATCGGCCATGGCCTCGGTAAGGAAGGGGGCAAGCTCACCGTCGAGGTCCTCAGGACGTGTTTCAACCACCATGCCCGAATTGCTCCAGGCGGAATTACGCGACGAGGGGCTCATGCCGTTCACCACAATTTGCTGCGGTCCGCTGGCTGCCGGCACAACTATGCCGCCCGGGCACATGCAGAAACTATACACGCCGCGGCCGCCGCTCTGTGCCACATAGCTATACTCAGCTGCTGGCAAATACTTGCCACGCCCATTGGCGTTGTGATACTGTATTTGGTCGATGAGTGTGGCGGGGTGTTCCAAGCGCACGCCCACGGCAATGCCTTTTTGCTCGAGTGCCACACCTTGTGCGTGTAAGTAGCGGTAAACGTCGCGCGCCGAATGGCCCGTGGCCAAAATGACGGGGCCGTAGTAGGCTTGTCCATTATGGCAGGTGACGCCTTTAACGGCTTCGCCTTCAATGATCAGACTATCTACACGGGTGTTGAAATGCACCTCGCCACCACAGGCTATAATTTGGTTGCGCATGGCCTCGATGATGCGTGGCAGCCGGTCGGTGCCTATGTGGGGGTGGGCGTCAATCAAGATGTCGGTGCTGGCACCAAACTGGCAGAATACACGCAATATTTTGTCAACATTGCCACGTTTCTTTGAACGGGTGTAGAGTTTGCCGTCGGAGAAGGCTCCTGCCCCACCCTCGCCAAAGGAGTAGTTGCTCTCGGCATCGACCTTGTGCTCGCGCGATATGAGGGCAATGTCCTTGCGGCGCTCGTGCACATCTTTGCCACGCTCAAGCACCACGGGACGCTTGCCAAGCTCTATCAGACGCAAGGCGGCAAAGAGTCCGCCAGGACCGGCACCTACCACCACCACACGGGGGGCACGGCTCACATCTTGGTAGCTGACGGGCTCGAAGTCGAGCTGGGGCGGCATTTCGTTGACGTAAGCCTCGACGGTGAGATTGACAAATATGGTGCGCTGGCGGGCATCGATGCTGCGCTTGCGTATGCGCAGGGCATTGATGGTGCGCACATCTATGCCGCGCTCCTGCGCTATGTACTGCTTGAGTGCCTCCTCGTTATAGGCTATGTGGGGCGGCACACGCAATGTGATGTGGCGATTGTCGGTCACGTCCATGGTCATGGTGGGCAGCGGAGTGAGGTTGCGCTCACCGGGGACCTGCGGACGGAACTTGCGTTGGGGGGCATCGTGACGCTGGCCGGTGCGTTTGCTGTCGCCTTTGCGGTCGCCTTTGTGGTCGCGGCGGGCGTTATTGCTTTTACCCTCGCGGCGGGCGTCACGGTTGCCTCGGTTATAGTTGTTATCTTTTTTATACATAGTTGTTCTTATGGATATGGTAAACGGGTGTTTTTCTTATTGGCACGGTGGCGCAAACGGCTTGCTATTTGCTATGCAAACAGTTCGCGCAGGGCGGCTTCGACTCTGCTTACCGGCACAATTTCAATGCCGGGTTGCCGGGTGTCGAGTCCTTTGACATTGCCCTCGGGAATGAGTATGCGTGTAAAACCTAACTTGGCAGCCTCGGCCACACGCTGGCCTATGCGCGTGACAGGACGTATCTCGCCGCTCAGTCCCACCTCGCCGGCCATGCACACATTGCGCTCTATGGCGGTATCGACATTGCTCGACAGTACCGACGCGATGACTGAGAGGTCGATGGCGGGGTCGGTGACACGTATGCCTCCGGCTATGTTGAGGAACACGTCTTTCTGTGCCAGTTTGAAACCGACACGTTTTTCGAGTACGGCAAGCAGCATGTTGAGACGGCGCAGGTCGAACCCGGTGGCAGAGCGCTGGGGGGTGCCATAGGCCGCGGTCGACACAAGGGCCTGTGTCTCGATAAGGAAGGGGCGCACGCCCTCGATGGCTGCGGCAATGGCTATGCCGCTGAGTTCGTCGCCGCCTTGGGTCAGGAGCAGTTCCGACGGATTGTCAACCGGACGCAGTCCGTTGCTGCACATTTCGTAAATGCCGAGTTCGGAGGTTGAACCGAAGCGGTTTTTGATGCTGCGCAATATGCGGTACATGTAATGGCGGTCGCCCTCAAACTGCAGCACGGTGTCGACTATGTGCTCCAGCACTTTTGGTCCGGCTATGGCACCGTCCTTGGTGATGTGGCCCACCAATATGACGGGCACGCCGCTCTCCTTGGCATACTTAAGCAGTGAGGCGGCACACTCACGTATTTGGGTGATGGAGCCTGGTGACGAGTCGACGGTTTCGACCGACATGGTTTGTATGGAGTCGATAACGACGAGGTCGGGCTGCACATTCTTGATGTGTGTAAAGATGTGTTCGAGCCGCGTTTCGCACAGCAGCAACACGTCGCTTGAACGGTCGGATATGCGGTCGGCACGCAATTTTATTTGACGCTCGCTCTCCTCGCCGCTGACGTAGAGCACCTTGTAGCCTTGCATACGCACAAGGGTTTGCAGCAGCAGTGTAGACTTGCCTATGCCGGGTTCACCGCCTATCAGTGTCATGGAGCCTCGCACCACGCCTCCGCCCAACACGCGGTCGAGTTCATGATCGTGGGTGAGCATACGTGGCTCTTCGGTGGCCGACACTTGCGACAGGGGCACGGGCTGTGGACTGTGTTTGTCTATGCCGGTGAGTGCCTGACGGGCTTGACGCTCGCTCACGGCGGCTGATGTTTCGGGTCGTATGCTCATTTCTTTCATGGTGTTCCACGCACCACACGACGGGCACCGCCCCACCCACTTGGGCGAGTCCATGCCACACTCTGAACATACGTATACTGTTTTTGATTTTGCAGACATTTCTTAGGGTTAGGGGGTTAAGGGGTTAGGAGGTTAGGGGGTTAAAAGATTACTCTTGGTTATCTAAATCACTCAACTTTTGGATTTAGCAAGTGCGGGCTGAGGGGTTAAAAGATTACTCCTGGTTATCTAAATCACTCGACTTTTGGATTTAGCAAGTGCGGGCTGAAAGCCCAATGAAATCCATAGCCCAGGGCAAGCGAAGCGACACCCTGGGTTACCGCATGTTGGAGCAGTCGCGCCCTGTAGGGGCAAAAGTATGATGAGGTGGTTTTACTTTTGCCCCTACAGGGCGTCACTTTCTTGCTCAATTTTACCCAGGGTGTCGCTTCGCTTGCCCTGGGCTGTGGATTTTCATTGGGCTTTCAGCCCGCACTTGCCAAATCCAAAAGGTGAGTAATTCATAAAGGTGACTTTATAACCTTATAACCTCATAACCCCTTAACCCCAATACCCCCCCTAACCTCCTAACCCCCTAACCCAATTTACATACTTTCGAGGGCACGCTTCATGGCCACCAGTTCTTCCTTCACTTTGCGCAGGCGCTGTATGGCTTCGAGCGGTTGGGCAGTACCCTGTTTGTTTTGCTTGAGCACCTCACGTGCAGCGGCCAGTTTAAGGCCGCGCACTTTTACAAGGTCGTAAATGGTACGTATCTTCTCTATGTCCTCCTTGGTGTAACGACGCACACCACGTGAGCCTTTCTTGGGCGTTATCTGCTGCGGAAACTCTTTTTCCCAATAACGCAACAAGGTCTCGCTCACGCCGAGTATCTGCGCCACCTCGCTGATGACGTAATAATATTTATCGTCGCTGATTGTCTTATCTGCCATAGTGTGTTGTATCAGTTTTAAGATTGCAATGCGGTGCCTGCCGCCTCAGCCTCGCGTATGAGTGGACGGGTGCTCTCCATAATGTCGAACAAGGCTTCTACCGTTTCGGCACGCAACATGTTGATGCGCGTCTGACGGAAATTTGGAAGCCCCTTAAACAAAGGCGTGGCTGCCAAATGGCGGCGTATGTGCAATATGCCACGATACTCGTCAATACGTGCCACACTTTGGCGCACTTGCTCCTTGAGCACATCGAGTTTCCAATCGGCTGTCATAGGCGCATACTGGCTGGGTATGACATCATCGACACTGTGGTCGCCCTCGTGTAAGGCATCGTGTATCTCCTTAAATATCCAGGGGCGGCCAAAGGTGGCGCGGCCTACCATGACGGCATCCACCCCGAACTGCTCAAATGCCCCGACGGCACCTTGCGCCGAAGTGATGTCGCCATTACCTATAATGGGAATGCACATGCGCGGATTGCGCTTGACCTCGCCTATCAAGCTCCAGTCGGCTTCGCCTGTGTACATCTGGGCACGGGTGCGCCCATGTATGGTGAGTGCCTGTATGCCGCAGTCCTGCAGTTGCTCGGCCAACGGCACTATTATTTTGTGCTCGGCGTCCCAGCCCAAACGGGTTTTGGCGGTGACGGGCACATCAACGGCATCAACCACTGCACGGGTTATTTCGAGCATGCGGGGCACGTCCTGCAACAAACCGGCACCAGCCCCCTTGCCTGCCACACGCTTGACGGGACAGCCAAAGTTAATGTCGAGCACATCGGGGTGGGCACGCTCCACTACTATCTGCGCAGCATCGCGCACAGCCACGGGGTCCTTGCCGTATATCTGTATGGCCACTGGGCGCTCGGCCTGGCACACGGTGAGTTTTTCGAGACTTTTGTTGACCATGCGCACCAAGGCATCGGCTGCCACAAATTCGGAATATACCATTGACGCACCAAGACGACGGCAAAGCAAACGGAAACCGATGTCGGTTACGTCCTCCATGGGGGCTAACACCACTGGGCGGTCGCCAAGGTCGAGCGTTCCTATTTTCATTTATATGTAATTTGTAAGTGGGGATTTTGTATATCTTTTTTTAGAGCCACTGGCACGGTTCTAAGCAGCGGCCTGTGCAGCCTTACCCGCACGGTGCAAGGGCATCAGGGCACCAGCCACAAGCAGCAGGGCTACTACCACGCGGACGGTTATGCTCCACCACGACGCGGGGGCATCGTCCTGGCCTAACGCCATGAGCACCACGGCCAACGTGTTGTTGGCGATGTGTGCTGGCAAACACAAACGTAAATTGCCCGAACGCAAATAGTACAAGCCGAGCACAACGCCTATGATGAAGGCGGGTATGCCTTGTGTCACATTACCGTGTACCAGGGCAAAGGCTAATGCGCCAATGGCTGCAGCGGCCCAACCAGGCACTTTGTGGCGGTAGAGGGTGCGCACAATGCCTACGCGGAAGACGAGTTCCTCGCACACTGGCCCGACTATGCACAACAACAACCAGCACAAGGGGTTGCCGAGCATGCCTTGAAAGAGTGCCATGTCGGCATCGTTGTTCATGCCAAGGGTTGTGAGGGCCTGCGACAGGGCTATGGCCATCATCAGCACGCCCAAAATGGCCGACAACACTTGCCACCAAGTCGGCTTGACGGGCACCACATCACGCTTGAGCTTGTGAAATTTGAATATGCCTAACAACTCTGGGCGCTCGGTGGCTTTGGTTCGCACGCCTTTTTCAAAACGGAAGAACCACAGCCACAGGCCTAACGCCAACAGCCCTTCGCCTACCAACATGGAGATGCCGGTGGCCATAGGCGAAACAGTAAGTTGGTCGATGGGATAACCGGTGCCCAACTTGTCGAGATTTGAAAACAATAATGCCCCAAGGCCCGTCACCACCTGAACGGCGACGAACAGTACCAACATAGTTATTGCTGTCATAAGTGTGTATTTAGTTTAGTTTTGTGTGTTGTTATTGCGGCATCGGTTGTCAGCTATTTACATCGTCGAGCATGGCACGTACCACATCGGCATCAATGGCAAGTTGCTTTTGCAGTGCTTCGATGCTGTCGAAACGATGTTCGTCGCGCACGCGGCGGTAAAAGTTGAGTTTGAGATGGTGGCCGTAAAGGTCGCCGCCGTCATAGTCGAGCAAGTGGGCCTCGATGGTTTGGTCGCTGCCATTGTCGAGTGTCGGCCGCCAGCCTATGTTGACCATGGCTTTGTAGCGGAAACCGTCTATTTCGGCCCGTGCAGCATAAACACCGCGTCCGGGCACAAGTTGTTCGGCACAATCGGGACGGAGGTTGGCTGTGGGGTACCCCATGAGCGAACCAGCATGGCGGCCCTCAACCACGCTGCCCTCAAGTTGATAGGGGCGGCCGAGGCAGGCTCGCGCCATCTCGACATTGCCACCCGTAAGGAAACGGCGTGTAGCTGATGAACTGATGCGCAGCTCGTCGGTATCGAAGGGACGCTCGCGCAACACGTCTATGCCGAGTTCCTTGCCATACTTTACGTAGTCTTTGTAACCGGCCGAAAGGTCGGAACCAAAATGGTGATCGTAGCCTATGAGCAGGCACTGCACGTTGAGTTCCTTTTTCAGCACCAGCTCCATAAACTCGCGCGAGGTGAGCATCGACATGGTGTGGTCGAAGTGCAACATGGCACAAGCGGCTAATTCTGTCTGTGCCAGCAGTTGCAACTTTTGCGCATTGGTGGTGAGCAACTCTGGCCAATAGCGCGTTTGCGACAAGGCCAGGCGCGGGTGTTCCTCAAAGGTGATGACTATAGGCATGAGTCCGCGGCGGGCTGCCTCGGCCTTTACTTGTTCTATCAAGTAGCAGTGACCGCGGTGCACACCGTCGAAAAAACCTATGGCTGCGCAGCAACCTGTCGAATTATCAAGGTTGTGCTTGAACGTATGAAGTGTGTAATTTGCCATTTTCGTCAAAGTATTTTAGCCATTCGCTGTGGGCGGGGGCTACAAGGGCCTGCAAGCCGCATTGGCGCGCCGCCTCACAATTTACTTCGCTGTCGTCGAAAAACAAGATGTCGCCGGCGGGCACACCAATGCCCTCTGCCACTCTGGCAAATATTTCGGGGGCGGGTTTCTCTACGCCCAACTCGCACGACAAGAATATATGCTCAAAAAAGTCTGTCACGTGCAAACCTTTGTAGCTGAACAGTGTGTCCTCGGCCATGCGCCAATGTATGCGGTTGGTATTGCTCAACAAGCACACGTGGTAGTGTTGCTTGATTTTGAGCAACATGTCGAGGCGGTCGGCCGGCACCGTGTCAAGATAACTCTGCCACGCTGCCACAAGGGCTTCGTCGGCCAAGTCGGCATGGCCGCTCAAGCGACGCAGTTCGTTGCAGAACTCGTGGGTGGTGATGCGACCCTGCTCAAGCTGGCTGAATATGCCTGACTGCTTGTAAGTACCAAGGTACGGACGTATGTCGAAGCCTAAAGCATCGAACGCAGCCTCAACACGCGGACGGTTGAGGTCGACGAGCACACCACCAAAGTCGAAGAGCAATATGGGGTTATTCATTACCAGTCTTTACTATTTTATAAAGTTTGTCACTCGGGCGCACTTTCTCGGGCACGGGTATGGCCACACGCATGCCCTTGAGTGCCTTGTCCACATGACCGTGGTCGCCATGTATGTCGGTAGCGGTCACGTAAAGTGCACCGGTTGTTGGGCCTACAATGAGCAACTTATCGCCCACCTCAAACTCGCCGGCTTCAATATAAAACTCGCCAACGCCGAGTTTTGAAAAGTATTTCTGACCCTTGCCAATGTACTGTTTCTTTTCGGTAGCAGCCGAACCGTACACATTGCTCCACTCGCCAAGTTTCTGACCGAGATAGTAGCCGTCCCAAAAACCGCGGTTGAACACCGACTTCAGCCGCTCGTCCCACTGGGCCACCTTGTCGGGCGTGAAGGTGCCGTCCTCTACCGCGGCAATGGCCTCTTTGTAGCACTGCACCACGGTGTAAACGTACTCGGCACTGCGGGCGCGGCCCTCTATTTTGAACACGCGCACGCCAGCCTTCATCATTTGATCTATGAAACCAATGGTTTTGAGGTCTTTAGGACTCATGATATACTTGTTGTCCACATCGAGCTCTATGCCCGTTTCGCGGTCGCGCACCGTATAACTGCGGCGGCATACTTGCATGCACTGCCCGCGGTTGGCCGAACGACCAAGATTGTCGAGCGAGAGGTAGCACTTGCCGCTCACTGCCATGCACAAAGCGCCATGGCAGAACATTTCTATGCGTATGGGCTGCCCCGAGGGTCCGCAAATATGGTCGCGCTCTATGGCCTCATGTATTTTGGCCACCTGCTCAAGGTTGAGTTCACGCGCCAAAACTGCCACATCGGCAAACTGGGCATAGAACTTCAGAGCCTCGGCATTTGATATGTTGAGTTGGGTAGACAGATGCACCTCCTGGCCTATGCGGTTGCAATAACTCATCACTGCCACATCGCAGGCTATAATGGCTGAAATGCCTGCCTCGTGTGCCGCATCGCAAATGCGGTGCATGAGGTCGATGTCCTCATCATATATAATGGTGTTTACCGTCAGGTATGACTTTACGCCCTGTGCAGCACATTGTGCAGCTATGTCGCGCAAATCGTCAATAGTAAATTTGCTGGCACTATGGGCACGCATATTAAGTGCTTCTATGCCAAAGTATATGGAGTCGGCACCGGCTTTGAGCGCAGCAGCCAAACTCTCGCGTGACCCCACTGGGGCCATTATTTCATATTTGTTCATTCGTTATTCTATGCTCGTACCTTCGTTTGTACCTATTTTATCGGCGCTGGTTATTACCACGCGCTTCACACCAGCCTTTACCGCCATCAAGCTGTTTTCTATCTTTGGCAACATACCGCCCGACACAATGCCGTCTGCCTTGAGTTGCTCAAACGTCTGGGGGGTGATGCGGCGTATCACGCTGGCCTCGTCATTGGCATCGGCCAGCACACCGGCGTGTTCAAAGCAGTAAACGAGCGTCACCTCATAGTGCTGCGCCAAAGCCTTGGCCGTTTCGCCGGCTATGGTATCGGCATTGGTGTTGAGCAAATCGCCCTCGCCATTGTGCGTGAGCGGGGCCATCACCGGAGTAATACCAGCATCTATGAGCAGTTGCAGACGGTCGGCGTCCACCTTGTCCACATCGCCCACATAGCCATAATCTATGCCGTTTTTCAACGGGCGTCGGTGCGAGCGTATCACGTTCATGTCGGCGCCAGTCAGCCCGAGCGCATTCACGCCACAAGCTTGCAGTTTGGCCACCACATTTTTGTTGACCAGTCCGCCATACACCATCGTCACCACACGCAGCATTTCGGCATCGGTAATACGACGACCGTCCACCATGCGAGTTTCCACGCCGAGCTGCGCCGCCACATCGGTGGCAGTACGTCCGCCACCATGCACCAGCACTTTCGGCCCTTCGAGTGCCGAGAAACGTTGCAAAAGTTGGTTGAGAGTATCGGGCGCCTCAACAATTTTTCCGCCCACTTTAACTATTGTAAGATGCTGTTTCATACTGCAAAGGTAATCAATGCAGCCACCGCAAGCAAATATGAAACACAAAAAAAGAGTTAGAAAAAGCGAGCGTTCACTTTTCTAACTCTTTTAAGAGCCTCTTGTCGGATTCGAACCAACGACCCCGAGATTACAAATCACGTGCTCTGGCCAACTGAGCTAAAGAGGCATTCATTTCGACTCAACAGCGTTTGTTTCTGTTTTGCGAGTGCAAAGGTAAGCATTTTCTCCGAACTGCCAAACTTTTTCGGAAAGTTTTTTCGCGGCATGACATAAATCTGGCATGAAACAACTCTAAACCCGCCTCTTTTTCCCGAATTTTGCTCCGTGCAACCTGCCTTTCCGCAAGCCCCCCATCTTTATTACGTAATTCTTCGATTTTCAACTATTGCTGTCCGGCAAAAGTCTAAAGCACATTGTAATGCTTTTACCCTTACAGGTAGGGTGTTCAAAATTGGAATCAAAAATGAGACCTGCTTTTTGGGGAATTCTATTCAGTATTATGGCTGTTCGGTGAAACGTAAACATGCGAACGGACTCAAGCGCCAAACGCTACCTCCAAACGCTACCACTAATGGGGGCGACGCGTCTCGCGTCGGGAAAATATTCAGCTATTATTTAGTAGAGTTTGTATTTCCCTCCCTTCTCCGTCCCGATGCGAGACGCGTCGCCCCCATTAGTAGTAGCGTTTAGTGCTTGAGTCCGTTCGAATGTTTACATTTCACCGAACAGCAATAATTTATAAAAGATGCAAGACGAGAAAGTTGCACTTAGGGCCTTTTCTTTACTACAAAAACTTTACTCGCAGAGTATCTTGCATCTTACACTAACACGCAACAACGCACTGATTATCAACACCTTTCTTAGTGTAAGATACTGCAAATTCCACCTACACGCATCCTACACACCCCACACGCTGCCACACGGCACAAGCACGGGAGGAAGATGTTACAGCATAGGGGAGCAGAAAAGTCTGTTGCTCCGACAGATTCTTCTACGTCCCTATGGCGTAAAACCCGCCGCATACGTACAAATCGGCTGCGCGGCAGCGGGGAGGGGTGTGTAAGATGTGTGCAGGGGAGTGTAAGATACTTTGAAATCATCTTACACTCTTGAAACCACTGAATATCAACTTGTTATGTACAAAAAGTGTAAGATGGCAGTAAAAGCACACGCACTCTTTTACATGTAGGCAGACGGGGAGGGAACAAATTTTTGTGTACAAATTGTACACTTTTTTTGTGGGGTGCAATGCCAAGGATATAACGTTTGTGTTAGCCGCTTAGCGCGGAAAACATAAGCAACATAAGTTAACATAATAAACACACAAGGCCGCTGCGCGGCTGACGGCCACGGACTATCGTCCGGGTGGCCTCAAGAGACATAAGGGCTACGCCGTAGCGTTATTTATCAGCCGCTAACGCGGAGGACATAAGAACATAAGGACATAAGAACAAAAGTATTTCAAGACATACGGGCATGGACTTGCGTCCATGTGCCCTCAAGAACATAAGGGTTGACGCCGTAGCGTTTAATGCTATAGTTTCTTTGTTTATGACGCTCAATGTCGTAACGGCGTATCTCTTATGTTCTTGAGGGCACATGGACGCAAGTCCATGCCCGTATGTGTCTTGAAGCTCTTTTGTTCTTATGTACTTATGTCCTTTTGTTTCCGCGTTAGCGGCAAATCTCATAACTCACAAACAATGATACACCACAATATCCCAACTTCATCACTTTTTTGTGCCATTGAACGGCGCATATTGAAAAACGATGAGTTGCGTCATTTGATTGGGTGACACTTTGACGAGGTCAGGAAATAAGCCATATTTGTTTTATATAATACGGCCTGCATGGGATGCTTACGAAAAAGGGCTGCTATCCTTGTATGTTTGCTGAAGAATAGTTTATCTACTAATTTAGGGCTATTCAGAAAATCATTAAGTGATGTATTTCCTGAATAGCCCTATATAAAGAGGCGCTTATTGCATACGCCATATATTATTATCATGTACTAAAGTGACCATCACTTCTTCTTGACTGCCATCATTATATGTAACATTCAAGAAAACGTTAGCCAGTTGGTCGCTGTTGTGCATTTCAGAGCGCAGTACTGCAACTCGCTTGACACCAAGTTTCTCCTTTTTGATATCCTGATTGTGATGACGTAACATAGAAACAATGTTATTTTTGTAGTCAGACGGCATGCCATCGCATGACTGCATTGCTCCTATATATTCGTTATATTGCCCGTTGGCCTGCATCGTGTAGTATGCAACGGCCATGGAATCAGGATTATCCGTATACAGCCCTTTTTCTGTATTGGCTGATGACTTGGAATTGCATGCTGTGGTAATGGCTATAAACAAAGCAGCAGCCATGTTAGCACACAAGCTATAACAACGTGACATCACTTTTGGCGTATAAAGATATTTATTGGCGTGCCCGAAAAGTTCCACCTTTCTCTTATCTTGTTTTCGAGAAAACGCCGGTATGGTTCCTTTACGTATTGTGGCAGATTGGCATAGAAAACAAACGAAGGAACCTGGGTGCTAGGCACTTGGGCGCAATATTTAATTTTAATGTATTTGCCTTTGATTGAGGGTGGGGGATAGGATTCAATCAGTGGCAACATTTCCTCGTTGAGCTTTGATGTTGAAACACGACGCTTGCGGGCGAGGTAAACGTCTTTTGCTATTTCAAGAACTTTGAATATTCGTTGTTTAGTAACAGCCGAGGCAAAGATTATGGGGAAATCGACAAACGGAGCCATACGGTTGCGAATGGCATCTTCAAAGTGCTTAATAGCCGTGTTCGATTTGTCCTCAACCAAATCCCACTTGTTTACCACTACTACCAAACTCTTTTGATTTTTCTGAATGATTTGCACGATATTCAAGTCTTGACTTTCAATGCCACGAGTGGCGTCAATCATCAAAATGCACACATCAGAATTTTCAATCGAGCGAATGGCTCGCATGACAGAATAAAATTCAAGATTTTCTGTAACCTTGTTTTTGCGTCGTATGCCGGCAGTGTCAACAAGGTAAAAATCGAATCCGAACTTTGTGTATCTCGTGAGGATACTGTCGCGCGTTGTACCTGCAATATTGGTGACAATATTACGGTCCTCGCCAAGGAATGCGTTAACGATGCTGCTTTTACCTGCATTAGGTCTGCCTACAACACTGAAACGAGGTATATTATCCTCTGCGGCATCATCGTCTTTTTCCTTGCCCAGTTTCTCAATAATAAGGTCAAGCAGATCGCCTGTGCCGCTACCTGTGATTGCTGAAATGCAGAAAGGATCGCCAAGTCCTAATTTGTAGAATTCTGCAGATCCGTAACGTTCTTCATTATTATCGGTTTTGTTAGCACAAAGAATTACGGGAACTTTTGTGCGTCGCAAGATAGTGGCAACTTCTGCATCAAGGTCGGTTATGCCATTTTTTACATCGACAACGAATAAGATGACATCAGCTTCTTCTGTGGCTAATGTCACTTGTTTGCGTATTTCGCCTTCGAATATATCGTCAGATTTAACAACCCAACCGCCGGTGTCGACAATTGAGAATTCTTGTTTGCCCCATTCGCATTTGCCATATTGACGGTCACGTGTAGTGCCGGCTTCATCGCTGACAATGGCCTGGCGTGTTCCCGTAAGGCGGTTGAACAGAGTTGATTTGCCGACATTAGGTCGGCCTACTATGGCTACTAATTTTGACACGTTATTTCTTGTTTTAATAAGGTATGATAATTTGTTTAGGGCATTTGTGGTCGTGGCATTCTTTGTAGCATGTAGTTCCATGCAACAGAAGAGACCTCCTGTGAGTTAATCCAACTTATAGCCGTATGCTTCAAGGCGTTTGGTATTGCTCCGCCAGTCTTTGTCTACCTTTACAAAGATTTCCAAGTAGATGCTTTTCCCAAAGAACTTTTCGAGTGTCTTTCGCGCTTCTGACGAGACTTTTTTTAATGCCACGCCTTTGTGGCCAATGATAATGCCCTTTTGACTGTCGCGTTCAACGTATATAACAGCGTTGATATGTATGTGTTTGTCATCTTCCTTGAATTGCTCGACAACCACCTCGACTGCATAAGGTATTTCTTTGTCGTAATAGAGTAAAATCTTTTCTCGAATGATTTCTGTTACGAAAAAGCGTGCAGGTTTGTCAGTCCATTGATCTTTGCCAAAGTATGGGGGCGATTCGGGTAGCAACTCCTTTATACGGTTTAGCACATTATCAACATTGAATTTTACTTTTGCCGAGATAGGGAATATTTCAGCTTTAGGTAGACATTCATGCCATGTTGTCACCAGATTCTCTAAACTCTTTTGGTCAGAAATATCTATTTTGTTTATAAGCAATAAAACCGGCACATTCATGTGTTTCACCTTTTCAAGGAAATCGTTATTCTTGTCCGGTTTTTCTACCACATCGGTCACGTACAACAGCACGTCGGCATCTTGCAGTGCTGACACTGAAAAAGCCAACATTTCTTCTTGTAATTTGTAATTAGGCTTCAGTACACCCGGTGTGTCTGAAAAGACAATCTGCGCATCATCACTGTTGATGATACCCATAATTCTGTGTCGCGTAGTTTGTGCCTTGAATGTGGCTATGGATATGCGTTCGCCCATCAATAGGTTCATCAGTGTTGATTTGCCTACATTGGGGTTGCCTACAATATTAACAAATCCTGCTTTGTGCATGGGGTAAGTCGTGAGGAAAATGGTAAAGGAAGCGAGATGTTCAAAATTTGAGCACTTGCTGTGTTACTTGTAAAATAAGTAATAATGCGGATACACCGCCTTTGCACATGCCATATGGGGTATTAGTAATGGTGAAAAAATAACTTGACCAATTTTGTGGAGTAAGGAGTTTTTTCTTCTGTCCTGTCTTTTTGTCGTTTTTGAAATTTGTCATCGGTCACATAGCCCGCTATGCTCCCTCTTCCAAATTCGAAAACCAACGAAAATACAGACCAAAATTGGTCAACTTATTCTTTCACCATTACTTATATGCTTAGTCGGTGTATTCGCACTATTGTTTTTTATGAGATAAAGTTTAACGTAAGCGCATTATTTAGCGTCGTAACCCCATTTCATATATGCTGCGCCCCATGTAAATCCAGCACCAAAGGCACAGAGAATGATGTTGTCGCCCTTCTTAAGTTGCTTCTCGTAGTCCCACAAGGCTAAGGGCAATGTACCGGCAGATGTGTTGCCATATCGCTGAATGTTGAGCATTACCTTATCCATAGGAAGTTCCAAACGATTGGCAACAGCTTCGATGATTCTTACATTTGCCTGGTGTGGTACAACCCACGCAATATTATCTTTGGTGAGGTTGTTGCGCTCTGCTATTTTAGCACAAGCGTCACTCATGTTTGTAACAGCAAATTTGAATACGGTGCGACCCTCTTGGTGCAAATAGTGCATGCGGTGGTCTATGGTAAAGTATGACGGGCTGCACACACTGCCGCCTGCTTTCATACACAGGAAGGGCAGGCCCTTGCCATCTGTACGCAAGTAGCTGTCTTGCCAACCTATGCCTTCTTCTATAGAAGGCTCTACTAAGGCAGCAGCTGCTCCATCGCCAAAGATAGGGCATGTAGCGCGATCGGTGTAATCAACGATGGATGACATTTTATCCGCACCACAAACTACTATTTTCTTGTAACGTCCACTCTGTATCATGCCTGCAGCAGCGTCCATTGCAAACAAAAATCCGCAACAGGCGGCCTGCATGTCAATGGCGAAAGCATTCTTCATGCCCAAACGGCCAATCACAATACTTGATGTTGATGGAAAGTGATAGTCGGGAGTCGTGGTTGCAACAATGACGCAGTCAATTTCTTGTGGGTCTGTACCAGTCTTTTCAAGGAGTTGCTTCACGGCTTTGCGTGCCATATAGCTTGTACCCAAGCCTTCTTCATTAAGTATGCGGCGCTCCTTGATACCAATGCGTGTCATGATCCACTCGTCGTTGGTGTCTACCATGCGCGAAAGTTCATCATTGTTCAGCACGTATTCAGGAACGTACCCGCCTATACCTGTAATGACAGCATTTATTTTTTCCATGGGGATAGGAACTATTGTTGACGTTGTGCAATCATTGTTCTGACACAAAACGCGCCTTGTATCAATGGTTGCAAACAATATTGTTGAAAAAAAGTAGTTTAAGAGCCGCGTTTCCTCGCTTGAGCTATATCAGCGGCTGGCTATTGTACAGACAGGCGGATACACCATCAAGGAGCAGTCCAACTCTTAAACTACCGGATGTCAAGTTTGGTGAGAAAACACTCAAAACTTTACTCTGCCACTTCCTTTACGATGGCAAGCTTGCCGCGATAATAGCCGCAAGTGGGGCATACAGTGTGATAGATGTGCCAACCACCGCAGTTAGGGCATACTGCCAAAGTAGGAGCTACTGCCTTGTCGTGAGTTCTACGCTTAAGAGTTCTTGTTTTTGATTGTCTTCTTTTAGGATGTGCCATTTTATTCTATTGATTTTAATTGGGATTAAACTTCTGTCTGAACTGTTTGCCCTTTAGCATTGCCAAGTGTTTGAACACATGACGCATACAGAGGACCTTTAATCTTGCTCAGGTTCTTCTTTCGTTATATAACTAAGCATTTCACTATTGCATTCACCATCGGGGTGTACCCTTTGTATGGGTAGGGATGTCTCAATGATTTCATAGACAATCCACGACAGGTCAAAGTCAGACGTACCCTTAATGGTATAAAGCATTTCTGCTGCATCTCCATCTTCTTCGTCACTATCTTTAATATTGACAGTGTCTGAAGCCTCAATGTCGATGGTCAGTGGGTCCAAACAGCGGTCACAAGGGACGATTACTTGTCCCTCAACGCTGATGCTCACCTTATAGATATTACCAGCAGATGCTTTAACAATAATGCGGGCGTGAACGTCTCCGCCACTTATTTCTTCTTGCTCCAGGTCAGCGAAGAAGCGATCAGTCAGCTCAATGTCAAGACGTTTAGCTGCTTCGTCAGCATGCGCCAAATTGATATGTAGGAGATTTTCACTTTGCATAGCGGCTGCAAAGATAGTAATTAATTATTGATACATCAAAGTTTTCATACCGTTTTTTGTTGACGGGACGAAACTTCTGCTCATAAATGCGCACCAGTTTACTCCCTCTTGATAGTATAGGGAAAGGATTGATCACTTGGCGTTGGGTGTAATGATAAATGAGAAGTTGTGATTGCCATATTTTATGCGATACTGAGGCAAGGGCCATGCTCCCCAAGAGTCAATACACCCTAATCCCATTTGACGTTGTGCAATATGTACGACGGTAAATGGACGGGGAGTTAGGTCACCTGAATGCATTTGATGTGCTTCCTTAACGGGTCCACCGTCTAAATCCTCTGTTTCGTAATTAAGGGCGCTCATTTCGATAGGGCTGGGTGCTGTAATCGTGATACCTTCCTGTGTTTCGTCATTGTAGAGACTCCACCAGCGAACGTCCGTTTTGTTGCCACACTCTTGCGGTCGTATATAGGCTGAATATTGTTCAGATACGCTTTGTGTATACTCGCCCAAGAATGTTGAAGTATGGCGGTCCCAGTAATTCTCAATCGGTCCGCGTCCATAATAATGTATGTAATTGAAGTCCTTCGGCAGAACCATGGTCATACCGAAACGTGGCATTATGGGATATTTTGCCAAACTGTCGTTAGGTATGAATTGTTCCTCAACTACAATCTTGCCTCGTGAATTAAGAGTGTAGGTTAGAGTGAGAGAGGCTTTAACTTCGGGCATATCATATTGCGCAACAACCTTTTGACAAATACCCTCATTCTCGCTTTTTAGACTTTTAAGATTGAATGTGGGGTTCTTCCATACACCAAGCTTTGTTTGTAACGATGCACCATAGTCATTGTCTGTGGGGGCACGCCAAAAATCGGGCTTCAGAGAATAGCCGTCCTCTAAAATAGGTTTGCCGTTTACATCGATATAGTCTATAAATCCGGTACTCTTGTTGATTGTTACGGTTGTAGTAGCACTGTTGAGTATGATGCAGGCAAGTTGCTCGTCTTTTGTAACAGCTGGTTTGACCTTGCTGTTCGTCAATGGTCTGATAGGCATTTCAAGCTTAACTTGTTCCAAAGAAGGATATATATACGGACTCAGAACGAATTCTTGTTTGGCAACAATATGGCCCGCTTTAAGAAGCTGATCGTCGTTCTTTATTCTATATTCAACTTGCAGCACATATTCGCCTGCAGACGTGGGCCTTTTATAGCCTTCCAATTGGATACTTGCGTGTTGTTGTGGAGCTACGTCAATGTCTGCAATGGTACCAGCGGCAGATTGCTTGCCATTGCATAGCAATGTCCAATTTAGAGAGATATTATTCAGCGATTTGAAGAAATTCTCATTATAAATGTCAAGTGTGGCATTAGCACTGTCCTTGAGTGTTGTCCATATATTTTGGTAAAAATATTTGACTTCGTCAACATGCGGGTGTGCTATACGGTCAGGGTTGAACAGACCATTGCAATTAAAGTTGTGATCGCTTGCGGGATAACGTCCAAAATCACCACCATAGGCATAAATATCTTTGCCATTTTTATTCTTCGCTCTCAGACCTTGATCTACAAAGTCCCAAATAAATCCACCTTGGAACTTAGGGTATTTACGCACTAAATCCCAGTATTCGCCAAATCCGCCTTCAGAGTTGCCCATGGCATGAGCGTATTCACACATAATCAGCGGTTTCGTTATATCTGTTCGTTTTGCGTAGGTTTCGCAATAATCGTATGGCAAATACATTTCGGCATAAATATCCGTTCCACGGTTTTGCAGTGCACGTTCGTACAGCACGGGACGGGTCGAGTCATATTTTTTGACCATGTCGTAGGCCTTTTCAAAATTTATGCCGTAGCCAGCCTCGTTGCCAAGGCTCCAAATCACAATACACGGGTGATTCTTCAATATTTGAGTATTGTTGCGGTTTCGCTCAAGGTGAGTCTGTTCGTACTTGGGCACATTGGCCAGTGAACTGCTACCAAAGCCCATTCCATGAGTTTCGATGTTAGCTTCGGCTATAACATAAAGACCGTATTTATCGCAAAGATCATACCATCTCGGGTCATTGGGATAGTGGCTTGTGCGTACAGCATTAATGTTGTTTTCTTTCATCAGTCTGATGTCTTGCAACATACGATCAACACTGACAACATAACCACCATCGGGGTCGATCTCATGTCGGTTTACGCCTTTAATGAGTACGGGTTGACCGTTCACAAGGAATTGTGCGTCCTTGATTTCTATCTTGCGGAAACCAACATTCTGCTCAAGGCATTCAAGCAGTTTTTTCCCGTCCTTCAAATCTATGCGTAGCTTATAAAGATTAGGCGTTTCAGCTGTCCATTTTAGTGGGTTATTAACCCTCCATGCTAATTTAGCAGTGTTGCCCAAGGGCACATCTTGTGATTTCACCACGGCACCTTTTTGGTCGAACAAGGTTAGTGTGACTGTTTTATTTTTACAGTTAGCACCCTTTAATTCAATGTTTAACACACCATTGGTATAATTGTCGCACAAATCCGGTGTTACGAAAATGTCAGAAATGTGGCTTTGTGGCCGAGCGTACAGGTATACTTCGCGTGCGAGTCCTGTCAAACGCCAAAAGTCTTGGTCTTCAAAATATGAGCCATCGCACCATCGCATGACTTGCATGGCAATAAGGTTTTTCTTTCCAGGGGTGAGGTAGGGGGTAAGGTCAAATTCGGCAGCGGATTTTGAATCCTCACTGTATCCTACAAACTTGCCATTTACCCATATACTGAGGTTAGAGGTGGCCGAACCCACGTGCAAGTATATTTTATCACCTTTCCAGTTGTCAGGAACAGTTATTCCCTTTCGATAGCAACCAGTATAGTTATTTTTCTCCTCCACGTATGGAGGATTAGACTTAAACTGTGTGGCCCAAGCATAGCCTACATTTTTATAGGTAGCATCGCCATGTCCGTTCAATTCAAAAATGCCAGGTACAGGAAAATCTTCCCATTCTGAGTCATCAAAGTTCACAAGGTAAAAATTCGCTGGAGCTTCGTTATGATTCTTCGAAAATTTGAATTTCCATTTACCTTCAAGTGTCATATAACGTTTTGATTCGCTTTTGTCGCCAGACTGTGCTCCAGTGATTGACTCGAAAGCAAAAAAATCAGCGCGCGGTGCTTCAGTGCCAATTCTGTTGACAGATGGATTTAGCCAGTAGGGCTCATGCGCATTCTTTTGTGCGGCAGACGTTGTAATACATGCTGCTGCAATACCTAATAATATAAGTTTTTGCATGTGGTATCTATTTCTATTAAATTATTCGTGTATTTTATTTGATTTGCTTGATTTGGGCGTACGCCTTATAATAGCCTAATTGTCCCGATTTGCTGAAATCCTCTATGGCTTGCTGTTTCATGTTTTTCCTTTTATATAGGATAGCACGATTATAGTAAGCTTCAGTCAAATGGTTGTCAAGTTTAAGGGCTGCGGTGAAAGCCTCCAATGCTTCATCATAACGTTGTAGCATGGCCAGCATACAACCTATGTTATATTGAACATACGCATTATCGGGCAATATGGTCGACGCTGATTTTAGGTCTGTAAGTGCCAATTTAAGCAGTTCCTTTTTCCTTTCTTTATCAGTATTGTCCGAATTGGTCATGTGGTATAGCACGTTAGCGCGTTGCAGCAAAGCTACCACAGAACTCGAATCGCAACTGATCGCTTTGCTCGCTTCGCTCAATGCAGTTGTATAGTTGTATTTTGCTAAGGCTATGGAGGACCTGTACAAATGTAGCTCAATCAAGCTACACGCATTCGAAACACGTTCGACCCGTTTTTCGTCGTATTCAGCGTTTGCTGCACTATTCGTTTCATGTTCAGCCGTCAGTCTATATTTCCTGTTGGGAACTTCTGCATGTTTATAGCGCACCATCTCAGCCATAAATCCAACTGAATGATAACCACGCTCACTTGTATGGCAAAAAGCGGGGGCAAACATCGGCGCCAAGTCGTCGGATACCTGTTCATTCTGCACCTTACCAAAGAAGGTACCGAACACGTTGCGTGCTGTGTCAGGATCCTCCTGCACCAATTGTTGATATTTGTCCAATTCATGGTCTGATCGTAGACGTACACTCTTTCGGGAAACCTTGTTCGTGTGTCCGAATGTAACGTCCAGATTATGCCTGGCAACGACGGTTTCATCGTTAAGAGCTCCCTTAACGTCTCCAATTTTGCGTCGGAGTTGAGCACGCATCAAATAGCCATAATAAAAGTTGGGGTATGACCGTATAAGTTTTGTATAATCCGCAATTGCACCTTTATAGTTACCAACTTTTGTGCGTAATTCTGCGCGATTATATATAGCCAGAGTGTTGCTGGGTTCCACCTGTATGATATAATCAAAATCTAAAATCGCATTATTCAAATCACCTACAAACGTGCGTAGTAATCCACGGTTATAGTGGGCTACAAAATGCGTAGGTTGTAGTGCAATCGTTTGATCATAATCTGCTATGGCAAGTCCGAATTTGCCTAACGCGTGGCGGGCTTGAGCTCGCGATATGTATAATTCATAATCATTGGGAGTATAACTAATAGCATGAGTCAAACACGAATCAGCCTCGGTATAATGCTTTTTGCTTAGAGCATACTGTCCCTTAAATCCCCAAGCATTACCATCACGGGGATTTTTTTCCAATAGTTTGTCAATCCACACCAGTGCCGATACAGTATCTTTTTGTTCGAGCAAACTTTGTGCACGTACCATATAAGGCCGGTAATAGTTTGGCCATGTACGCATCATATAGTCCAAATCTTTATTAGCCTGTTTATAGTCCTTCAGTTGTAGGTAGCAAAGAGACCGGTTGTAGCGCGAATTTTGATCCTTGGGTTTGTTTTTCAGCACGCGTGTATAGTCGTCCACGGCACCAGTAAAGTCGTTATTGTGTATGCGGCATAAAGCTCTTAGTTGGTAAACCTCCATTTGAAACGGATTGAGATTAATGCTCTTGTCACAATCAGTTTCAGCCCCACGATAGTCCTCAAGGGTGAACTTTGCATAGGCTCTGTAATAGTAAGGTGCTGCTAAAAACGGTTTGCTTTCTATAGCTTGATTAAAATAATGAATTGCCGTCAAATAATCGTCAACGCTCAGTGCGTTACGCCCCATGTATGTCACCATCTCTGCGTCAATTTGTGCTATACATGGTACGATAGCAGACATAATGGTCATAAAAAATGCTACGAACCTTTTGCTCGCATTATGGCTAATGCGATACAAACAATTCGTAGCATGATATCTTATATTGTATTCAAACATCTGCTTATTCATTGAACACAGACAAATGCCTACATCATTTCTTGGGGCATTTTACTTTGTAAGCACAACGGAATTTACCTTTAAGCATTTGTGTTAGTTTGCCTCTAATCATTTGTTTGCGTAGTGGAGATATTCTGTCAATGAACAGATGCGAATCAAGGTGGTCAAACTCGTGTTGCATAACACGAGCCAGGAAACCATCAACCCATTCATCGTGTTCATTAAAATCCTCGTCCAGATACTTCACATGTATGCGGGTGGGGCGGCGCACAGGTTCGTTTATCCCAGGTAAACTTAGGCAGCCTTCGTCCATCAGTTCGGTGTTGGTGTCGTCATACTCAAGAATATGTGGGTTGATATAAGCCTTATTAAATCCCTCATATTCTGGAAAATCGTCCTTAAGAGCATCAAGCGTTATTACAACCACACGGATAGCCTTGCCAATTTGTGGTGCTGCAAGTCCAACGCCATCGCTATGATACATGGTTTCAAACATATCAGCAATCAATTGCTTTAAGTCTGGATAATCAGGTGTGATGTCCGTCGACTCCTTCCGGAGTACGGGCATGCCGTAAGTATATATTGGTAAAATCATAATTGTTCCATTTTAGCCTATTGGCAAATTCAATATTTGCAGAAGTGATAATCACGCTGTTATAGAAAGAGACAAACCCTGTGTACTTATTGCCAGAAGCTGTTCTGATACACATGGGCTTATGAAAGTAGTTTGCGACTTTCCATATAATTCTGCAAAATGATGCAGGCACTAATTTCATCTACCAGGCCCTTGTCTGTCTGTCGCCTTTTCTTGCCAATACCGCTTTCTAAAATAGCTCGATTTGCCAACACTGAGGTAAAGCGCTCGTCATAGAAATCGACAGGTATTTCGGGCAGCATTTTTTTCAGTTTCTCTGTAAAGGCCAATACGCGTTTCTGATTTTCCGAGGGAGTCCCGTCTGGTTGTGTTGGTAATCCTATAACAAAGCGTTCCACAGATTCTTTTGCCGTGTATTCTTTCAAGAACCTCAGCAACTCATGTGTATCAACGGTAACGAGCCCATTCGCTATAATTTGCGCTGGGTCAGTCACAGCTATCCCGGTACGTTTCTTCCCGTAGTCTATTGATAAAATGCGCATGTCTGGTAGATGGCAGCTGAAAAATAAACCTTAACACCTCAAAAGCCTGCATACAAATTTTCTGTATGCAGGTTTTTGGGTATATTATTTTGCTTTAATAATTCATTTAATCATGTCACAGCCCATATAGGGTTGCAAAGCCTTAGGTATGCGAATGCCATCGGGTGTTTGGAAGTCCTCGAGCAAGGCAGCCACAATACGGGGCAAGGCCAATGCCGAACCATTAAGTGTGTGGCAAAGATGAGTTTTCTTGTCACTTCCACGATAGCGGCACTGCAGACGGTTTGCTTGATATGTATCAAAGTTTGATACTGAGCTAACTTCCAACCAACGCTTTTGAGCTTCGCTATAAACTTCAAAGTCATAGCATATAGATGAAGTAAAGCTCATGTCACCGCCACAGAGACGTAGTATGCGGTAGGGGAGCTCCAACTTCTGCAACAGGCCCTCTACATGAGCCAACATCTCTTGATGCGACTGTTCTGAGTGTTCGGGCGTGTCAATGCGTACGATTTCGATTTTCGAGAACTCGTGTAAGCGATTCAAGCCACGCACGTCCTTGCCATAGCTACCAGCTTCGCGGCGGAAGCACTCTGTATAGGCACAATTCTTAATTGGAAGTTGTTCCTCATTCAGAATGACATCGCGGTAGATGTTTGTTACAGGCACCTCTGCAGTCGGAATAAGATACAAATCATCTACCTCGCAGTGGTACATTTGGCCTTCCTTGTCGGGTAACTGTCCCGTGCCATATCCTGATGCAGCGTTAACCACTGTTGGTGGCATGATCTCGGTATATCCAGCCTTGCGGGCTTCGTCAAGGAAAAAGTTTATCAACGCACGCTGCAATCGTGCACCTTGACCTATGTATACGGGAAATCCTGCACCTGTAATCTTTACGCCCAAGTCAAAGTCTATCAAGTTGTACTTCTTTGCTAACTCCCAATGAGGCAGGGCATTTTGGGGTAGTACGGTGTCGTGTCCGCCAGTCTTAACCACCACGTTGTCATCGGCCGAAACGCCTTCGGGCACAATGTCGTAGGGCACATTCGGAATGGTATATAACAAAGCACGTTTGTCGTCCTCGGCCTGTTTCATTACGTCCTCAAGTTCCTTGCTCTTTATCTTGATGTCGCCCACTTCTTTCTTTGCGGTTTCAGCCTCGTCCTTTTTGCCCTCTTTCATCAGGGCGCCGATGCTCTTCGACAGAGTCTTTACTTTGGCATTCAGAGCATCAAGTTCTGCTTGAGCAGACTTGCGTTTATTGTCAAAGGCTAGCACGCCCTCAATAGCTTCGCGTGCACCCTTAAAGTGTTTCTTTTCCAAGCCGCGTATAACGGCTTCCTTGTCGTCAGTAATTTGTTTGATAGTAAGCATAGCTTCTTTCTTATTATTGTTTGACCGCAAAAGTAGTAATTTTTTGCGAACCACATTGCTTTTAGCGCTACAAATGTGTGCCCTGCAGCAGTATAGCTGTTATTTGTTGATAGAAATCTGAAGGTAGTTCTTCCTCCGTCATTCTGAACAATCTTGTCACCTCATCATCGCTTTGCTGGATTGTTATGTTACAAATCCGTCAATAGCGATGGCGTTTGTCGTGCCAGGACTTCAAGGCTTACATTCCGATTTTCGCCATTCAGTATATATCCTGCTTCGGCGAGTTTTTCGGCGCACGTTTCGTAAGCTATGCGTGGCACATTATTCTCGGCACTCAAATGGCAAAGCCACACCTTCTTTATTAAATCTCTATTAAGGTTGCTTGCCAGGAACACTGCCGTTTCGGCATTACTGATATGTCCGTTAGGCCCGCTGATACGTTTTTGTAAGCGTAGTGGGTAGCGCCCCGTCACGAGCATATGTTCATCGTAGTTCGATTCGATCACCAAATGCGTGGCTTGGTGTATAATGCCTGGCATATCATCACTGAAGTGTCCTACATCAGTAAGCAGCACAAAGCACTTGTCGTCCCATCTTATTTCGTAGCCATTGTTATCGGCACTGTCGTGTGGCACAGCAAACGATGTGATTTTGAATGGACCAAGTTCAAATTCTATTCCGCGTTCAATAGCATGTTGCAAGTTCAGTGGCACCTTCTTCGATACAAAGTGATTGCGCATAATCGAGTCATGTACGGCTTGCGATGTGTACACGGGTATCTTAAAGTCACGCGACAGAGCTCCCACGCCTTTTACGTGGTCGGTATGGTCATGCGTCACCAATATGGCTTTTATCTTTGCTATGCTCAAGCCATAGTTCGAGCATATTTGCTTGAATTTTCGCACGCTCAGACCTTGGTCTATTATTAAACCATAGTCGTCAACCTGCAAGTAGTAGCAGTTGCCGCTGCTGCCTGAACTTAATGATATGAATTGTGACATAATGTGTCTTGATTATTTTAGCAAGTTGCCAAGTTTGGCGGGTTGTAATGTGTTCGTTGGGCATACTTGCCCGAGGTGTACAAATATTACCATTTTTAGCGGCAGTGCAAGCCCGTTATATCCCCCATCTGTGTAATATTGGTGTTACTGTATATCACATCAGAATGGGAGTCCTACGGCAAAATGCAGTGTAAAGTCTCGCCCAAAGTTTGGTTTTGTGATGGGGTAGTGTAGCCGGCCTTTGCTCACCGATGGGTCAATCGCTTTCATTCCACCGTCAAAGCGTAGTATGAAGTAATTAAAGTCGAACCTTATACCCAGTCCATACGACACCGCTATTTGTTTGTAGAATGAGTCAAACTTAAACACAGCATTGTCAATACCGGCATAGTGGCGTGTGTTCCAGATATTACCTGCATCAACAAACAGGGCTCCGTGCAGTTTCCAGAACAAGAAAGTGCGCCACTCAACATTAAAGTCAAGTTTAAGGTTACCCGTCTGAGTTACAAAGTCAACCTTTCCGTCCTTGCCTTTATACCCGCCAGGGCCCAAACCGCGGACGTTCCAACCGCGTACGCTGTTAGCTCCGCCTGCAAAGTAGCGCTTCTCGTATGGCAGAATGGTAGAGTTGCCATACGGAATGCCCAGACCAAAGCCAAAATGTATGGCCACAGCATTTCGGTCATTCAGCAGTAAACTCCTTACAAAGTCAAAATCGAATTTGGCATATTGTGAATATGATATGCCGAACAGGTTGTAGCAACCATTGTCACCTTTGCCACGGTGCAGCATGTTCGATATGCCATATAGCACATTGCCAGCAAGTTCCACCCCAGCTTTAACCTGTACCCCTTGTGTGAGCGATTGCGAGTAATTACCTCCATTCGCATTGTTGCGTTGAGAGTTGTAGGTAAGTGAGTAGGCTGTTTTTACGATAAACAAATTCTCGTAACTGCTTCTCAGTACCGAGTATCGGGCATCTTCACCGTCCAAATAATCCTTTTTGAAGGTATCCGATATCCAAGGCATATACACATAGTTAACCGAAAGTAGGTCGAAATTGTGTACCCAACGTGGTGTATTGGTTCTGTTCCAGGTATAGGTCCAAGCTGCAGTCAGTACGCGCCGGTGAAATTCGGGGCGGTCTTGTGTGTTATACATCAAGCTTACCTGCGAGAGCGCCTTCATCTCTTTCTTTTTTTCAATACCCAAAAAAGGTAATAGAAGGGTGGGGAAGCGCAGGCTACCCTCAGCGCTCAGCTCAAAGTAATTTTGATTATTATACCCCTCCAATCCGCTGATAGCTTCGTAGGCGCCGCGCAACTTGAAAGTCAGCATTTCAGAGCCTTTGAAAGCATTGCGGTTATTATACGACAATGCCACCGCTGCTCCCAAATCGCCTGAGGTGTTGGTTCCCTCCACCTCCAAACCTATCGAGTTGGTTTTATTATATCTAAGCGATATGTTGCAGTCAAGCAAACTGTCCGTGCCCGTTACAGGGACTACCTGCATATTGGTAAATTTAACTACGGGCAATGAGTTCAGATTGTTGTACGTGTTTTGCACGTCTGTTTCATCATACACTGCGCCCTTGTTTATAGCTGTGTGCGAAAGCAGTACGCGTTTATTCACCTTCAGCTGACGTGTGTCAAACATAATGCCCCGGTAATTAGTTAGCGCACTATTTGATGCAGCCACACTATCCTCGCCAATGGTACGGAACTGAGTAATATACACCTGTCTAAATCTCTGTCTTGTGTATGAACGGCTACTGTCAGCCATTTCGGGACGGTGCATTCTCAGTGTCACATTTGTGGCAGTTATTCCCTTTAGCGTGTCAATGTCATAGGTTATGAAGTCGTTATTTACGAAGTAATATCCCTTCTGACGCAACATCTTTACCATACGGCTGCGCTCTTCTGACAGTACATTCAAGTTAAGTGGCATACCGCGACGAAGCAAAGAATTGGCCGAGTCGCCCTTGTAAATGCTGTATATTGTGTCATCGTCAAAGTCGTATCGCAGAGTGTCTATATAATAGCGGTCGCGGGGCGTAATGCAGTACGTCACTTTAACCTTGTGCTTAGACGTCTGTACCAGTGTATCCACTTGTGCATGCAGATAGCCGTCGCAGTATAGGGCTTGTTCAATGTTGCGCATGCCATAGAGTGTGCCTTCGCTGTCGTACACAACAGGGGGCTCACCTATTTTCTTGAAGAACTTTGAAAGGCCTTTATTCCCTTTCACAGAGTCTGCCTTCGACAGACAGTATAGGCCTAATGGTGCCTTGAACACGTTGAACCACCGCGTGTTAGGATGTTGACGCACATATTTTTTATATGCGCCCACCTTAAAGCGGCTATTACTACTGGTCACCTTAACGTTGCTGAGTACACGTTGCCCTGGCTGCAAAAACTTTTCGCTGCTGCAGCCCACACACATCAACAGAGTCAGAATGAGTATGGACTTGTTACGGATATGTCTTTTATAATTATTAAGCACAGTTAGGGTGAAGCTTGGTTGGCGTAATTTGAAGGTCGATTAGGTTAGATGATTAGGAAGTTAGAAGGTTAGCGGGTTAAAAAGTGACTCTTGCGAGTGCTATAAGCCAAGGTTTCTCTTTACCCTATAGGCCTACAAACTTCTTAAACCTCTAACCTCCTAACTTCCTAACTCCTAATTCAATATATTATTGTGTTTGGAACCGTTTGCTTGCACGCAGAATATGCCTTGCGGCCGACATAAGTTCTTGCGTCTCCTGCAAGGTAGAAAGATATAGCAGTGCAATTTTGATGTTCGAATCCTCTCGCTGTATGCGGTCTTGCTGTGCATGTCGTATTTGTGATATACGGCTCTTTATAGCATTACCCTCTACAAGCAGCTCATCCACACCTTCAAAGTTGCCCGTTGAAATCATGCGTTGTGCTACCTCAAGAAAATGATCCACGTCATTGCATACAGGTATAAACTCGTCCACATAATCTTGTGGCAGTGGGCTGAAGTTGTTGTCAACATGTTCCACACATGGCTCCAACATACGTTTCAGACCATATATAATTTGTGTGGCATTGTTGCAACCCAAGTGGAACCATGTGTTTTTTTCAACCGCAACAAGGTAATCGATCTTGCGCATGCCGAGAATCTCCTTGCGTCGGTAACGTTTCCAAATGCCCTTCTCGTTTTCAATGTCATGCGAGGCTGTGCGCAAAAATTTCATGTTTTCGTGCATCAGTCCTTGTGTAATGTTACGGAAAGTGTTGCGCGTAAACTCTAATATGTCAGTTTGTGTGCGGCGTACGTGTTGTAACAGCAGTTGCCACGTTTCGGCCTTGTCGTGGCAGCGTACCAACTGACGGAAGAGTGTGTCCACATTATCTTGTTCGCGCTTTTGCTTGAATTTGCGATTGTTATTGATGACCACAAGTGCCACTACACACATTACCAATATCATGGCAAAGAAACCACCTAAATGATTGATGGTGGCAATCAAGAAACTAACGATAAGTGCCGCGCCAGCCGTGATAAACCAACCACCGATAACGGTAATTACACCTGTAATGCGGTAAACTGCAGTTTCACGTCCCCAAGCTCTGTCGGCCAATGATGAACCCATGGCCACCATAAATGCCACGTAGGTGGTTGACAACGGCAGTTGCAGCGATGTGCCCACTACAATCAGCAAGCCGGCCAATACCAAATTAACCGCAGCGCGCACCTGGTCAAAGGCTGCTCCATCTTCGAGCACTGCGTCCTCTTGGTCAAAGCGGGTGTTAATCCAGCGTGACACACATGAGGGCACATATTTAGACATGGTGTTAGTGGCATTGAGTACACCACGCACCGTGCGACGTGCCAATCGTGATGAAGAAAAGACTTCCTCACCTTCGTCCTGTCGCGACAGATTTACGGTAGTCTCCACTACTTTGTGTGCTTTTTTTGAAGTACAGATTGCCACGGTCATGACTACCCCAGCAGCTATCAAGAACAACTGCTTAAAAGGCAGGTGACTTTCACCGGCCAGCACGCTCACAGAATAGTTTTCGGGATTGATACCACTACCGTTTTGCGTAAAATCAATAAATGATTCCAAACCGGCTAAAGGCGTACCAATAAAGTTTACCAAGTCGTTGCCAGCAAAGGCCATTGCCAGTGCAAATGTGCCAAACAACACTACAATGCGAAATATGTTTACCTTGCATAGGTAAAGAACTTCCATCAGGGCTGTGAAGAGACAGAAGCATGTCAACAAAATCTCAAATTTATTCTGGTCTATCCAATCAGGAGTCCAGCCAATGTTTGCAAGAATAGGGCTTGTGCGCAACCCGCTCACCAACAAAAAATAGAAAATAGACGTAACACTTACCCCACCAAACAGGGCTATGCTATAGCGCAAATGCTTTTTATACTGAAAGGTGAACAGCACACGCGTAATCCACATCACTATGAAACCGAAGACAAAGGCTATAGCAACCGACAGAAATATGCCTATAATCACGCTCAGTGCTTTATCCGTGTTGATGAGATCAGCATAAGTATGTCCTCCATCTAATATTTTTGAAAAAGCCAATGCTGTGCTACCGCCTAACAAACCAAACACCATCGATACTGTGGTTGAGGTGGGCATGCCTAACGTATTGAATATGTCGAGCAGAATAACGTCGGTAGCAGCTACAGCCAAGAATATGCACATTACATCACTTAGCGTGTAGTAGTGGGGATTAAGCACACCATGTCTGGCTATATCCATCATGCCGCTAGAGGTGCTTGCACCGACAAATATGCCTACAGCGGCTACTATAAGAATGGTGCGGAACTTGGCTGCCTTAGCGCCTACTGCCGGACTTAAAAAATTGACAGCATCATTTGCCACACCGACAGACAAGTCGAAAGTGGCCAGTACAAACAGGAATATCAGAATTCCAAGATAGAAAAAATCCATATACGTGGGTTCTAAATAATGTGTTACGCTGCAAAATTAGTACATCATCGCCGAAGAACAAAGTGTTTTGTTAAGTTTCTGTTACTTTTCTTTTGCCTCGGCCGATGCTTTTGTGTATTTGCCGAAGTTGTTGGCATGTTATCAAATCAATATGTTATCAGGTAGCATGGCCAGCTTATTCGGATCCTGTATATACAGTTACTTTGTAGTCGGCAACTCATACGGAATAATGAAATGATGTCGCGCTATTCTTACTTTACAAACGTAATGCCGGCCGTATTTTGTTCTGATAAATTTCAAAATTTGCGATGTAGTTACAAATACGTTGCTGTCCGTAAAGGTAATTTCTTATTTCTGTCTACACTCTGCACTTATATATATTAACGTGCTGATAATCAACGAATAAATGCGTGTAGAAGGATGGCAAATCAGTATGCACTACTATCTACACCTATTGCAGATAATGGTGTGTACTTACGGCATAGGGCAGGCTTCCCTCGAGTATAGGGAGGACAGATTTTCAGTTGCTCCAACTATTTTCACGCTCTCCCTAAACTGTTATTCCTTATTGGCACAGCACGTACTGCGCTTATGCGTATGAAGCTATACAGATGGTGTAGACAAATCTTCTGCTTGTTGGTAAGCGTGCAGATGTAGTGCATACGAAATCTGGTGTTGTATACACTACTTAACATCTTGAATATCAATAAGATACAAGCAAAAGTGTAGAGTGCAGACAGTTTCAGCAAAAATATTATGAGTGAAGAGGTGGGGGCGTTTCGGAGGCACTTATAATGAAACCACCTGTTGTTTTTATGCGTCTGAGAGGCCTTACAAAAAAGAAACAGCAACCTTCGTACATAATAAATTCGCAGGTAGATTTGCCTGCAATTTTATTAAGTGTGAAGGTTGCTGCTAAATAGCTACTATACGATTGTTACATCAAAAAATAGCGTCTCGTATCGAACACAGACATGTTTTTGTACATTATTACGATACTCTTATTCGTTAGATGCTGTCTGAATACACGGCTACAGGTAGTTTCCTGCAGTTGTATGTTGAAGCCATTACTTCGCCATAGGCACCGGCAGATCTAAATGCAATGAAATCACCACGGTGTGTTTCGGGAAGCGACTCACCTGTACTGAACACGTCGCTACTTTCGCATATAGGGCCAACTACGTCATAGATTTCTGTTCTACTTTCAGAATTGCTTGCTTGGGCAGAAATGTTTTCAGTATAGTGGTGTGACCCGTACATTGCAGGACGTATCAGCTCGGTAAAGCCTGCATCTACAATCACAAATTTCTTGCTGTGTCCCTCTTTTACGTATAAAGTACGTGCTATAAGGGAACCGCATTGCGCTACGACGCTACGGCCCAACTCAAAATGTAATTGTTGCCCATTACGGAGCTGGAGATGCTTCTCGAATAATTCAAAATATTGTTTGAAATCGGGAATAGGATTGCCGTCTGGATTGTCGTAATCGATGCCAAGTCCGCCTCCTACGTTGATATTATCATTTACAATACCTTCGCTCTCAAGTATATTTTGCAATTCGTTTATACGGTTGCAAAGTGATACATATACTGACAATTCCAATATTTGACTTCCGATGTGGAAATGCAGACCTGTATACTTAACGTTTCCGAGCTCCTGCGCATGTCGAATGGCTGTAACCATATCCTCCATGGCTATGCCAAATTTGTTTTCATTAAGCCCGGTGGTTATTTTGGCATGAGTGTGTGCATCAACATTCGGGTTAATTCTGAATGCTACGTGTGCGCATTTGCCCATTTCACCAGCTATTTGGTTAATGACGTCAAGCTCTGGTAGACTTTCTACATTGAAGCTGTGTATGCCTTTCTCTAATGCCGTACGAATTTCCCAATCGCTTTTGCCAACTCCGGCGTAAACGATTTTATTGCCAACAAATCCAGCCTCAGAAGCAGCAAGTATTTCGCCTCCTGAAACGCAGTCCGCACCTAAACCATGTTGTGCAATAATTTGCAGAATACGCGGGTTGGCATTTGCTTTGACTGCGTAGTGGACATGGAAATTGGGCCTACCTTTTGTCTCGTCCTCAATTACTTGCAGGGTCTTAAGCAGGCAATCAATATCGTAGTAATAAAAAGGGGTGCTTAGTTTAGAAAAGTCTTGTATAGGAAAGTGTGTCATTTCTTAGCAGTATTCTTGTCTTTGAAGAGTTTTTCGCTTAAAGCGCACAATGCAGCTTTCTTATCTTGCTCACGAATTAAGAAAGAAATGTTGTGATTGCTGCCGCCATATGAGATCATACGCACGGGTATATTGGCTAAAGCTTCTGTTACTAAAGTTTCAAATCCAACATTACCCCAACGCAAATCACCTACCACACAGATGATACACATATTTTCGTCAATGCTTACTGTGCCATACTGTTTCAGTTCTTCAACAATGTTTGCCAAGTGTGCATTGTTATCAATAGTCAGGGTTACACCGACTTCGCTTGTTGTAACCATATCAACAGGAGTATGGTTTACTTCAAATGTCTCAAAAAGCTTGTGCAAGAAACCCGTTGCAAGCAACATGCGCGATGAGACAATCTTGATGGCAGTGATATTGTCTTTAGCTGCGACGGCTTTGATGGTGCCTTTTTGCATCTGGTCGTTGATAATTGTACCAGGAGCAGAGGGGTCCATTGTGTTAAGCAATCGCACGGGCACCCCTGCATAGTGAGCTGGCTGAATGCAGGTAGGGTGCAGAATTTTAGCACCGAAGTAAGCTAATTCTGCGGCTTCTTCAAAATTAAGTTGACGTACAGGTGTTGTACCTTCAACAAAGCGCGGGTCGTTATTGTGCATGCCGTCAATGTCAGTCCAAATTTGTATTTCGTCAGCATGAAGTACGGCACCTATCAAGCATGCAGTGTAATCAGAACCACCACGTTGCAAGTTGTCTATTTCGCCATTGATATTGCGGCAGATAAATCCTTGTGTGATGTAGAGGTCGTAGCTAGGATTCTTTTCAAGTATGTGGCTCAGGTTTTCTTTTATAAACGACATATCCGGCTCGCTATTAGCATCAGTGCGCATATAGTCAAGCGCTGGTATCAGCATTACTTTAATGCCACATTCTTTCAAATAGTTAGTCACCATATTGGTGCTCATCAATTCGCCTTGTGCCAAAATCTCCTTTTCGAGAGCTGTACTATAAGGTTTGGTTGTAAGGTCGTGCAAATGCATGAAAATGTCGTTGAGCAAGTTGTCTGTATGTTCAACATTTTCCTGCTTGCTGTACAGTTCTGACACATGTGTACGGTATAGTGTGCGTAACTTATTGATAACACTGCCTGCGCCCTCAAGATTTTTCTTCTTGATGTAGTCGGCTATTTCAACAAGCGAGTTCGTTGTACCCGACATGGCAGAAAGTACTACAATCTTGCGCTCTCCATCAGTAATAAGCTGGCAAACGTCCTTCATTCTTTGTGGCGTTCCTACTGATGTGCCACCAAATTTCAGTATCTTCATTGTGTGTGCGTATTTATTGAGGTTATAAAGGTTTATTGTTCAATTTGTAAGAGTTGTCTTATTGTTCTTCGCTAATGCTGCCATCTTTGCAGCGGTATACAACACCCGGGAATTCTTCCAGCAAGTTCATGTTGTGTGTAACCATAACCACAGCACTACCTTGTTCGCGTACACTCTGCAGTATTCGCATTATTTGGCGACTTGTTTCAGGATCAAGGTTGCCGATAGGTTCGTCTGCTAACACAATTTTGGGGTTGTTGAGCAAAGCTCGAGCAATACAAACACGTTGTTGCTCGCCGCCAGACAATTCATGCGGATAACGGTCCAATTTGTCATAAAGTTCCACACGCTCAAGAACCTCTTTGATACGTTGAGGGCGTTCCTTCTTTTTGCAGCCTGTAGCTTTTAATACGAAATCAAGGTTTTGCCCGATTGTTAACTCGTGTAATAATTGAAAATCTTGGAAAACAATTCCCAACTGACGGCGTAATAAGGGCAGGTGTTTACGCTTGAGCTTGGTCATGTCGTAATTTAGCACTTGAGCCTTTCCTTCGGTGATGGGCAACTCGCCATATATGGCTTTTAGCAGCGAACTTTTTCCGCTGCCGACTTTGCCTACAATATAAATAAAGTCGTTATCGTCAACACAGAAATCTACGCCATTGAGTATGGGGTGATCATCGTGTCGTAACGATACATTTTGCAGTTGTATCAGCATAATTGATAATATTACAAAGGGATACTACGAAAGCCTGTTTAATCCAGTTTCAATACTGCGAGGAAAGCCTTTTGGGGAACCTGCACGTTACCAATCTCTTTCATACGCTTCTTGCCACGTTTTTGTTTTTCGAGCAACTTACGTTTACGGCTGATATCACCGCCATAACATTTTGCAGTTACGTCCTTGCGCACTTGCTTTACTGTTTCGCGTGCAATGATTTTAGCACCTATAGCGGCCTGAATGGCAATATCAAATTGCTGGCGTGGCAATAATTCCTTCAGTTTCTCGCACATACGACGACCGAAGTATACCGAATTGTCAACATGTGTCAATGTCGAAAGGGCATCAACGGGTTCGCCATTAAGCAGAATGTCAAGTTTAACGAGTTTAGATGGTCTGAAACCGATGGGGTGGTAGTCAAATGAAGCATACCCCTTTGAGATGCTCTTCAGTTTGTCATAGAAGTCTATCACGATTTCGGCCAGAGGCATATCGTAATATAATTCGACACGGTCTCCCGAAACATATTCTTGCTTAACCAATTCTCCACGCTTGCCAAGACACAATGTCATGATGTTTCCTATATATTCGGTACGTGTAATAATTGATGCACGAATGTATGGTTCTTCTATGTGGTCAATTTCTGTTTGATCTGGCATTCCTGCCGGATTATGAACTTCCTTCATTTCGCCATGCTTGTCGTAAATGTTGTAACTTACATTAGGCACGGTTGTGATAACATTCATGTTGAATTCGCGATCAAGGCGTTCTTGCACAATTTCCATGTGTAGAAGCCCTAAAAATCCACATCTGAAACCAAATCCAAGTGCGACAGACGACTCCGGTTGGAATGTGAGTGAGGCATCATTAAGCTGCAGTTTTTCCAAACTGGCTCGAAGTTGTTCAAAATCCTCTGTTTCAATTGGGTAAACGCCTGCAAAGACCATAGGTTTAACCTCTTCAAAGCCTTCGATAGCCTTTTTGCAAGGATTAGCTACTGACGTAATAGTATCTCCCACTTTAACCTCGGTAGCTGTCTTTATACCGCTTACGATATAGCCAACATCGCCGCAGTGCAGTTCCTTGCGTGGCGACAAATCCATTTTGAGGACGCCAATTTCATCAGCATGGTAGCTCTTTTGCGTATTTACAAAAATGACATCTTCGTCCTTGTGTATACTGCCGTTGACTATCTTGAAATAAGCTATTATTCCGCGGAATGGGTTGAATACAGAGTCGAAGATGAGTGCTTGTAACGGGGCTTTTTCGTCACCGGTGGGGGAGGGAATGCGTTCAATTACAGCGTTGAGGATATCGTCAACACCTTCACCTGTTTTACCCGATGCACGAATGATTTCTTCGCGCTTGCAACCTAATAAATCTATAATTTCGTCCTCAACCTCCTCTGGCATAGAGTTGACCATATCGCACTTACTGAGCACAGGAATTATTTCAAGATTGTGCTCGATGGCCATATACAGATTTGAGATAGTTTGAGCCTGTACGCCTTGTGTAGAGTCAACCAAAAGCAAACAACCTTCACACGCAGCTATGCTTCGCGACACTTCGTAGGCAAAGTCCACGTGCCCCGGAGTATCTATAAGGTTTAGATGAAATGTCTCATCCTTATATGTGTATTCCATCTGAATAGCATGGCTCTTGATAGTGATACCGCGTTCGCGTTCCAAATCCATATCATCAAGCATTTGCCCCTCAGTCACCTTTACAGTTTGAGTGTGCTCAAGCAGCCGGTCGGCCAGAGTGCTCTTGCCATGGTCTATGTGCGCAATAATGCAAAAGTTGCGTATGTGTTTCATTTCTTTTCAGGAATGAGTTGTTGTAATTCGTTTGTTGTGTAGAGAAAAAGGGATTGTATGGTAATTTGTACCATTGTCAAAACTTATCTGCTTCGTCAAAGCTGACAGCGTGTTTCAAGTCCTTGTCGCTGAGCACGACTTCTGCTCCCTTTATAGGCCAATCTATGCCAATGGAAGGATCTGCATAGTGTATAGAGCATTCAGTTTCGGGGGCATAGCGATTATCTACCTTATATGTGAACACAGCAGTATCGCTCAGTACTTGGAACCCGTGTGCAAATCCTCTGGGTATGAACAGCTGACGTTTGTTCTCATCAGACAATTCTACCATGACATATTTACCAAAAGTTGGCGAATTCTTGCGAAGATCTACAGCCACATCTACAACTGTACCTTGCAGAACTCTTACCAATTTGGCTTGTGAAGCTTCGCCCTTCTGAAAATGCAGCCCACGTAATACACCGCGGCTCGACATTGATTGGTTATCTTGTACGAAGTGTACGTCATGGCCAATATGTTTATTAAAATCCTCCTCGCGCCATGTTTCCATAAAATAACCGCGAGAGTCCTCAAAGACGCGTGGCTCCAATATCCACACATCAGGTATGTTTGTCTTGATATATTCCATGATGATGTTAATTCATATTTTATATTGCACTTGTAAGTCCGGCAACCACAATTTTATCGTCACTGACTTTAGCTGTAAAATCTTTTTGTTCGGGGTGTTCCATCATGTAGTCGCATAAGGCGTCTTCCAAATGATGCTGTATAGATCGTTTGAGTGAGCGCGCTCCATACTGTGCGTCAAAGCCTTTCTTTACAAGGAAATCCCGCACATCGTTATCTAAATGAAGCGTATATCCATTGTGGCCCAATCGTTTGGACAGATCCTGCAATTCCAAGTCTGCAATTTTAAGTGCACTATCACTATTTAGGGGATTAAACATGATAATGTCGTCCAACCTGTTCAGAAATTCTGGCGCAAATTGCTTACGAAGGGCTTTAAGTACGATACTTTCTGCCGCTTCACCTGAAATTTCGCCAGCAACACGCTCAAATCCCAATCCATTACCAAATTCACGCAATTGGCGTGTACCGCTATTCGAGGTAAGAATAATGATAGTGTTGCGAAAATCAACCGTAGTGCCGTTACCATCGGTCAAGCGTCCCTCGTCCATTACTTGAAGCAGCGTATTGAACACGTCGCTATGAGCTTTCTCTATTTCGTCTAATAAGATAACCGAGTAAGGGTGGCGACGTACGCGTTCGGTAAGTTGTCCGCCCTCTTCATATCCAACGTATCCCGGAGGGGCGCCTACCAAGCGGCTCACGCTATATTTCTCACCGTATTCGCTCATGTCTATTCGAATAAGTGCATCTTTCGAGCCGAACATCTGCTCTGCAAGACATTTTACCAAATGTGTCTTACCAACACCTGTCGGTCCTACGAACAGAAATGTGCCAATGGGACGATCATTGCCTTTAAGACCAATTCTGCTACGTGTTATAGCACGTGTAAGGCGTTCAACCGCCTTGTCCTGTGCTATAACGCGGGCGTTTAATGTTTGTCGCATACCCTTGAGTCTGTCAGTCTCGTTAGCGGCGACACGTGTGGCGGGTACGCCACTCATCATAGACACAACTTCTGCTACTACGTTTTCGTTCACTTCGGCAGGATTCTCTTGTTGCTGCGCCTGCCATTCCTGTGTCATTCTTTCAAGTTCGATTGTTAGCGTTTGCACTTGATCGCGCAAGTTAGCGGCAAGTTCATAGTTTTGGTCTTGAGCAGCTTGTTGCTTTTGGCTGCGCAACGATTCTATATCTTTTTCTTTTTCTTCAATAAACTTTGGCGTTCCTGCACCTTCTAAATGCATACGTGCTCCAGCTTCGTCCATTGCATCAATGGCTTTGTCAGGTAGAGCTCTGTCTGTAATATAACGCGATGTGAGGTCTACACAAGCTTTCAGAGCATCATCGGTATACGACACATTGTGATGTTGCTCGTAGCGTCCTTTGATGTTATGCAAAATGGTCAGCGTCTCCTCTTGAGTTGTTGGTTCAAGCATTACTTTTTGGAAACGCCTGTCAAGCGCGCCATCTTTTTCAATTGTCTTTTTGAACTCATTGGTCGTTGTGGCACCAATACATTGTACTTCGCCACGAGCCAACGCTGGTTTCAGTATATTTGCTGCGTCAAGGCTACCAGGAGCAGATCCTGCGCCAATAATAGTATGTATCTCGTCTATGAATAAAACAATTTCGGGGTGTGCTTTAAGTTCTTTGATGAGTCGTCTCAATCGTTCTTCGAATTGGCCTCTATACTGCGTGCCAGCAACGATTGTAGCCATATTAAGTGCCACTATACGTTTGTTGGTCAACAGATGTGGGACGCGATGATGGGCTATTTGATCGGCCAAGCCTTCAACTATAGCACTTTTGCCCACGCCTGGTTCGCCTATGATTATAGGATTGTTCTTTTTGCGTCGGCAAAGGATTTGTACAACACGCAGAATTTCCTTTTCACGACCTACAACAGGATCCAGGCCGCCCTTTGCTGCTACGGCAGTAAGGTCTGTGCCGAAATTATCAATAACAGGGGTGTCGCTATTCGATTTTGTTCTGACATTCTCTTTTGCCTGGCTGTTCATGCTGCTGCCTTCGCTCGAATTGTCGTTAGGGTAGGGCGAATCGTCCTCATTTGGAAAGCTAAAATCATCTGACACTTTGTTGGCTGCACTTTCTTCTTGCAATTTAGCATAATCGGCACCAAAATCTGCAAGTAATTTCTTCGCCTCATTTTGTCTGTCATGCAACAGAGCAAGAAGCACCAACTCTGAGCTATCCTTCTTGCCATTGGCTAACTTGTCTTCAAGTACGACCAACTTCATGACGCGAGTGCAATCGGCATCAAGTGGTATATCGTCGCTGTTATATGTCTGCGGTTGTACCGAGTTTTCTTCACCAACCAATTCTGTGTGGCTACTCAATACTTTTTTGATTTCGCTTTCAAGTTTCTCGGTGTCAATATTCATTTTCTTGAGCATTAACTGCACTTGTTCATTCTCTATTGCACTTAGCAAAAGGCAGAGCGAACTCACACGCAGTAGATTAAACTGAATGGCGATGTTTTTGCTCTGATTGATGATACGGGCTGTACCCGCAGGTATTTCGTAACTCATAATTATTAGCTATTGTGTTGTTTGTATGTGTTTTGTATGACGTATGCATACTTCATGCCAAAGTCATTATGACACATTGTTCAGATTGCAAAGTTAACATTTGCGATTATATAAACAAAGTGTTTGAAAGAAAGAAACGACATCTTTAATTGAAGTTCAAGTAATTTTTCCCGTTTTAGACTTACGTTAAAGAGCGATGCTACTTAACATCTAAACTGCTTTATGTTGTTTTGTCATGTCTGATACACAACGTCATTTATAACTTGTAATAAAGTATTACATTAATATGTTTATGTGGATTTTTCAATGTTTTTGCACGTGAAAGGGCACTCGTAGTACATGATTAAATATCTCTTGACAGGGGAAAAGCATTAAATAGCATGTGCCGGTTAATGCACGTGGCTCCATCAAACTTGTGCTTTGTTTGCTTTTATGAGCTTTTGTGTGGCCTGATAGTTGATTTAGGCCTAAACAACTCTAATCCTTGGAAATAGTTTTGTATATTTGCAATATTTTTGTGATATACACGTTCTAACTATGCTGCAAACACTGCGATGACAGTTGAGATATTTAGACGTGTTTGGCAAACATAGATATTAAAGTAAAAAACGAAAAAGACAACTATTAATACATGACACTTAAGAAGTTTGCATTATTCCTCGCGCTATCTATTAGTGTATCGCTTCCTATGATTGCGCAATCAGGCATGACTGACAGCCAAGTTATGCAGTTCATGATACGTGAAAACGAGCGAGGCACATCGCGAGATCAAATTGTTACCAAACTGATCGAGCGAGGGGTTAGTATTGACCAAATTAGGCGCATTCGCACAAATTACGAAAAGCAGAAAAAAGGCACTGTTGTAGGTGCACGCGACATAAGTGGTAAATCAACCGGCAATGATCGCACTCGTAAAAATAATGGTGATAAACGAGAGGAGAAGCTTGAAGGCATGTCGCAACGTGAAGGCGCTTCGGTGCGTGTAGATGAAAGTAGTATGTCTGCCGTCCAGTTGAAACGCTACAAGCGTGAACAGAAAAGCGAATATCTGGACGAAATGGAAGACTTGCTTCCAGATTCTCTTGAGAATTTGAAATTGCCTGAAGATGAACTGCGCGAAACAAAGAAAAAGAAAAAAATAGAGGTCTTTGGGCGCAACATCTTCAACAACCGTAAGTTGAGCTTTGAACCCAATATGAATATTGCAACGCCACAAGATTATCGCTTGGGGCCAGGCGATGCTGTATATGTTGATGTATGGGGTGCCTCACAGCAACGTTTTGAAAGTACAGTTTCGCCCGATGGAACGATAAATATTGAGAATTACGGGCCGGTTGATGTAGATGGGCTTACAGTGGCACAAGCTAATCATAGGCTGCGTGCAACACTCGGCAAACGTTATGGCGGGTCTAATATTCGTCTGACAGTGGGACAAACCAAGACCATTACAATAGACGTCATGGGCGAGGTGCAAGTGCCCGGCACTTATACACTTTCGGCTTTTGCCACCGTGTTTAATGCTTTATATATGGCAGGTGGTACAAATGACATTGGTACACTACGTAACATCAAGATCTTTCGAAACAAGCGCTTGATTTCAACATGCGACATCTATGATTACATTTTGAATGGAAACATGAAGGGTAATGTGCGTTTGGCTTCGGGTGACGTGATTGTAGTCGGTGCCTATGAGTGTCTTGTCAATATTACAGGTAAGGTAAAGCGCCCCATGTACTACGAAATGAAAGAGAAGGAAAGTGTGGGTACGCTCATCAAGTATGCTGGTGGATTTACCGGTGATGCCTATCAAGGCAATATAAATTTGATGCGCAAAGCTGGCGGCGAACTCTCTGTCTACTCCATCGATGAGTTTGAACGCAATTCGTTCCATTTGGCTGACGGCGATTCTGTCTCGGTGGACAGTACGCTGCAACGTTATCGCAATATGGTAGAAATAAAAGGAGCCGTAATGCGTCCTGGTAAATATCAGATGGACGGCAATATCACAACGATTCGTCAATTGATAGAGGCTGCAGGTGGTTTGAGCGAAGATGCCTTCACAACCCGTGCGTTTATTCACAGAATGAAGGAAGACCGTACATTGGAGGTTATTGACGTAGATGTAAAGGGTATAATGGATCATTCGGTAGCAGACATCACGCTGAAGAACGAGGACGTATTCTTTATTCCTTCAACAAAACTGATGCAAGAAGAACGCACGTTATCGATTATCGGCGAGATTAACTACCCTGGCGTGTATAATTACGCAGAGAATACATCGTTGGAAACCTTTATTTTGCAAGCTGGTGGACTTAAAGATGCCGCATCGCTCATCAAGGTGGATGTGTCGCGTCGCCTACGTAACCAAGAGGCTGATCATTCAGGAACACAGGTGGCGCAGACTTTCAGCTTTTCACTTAAAGATGGATTCGTAATAGATGGCACGCCGGGCTTCATTCTTGAACCTTTTGACGAAGTGTATGTGCGTCGTTCACCAGGTTATGTGCCTCAACAGCATGTGTCAATAGAAGGTGAAATCACTTTTGCGGGTGTATACACGCTTCGTAATAAGGGTATGCGTCTGAGCGATTTAGTGCGCGAGGCTGGTGGTTTGACAAATGAGGCTTATGCCAAGGGCGCTCATCTTGAGCGCACTTTGACACAGGCAGAACGAATTAAACAACAATCATTGGTAAAACTGGCAGTAAGTGACTCGTTGGATATGAAACGCATCGAGATGAGTAATACACAAATGGTCGGAATTAACCTTGACCAAGCAATGAAGAATCCTGGTTCTGATCAATGGGATTTGGTATTGCGCGAGGGCGACCGATTAGTTATTCCACAATATAATAACACCATTACAATCAATGGACAAGTAATGTATCCCAATTCTGTCGCTTATAAGGAAGGTGCAAGTTTGTCATACTACATCAATCAATCGGGTGGCTACGGATTACGCGCTAAAACGAATCGTGTATTTGCTGTAAACATGAATGGTACGGTTACTCGAGTTAAATCTGCAAAAGACATTACGCCTGGTTGCACCATAGTAGTTCCAGCTAAGGGTAAAAAGCAACGCCTGTCGTTTGGTGAGATATTATCATTGGGATCAATGACAGCTACATTGGGAACCGTTATTGCGACACTTGTGAAATAACATCAACTTGAGATAAATGCAATAATCATAAATTCGGTTCTGTAGTACAATACATAAGTCTGCAGAACCGAATTTATGAGACTATAATACAGGCGCGAACACAATATATACTTATACAATAATAGATTAGTTGGCGTGCCGCACATGTACACTTCTTCTTTTGAAACTTGCGATTATGCTTTTATTTTATCCTATTATAACCATGTTAGTTAGTGCACTGGTAACGGTAATATCCATGCCGCTGCTTTTGCGTTTTTGTCAAGAACGTGGATTGTTTGACATGCCCAACGAACGAAAGGTTCATCACAACAAAATTCCGCGATTGGGTGGTGTGTTATTTGCACCAGCAACGGTTATAGGAATAGGTGTTTCTATTCTTGTAATGATGGCGCTGAAGGATAATTGGCTGCCATCTATGGCCGAGCCAGCGTTATTCTTGTTCTTTGGTATGTTCTTGATATATATCATTGGTTTATTAGATGATATTTTAGGTCTCGATGCGAAAATAAAGTTTGGCACCCAGCTGGTGGCATCGTTCTTTATGCCATTTTGCCATTTGTATATAAATAACCTGTACGGTTTTTGTGGCATTTACGAGATATCAACATGGGTTGGTTATCCATTAACGATATTGCTTTCATTACTAATAATCAATGCGTTTAATCTGATAGACGGTATAGATGGATTAGCCTCTGGGCTTGGCGTCATTGCATTGGGCGTTTATTCATACTTGTTTGCAAGTCTTGGTAGCGTGGTTTTTACGGTTTTCTCTATGGGACTATTGGGAACCATGATGGCATTTATGTACTTCAACCTTTTTGGAAATGCTGAGAAGTTTACTAAAACCTTCATGGGGGATACTGGCAGTTTGATATTGGGTTACTCAATAACATATTTATCCATTAAGTACAGTATGTACAACTCGCAGGTTTTTCCCGTGCAGTCATGTCCTATATTGGTAGCATATACATTGGTGCTGGTTCCTGTATTAGATTTAATTCGAGTGGCAATAGAACGCGTGTCGATTGGCAAGGGAATGTTCACACCTGACAAGCGGCATATCCATCATCTTTGTATGGCTGCAGGTATGTCTATGCACAAAGCGTTGGCTTTCATTTTGTCACTGCAATTTGCATTCGACTTATTGAATTTGGCATTGTTTAAGTACTTATCAGTTCCGACAACGCTTATCGTTTTACTTAATGTGGCCGTATATGTACTTGTCGTTATACTTCTAAAGAAACGTAATGTATAAAACATTGATCGCTCTTTTGGAACGCCAATTAGGATTTCCCTACAAACGAAACGACCCGTTAGAATTTATTTACTAACTTTGCAACAATGCGTTTTTTACTATCTGTTGAGAACAAAAAACTGTTGACTAAAGAACATTCAATTTGATATGGAAACAAACAACATACCGCAGTCCTCTGATTCTATAGCCGTGCGCTTTGCCCACGTGCTGCAATTGATTATTCGCGGTTGGAAAACAATCATTGTTACAATGGTTGTGGTAATAGCTATAGCTGCCGTCTACATTTTTAGTCTGCCGCGAGTGTATGAATCAGAGTGTACACTCCTTCCCGAAACTTCGTCATCTTCGGGAGGTATATCGGGCAACTTGGGATCTCTTGCCTCAATGGCAGGTATTAAAATGGGCGACATGGGCAATCAAGATGCCATATATCCTGAATTCTATCCTAAAGTTGTATCGTCAACTGTATTCTTAGCTGAATTGCTTAAAGATCAAGTTACCTGTAAGCGCACTAAGAGTAAAACAAATGTTTATGTTTACTTTCGTGACAAACAGCAGAAAGCTTGGTGGGCGAAAATGATGCCAAAGGGCGAGGAGAAAAAGGATAGTAGCGACGTTGATAATTTCAATATAAATCCAACGCACATATCTAAAAAACAGCAAAAGGTCGTGGACGATCTTAGTGGCGCTATTATGTGTATGGTCGATAAAAAGACGGACATGATAACCGTACGTGTTGAAGTGCAAGATGCTGATGTGGCACAACAGATTGCAGATTTGGTGTGCAAGCGCTTGCAAACGTATATCACACGTTACAGAACAAACAAAGCGCGGAAGGACGTAACATATAGCGAAGCCATCGCAAAGAACGCTTATGACAAATACATCAAATCACAAACAGATTATGCAGCCTTTTGCGATACGCATGAAGATGTGACACTAACTTCGTACCAACAGGTGCAAGACAGATTGGAAAACGAAATGCAGCTTGCTTTTAACACCTACTCGCAGTGTGCACAGCAGTTGCAACTTGCTAAGATGAAATTGCAAGAGCGTACGCCAGTCTACACCACTATCCAGCCGGCCACAGTCCCTCAAAAGCCTTGTGGTCCAAAAAGAGTTTTTACGATATTAGCTTTCACAATGCTCTCTTTCTTCGGAAGTGTCTGTTGGATTTTAATGCGTGACATATTGAAAAAGAAGCAAGCAAACTAAAACAAACCCATTTATAGCCATCTGCATGAGACTGAGTTTGAATGCTGTAAAGAGCAACGGACGGGAATTAACCGATACGATATATCTTATAATACTGCAAGGTGCCAATCAGTTGCTTCCATTGTTTGTAATGCCGTTCCTAATGATAAAATTGGGAGCGGAAGGCTATGGTTTTGTAGGCTTCTCACTTTCAGTCATTCAGTATTTGGTTCTGATTGTTGACTTTGGATTCAATCTTTCTGCTACAAAACGTATAGCACAGGCTAACGACGATGTAGATAAATGCAATGAGGTCTTTTGGAATGTTGTTGCGGCAAAGTCGTTACTCTTGGTAGCTTCATCGGTTATATTGCTTGTGCTGATGCTGACTGTACCAACATTCCAGTTGTATAGTCAAGCCATTTGGGCCACATGGCCTATGCTCTTGGGTTCGACTTTCACGTTTATGTGGTTCTTTCAGGGAAAGGGATATATACGTTTCTTTTCTGTGATGAACACATTGTCAAAATTGGCACTGTTACCGCTCATATTCGTGTTTGTAAAGACACCAGACGATTGTTCCCTTGCTGCCTTCTTACAGGCAGTGGTGTTTGTTGGCACTGCTATCATCTCAAACATTTACATATATCGTAAAAGATTGGTGCAGTGGCATACCCCATCGTGGAAAGGCATAAAGGTAGAACTTGCCGAAAGTTTTCCTCTGTTTCTCTCTACAGCTTCAACCAGCGTATACACTCAGCTGATTGTAATAGTACTTGGTTTTTACTGTACTACGTCGGAGGTTGGAAAATATGCTTCGGCTGACCGTATCATGCGTGCTCTGTGTTTCTTATTATATGTACCGCTCAATCAAGTTTTCTTTCCCAAAATCAGTGCTTTGGCTGTAAAAGGAAAAGATTTGGCGGTGGGGCTATTTAAGCAGGTAATGCTCATGGTTATTCTTGTCATGTGCTGCGTGTCGGCATTCCTATTTTTCGGGGGCGTCTATTTGCCAAACCTGTTGGGGCATGATTATGCAGGCATAGATGTATATCTTAAAATACTGGCTATTGCGCCTCTGGCTATAGGTTTTGGCGGTGTGTTCGGGCAGATGGGACTCGTTGCTTTGGGCAACAAATATACAAGCAATAAATTTCGTGACGTTTATTTTATCGCAGCATTAGCTGCCATAATAATGATGTTTGTCCTGACACCATGGTTGGGTGCTATAGGTGCCTGTATCACAGTGAGCGCAACAGAATTGCTTGTTGCAGTACTGATGGCATATAATTTCAAAAAGAATATCGGTCTATGCTTATCATAGTTTTATTATTAACATTGATGCTTACATTGTTGGGGCTGTATATCTCAAGAGATATATTTGCCCCTTATGTGGCTGGACCAGGTGTGTGGCTTATTGCTCTACTTATATATTATCTTTTGCCTAACAACTTTTATCCAGTCACTCATGATTTTCCACTTGCTCTGTCATTGTGGTTGGTAGGATATTTTGTATTGTCGGTAGTCTGTGATAAGTATGTTGCCCCAGCATCGCCCGCGTCCGTCAAGCGTCAGCCTAGCAAATTTGTGCTTCGAGCCTATTTTATCATAACTATTACAGCCATTCCCGTGGTATGCGGTAAAATTATTTGGCAAGCGTTTACTACTGAACCTGAAAACATATTTCGCTATATGCGAATTTTGAATACGGGAATAGATGAAGAAATTGAGATGCCAGATCTCGGCATCTTGATATATTTCACATCGTTGGCATTTGTGATGTTATTCTTCTCATACCTTTATTTCAAGAAGAAATGGCTCATTGGCATAGTCTTATTCATGAATCTACTCTTCGCTACGGTTACAATGTCCAAGACCGTATTCCTAAGCGTGATGTTCTCATCATTGTATATATGCTATTATTGCAAATATATTAGGATTAAACACATGTTTTTGGGCTTGATAGCGTTTGTCGCTTTGAGTTTCGTTGTCCAAAACGCGCGTGCCGTAGGTGAAGATATGGAAACAAACAATTTTCTGGCAACCTATTTGTCGAGCAGTATTGTGGCTTTTGACTATTTTGCGGTTCCAGATTCAGCTGTCCAATTTGGCGAACATACATTCAGATTACTATATGCCATTGGTCACAGTTTAGGCTTGTGCCATGAGCCAACTGGAGTCATCCTCGAATTTGTAAATGTTCCCAATGCAACAAATACGTATACAAATCTCTATCCATTTTACGAAGATTTCGGATTAGTGGGTGTGTTTGTATTCTCTATGATATATGGTGCCATATATGGTGCTTTATATAAAAAGGCACGCACTGGTGGAAAATTCGAACTGATACTTTACGCCATATTGTTGACATTTGTGTTGATGGAGTTTATAGGAGAATTCATATTCACCAATCTGTCTATGTTCCTGCAATATTTATTCTTTGCAGTACTTCCATTCCTTATTACAGACAGACAAAATGAAAAATTTGGAATTGGATCTTAAATATGAAAGTTATGCCTCAAATAGATATACTAATGGCCACCTATAATGGTGGTGAATACATTGCAGCACAGATACGCTCGTTGCAAAATCAAACGTTCTCGGACTGGCATTTGATTGTACATGATGATGGGTCAACAGATGACACGTTGCAAATCGTAAATGATTTTTGCAAGATTGACAACAGAATCGAAGTCCTTGATGACGGGAAATCATTTCATGGGCCTGCGGGTAATTTCGTCCACCTGATGAAATCGTCCACTGCACCCTATATGATATTTTGTGATCAAGACGATATATGGCTTGAAGACAAACTGCAAAAACTGCATGATGCCATGCTCCAGGTTGATAATGGCATGCCACAGATGGTGTACTGCAATGCTTACGTCTACGACACCATGCAGAACGACATCAGCGGACATGCAGTACTATGGCAACCTACTGATTTACACGAAGCTCTTTTTGCTAATGCAGGCGTACAGGGTTGTTCTATCATGATAAATTCTGCACTACGTGATGTATGCCATAAAGTGCCAGACTATGTTACAATGCACGACCATTTTGTAACATTGGCAGCACTTACTTTCGGCAAAATTACCTACGTCGATCAAAGGCTGATGCTATATCGCCGGCACGATCTGGCAGTTACGGGTGCAACGTACAAAAACTTTATGGAACGCATTACACACTTCTTCAATTCAGACAAGACTGTGTTGGAAAAGAACCATGTGCGGGCTATTGAAAGTTTCTTTGAATGCTTCAAGCAAGATATGCCAAATGAAAAGAAGGCAATATTTACAGACTTCTTCCGTTTTCATAATGAAGGAAAGATCCGAAACTTGCTACACGCATTCATTGGGGGGTACCGGTTATTTGGCAGTCGGAGCATTCTGACTTTCAAAATATTGGTACGTAAAATGTTGTAACGCGCAAACTATTGCGACATGAAGTACAAAGTGTTGCATTAGTATCATAGTCCGTAGGCGGATATTATTGTTTACAATTTAACAAGTTGACAGGCTAAAACGTAAGTATGTTCTGCACTATTTATTGTGTTAAAGGCACAACGATCAGGAACATAAGAACTTAACAAACTTACTTACCTGTCTACCCTTTGACTCGTTAACGTGTTTACTAATCCCGCCAACGTGTTATCATATTGAATATTACTATCATGAAAATAACACACATAATCAATGCTCTCGAAACAGGTGGCGCAGAACGTTTGCTGACAGAAATGTTGCCATTGATGCAGGCAGCGGGTCATGAAGTGAATATCGTTCTGTTGAAATCTACAAATGATGTCTTTGAGCAGAAACTCAAGCAGCTTGGCATTCGTGTTGAAGCAGTTAACATTTGTGCTGGCCGATACAATCCGTTGAATGCTTTCAAACTTGCAAAATACATAAAGAACTCAGACATCGTACATACCCATCTGTTTCCTTCGCAGTATTGGGGAGCATTAGCTGTAAAGTTGTGGTGTAAGAGAATAAAGCTTTTCACCACAGAGCACAGTACCTTTAATTCTCGGGGAAAATATGCCATAACTTCATGGTTGGACAAACATATATATGCCCTGTATGATGGCATCATCTGCATCTCGAAAGGTACGGCGGATTTCGTAAAACAAAGAGTTCCCCAAAATGTGGCAATACGAGTGATAGAGAACGGGGTGCGACTGCCAAGTGCGTCAATGTCAGTTCCAGCTGAGCAGCGTGACAAGTTCATACCTGGTTTGCGTGCAGATGACTTTGTTATTATGCAGGTTGCGCGTTTTTCAGAGCAAAAAAATCAAGATTGTGTCATACGCGCATTAAGCAAACTGCCACACAATGTACATGCCGTATTTGTAGGGTATGGTGTACGCGAAACATTGTGTAAAGATTTGGCACAGCGCATGGGTGTGGCGGACAGAACGCACTTCTTGGGTGAACGTAGCGACATAGACGATTTGTGGCGTATTGCAGATATAGGTGTCATGTCATCACATTGGGAGGGGTTCGGCCTTGCTGCTGTTGAAGGCATGGCACATGGCAAGCCCGTATTGGCTTCAGAGGTCAGCGGGCTCGCTGATGTGGTGCGTTATCATGAACTGCTTTTTCCGCCAAACGATGACAAAGACCTGGCACATAAAATAGAATGGTTGCTCAATAATGAGGACCAAAGAGCATATTGGGGACGTATGTGCTACGAAAACGCACAACGTTTCAGTATCGAGAAAATGGTTGGAAAGTACCTGGAATTCTATCGCGAATTACTACCTGGCAAATAACCACACAATTTTATGAAACTTATATTTTGCGATAATACCCTTTGGGGACTGGTAAACTTTAGAGGCGAAGTGCTGAAGCATTTCGTCCAAAAAGGTTGTGAAGTCATTTTGGTGGCACCCGAAAAGGAAGATGCACAAATGCAGACCCATATACCTGAAGGCATGCGTTTTATACCTATTAGTATGGGGCGCACCTCAAAAAGCCCATTGAACGATTTGCGGTATTTCGTCAGATTACTGAAAATATTCAAGAGCGAGAAGCCCGATATTGTATTCAATTATACCATAAAGCCCAACATATATGGATCGATTGCAGCAAAAATTAGTGGTGCACGTTCTGTGGCAATGATGGCTGGTTTAGGATATGTATTCATCAATGACAATTTTGTGACAAAGGTTGCCAGATTACTGTATCGTTTTGGCTTGCATTTTACTACACATCTGTTGCTGCTCAATGAGTATTCCAAAAGGTTGGTCGAAACGAAGCATCTGTGTGCACCCCAAAAAATGATATTGTTGAAGGGCGGTGAAGGTATAAATGTAACAGACTACCCCCAATGTGACAATGCTTCGCCAACAACTACTTTTTTGTATATTGGTCGTATATCCTGGGACAAGGGATACGAAGAATTGTCAACAGCAGCCCGATTACTCAAATCAAGGAATATAGACGTCAATATCGAATTGATCGGAGCTTTGGACCCCTCCTATCCAAAGAGCGTGCCCGTTGAACGTGTAAAGAAAGATGAGGCAGAAGGATTAGTTAAATATTTAGGCTTTACACGCGATATGAAGAGCGTATATAAGCGTAAAGGCATAGTCGTAATTCTACCATCTTATTGCGAAGGCATGAATCGAGCATTGATGGAGGCTTGCGCTTCGGGCAAACCCATTATAACGACAGATGTACCAGGCTGTCGCGAAGCTGTAGAGGAGAGTGTCAATGGTTATATTGTTCCAGCTCGCGACAGCAAGGCTTTGGCCGATGCCATGCAATGCTATTTAGAATTGTCTGATGATTGCAAAAAACAATTCTCTGACAATAGCCGGAAGCGGGCTGTAAACAAGTTCGATATCAAAAGCGTGTTAGCTGTGTACGACAATATTGTCAAGTCGTGTACTGAGAGCTTCCAATAAAATGGTCCCTCTCAATTCCAGCAACACCATTTGCGCCGCCACTTGTAGTGAAGGTGGGGCTACAATTTAATCAAAAGCAAATTATGTCATCAGACAAAAGTTTATATCTGGTTACTTTTTCAGTTGTTGTGTACAAGCAGCCCGTTGATGAAATTGAGCGGGTGGTCAGGTCGCTGCTTTTGTATGCCAACGAAAAGGTAATATACATAATTGACAATTCGCCTTGCATGGTGGTACAAAACTTGTGCCACCTCAGCAAGTGTATAGTTCTCAAGCATTTCCCAAAAAACATAGGCTTTGGACAGGCTCATAACTGGGCTATCAGCGAGGCAAAGAAAAAAGGCAGCAAATACCATTTTGTGGTCAATCCTGACATATTCTATAGTAAAGATGCCGTTTTGCCGATGGTCGAATTTATGGAGCATAATCAGGAGGTTGGCGAAATGATGCCCAAAATACTATACCCTAATGGCAGAACACAGTTCTTGCCCAAACTTATGCCGTCGCCGCTAATGTTGGCACAACGCAAATTGTCGCAATTTTTCCCCGCTGTACGCAGTCGGTGGATGAAGCGTTTCGAAATGCGGCAAATGTCCGATGATAAAGTTTACGACATAGGCCATGTTTCTGGTAGTTTTGCAGCTTTCCGCATGAAAGCATTAGACGATTGCGGCACTTTCGATAGCAGATTTTTCTTGTATTTTGAAGATACGGACATATCACGACGTATACACAAAAAATACCGGACTATCTACTATCCCCTTGTCGCTGTTTATCATGATTATGGTAATGGAGCCAGCAAAAGTCCTAAACTGTTCTCTATTTTCATCATGTCACTGATCAAATTCTTCAACAAGTGGGGGTGGTTCTTCGACGACGAGCGAAAAATCTGTAACAACAAATTCCTTGCACAATTACAATGATAACACGCATAATCAACGCTCAACTGGCCAACATGACAGCAATGCTAATGTTAATGTTGACAATTATAGCCTGCTCAGCAGGTGGTGGAACAAAAAACAACGTCAATACCGAGGATAGGAGTGAGGCGCGCAACAAAATGGAAACCGAAGCACAGGCAAGGTTGTCCATGGCCCGTACAAAATTAGCACAGATGCAATGTGCCGAAGCCAAAGCCATTGTCATTAAAATGCGAAAGGACTGCTATTTAGCCTTGTCAGCGCGCAAAGAAGGCATTTTACTCATGGACTCTATCGATATCCAACAAGCCAAGCTTGAACTCAGCAAAGCAGATAGTTTGATGCAGAAACAGCATAGCATCTCAACATCGGACGACTTTGACGAGGCCTGCCGCAAAGTGCAGTTTTATGAACGAAAATTGCAATACGACAGTCGCTCCACCAACAAGTAATTAAGAACGTTTCAGTGCTGTAAGTAGGTGTTCAAAATTATTTTTTCATTGAAAGTGCATTATCGGGACGCAGATGTTTCCTTCGGGTGAGGGAACATAGCGGGCTATGTGACCGAGGCTGAAGGGAACATCTGCGCCTCGATAATGTGCTTTCAATGTGAAAATGACACCTACTGACTGTATAAAATAATTTTGAACACCTACTTATTCATGAACACAACATTGTTTCAGTCACAGTTGAATCAGTCACAGTTGGAAGCTGTAACCTATTGCGATGGCCCTTCATTAGTCATTGCCGGTGCCGGCTCCGGCAAAACCCGCGTTTTGACATACAAAATAGCCTATTTGTTGCAGCATGGTTATGAGCCGTGGAGCATATTGGCCCTAACCTTCACCAACAAGGCGGCACGCGAGATGAATGAACGAATATTCAAAATCTGTGACGGCGCAGACTTGCGCGGTTTGTGGAGTGGTACATTCCATAGCATCTTTGCCCGCATACTGCGTATGGAACATGAGGTCATTGGCTATCCGCAGGACTTCACCATATATGATTCGTCCGATTCAAAGTCTCTGATAAAAGCTATTGTAAAGGAACTCCAACTCGACGACAAAGTCTATAAGCCCAACATTGTAGCTGGCCACATATCAGAGGCAAAGAACCATTTACTGCTACCCTCAGCTTATAGTGCAGAAAGCAGCCTGCTACGCCGCGACACTTCGGAAGGAGTGGGGCAGATACATAAAATTTATGCTATCTACCAGCAAAGATTACTTGCCGCTGGGGCCATGGATTTTGACGATTTGCTGTTAAATATATTCTTGCTATTGCGTGATCACCCCGATGTTCGCGAGCGTTATATAAATCGTTTCCGCTATATTCTTGTTGATGAGTATCAAGACACCAATATGGCACAGCACAAAATACTGACGTTGCTCACCACACCGCAGTCTAAAATATGTGTTGTGGGAGATGATGCGCAAAGTATATATGGATTTCGCGGTGCAGACATAACTAACATTCTCACGTTTAAGGAACAGTACCCATCTGCCAAACTTATCAAGTTAGAGTGCAACTATCGTTCAACTCGCAACATTGTAGAGGCCGCGAACTGCATCATTAGCAACAACCAGAGTCAAATACCCAAAACCGTATATTCTGCTGGCGAAGAAGGTGATCCTATCGAATTATTTTCTGCCGAGACCGACAAGGAAGAAGCCCGCAAGGTGTTGTCGCACATTGTCAAACTACGCAGACAAGCAGACTTACCATATAACGAGATAGCCATTTTATATCGTACCAATGCACAGAGTCGTGTGTTGGAGGAGGCTTTACAAGGTGCGGCCATGCCATACCGCATATATGGTGGTTTATCGTTCTATCAGCGCAAAGAAATAAAAGATGTCCTGGCATACTGCCGTTTGGTGGCTAATCCGCACGACGAAGAGGCATTCAAGCGCATAGTCAATTATCCCGCCCGCGGTATAGGAGCAACCACCTTGCAAAAAATCCAGCTCACTGCAGCAGCCAATGGTGTAAGCATGTGGCAGGTGGCCGAAACGCCAGAGGCGTATGGTGCTGCCATTAGTAAGGGAGCCGCTAACAAACTTGCCGCCTTTTGTGAACTGATAAATACTTTAAGGAAAGAGGCTGACGAGAATAGCGCCTCTACTGTGTTGAAGAGCATCATTCGCAAAAGCGGCATAGCAGTCGACCTGACGATGGAGCGTTCGGCTGAGAACAAGGCAAAACAGGAAAATGTGGACGAATTGGTCGGTTCTGTACAAGCCCTCGAAAAAGAGGCCTTTGAGGAGGAAGGACGGAACATGCTAAATCTGTCCGAATTCCTTTCTACTGTGTCATTGCTTACCGACACCGATGCGAAAGATGACGGACAACCCCGCATAACACTAATGACCATTCACGCAGCCAAGGGGCTGGAGTTTGGAGCCGTTTTTGTTACAGGCATGGAGGACGAACTCTTTCCAAATGCCAATGCTCGCTATAATCCACGCGAGATGGAGGAAGAACGCCGCTTATTCTATGTAGCAGTCACACGCGCTAAACGCTATTGCTTCTTGAGCTACGCCAGGACACGTTACCGCTATGGTTCACTACAGTTTTGTGAGCCAAGTCCTTTCCTCGACGAAATAGACAAAGCCTACATACACAAAGATCACTCAACGTCTTCACGTTCCAGTTATCATGACAACAGGTCATACGAACAACGTCAGAGTAGAGGCAATAATTTCGATGATTTCTTCGGTAACCCCTCCGAAGATGACTTCCGAAAGGCCATGAGTGGAACCCCGTCATATTATGGCCATCAGCGTCAGGAATCCTACACTACGGGTAATCGCAGCTATCGTACAAAACGCGACACCACCCCCAAGCAAGTTGCCCCTGTTGTACCGCATGGCTTTATTCGCACAGGCATTACGCGCGCAAAAACAGCCTCCACTTCCAATGCTGCCACCACATCAAATGGTGCATATCAGATAGGTATGCGCGTACATCACGATCGTTTCGGAAATGGTACAATAGTCGGTACAGAGGGTAATAACGAGAATGCAAAAGTAAAAGTAGAATTTGATACTGCTGGTACAAAAAATCTGCTCGTTAAGTTTGCAAAGTTGCGCAACATTTAAGGCCCTTTTCTGACCGATAAAGTCAATAAAGTATTTGATAAAGATCCAATAACAAATATTACGCCCGGAGCCCGCCAAATAGGGTTTCGGGCATAATATTTCAAGATATTGATGTCCGGTATGGCGTAAACATGCGAATGGAATCAAGCACCAAACGCAACCTCTAATGGGGACGACATTGTTTGTGAGTTATGAGATCTGTCGCTAACGCGGCCAACAAACTACGCTACGGCGTCAGCCCTTGTGTCTCTTGAGGCCACCCAGACGTTAGTCCGTGGCCGTCCACCGCGCGTCGGTGTTTTGTGTATCTTATGCAAACTTATGTTCTTATGTTCCCGCGGTAAGCGGCTAACACAAACGTTATATCTTTTGTTCTTATGTTCTTTTGTTCTTTTGCTTCCCGCGTTAGCGATAAATCTCATAACTCACAAATCATGAGTTACGTCCTTTGATTTGGGCGACGCATTAACTAAGTCAAGAAATGTCTGCACTCTGCACTTTTCCATACAAAGCACTTGATAATCAATCGTTTTAGGCGTGTAGACACGTCTACACTGTGTCTGCACTGCGTCTACACAACTTCAGCACAATGTCTGCACTATTTGGGGCAGTAGGTTAATCCGTTTCGCGCTTCGGTTATTCATGTTATGGGGACAAGACTTTTCTGTTGCTCCGACAGAAAAGTCTTGCCCCCATAACTGTTGTTGCGCTGTGGCAAATCTGATGCGTGCAGACGGCAGTGCAGATAAATAATAAAGGTGTCTACACGCTTTTATGTATTGATTATCAACTGTTTATACTGTAAAAGTGCAGAGTGTAGCGAGTTTGTTAATGTGGTAATATGCTAATGGGCTACGCCGTAGCGTTACTTGTTGGTTGCTTAGCACGGGAAACATTATTTGTGTACAACTTGTACACTTTTTTTGTTTGCAAGCCTTGAGGTTTTATATCTTTGCACCCACTACTAACTAAATTGTATATTATCATGAATACCAAACAAGCCTTGCTGCAATTTGTGCAGCAAATTATGCACGAGGGCATCGATGCTCTGATCGACCGCATCGCCAACCGCGTGATTGAAAAACTTGACGAAGCCCGAATGTCTATGCCACAAACGGCGGCGGAGAATAACGAAGAACTACCACAGCCGAAAGAATTTGTTAAGCCACAGCCGAATAATGTTACCGAGCCGCAAGCAACTGAGCCGCAAGTTACCGAGCCACAACCAACGGAGTCGCAACCTATCGAGTCGCAACCAGGAAAAGCATGCAATGAGCAACCCGACACACCCTCTCTCACCGAACAAGCCATGCAAATGGTTGACGAGATGTACGACACGCGCTATAACGTGCTTGACCGCGTGGCCGAAATACGCCGACACAATGGGACTGATGCCAAGTTTGTGCCGGTGAGCAAATTGGTGCGCAACACCATTGTTATCGACTTGCACAAACGCGGGTGCATGGTGTGGAA
>OFMS01000169.1_pt1 | contig 67473 bp, 69 predicted proteins | sample 1541871 | NCBI WGS metagenome assembly OFMS01 (sample SAMN04209251, study PRJEB22552) | human gut metagenome | biome: gut; material: feces | host: Homo sapiens | place: USA: Oklahoma
GTCTTCTGTTGTGCCATTACTGCCGAAAAACAGCATAATGCAAATAGTGATAATATAATCTTTCTCATTATATATTTAATCATATGTTTATTGTCGGTGGATATTCTATCCTTTAGTTTGCTCATAACTACATACATATTTCCCATTATTAAAATAGTGGTATGAGTTTATTTTTCTATTCTCGTCATCACATTGTGTCAGACTCTTGTAGAACAGCTCGCCATATTTTTGATAATTGTCTGTATTATATATACTGTTGTCTATTACAAAAATAGGAAAAGTGTAGCTTGAAGGTATTGGAAAAATACCATCATATACGGATGAAATTACAACAAGGTTGATATGGTGCTTTTCGCAATAGCGTTTAATTTCTATTGGGGATATTCCATTTACACCAGAACAAAAAGGTAAATACTCATAAACTAGAACTCTTTGATGTTTCTTAATATAATCGCTTACCTGCTTTACAGAGACTTTATAAAGATTGCCATCATTCGTAATTGAGTCAAGTGGAACTTCGCATTTCTTTACATGCAGTTTTTCTGATTCTGATAAATCCGAATAGCCAGAGCCATTCACCTCGATACATGAGGTTAAAATGACTCCGGCTGTCAGGAGTTGAACCGAATGGATAATTCTATTCAATTCCATTGTATTTGTGTATGGGGTTATTAAAACATATAGGAGAATCCCAACTGTAGGTCTTGGGCTTTAGTATTGAGTCCACCTTTAAAGATATTGGTAAATCCTCTACTATAAGAAAGGCTAAGCTGGTAGTGCTTGGCGATTTCAACGCCAACCTTGGCATCGAAGCCGAAGTTTACACGATTGAAGAGTTTGTCTCCATACACATTTGAGGACACTTTCTCCTCTTTGCTATGTCCTTTAGCATCAGTCGTTGTGACTTTGTCCGTACCTGTCAAGCCAAAATCTGCATAAGGGCCAACAGCAGCGAGGAGATTCAAGTTGTCTGAAAGGCGGAATTTGTAGCCTACATTGACTGGAACGAGAAGAGAGTAGGTTGAGTACTTCCAGCACTGAGTCAACTTTGTTTCGTTATTGAAATAGTTTTCGCTCTGTCTGTTTCTGTTGTTGAACAAGACCGAAGCATCCATGAACCAACCGTTCTCTGGGTTGTTGAAGTTCATTTCTGCTTTTGCACCTACAGCAAAACCGATCTTTGTTTTTGTCTCATCAGAAATGTTCAGATTTCCTGCTACAGTTGGACCGAAGCGGAATGTTTGTGCATTTGCGGCTGAAAAACAACCTAATGCAAGCAATGATAATAAAATTTTTTTCATATGTTGTTATGATTAAATTATATCCAAGGACAAGTTGCCTGAGAACTTATTATTATGCTGCAAAAGTACAATCGTTTGTTTTTATACACAACGCCTCCTTATGCGAAACGGCAAAAATGCGGTGCGAAGCGGCGATATCTGTGTGTTGCGTGGAAATGCGGACTATCTCCGCAGCGCCGCATACACCACGATGCACGCAGTGGTGAGCAGTTCGGAGAGAGCAAGCGCGAGCCAGATGCCGCTGTCGCCGAGCATCTTCGGCAGCAGTATGAAGCTGGGCACGAGGAAGACAGCACCGCGCAGCAGCGCGAACACCATTGCCGGGCGCACGCGCTCAACGCTCTGAAAGTAGCCGATGCACATGAGGTTGACGATGAAGAACACGAAGGCGACAGCCATCAATGGGAAACCCTTGACGGCGATTGGGAAGGCAGCCTCGGTGGTGCTCACGAAGAGTTCCGTAAGTTGGTAGGGGAACAGCACGAAGGCTGCGCTCACGGCTCCTCCGCACAGTACGGCGGTGAGCAGTGCCACCTTCAGCGTGGAGCGCACGCGGTGAGTGTTGCCGATGCCGTAGTTGTAGCTGATGATGGGCTGCGCCGACTGCGCCACGGCGTTGCCTATCATGTAGACGAACGGTGTGTAGTAGCACGCTATGCCGAACGCGCCCACGCCCGGGTCGCCCATATAGGTTATGAATACGTAGTTGCCCACGAGCGTGAGCACCGCCATTGTGCCCTCGCCCATGAGAGCCGAGATGCCTATGGTGCATTGATAGCCGATGTTGCGCACGGAGTAGAGTAGCGATCGGCGACTCCACTTCAGGCGTATCGGGCGTAACTGTCGCGCGGCGAACAGTATGTACCACGCTGCAATCAGTCCGCCTATCATCATGCTCAGCGTTGAGGCTACGGCAGCACCAGCAAGTCCCCAGCCGAGGTGTACTATCATCAGCCAGTCGAGCACGATGTTGGCTATAGCCGCAATCACGTTGCACCACATGGCGAGACGCGGATTGCCGTCCAATCGTATCACGAACAGTAGCAGGGCGCACCACACGCCGAACAGCTCGCCCGGCATGAAGCCCAGCATATACTCGCGCACCAGAGGCAGCAGTGCCTCCGACGAGCCGAGCAGTCTGCCCGTGGCAGAAGGGAAGAGCATCACCGGAATTATCATCGCTAAGATGACGATCGAGGTGAATATCCACGCCTGCATCACGTTGATGCGCGCCGCCTTCAGCTTCTTCTCAGCCATGTGTATCGATGCCACCACCGAGCAGCCGGCACCCATCATCAGTCCGAGACCCGTAGCTAACATCATTATGGGCACGCAAATATTGATGGCGCCAATGCCGTCGGCTCCCACGGCGTGTCCGACGAAGATGCCGTCGATGGCGCACATGGCGGAGATGCTGAGCATTCCGAACAATGTTGGCAGAAAATAGCGACCGAACAGGCGAGGTATGCTCAGCGTGCTGAGGTCGATAGCGTCTTTGGTAAGGTGTTCTGACATAATTTAAGAGTAAAAAAGTAAAAGAGTAAAAAAGTAAAAACATCTGTGGGAGGATATATTTCGTTGGACGGTTCCGTGTGTTCCGCGTGTTCTGTGGGCTTTCTTTTCTCCCACAGACTTCACTCTGAGTTTTACCTCCCACAGATTTCACGGATTTACACGGATGGTTTGGGTGCGATGTGGTTCCCACGGAATTCACGGAATTCACAGAATTTGGGTGCGTGCTCCTAATCTGTGAATATCAGTGTCATCTGTGGGAGGATATACTTCGTTGGACGTTTCTGTGTGTTCCGCGTGTTCTGTGGGAGAATATACTTCGCAGTAAGGTTCTGTGGAAAGTCGCTCAGAAACTGTAGTACAGACGTGCGCAGAGCGCGGTGAAGTTGCCTTCTGTGTTGTTGATGTACTGGAAGGAGGGCTGCAGAGCGATGTGGCGGTTCAGCTGGCGACGGTATGTCAGCTCAACAGAGTGCTCGGTGCCTTGGCGGAAGCGAGCGCATTGAGCAGACAGTCCGCACTGGTTGAGGCTGTCGCAGTAGGCGCAGCCCACCTCGGCATACCTGTAGCAGACACTTTGGCGACAGGTGTTCTCCGAGTACTGCGCCATGCACGTCACGCAGCGGTCGGCAGCCGACCACACGGGCTGCTCGGCATACGCCCACCAGGCGCAGGTGGTCTTGTGTGCAGCAGCGTCGGCAGACGGCATTTCGCCATTCGTGCCGACGGTATATTGCCGCGAGTGGACAGCCACGCCGGCGAAGTAGTGCGCACCGCTATGCGCATACTCCAGTTGCGAGATGTTGAACACGCCGTCCTTCGCCGGTCGCACGAGGAACGGGTTGTCTCTACGTTTCCATCCATTGTAGCCAGTGCCGTTGTACAGGCTGTTTCGGAATGTCCAGCCACCCCTCGACACATCGAAGTAGACCGTAAGCCCCGAGAACGGATAGTTGGCTATGGGGTAGTTTGCGGCGATGGTGGGGAAGATGCCACAGGAGCTGTTGATGAAGAGCGCGGTGATGTCGGACGTGAAGAAGTCCTCGTTCACGTTGCGCACGCCGACAAACAGATGTGCCGCCTGCCACTCGTGCATGTAGCCCAGTACGGCGATGGCAGCAACGTTGTTCTCTGCCTCAATGTTCGAGAACGTCTGCCAGTCGGCTATGATTGTTTCATTAGTTTTTGCTATGTGTAGCGTAGAGGCTTCGATGGTGCCCTTGCCGTCGAAGACGGGCACGTTCAGGTTCAAGCGCAGCAGGTTCAGCCAGTTGGTGTTGCGCTTCATGTCCCACTGCCACTCTGCGGTGTATTCACCGCTGAAGGTTTGCGCTGAGCAAAGGCTGGGCAGGAGACAGCTTAGTATGATAAAAAGATGTTTCATTTCTGATGTTTATGTTTGTTGTTAAGCATCCGCGTCGACCGACGCAGATGTCCGCATCGACCGACGCAGACGTCCGTATCGACCGACGCAGACGTCCGCATCGACCGGCGCAGACGTCCGTATCGACCGACGCAGATGCTCGTATCGACCGATGCGGATGCTCGTCGTTTTGCTTAGAAGATACTCCGCAGCAATGTTTTGTGTGTTCCGTGCGTTCGGTGGAATTGCTGTTCTTCCACAGATATCTCCCTCACGAAGCGTTGCGCCTTCAAGCGCATCTCCCTTGCTGAGTGGCAGCATCTCGTCGTCGAACTCGGGGTGCGAGCACATGCTCAGCATCTTTTAGATGATTGTATATTATCAATTTTATTCAGTGCTGTTACGATCTTTTCTCGTTCACCGCTGCCTTTTGTTGAGAGACGTAGTAGATGTAGACCATACTTTGATAGAATATGGTCTTTCATTATATCACGATGATGCTGTATTGTTTTTTCATTGTGGTACGAATATCCATCTGTTTCTATGGCAAGTACGGGTTGCTTCCCTATACGGTTGATTATAAGAAAATCAAGATGTGTGTTATAGTTTGCTGCATATTTTAATTCTTCTGCCGACATCAGTGATGTATTTTTTATAACTTGTCGTAAAGGAATATGGCACAACACCTTCATACAACTATAATCAGGATTAGATGCCAACACCTCGCATATCAGTGAATATGTAAGATTTTCCGACGCATAATCAGAAATTTGTGGATGATTTTTGAGGAAGTTTATTCTTTGTTCTGTATATTGGTCATATAGATAGTCGAAAATAGATGCCAGTTTGCTTTCTGTCACAGTACAGTTGTTGTAGGCAATATAGTCCAACAAATCCATGATGTTGCGGTGCTTTGCTTGCTCATTTCCGGTCATAACGAGGCAGAAATGCTTTTGTGCTCTTGATACTGCTACATTTAACATCTTTGCGTCATCGGCAAACTCAGAAATCTGATTGTCTACAACGCTCATGATAATAGTGTCTTCTTCACGACCTTGGTATTTGTGTATTGTTCCGATCTTTATATCATTCAGCTGTTGGCGGAAAGCGTCCACTTGATTATTGTATGGAGTTACAATACCGATACTGCTGCAATCTTTCAAGGTCGGTAATAGTTCGTTCTTCACCACATCTATCTCTCGCTGGTTAAGATGATTAATAGCATGATTACCCTTAACGGTTCTTATGGCTGTTAATACATTTTCTTCACCTTTATCCTCTGTCATGATAAGCAGGTTGCCACCATAAAACTTTTGATTGCAAAAGTTGATTATACGCGGATGGCAACGATAGTGTTCTCGAAGCATTGTTTTTGTTATATCGGGTATAACTTTTAGTATTGATTCTAAAAAACTATACTTTGAACAGTCGTAGCCATCTGATATGTTATAAGGTTTAGCAATGATCTGCAACTTTTTTCTATCCTCTTCTGTTTCCACATTAGGCAATTGCTTCGTATCTCCTACGATAACGGCATTCTTTGCGCAGGTAAGAGCTAAAGTTCCTGTTTCTGATGAAACTTGCGATGCTTCATCCATAATGATATAATCGTATGGTTCATCTGCAAATACACATGAACGTGCAGACATAGTGGTGCTGAGTATTACAGGATATTCATTCTTCATCATCACACCTTGTCTTTTCATGTCCTTGGTATCGGTGAAAACAACTCTCTCTCGGTCTTTATAATGGTCGTATAATGACGATTTTAAGAGTGTCATGGAATCTTTGACTAAACTATTAGTCAATGCTTTTGCATCATATAAAGCCATTTCTTGATTGATTGTTTCTATACGTTGCTCGATTTCCAGAATCTTATTTTTGTAGTATAAAGTTTGAAGTTCTAAGATAAGTGGTGCCAAATTGTTCTTGTCAATTTTGTTTTGTATATGAAGTCTGTTGGTACATGTCCATTTCATCCACCACCATTTGATTTGTTCTTTTAATTTGCCAATTCCGTGAGTATATTTTACATACTTATCATCTGTCCATATTTGGCAACTTAGCCAAATGGATAAGATACGCTTTGAATTGATATGGTTTTCTAATTCTATATTTTCATCAATACCATTGTTCTTACAGAAGTGTTTCCACTCCAATCCTATCGTTTGTTGCTCTTGCAATAGTAATGCACGTTCATTCTGTAATTCATAAACCTTGTCTAAGTGTTGCGAGGTAGTATGTAAGTGCTGTCTCACTTTAAAATAGGTTGTGAGTTCTAACCCCCACGTATTAAGATCTGTGGGTATTATGGGTTGATTAGCAATGAATGCAGTTTTATTGTCTTTGTTACCAAGTGAGGCTGCTATAAAGCCAATACCATATTTTTCCAGTTTCTCAAACACATTTGCTGTAGCAGAATTGTTGTTAGAGACAACAATCACCGTTTTACCTTGTCTAATGATGTTTGCGATAATGTTCAAAATGGTTTGTGTCTTACCTGTACCAGGAGGACCTTGGATGACACTTATTTGATGTTCAAAGGCATTGGCTACAGCAATCTTTTGGCTGGTATTACATCCAAAAGGAAAAACCAAGTCGGCATGACAACGTTTCTTAGGCTTGTTGTTAGCAGGGTTGAGGTAGCAAGCAGCTGCTGTCTCTTTATCAATAAAATCTACACTGTTATAAATCTGCGATAGTGTTCCCTCATGATTCTGCTCATCTCTGCCTAAAGGATTGATAGTTGCCACGTTTTTCATGTAGGTAAGGACATCCTTTGCGGCTGTTTCTTGTAGGCAGGATTGTGCTACTGTGATTTTTCCAGAAGCATCATCCAATACAAAATTATTGTTAAAGATAATTCTCCAATAGCTATGTTCGTTATTGCCGAAGCGCCATATTTCTCTTATATTTTGTGTCAATGTTCCATTTATATATACCTTACATTGTGTGGGGTCTTTCCACTCAGGAGTACTGAGCCAAGTTACTTTGCTATAGGCATAGTTATATGTACGTCCGTTGTTTTTGAAACGCACACTATAACCTGTATTCCCATTTTTTTGTATGGTGTCTATTTGTAAGGTCTTAGGCTCACCATTGAGTAAAACAAAGTGTTTTGATAAGTCCATTTTGTTACATTCTATTATTTATTTTCATCTTCTGAAGCGTTCTCTTCTGAGGTTTCCTGCTTTATTTCAAGCAATGTGCGTTCATAAACCTCCTGCAACTGGTAACTTGCCACACCTAACGGAGTCGTGATGCCACGCAGAGACCATTCGACAACAGAAGAGTCTTTGTCCTTGCAAAGAAGAATGCCGATGCTCGGATTGTCTCCCTCGCCTCTAAGCAATTCGTCTGCTGCCGAAACATAGAAGTTCAGTTTGCCAATGAATTCTGGCATAAAGTCAACCACTTTCAGTTCGATCACCACATAACATTTCAGACGAGTATGATAGAAAACCATGTCGGGGAAGTAAGACTTGCCACTTGGCGTGTCAAGTTCCATCTGCCGACCGACATACGCAAAGCCTTTACCCAGTTCCAAGAGGAAGCGAGTGATATTTGTTGCCAATTTATTTTCCAAATCCATCTCGCAGAACTTGCTCGGCAATGAGAAGAAATCCAACTTGTAAGGGTCTTTTATTATCTCTGTTGCCAGTGCGTTTTGAGGTTGCGGCAGTGTAACATCAAAGTTATTCAAAGCCTTGCCTGTGTGCTCGTACAGTTGAGCCTTAATAACATGTTCCAATTCTGTACGGCTCATGTTATCAGCAAGCACCTTTTTGAGATAAAACAAAGCTGTTTCTATGTTTTCACATTTGGATACTATTACAGTCTGGTGTCTCCAAGGCACACGAAGCAAGATATTAGGCATTGGTGTTGTTGAATTTTCCACATCTTGTAATTTTTTACCAGCTTGGTAAAAAAAGTTTGTATGCGAAGAATAAAAAACAAACCAACGTTTGATATAATACAAGTTGACAACAGAAAATCCCTCTGCTTTTGGAAATTCTGCACGCAAATCAAGGCTCAACCTTTTCATAAAGTTTGCGCCCCACTTGTATTGTTTCTGCTTTTCGCAAATGTCCTCGCCCAAACTCCAGTAGAATTTGAGCATTTCTGTATTCACCTTGACAGCAGCTTTGAGCTGTGCCATATGGAAGCGTTTCTTTAGGTTAGACAACCATTTTACATAGTTCTTGTCTGCCATAAAAGAGTCGCTATTCACGAACTGCGGTATGTTGTTATTTTCTGCCATAACTTTTATTCTTTTACAGGTTCAAGCAACATCACCAATTCAGACTCGGCTATGTCGCATTTCTCAAACAAGAAGCGTAAGCAACGAAGTTTACTTCTGTTGTCCATTGAAGTCCACAAGTATTTTTGTGGAGCAATCATTGTACAGTATCTTGTATCTGCTTGCTTGGCAGACCAGAAGAAACCTTCGGCATCATATAGCGTATCGGTTTTGCGTAACCTTTCATTGTTTGTTCCTTTCTTGTTTGTTAACCAGTTACAGTTCTTTCACGTTGTACTGGCATATTTATTCCAAACTGAGAAACACACCGTATAGGGGCATGTTGGTTATATTTTCCTGTTTGCGATAAGGGAGCATTGAGAAGCGTACGGCAGGTATGTCTTGATGTTGTTTTAGATAATTGTGTAGTGATGTTGCCTTTATGCTTGTTCCTCCTTTCACTTCTATTGGTACCAGTGCACCTTTCTGCTGAATAATGAAATCCATCTCCATGCGTGAAGTGTCCGAACTATAATAATAAATGTTGTTTATGTTAGATGCGAGTAGTTGCTGAAGGACATACTGTTCGGTAAATGCCCCTTTGTATTCAGTAAATACGGCATCGCTAATTAACACATTCTTAGCATCGGTGTTTGCCATAGCGCCCATCAATCCACAGTCGCATAAATAGAGTTTGAAAGCAGATATGTCTTCGTAGAACTTCAATGGCAATTCGGGTTTTGTCACCTTTGTAGTTTTATATATCAGACCTGCGTCTATCAGCCATTGTATGGCTAACTCGAATTCTTTCGCCCTACCGCCTTTTTTCAATACTCCATACACGAATTTCTTGTTCTCTTTAGGCAATTGCCCAAGTATCGATTGCCACACCATGTCGATGCGTGGTACCTCTTGTGTGGGTGCGTGTTTGGAGAAATCGCCTGCATAGTTGGATAGAATTTCGTTTTGAATGGTTCGCACCTGATTGAGCAATTTGTTTTCTACGTAATGCTTCACGACCTCTGGCATTCCTCCTACATAGTAGTATTGGCGCAGATAGTCTTTTAGTTTTTCGTGGAAGGCATTCATCAGTTCGTAATCGTGGTTATGCATGAGCTTTAGCAGTTGGTCTTCCCCCAATGCCATAAGAAACTCTTCAAAGTCCATAGGGAAAAGGCGTAGTGTCTGTACTTTTCCTACGGGGAAGGATACCCCTGCGTGTAAGGCTACACCTAACAAAGATCCTACCACAACAATATGATATTCGGGAGCGTCTTCGCAAAAATACTTCAATGCCTCTAATGCCTGTGGAAAGGCTTGCACTTCATCTAAGAATATAAGTGTCTTGCTGGGGATGATGTCCACTCCTGTCAAAGCACTTAATCCTTGTATAATTCTAAACACATTGAAATCGCCCCCATATATGGCTTGTAGGCTTTCGTTTCTGTCGCAACTGACGTAGGCAAGGCTTGCGAATTCTTTTTTGCCGAATTCTTTAAGGATGAAAGTTTTGCCGCATTGTCTTACACCGTTGAGTATTAATGGTTTGTGCTGCTTTTGATTCTTCCACTCTACGAGCTTGTTGTATATCTTTCTTTTCATAGTTTACACTTTTAGACACATAAAAGCTCAGAAATCTTACACTTTTAGACACATGAAAACTCAGAATTCTTACACTTTTAGACACATAAAACTGCTGCAAAGCTACACTTTTTGACACATACAAACAAGTATTTGTAGTATTTTTTTGTGAAGCATTAAGATAAATTAAGTGTATTCTCCTATTATAGCCAGCGCTTGAACACGCGGATTGTATCGGGCATCTGCTTTCTGGGTGGCGGACTGCAGCGCAGGATGGGAAAAAGAAGAGTCGTCGCAGGAAGACTTCTGATTATAAAATTTTTGTAACTTCTTTGACACACTATACTTTTACTTTTGCACCCGAAATTTTACACATAGTTAACTAAATAAGCAAAAGAATGAAAAAGAAAGTAGTGAGAGAAAGCTGCGGCAGAAGAATGGCTGTGTGGTCATTGGCTGCAATGATGTTGTTGGGTAGCATGGGTATGCAGGCTCAAGGCACAGTCGGCGTGCCGGCGTGCTGCAAGTCGAAGGTGGCAACGGCAGCCGTAGCGCAACCGGTTGCTGACGACGTGCGTGCCCAGTGGCAGCAACTCAAGGGCGACGTTACGCTTTATATGACCAACGACATGGGACGCAACGGCTATTACGACCAGAAGCCGATAGCCGAACTGATGGGCGAAATGGCAGGAGTGGTTGACCCTGAGTGTGTGTTTGCTGCGGGCGACATTCATCATTTCAATGGTGTTGCGTCGCTACAGGACCCGCTTTGGATGACCAACTACGAGCTGGTTTACTCGCATCCCGACCTTATGCTCGACTGGTTCCCAGTTTGCGGCAACCACGAGTATCGCGGCAATACGCAGGCTTTCATGGACTACGGCAAGGTGAGCCGCCGATGCTCGATACAACACCGCTCATCGACTCTTATCGTAAGAATTCGAGCGTCTATCCCGACGCCTGCAAGCAGGATGCCGGTATGGACATCAACTGCGAGGTCGACGACCCCGACAAGGGCGCTCCGCTTGCTTTCGATAAGGCGTGGAACTTCGACCTGCAGCAGGGTAGCCCCGCTCTCTCGGGCGGTGTGACCGACTTTGCGCGCATCTTCCCGAACGGCATCCCGTTCTTCGGCATGAAGAGGGTGAACTTCCTCGACAGCACCAACGATCAGAACTACTACTTCTCGGCACCACTGCCGCAGCCACGCTTCGGCGCGTGGCTGTAACCTTGTAAATGCAATAAAGAGTGTGTGCCTTCTATGTTTCTACGCGAGAAACATAGAAGGCACACTTTTTATAAAGATAATGGATCTTTAGCAGAAAACATAAAAAAGCAGTACCTTTGCAGAAAAAGTAAAAGAGTAAAAGCAAAAAGGGTAGGAGGTATGAGCATCTTGCCCATACCACTCAACCTAAAAGCATAAAAACAAGGATATGAAAAATCTGATGGGTATTGTGCGTAAGGCAATGACTGTAGCAGCGTTCCTTACGATTTCTGTTGCAGCGGATGCTGCAGAAGTGATGTACAAAATCGTTGAATACAACAAGCAGACAGCAGAGTTTGCGATAGCAGCATGTGGAACGGTGCCACGCAACTCGCGAGTAGACTTCGAGAACAAGTTCGGCGCAACAACGGGCAACCGCTACAACCAGATACCTCGCAACCACGAGGCAGTGCTCTATCTCGAAGGATGGCAAGGCTGCAAGGTGCGCAGCATCACGTTCTCGATGTGCTCAAACAATAAGAAAGGACAAGTGGGCGTGTCGCTCAACGATGGTGGCACAACGCTCTACTCGCTGGCACCGGTCGACTTCGCCAGTGCCGACTGGTTCGGCGAGTGGGTATCGAAAGACCTTGGCGTATATGTCGACGTGACGAAGCAGATAGACGCACCAGCCATCACCACCAACGACATGAGCATTGTTGTGGCTGGAGGCAAGAGCGAAGGCTCGGTGTATCTCGATGCCATCACTATCGAATACGATGAGGCTGACATAGCTTTGGAGTCGCCGCTCGGCTGGCAGTATGAGAAGCTCACGAAGAAGAGCACGCTCAGCGCGGGCGACGAGGTGATGATATTCCGCAACGGAGCGGCAGCTGCCGACTTAGGCGGCATGGACGAAACAAACTATCTCGATGTAGTGTCGGTGACCTCAACGGCTGACGTTACCTGCCCAGATGTGCTGCGCTTCACACTGAACAAGTCTGCCGACCAGCAGCACTGGACCCTCACCGACCAATTCGGTCGTCAGCTTGGTGCGACAGGCAAGCAGAAGTTGGCATGGAACGAGGGCATAACCGAGTGGAATATAGCACTTGATCACGAAGGCGCAACGCTTACTCCTACTAACGAAGCTTACGGCACAATGCGCTACAGCACTCCGGATAACAGCTACGCACGCTTCAACCTCTACACATCCAAGACCCTGCCCCTGCCGTTCCTCTATCGCAAGGGTGAGCAGAAGCAGCCCGAGCTATCGCGTTCGATCAGCTTTGCAGAGGAAGAGATGACGGTATCGTTAGATGTTGCCCACATTGGATTGCGCCCGACATTCATTCCGAAGACCACTACCGACAAACGCTTGCGTTGGAAGAGCTCAAACGAGAGCGTTGCGACCGTCACAGGTGGTTACGTTACGCTCCTTAGCGTAGGCGAAACAACCATCACCGCCACCACATACGACAGTGGGGTAGAAACAACAATGCACCTTGTTGTCACCGAACCGACCGCTATCAACGGCGCAACGAATGACGCAAAGGTGCATAGTCCGCGCAAGGTGCTCGACGGCAATAAAGTTGTTATTGTGACAGAGCAGGGATGCTACGGAACAGGCGGATGGAAGGCAGGGCGCAAGTAAAGCTTGCGTCAGCATTTCTTATTTTGCATTCTCCAAAATAAATGCCAAATTCTAAATAGCGGTTCGCTTAGTGCCTCCGCAGGATAATATCTAAGCAGACGAGCGTCGCGGTATAATCTTAACAGATTATGCCCCAACGCTCCATGCTTGAAGCCGTTGTCTTTATAAGCATCGTGTCCCCATGCATGGCATTTGTCGTGATGTCCGAAATTGCCACCATGCAGAATGTCGTCGAGCAACATCCGTCCACGTGTCTTGTCTATCGGTGCAATCATCAGTTCCTCCGACAATCCCATCACCTCATGCAACACATACATCATTGCACCTGCGAAGTTCCATAAGCCGAGACGCTTTAGCGAGTTTTGAATTTTGAGTTTTGAACTTTGAATTATCGGCTTTGCCGATTTTGAATTATTCAATTTTGAGTTTTGAAATTCCAATTCACAATTTTTCAACTCCTCATCGCATAAGCGACAATTCCAAACTCCTAATTCAAAATTCAAAATTACGTAGTAATAGTCTACCACTTGGCGTAGTCCGACACCCTCATAGAAGTAATGATGATAGAGGTGGTACAACTGATAGACAGCATTGAACGCAGGAGTAGGAGAGGCTACCTCACCAACCTCATCGGGCAACGCAATCATATTGCGACACTGCCCCTTGATGCTATCCGCAAACCATCGTTGTAAACGACGACTATACACAAAGTTTGCCATGAAGCCCGGTGTGTAATGCAGCTCAACGCATACACCATTCAGAGTGATAGCGATATGGCTGAAGCTCTCCTCGTCCACACGTCCATTTTCCTTTGCCAGCGAATGAGCCAACGCACGTATCTCCTCACGCGATGCCTTCACCCACATATCCACATCGCCAGGGGTACGCACAGCTGGATTTGGGTACATCGCAGCATTCGCTTGTCCCTTTAGTATGCAACAGTCGTAGCCCGCAGCCCTCACCTTATTATATATATCGACGGTGGCTTCGTTTAGCATCCAATTCTGTCGACGTATACCCTGGCTCGCCATGAACCAATTCATCAGCAGTTTCTGCGTTGGTGCCACGCTTTTCGGCAGTTTCGATATGCCCTCCATGATGATGCCCACTAACGTCTGCTTCCTGGCAAAACCAAAGAAACGCTCCCAATCGAAGCCAATCAGTGCCGACCCATCAACGAACTCCCGACCATCGTAAATACTAAGCGAGAATTGTATGAATTTGTAGTAAATATCCTTTACCATCTCTCGCGAAAGACAACATTGAAAAGGAACAGCGCATTGCCAATTATATACCTGCGCCACATGCGCTTCGGCTCCTTCAGCAGTCGATAAAGCCACTCCAAACCATGACGCTGCCACCACATAGGAGCACGTTCCACCGTACCAGCAAAGAAGTCGAACACAGCCCCGATGGTACCTACATGGCAGTGGATATTCAGTTCATCCCAATGCGAGTAAGTCCACTTCTCCTGCTTTGGCGCAGTCATACCAATCCATAGCAAGTCAGGATCAGCAGCATTGATAGCATCAATGATAGCCTTATTGTCCTCCTCAGAAAACTCAGGCTTGTATGGTGGCGAGTAAGTCACAATCTTCAGATGCGGATAAACCTTAGCCGCCCGCTTCACAATCAGGTCAAGCACCTTCTGCGAGCTGCCCATGAACATAACCGTATTCAACATTCCACATTGTTTTCTTTCGAGATTTTCCATCTCGAAAGAAAACAAATCCCATCCAGCAATACGTTCCTTCGGTTGGCTCTTCGCCTTTATCCATCGGCACGCCTTCACGATACTCACTCCGTCAGGAATGAGCACATCACCGTTTGTCAGCGCCTCAGCGAATAACCCGTCCTTACGTGCAGTATTGTACGAATGTGCATTAATCGTGTTAATGAGCAATTTGCCCTCAGGCAGCGCAGCAAGTTCCGCCTTGCTACCCAAAATTGTTAATGTTTTTAATCTAAACATAACTATAAATCAAATTATTTTGCTATTTTCGCTTCTGGAAATACATACCATTGGTTGACTTTAACTGTATTGTAAACAATGTCGGCTTGGAAAATCGGACATCTTGCGGCTCGGAAACTTCAACAGCATTGCCACAAGTGCCTTACAATTTTGTTTCCTGCACTGGGATTGTACTATCTCTATCAACAATATCAACCGCATGAACCTTGACCTTATGTCGGTTCTTGTACCAACGTTCAAACTGGGAATAAACGATGCCGTTCTTCTGGCAGAAGTCGACTATCGAAACACCACTTGTCTTGGACTCCTGGTTGTAAAGTTCCAGTATCCTTTTAAAATCTTCACTGCTTGCCATAATCGTATTTTTATGTTTTGCAGTGCAAAGGTAGCTTGGTTCATGCAAAATGCCGCGGAAGCAATTGAGTGCTTACTCCCCATCCAAAATATAGAAGAACTCTTCCATCGTGTCGTGCGCATGCATCTCGGCAGTTTCTCCTTTATGGAGCACAGTTTCCGCAATCTGCGTGATATTCGAAACAGTCTCATCGACAGATGATAGAACATACTTTTCTCCACATCCGTGAGACGTGTGTTCAGAATTTAACTCTTTCGCGTTCTTTATTTTCATTTGCACAGCGAACAATAGATTTTCCCTATCTCCTCGTTTATATGGCTTACTGAGAATATACCGTTGGCAAGTTCTATAGATTGCACAGTCATGGATGTTCTTAACTTCTCGTCAGCAATCATACGCTCAAAGCATTGTGCCATACCGTCTATGTCGCCAGCATTAAACAACAGGACATTCTTCCCGTCTTCGGCTATATCGGGCATACCGCCGACTGGCGTGGTGACAACGGGCAAGCCATACGCCCATGCATCGAGCACCGCCATAGGGAAGCCCTCGGCATAACTGGGTAGGCAGAATATCGTTGCCTCTTTGAAAGCCTTGTCCTTAGCTTTGCCATTCACCCAACCCAAGAATATCGTTTGTGCTGATATGCCGAGTGATGCCGCTAAAGCCTTGCCTTGCTCCACTTCGCCATTACCCGCAAATACGATTTGCCAATCTCTATGCTGTGGGGCAATCTTGGCGAAAGCCTTTATCATGTCGACATATCCCTTGCGTTGGTTCAAAGTACCTGCAAAGAGTATCTGCTTTTTCTTTTCGTATTTTGTTGGTAATATCTCGGCAGTACAAGGATTGTAAACCACCTTGATGTTAGTAAGTTGCGGAAACGTCTCTTTCACGCTTCTCTCCCATGTAGGCGAAAGCACAATCAGCACGTCCGCCTTGCCGAACAGCCATCTATAGACCTTATTATATTTACTGCGAAACGTTGTCTCTGGAGAGAACGCATGGAAATGGACTATCACTTCCTTTCTCATCAATTTCGCCAGTGCCACGAAAGGCAACTTTCGGCAAGCCGATGGTGGTTCGCTGGTATGCACATGAACAATGTCGTAGAAAGGCAGCAGTGCAACATACTCTGCAAATCCTTTTACAAGATATGCCAGCTTCACTATCGCCCCTTTATCCCTATGCGTCTCTATCCAACGGCAATGAAACCGCTTCCATTGCTTCCCTTGCTCATGCGCCTTAATTACCGACGTTATACCGCCACGAGTTTTTCTGCTCGTAGCAACCACCAATATTCTTGCCATAATATATTCTAAGATGTGTTACATTACAAAATATTCAACATTTCGTATTGTGTTATTCTTGTCGTCGGACAAAAAAAGCGAGATTGGCCAATCTTCAATTCTTTTCGTTAGCGATAAAGACATATTTGAAAAATAGTCAGCATCCAATGGATTATCGCAGTATAGATTTAATTCGAAGTGCGGAATCGGTAATTTCTTATAAAGAGCTTCAATCAGTGGAATTTCTTCTGGTAAAGGCTCATAAAGAAAAGTGACTTGGGCTTTTCTACAATGCTCTATTTCCTCTTTTAAGTTGTGAAGTTCTGTGTTGAATAGTAACAATTTATTTTTCACTTCAGCATTTGGATATATATTCCTTACTGCTGTAAAAAGATCATTGTCTAAAATGTCAGACGGATATTCATTTTCAGGAATGCCAAAGAGCATTCTCTCGAATTTTTCTTTTTCGTCTGTTACATTTTGTTTGTCGCATTTTGTAGTTATTCAAGAACTTCCTTACATATATGATTTTGGCAAGGTGAGTTCTTCCCAGCCCATCCGTATCTTCAATAATGATACTTTTAATAACCCCTATTTTATCTACAGAAAGCATTCGTATCATAGAACACATAGATTTAACGTTATCTACAAATATGAACCAATTCTCTTTGTTTACTTTTCTTAGCGTTACGTTACGAAAAATGGTCGGACTTCCGTGTTTCCATACAACAACAAATCCGAGTCAGGCATCTTCTGTTGATTCATTAACACACATAAGTGCTATAGGAATCCTTTCTTTTACTTGTTCAAAGTCCGTATCCTCTAACTTTTGTATATATTCACTAAATGCGTTGTTTGATGACATAGTAGAACTTCCTACCTTGATTGCAAATCGTAATTCTTCATTGGGTATAACTATGACTAAATCGTAGATTTCAGAATCGACCTTCAATATTTGACAACCGATACTAATACGATAAAGGATGTTAGCGGCAATACGCACTCTCAACATGTTTTTATCTTCTGTACTCAGAATGTACTTTGATATGATGATTTGTAATTATGTATCTGTATAGAGTTCCAGTAATTGATAATGTCATCACGCAATCGAATTAGGGCTCTTTTTGAACGTTCTTTGTCTTCATTATCAATTTTGAGTTTAGGGGGAATGGATGAATATTTAATGTTTGGGTCGAATGCAGCGGCAATATACACAACCTCTTTTTCAATATCTGCTCCTCCAACATAAGTTGGTAGTGGACGGTTTATCAGTTTTTTCAATTTTTCTTTAGGAACAGGTGTGTTCATATTCCCCTCTTGTGTATATTGCTTTTCTCGGTCACCAACAGCTTTAACTTGAATCAAACACTGATATGGAGTTGCTTCGTCAAGAATTTCTAAAAGAAAGTCTTCTATTGGGGCTTTCTCTCCAAGGAAATAGACTTTGAAGATTCCATATTTGCTCAATCTAAGAGCTATGATATTCTCACCAATGTTTCCAATAATATTAGATGTCATATTGTTTGCCATTTATTCAACATCTTTTCATGTTCAACAATTTGTTCGTCCGTAAATCTTCGTTTCAACAATCGAGCAGGCACGCCACCGATGATACTGTATGGAGGAAAACTCTTGGTGACTACTGCTCCTGCGGCAACCACAGAGCCACGCCCAATGGTTACGCCTTTCAGTATCGTCACATTTGCCCCACACCAAACATCGTCTTCTATCACCACTGGAGCATCATTCTCTGACAACTTCTCATTGCTATCCATGATGTATTTCCCTATTACATCTATCCTATGGTCGCCAGTGATAATGGTTGGATGAGGACCGAATATCACTTTCTTTCCGATGGTAAGCGGAGCTTCCGTGCAATAGAACGTGCTTCCCTTTGGTATGCTCGAACCATCGCCTATGCTCATGTTCCAAAGACCTTTAAGGTCACTCGACATAGGGCGCAAGTACACACCCTTGCCGCAATGTTTCATACTGCGCTTCCAAAAGAAGCTCCAAAATTTATCCCAAAGATATGAGAATGAGAGGCTTACGTTTACCCCCCCCCATGAAAATATATGACATACCATATTTGTTTTATTGTTTTTACGATATATTTTATGTTGATTCTTCAGCCCTCATAAAAGGCTTTGATAATCATATTCTTTTTTTCTCTTGTTGCCAATCAACGTTGGGCATATACTGTTTAGCAACCATATAATCGGCAGGCAGTAAACTAAACTATCGCTGCACCAACAAATGCGTCTATCCCTGGAAGCAATCTAAACAACTGGAGATGTATGCCCAATGTGGTAAGCGTATTGATGGAAAGATAGATAAACAGCACCTTTGAATAATCAATCCAATTCTCCCGTTTTGTTAATGTTATTGCTTCCATCGTTTTTGTCTGTTCTATGAAATATGAAATCTCCATATCGGATATCTCTTCAACGCTTCTTGGTCATCCTTAGGCATCAGTCCAAAGTATTTTTTAAACAATTCCTGCTTTTCCAATAGCAATGCGAGGGCAACTTTCAAACTGTTATCTATGTTGTCGTCTTTAAGCATCGAGTTCATATCCGCAATCTCATCTTCAGTGAAGTTACGCTGACGTTTTATAATTTGCAGGCCGTTCACTTTGTGCATGGGCTTAAGCTCCTTGTGAATATCGTTATTCTCAAGCCATGAGTTTAGCTTCGCAGCCTCTGCAAGCAGTCGTTCACTCTTATGCTTATCCGTTTCTTCAACAGCATCCGACGCAGAAATCATCGACAGAACATCAAAATTCGTCATAGTATATCCCTCTTCGTTCTCCTTGCACATCTCGGCAGTAGCTGCTATTAGACCGCTATAATCTACATTGTCCACCTTTTCCCATAGGCGTCTGTTTTGAAGATATGAGTAGGGACTTACCTTTGAAGGTTTTTTCCCGTCAAACTTACATTTTGGCACAACCCTTCCATCGAAGAAATCTCCTAAAGCACAATCTCCTTTGCCATTTACCGCACACCAAAGCAACAACGTTAAATTACATAGCTCCATCTCATACAGAGACGACTTGACCCCAGGAATATTTACTAGTTTTCCTTTTCCTATGGTGTCTATTAGTATGTTTATATTACGCTCTTGCTTTTCAGTGATATTGTCTATTAGCAGTTCTTTTTCTATATGCAGTTTGTCAAGCACTTGTTGCAGAGCCTTCTCACCTTCAAGAGACTTCTTAATCGTTTCTATGGGATTAACTCCATTTACCTTTAACGGAAAGCTCATTTCTCCTATTTTCAATACTCCAATCTCGTGTAATGCAATTACAAATTCAGATTGCAGTATGGCTTCCTTTAGTGTCTTCGCTGTATTGGTCAATGATATAGCAGGTGGTTCACTGTCGCTAGAATCCATGGGCAAGTTCATCACCATTAAATTACCTATCGTAATAATCATCCTGCCGTTGACAATCTCGTTTTTATACACCTCAAAAAATACTCTACCGCCAACTGATACCTCTTGCTTCACGTTCTGCATCAAACTCAGTTTTGCCGTTCCGTCAATAGGTATGTCCACTTTCCATCGATCATTGATTCTTGCATATAGATGGTTTTCGTGAGTAGAAAGGAATTTCAGTTGGCTTATAACATCCTTGCCTATTACGGGAATGCTAAGCGTGTACCTTTTATCTTCTTTAGTTCCTATCACATCTTTGAGAGACATGAAGTCGTTATCGGCAAAGCTCGTCATCTTCCGACTGTTGTGATAAAATATCATAAGTTTATGTTCAAACTCTTGCAAGTCTTCAGAAAGAGAGTTGAATTCTATCTTTATCGTAGCATTTGTCCCCATATCACGCAACAGATGTCTCACTTCGTCCGGGAGTAATTCTTTGTAAAAAAGTTTCTTTTCTTTCGTTTTCTCCACTACCTGACAGGCTATGAATAAGGTGGGTTCGTACAGGTAGGCTTGTAAATCCTCCTTTTTTAATGGGTACTTCCATTTCTTTGTTTGTATATGTTTCACTGTCTTGCCTTTAACCTGCACAGGTACACGGCCAATAAGGTGTTCTTTGTCTCTTCCTCCTTCTCGATAGAGATACAAATGTCCGTCCCAACAAGGCTCTTTATCGTTGTCGGCTATAAACTGTGATATAACCTTGCTATCTTCGATAAACCCCTTAAGTTTATTGATGGCTTTCTCTTCTATTGCTTTCGTGTCCATAAGCTTATTCCTGTTTTATAGATGAGTTCTTCAGAACGTCCAAAAAACTTTGCAAACCTATCCACTATATTCTTCAGACCGCGGTTTTTATAAACGTCGTGTTTTACAAGACAATCAACGTCTCACAATCTTCCTAACCAGTTGAGCTATCTTCATCTTCCTCGCCAGCGGTGCTAACGTCCTGTCGCGGAAAGTTTCCCATGCAGTGTAATGACCGTGTTTATTGTAAACGTAGTCAAATCCTTTGTCGTGATAATCCTTCCAGAAAGTGCTTCGCATTCTCGGCATGGGATTTTTGCGCATCGTGCAGGCTTGCATAGCATATTGTGGTTCAGTCTGCTTTGCTTCCACAGCATCCTTTATCTGTTCAAACAGCGACCGACCTTTCTCCGTGTTTACAAAGGTGCTTGAAACGCCAAGCGCATCTTCAAACGTAGCGTCCACCTGTTTTATGTTCCAATAGTCGCCAATGGTAATGTCGGATGGACGGCGCATGTTTGTGAAGTGGCAATCGTGACACGAGGGACGACAAGTCAAGCCCTTGAAGAACAACGTCAGATAGCCAGTGTCTATATATTTCTTGTCATCGTAATGAAGTGAGAACTCGTATGAGTTGCGCCATCCTAAAGCTTTATTGCGAAACGCTATTTTTGATGCATTTTCGCCATATTTCTTCAATACATCTCTTAATATCAATGGGCTTGGCACACTATGGCACAATATATCCACCACATAAAGGTTGGGATAGTCTTTCTTTAAATACGCCACGAGACCTGCGCATTGGCATGGTGTGCCCGTGAACAAGACCACCGTATTCGCAGTAAGGATAGACTTGATACGAGCGAAAGTATCTCCCATGTAGCTTTGCACATACTTCGAACCTCTAAGTCTGTCTCGCTCCTCTTTTGTTTCGCAGATAATGTGCTCCACTCGTTGATTGATAGCATTGAACGCTGCTCCACAAACAACGCCACCGTGCTCTAAAACGAAATCAGAGACCGCCGTGAATATACCGCCCGATGTACTCTTCTTCCTTACATCCACCGACTTGTGTTTTGCTGCAAAAGTCAGAGGTTCATCGAAATGGTTGGCTGGTATATGGTATTCCGTTTGTGCTAATGGACACGTCTTTAGGCATAGTCCACAATCGATGCACTTATACTCGTCAACTTTGGGATAAACAAAGCCTTCGTTGTCCTCCACCATTTCGATGCAATGCTTTGGGCAAACATTGGAGCAAGCCGTGCAACCGCAACAAGCATTCTTCTTATTCCACACGTCAACGTGCATACTCTAATTCTCTATAGCATTAATCAGATAATCAGTGGAATCCTTGCGCAGGGCTTCGAGCTTGGCATTGGCTTGCTGCCAATCGATGGTGTCGCTCAACGATTCTACTTGCGAAATGTCGGTAAGCAGACGGTCGGACAAACCTACGTTTTTCAATAGTGTTTGCGCACGCTGCGGACTGTTGCGCTTTATCACGCTGATAAAGTCTTTGTTGAAGTTCACCGAGAAGGCTGTACCGTGGAAAGAGTTGGTCACTACGTATTGCGCATTGGCAAACAGCCAAAGGAATTGGGCGGGACCACAGAACGGAATGTTTATATCAACGCCGGGGAAACGCTTCGCCGTGTTGGTCATCATTACCACTTTCCAACCAGTCTTGTCGGCTATCTTACGAGCGTATGCCACACATTCGGCTATCTCGTCGATATAGTAAACAAGGATATACTTGTCGCTTATGCCTACGGGGCGAGCCACTTCCATCCATCCGTTTTTGTTGAGAAGCAAGGTTGGGTCGAGCACCACCTTCACTTCTATCCCCAAGAGTTCGCCTAGATACTCTCCGCCCGACAGTTCACGAGTGCTAAGATGCGAATATTCGCCGAGCCATTGCTTTATGCGAGGCTTTTCATCGTCGGCAAAGCGATATGAGCCGAGCGACGATGCGTAGGCAATCTTCTTGTATTTGTCCTTGTCGGCAAAAGCGAGATAATATACGGGGTTTAGCTTGTCTATCAGTCCGCCGCAAGTGGGGTTCCACACTTGGTCGCTACCGCTCATCACTATGTCGTAGTCGTCGCTGAAGTCCGTCATCATATCTTCCACAGAGTGATACGCACGCTGCGAGACAGAACTTTTCAAGAAACTGCGGTATCGCCTGAAGCGAGGCAAGTTCATCAACTTGTACGCAATGTTTATGGGGAAAGGATACTCACGCGGATGGTTAGGTATCTTGATGTAGTTTATAATTTCCGATGTATAGCCCTTGTTACGGAGATACTGGTTCAGAGCGTATGCCTGAAGCGCAGCCCCATAGTTCAAGTCGCTATGGATTGTAACGATTCCTATTTTCTTCATTGTTATCTTTGTTCTTTTATGAGTGATTGGAACAGAGCGTTCCATTTTTCCATTACTTTCTTTCGTTCATATTGCATTGACCGTTGCTTAGCCTTCTGCCCCATCTTTTGCCGCAACGCCTTGTCGGACATTAGTCTTAGCAATGACTGCTTTAGGCTGAGCGCATCGCCCTCTTTTACTAGAAAGCCATTCTCGCCATCTACTATAACATCCCTTGGACCACACTTGAAATCATAGCATACCGAGGGTAAACCCAGACCAGTGGCTTCAAGCAGCGTCATTGGCAATCCCTCGTAATTTGAAGTCATCACGAATATAGACGAATCGAGATAGCACGATTTGATATTGGAGTTTGGCTCGTGTATTATGGTTTTCCCATCCAGACCGAGCCTATGGATTTGCGCTTTCAGCAAAGCCTCATCGCTGCCTTGTCCATAGATATGCAGCGTCCAGTCGGGCATCGCCTTGTTCACATCGTGCCATATATCTATAAGTCGGTCGAATCCCTTTTGCGCATCGAGTCGCCCCACGGCTATCGCGCTGTGACCGTCCAACGTTGCCGTCTCATCGGTCTCGAAACTCAGTGCGTTCGGCATGTTCACCACATTCTTTATCTTTGTCTGCCACAGTTCACGGTCTTCGTTGGTGAGCACCACAAACTGGTCATATTTCGGAATTATGATGTTCTCCTCCTGCCAACACTTGAAGTAATATGCCAAGCGTTTAGTTATAGGAAATCCAAAGGCATCAGCCATCCGCCGCTTATGCCCACGGCAGAAGTGGAACTCCAGCACCTTCTTGCTTCCATCCTTGATGTCGGGCAGAAACGAAGCCTCGTGGGTGAAAGTAGAAACCGTGATATCGGGTCGTTCGTCCATCAGTATCCGTTCCAGCTTCTCCCGATGCAGTCGATGCAACCGCCCTCTCTCCTTCAGTCGTTTCATTATCGGTAGCGCAAGCGTCCCATCATAGTCCAGCCCCAAGTCCACAATCTTCACCCGTGGACTAATCTTATAAAACGCCTCTTTACCCTGTTGATCAGCCACCACCATCGTCACCTCATACCCATACACCTCCGCCAGATAGTTCGCCTTAATCGAAACAATCCTCTCAATTCCCCCCGGCCTATACAGCTGCGGTATGCAATAAACTATCTTCATCGTTATTCTTGCATTTTCTTTTTATACAAGTCAAGATATAAATTTGCACATTTTGTCATTGAATATTTTTCTTCAAATGTAGCAACAATATTCTTAGATTCAATCTTGACATTTCCATCCAAATAAGATACAATGGCATCGTATAGGCTTTCATCGCTCATGCCATTAGAGATGACACCATCATATCCATTTGTAACAACGCTTGGTATGCCACCAGCTGGAGTTGTTATGGGTACTAAGCCATATGCCATGGCTTCCAGTAATGATATAGGCAATCCTTCCCAGTGTGAGCTTAAAATAAAGCAATCAGAATTTGCCAAATAATCGGCAATATTGCTTTTTGCTCCCAAGAAGTATATTCCCTTTTCTTGTGCCATTGCTTTTAGCTCATGTCCAAGTTCTGTCGTATCAAATCCTAGTCCACATATAAGTAGAATTACCTGGCGTTTCTCGGAAAGCAACCTATTGAATACACGAATAAGCATAGTTTGATTTTTCTGCTCATGGCAACGAGCTACATGGATAAATACTTTATCGTGGTGGCTGTTTTTATATTGTGCTATCTCTTGTGTTACAGCACTTAGCACGGTAGTTGTGTTAGGTTTGCTTCGTCCGTTATCTATCAAAACAGCATTTTCCCTACCATAATATTTCACATACGACTCGTGGCTAAGTTGTGATATTGTGATTGGTTGAATCATTCTTTTGTAGAAAAGCCTGTTGAAGACATCTTGTCCTTTAACCCCAGTACATTTTTCTGCCGGATTGTGGAGCGTATGAAAGAGTTTTATCTTTGGGAAAAGTATTGCCAAGGGGAATAAATAAACAATTGTGTTAAGATGGGCATTAACCACGTCAGGTTTAATTTCTTTAATTGCAGAAATGACTTTTGGAAATGCCTTAACAGTCAATCCTTTTTCAAGCCCTAAATTTATGATGTTCACTTTGGGTGAAACATCATTCAAATAGAAGCTTGCACCCTTTTTGTCTTTTCTTACTATTAACAACAAGTACACCTCATTGTTCTTAGATAACTCGTTAGCGAGGTCAACGGTAAAACGTTCCGCCCCTCCGCCTGTTAGCGAATATATTAATTGTACAATTCTCATCGTGCATTGCTTATAAAGTTGTATATTCTTTTTGTTTGATAATCACAGTTGAACACTGTTTCTGTGAGTTCGTGACCCTTTTGTCCGATAGTTCGGTTTTCCTTGGGATGTTTTACTGCATAGACAATCTTATTTGCTATTTCTCGCACATTGTTTTCTGGAGGTATAACATATGCATTGTTGTTGTCTATAAGATAGTTTGTAGATTCGCCAACCGCTGTTGTTAAAACAGGACGAGCGAAATAAAGATATTCGCCAAGTTTAGTAGAAAAACAATAAGTGTTTTGCTGGGTCTTGTGCTTGTTGATAATCGTCAGAATGCAGTTTTTCTGGTATTTCCTTAATTCTGTAGCATTTAGGAAACCCAAAAACACCACCCTTTCTTTTATCTTATATCTTTCAATGATGGACAACATCTCCTTGGCTACTGGCGACGTTTCCAAAGTTCCCGTCATAAAATAGTATAAATCTTCATCTGGCATTTCTTGACATGCAATTCCAAATCCTTGCAACATGCCGAGTATGCCGTCTTTCTGTTCTGAGAGAGTTCCTGAATGAAAAAGGTATTTAGGTGCATCTTGCCAGTCTTTTCCTTCCATTTTGTTCTCCACAATAATAGGTACTTTTATAATCTTTGACTTTGGTGAATACTCTTTTGCCAAGTTAGCAAGAGATGTGGATATGGCAAAAAAGTAATCATATAAAGGAAATACAAGGTTAAGCATAAGTAAACGCTTATATCGGCATTTCCATGTCTCATTGCTCATTCCAAATGGAAGTTCATTCAATTCCATTGCAATTGGTGTTTGCTTAATATGACAGCATAATGCCAGTAACCCCATCCACAGCACACCGCCCTCGTATGCAACAATCACATCATCCTTCTTCGATTTTTTTAGAATATAAATTAGTGTTTTAGTATAGCCATAAATGTCACTTACCAATCTTTTAAACACATTACTCTTTCTCGTTGCGCTGCCAGAACTATAATGAAAATGTACTCCATTCTCGTCAATGCCACATGCCTGAGTGTTTTTAGGATGTATCCCATACTTTTCGGAAGAGACTGGCAAAATAACCTCTGATTCTATACCATTGTTCTTAAATCCCAAGGAATACGACTTGACTCTTGCCACACTTGCTAATCCATTGGGATAGCCATTTTTCATCACAAAATATACCTTCATAAAATCTATCGTTTTACTTTTGCAAGTACCACTTTTGTAATGCACTTGCCTACCATAATGAATGCTTTGAAATAATCTACCTTTGAGTAACGCCAAATAAGATTCCCAATTTCTTTCACTCGCCACCAATTAAAACTAAGCTCCATCACAGCACGGTCATAATCTAATTTATAGTTTTTATTGTTGACCAACGATTGTTGCTCAAAAAAATACGAACGCAACATCTCATTGAAGCAAATAACCTTGTATTGCTTTGCTATAGTGAACCACAAATAGCTCTCATTGTAGAAATGCCCTGTAAGTTCAGGAAATTTTATTTGTTTGAGGATGTCCGTTCTTACAATGCCCCAGTGTTCTCCATTAATTTTATATCTATAAGCAAGTTCTATATTGTCACTAACAAGTCCATCTATCGGATATGCATCACCGACTCTTTCATTTGTTTTTGGACGATAGCAACATACGTTAATCCCAGAGAAGTGCGAATGAAGAAAATCTTTCTGGCACAATTCATTAGCTTTTTTATTAAAGTATTCAAGCGTATTGCTTTTAAAGCTATCATCACAGTCTGCGGACAGAAAGAAATCTCCTTTGGCCATCTCCACTGCTTTATTCCATGCAACATGTTTTCCTTTATTGGCTTGTGATATGAACGTTATGCGACATTTCTTGTCAGAAATGATATTGTTCAGCATTCTATTAATCACCATCTCCGAGTTGTCTGTAGAGCCATCATTTATAATAATCCACTCCCATTTGTCGTAGGTTTGTGCCAACACCGAGTCAAATACACGTTTGATCGTCTTCTCTCCGTTATAGCATGGAGTGAAAATAGTAAAAGTATAATCCATTTAGATCAATATTTTTTTTAGTTTACTAACAGCGTATGCTACAATTATACCTATTGCTACAACTATGACATATCGAATTACCCCCCCCCGATTTAACATAAGTTAACCCAAGATCAAGTAAGCAGATGTTTGCTATGTATGATTCTAATGATATATTTCCCATAAAAGCAAATATAGTACGTAGTATATCTGATTTTTTAATGGAAACACATACTAAAGGGATTAATAGAAAAACAAGAAGCCAACGACCGTCTCCGAATGCAAATTTATAAATAACAAAGAAGAATGCAGCTATGGCTATAACAGGTAAAATAGGTATTTTCTTATGTTTTTTTACGGCATAAGAAAATATCATACCCAAGAAGAAACATGGCAAGCGTTTTGCAGTCCCGATTATATTACCAAACACATTCCCTATGTTCGATGGTTCGAATACGACCAATAATGAACACGTCACAGATAGGAATATAAGTATGGCGTATCCATAATGGTAATGCATGATTTTAAACAATAGTGGGGTGACTAAATATAACGGAATTAATACAGCTACAAACCATGCTCCCCCATGATAAAGCCAATAATTTAAGGTGGATACATTGATTACAAATCTTGTGAAATCTCCCGCTCCAAGCAAATATTTGTAGTAATACCATGGCACAGCTATAAGCAGGTATGGCACCAAAATTCGCAGGTATCTTTTTTTATACCACGGCAACAAGCTGCCTTGATGACGACTTAACGAGAATGCCAATCCTAAGCCAGATAGGAAGAAAAAAATCTCTACTCCTAAATTGCCGTAACACAATAAGTAATTTATATATGGAATTCCCCATTCTTTGCTGGGTGCATGGCAAAGAATAATGAGGATTGCGGCAAACCCCATTAACTCCGTTCGATAACAACTATATAAGTTGAGATTGAACCTCATTTTCGAAAGTCGCATAGTCGTCTTTTTGAAAAATTCAAAACATGAAACACTCATCGTCTATATTTGCAAAAGATATAAACACGCCATAAATAATATTTAGCAGAAATTTTTATCATCTGCGCAATGCCTAATCGTTTGGTTTGCGGCATTGCTATAGACGTCTCTTCTTTCACTCGCTTCATCTCTTCAAGCCACTTTGATTTGAACTTATGGCATGTACCACCAATCCATGGCTTATTCCAATTTGTAAAATGGATTATTATAGGGGCATAATATGCATCTTCTAATTGTTGAAGATGAACTGGTAAAAGGTTGGGGTGGAAACCGAAACAATGATTTGTTACATTATATCGAAGAGGCAGCAGGCATATTTGGTTCTGGAATACTGTATTTATTACATCTTGGTCGTTTACGCCACCTTTTTCAGCATTATTTCGTATATATGTCCAGAAGAGATTAGCATTAGCTGCTGTCCTCCATTTATCCATATTAATGACCATTACTCCAGAGTTGATGTAAGGGCTTTCCTTTGGTATGCCGCACCGTTTTTTATGCATAATGCAGTCAGGCGTATCTTCAACTGCAGCAAGTGCATAGTCATAGATGTCAAGTTCAAACAATTTTGCAATACTACTTGTTACAAGAATATCAACATCAAGATACAAAATTCGCCTTACTTCATTTGGTATTACGTATGGTATATACAGTTTTAAGAACATGAACCTTGACCATGCGTTTTCATATGGTATCAACCAATCCAATTCGTGTACATCGACATGGCATAGATGCACTTCTATAGAATTTACAGAAGACCATTTTTTGATATACGCTTCATTCGCCTTGGAGAGGCCACATGTTATCAAATAAACATTTAAATCTTTGTTATTTACATGATGCACAAGTGAACTCAGCGTAACTAAAAACTGAAGGACATAATTATTGTCTGCTACAAAAACGACGGACTTATCATTTGTTTTGTTCATCTTTTGATTTTTTTCCAATTATTATAGGCAATCTTTTCTCACACAACAAAATAGGATAATAAAGAATTGCAAGTACCAACAATCCCATTAACATGTAATTAGGAGTGAGGTTAATTGTATGTTTTAATACCCTTCCAACATCAGAAATGATTATTGAATGCATACCTAATATAAGCAGTGTTCCTTTTGAGGTGGTAAGAATGAATTTATTCCGACAAACGAATTCTGGTAACGTCTGAAAGAATAGTGCGAAATTTATAAAGTAGAGCAATGGAAGAATGAAATACAGCACGAAAGAATTACCATACAATCCTGTATATATATCTACCCCCCCCGATTTTAATGATAATTTATATAGCAAAATAAATGTTAACAGTGATAGTAATGCCTTCTTCCATCTAGATAGGGTTTCTGTCATTTCTATAAAATGGCTTTTCCTTAATAAATAGCCAGAATAATAAAAAAAATAGCAATAGAAGGAACGTTCAATTATAAAGTCTTGTGTATATGACTGCAATTCCATTATTTGTATTATTGCTATGTAAGCAAAGCATACTAATAGTGCGAATATATTGGATTTGAAAGAGTTGAACTTTGACAACCAAACACGAAATACAATCAACAGAGCAATATACCAAAATCCTGTAAATAAATCTACACTGATTTTGCTGCTCGGGAATAAAAAGAAGCCTGCAATGGGATACGCAAAATATAAAGCAGGATCAAAAGGTACATCAAGAAGAAAATGCATTACCACAATTCTGTGGATAAAATTAAAACTTGATATTATCAATACAGGGAGTAAAAGGTATTTACTTGTGGTTGATAGATTGTGGTTTTTATGAAGATATCCTGAAATGATGAAAAAGCATGGCATATGAAAAGTATAAAACCAACTTTTGACTTCAATATCAGTAGAACCGATGTGGCCTAGAATCATTAGATATATTAAAACCACTTTCAAAACGTCTATCCAATAAATGCGTTGTGTCATATTCTTCGATTAAAGGTGTCTGATTATTTTGCATGGATTACCTGCTGCGATAACATCGGAAGGTATTGTCCCTGACACAACACTGCCAGCTCCTATGACACTATTATCACCAATGACAGAGCCTTTTAATATTAAAGCATTGGCTCCAATGAATACGTTGTTGCCAATATTCACAGCGGCGGTCTTGACTTTGCCTGTAAATCTTTGCTCTGGAATCAAACAGTGCCAATCAGAATCCGTCACAACAACATTAGCTCCGAACAGACAGTTTTCCCCTATCCTTATCGAATCAAATGCACCAATAGAAACACCGGAAAAGCCACAGTTTGCTCCGATATAGATTCTTGCATTCTTTGTCAGTGTCGAAACTATGCATTTTCTGTTAACGCCCAAAAGATTCCAACTATGTGTGGAATTGAATGTGCAACCATTACCTATATTGATGATTGAACCTTGTGTATTATATATCGTAGAGAGGCCAACAAACTTGCAATGCTTGCATTTAATGCCTCTCAACAACAAACCTATTTGTTGAATTGCTGTACTTACTAATATTAGTAAACAATAATAGTATTTCCGAATAATATTGAGCCAGCGCATAATCAGTGTGCTTTTATTTGTTTGTATATTTCCAACAGTCTCAATGCGTTAACTTTGGGGTCATGTCGCTTTTCTGCCTCTCTTTGTGCATTTACTGTAACATTTTGATTATAGTCGTTCGAAAAGATTTTATTGACTAGATATGCCAGCAATTGAGGTTCATCGTAACGATAATAGAACCCTGTTTCATTGTGTATAATCATATCACCCACTCCACCAACGTATGAAGAGATTGTTGGAACGCCCAGCAATTGTGATTCACCAACTGAGTTAGGGCTATTTTCTATTGCTGACGCCGAAACAAATACGTTGCATTTCAAATAATTATCGCACATTTCAGATTCAGATAGCCCATATTTGAAATCAAAGTGTCCTCGCGTTCCCGTCTTTTTTATTAGATACCGGATATATTTTGCATACGATCCCATCTTTATTTTGTCTTTAATTGTTTTGGGCGCGATGTCAAGAGATGAACCGACTATTACTTTAGTGTCAGGAAAATCTCTTAATATCAATGGTAACGCTTTTACTAACTGATGGAAACCCTTTATCGGATTTTTGGCTTGACTCACAAATATAGTGTGCCTTTCGCAGTTGTCATAGCACCATCGGTTGTTATAGAAAGCAGGGCGCAATGTTTCGTTGCAAAAAAAATATCTGGCTTTAGGATTGATAGCCCATGTATGCGCTCTGTCCCATTCTGTGCGCCCAATTATATTTTCTATTGCCTCTATATATTTCACCTCTGTTTTTCCTTTCCTTTCGTATGAGGACTTACCATGAAATATAGAAATCTTTTTAACTAATTCGTAGATGGATGTATATTTAATTAGCCTCCATAGGTTCATCGAAGAAAGATAATACGATGCATATACAGATACGAGACCTTGTATCGATACCACATATTTTAAGCTTCTGTTAGCCAAAAAGAAACAATAGGCATCTTGCTGTTCTGTGCCATGAATATGCACTATATCGGGAGAAAAAGTATCTGCAATATATTTTGCTTTCTCATTATTAGCGTCTTGATTATTTAATGAGTATTCGGGCATTATATAATATGTTACTCCATCAATGACTCTTTCGAATAACTCATCAATTGTATTTGAGAAAGACAACACGCCAAATTCATTGTCTGCGCCACATTCCCTCATGGCTTTTAATGAGGAAAACATCCAACCGCCCCCAAAGGAAACTGGAACGTGTAAATAGTTAGCAACATCTGGCAATAAGATATTGCTTATCCAAAGGATTTTCATACTTTATAATTTAAATAAGAAATCAGAGTTGGTTTTTACTGATAAATACAATTTCAATTTTGCTCTCAACGGAGCATCCAGCCTAAATAGATTTTTGATACTATCGGGGTAGAAATTTTTAACATCGTCGAAATTTCTGTTCTCCTTATATTTCATGAATGCAAGTTTTAAGGCATTCACCCTGTTGGACAATACAGGCTCAAAAGAAAGCATATCATAGCCCGCATCTTCAATAAAGTGGAATACGCTCTTGAAGTTTTGATACTCTTCAAAACAGCGTTTTTTTATACGAGCATTAGAAAAACTAAGTGAGTTGGCATTCACTCTATAATGATATAAGGGACATCCTACATGCGACAATTTATGTGCATTAAGCATCAGTTGTGTAGTAAGGTATAAATCTTCAAGTTGGCTATATATAGAAAAAACGGTTTCTGTATTGTATGTTCTTCTGGTAACCATCTTATTCCACACTGCACTGTGAAACTCTCCACTAAGTAATTTCATTATTATGTCATACTTACTATACTCTGCAAAGTTTGTCTCCACGACTTTTGCATTTCCTTGTTCTTCTTCCACAAAATAATCGCACCATGTGATGTCTGCTCCACTTCTAATGGCAGTTTCTAATAATTGGGAAATATAGGTTGGTTCTACCCAATCATCTGGATCAACATGTATAATGTAATCGCCCTTACTTTCCTCAAAACCTGTCTTTCTAGCTTGTGGAAGGCCACGGTTTTCGGGATGATGTAATATTTTCACTCTGTCACACACATGTGGGTGATTGGCAATAGCGGCTTTTACCTTAACAATGGAGTCATCATTAGTACAATCATCTACAAAGATATACTCTATATTGGGGTAATCTTGTGAAAAGATTGTTTTTGCGAACTTTTCAATATACCTTTCTACACCATATACTGGTACAATTATCGATACAAGCGGATATTCATTTATTATCATATCTGAAAACTATTTCTTCCACATCAGACAGCCATGTTTCATAAAAGCTACTGTTCTTGCCATAATTGTTATCAAGAAAGGTATATCCCTTCTCAAGTAGGGTTGACAGTATCGCAACATGCAAGCGCGTTGTATATATATACTTGTATGAACTCACGAATTTTATTCCTTGCCTTAGCATATTTGGCAAGCATACATGAAGCATGTAAAAATCCTCTATAGCAAGTAGTGTCTTGAACCCATGCTTGTGGAAATAAGGTAGCCTTTCCATTACGTGCATCAGTTTTGCATTCATGGTACGTAGCTTTATGAATATTTTATAACAGCATGGCACCTTCTCCATTGTTGGCCAATCACGTATTTCAGCATCTGCAAAATTAAGATCAAGCGTGCTTTCCTTTGCCTCTGGATCACTTCGCTTCACATAAAGGTTGACATCTTTAATCCTTGGTGACTTTTTGTTGAAAATAAAATTGTCCGAAATGCAAAAAGCCATATCAGGAGCCAAATAAATATTAGTATTGAAATGCTTTTGCAAAACCGAAAGAGATCGTTTGTCTCGTACGCAAATATGCAAATCACTATGCTTACGCAGCAATTCCATATCTTCAATTTCCTTTTGCTCATTCGTATACCAAATAGTTTGTGGCAAGAAAACAATTCTGTTATTAGGATAGTGCTCTACTACTTGCAACTTGAAATCTTGGAAATATCTCCAAATGTCACCAAAATTACCACCGCCGTTCAAGAGTATAGTTGTCGTCTTAGGGAGCTTCGACCATCTGAAAGTATCGGCGCTGTACATTCCGCAGATTTTAACGCCAAGAGATTTGAGGAAATCCATTTCACCCTTCCATATTAGCAAATCGCCTATATTAACATGATACGGTACATCCAAAACGACGCATCTTCTACCAATCAGAGGGGATAGAACATCTGCTATGTTTTTTCTTAATGCCTCTTTTTTTTCTTTTATTATCATCTATGTAAAATTTTTCTTTTTATTAACTTTATAGTAGCCAAGCGTTCTTCTTGATTCAAGCCAATAGCATACATCAACAGCAATGAGACAGGAACACTGATTATGGTTGTGAGTATAACGGAAAAAAATGGAGAAAACTCGGTATTTGCCTTAACCCACATCGGCAAAATTGCAGTAAGTAAGCCTATCAGAAATCCTTTTAGCAGTACTTGTCGCATCCAATTCACTATATTAAAGTTGCAGAGAAATTTCCGACAATAGAGTAGCCTAACCGCCATCAAAAGGACGTTGACAATACATCTTACAATGACTACGCTATAAGGGGCAAATCCTGCGAATAGCAAAACCCAACTCAATATGAAATTTAATGAATATACAAATGTCGTTGCTATTTGATATCTTTTTATATTTGTATTTGAATATATTACCATCCATAATGGTGCTGAAACGGCCTCCAAATATAAATAGCCAAAGGACAGTCGGCAAAATTCGGTTGAATATTTGGGATAGGAACCTAACCAAATGGTCAACAGACTATCACATTCAAAAATTATAGGTATTGCAAAAACAAGCAATAGAAAACTGGATATTTTTGATGCCCTAATAACCAAACTATTTAAATACTCTGTTTCGTTAGCGACGTATGATTTCGTAATTGCAGGGTTGAAAGCCGTTTGGAAATTTGTAATAAAACCATTGACGACGTTTGAAATGGTATTTGCAACTCCCATTGCAGCATTGACCACAACAGATGTATAAATGTTGATTAGAACTGATACACCTTGGTTGGTAGATACCACAGCCGCTTGACCAAACAAGCTCCAGCCAGTGAAAGAAAATATTTCTTTTAATTTTTTGAAGTCTCGATAGAATCTCAATTTGCATAATTCGAATTTCTTGTTGCAATAAATAAAATATACCATATTAGTTGTTAGCCCTGAAACAAAAACCAATAATGCATATACTATAAGTTTGTCATAGTCAAGGTATTGAATCAACAGTATAATAAGTAATTTGAAGACAACATCAAATATCGTAAAGTATGCATATATGCTCATCTTTTCATAGGCTATTATGGTAGCTTGGTAGGGTGTCTGCATAATGCCAATTATTGCTGTAATAACAGACAATTGATACACGACAAGTGAAGCTAAGCCACGTCCTTCAGGTATGTTCAATTGGGTCATTACGAACCACAAACCTACAGTCTCTGCCAAAAATAGAACAATGATTGAGATTAGAACGTGGGACATGATACACATGTTGAAAATTTTATTCTTGCTTGTTTGGTCTCCAACTTCAATCTCGGCTGTAAGATATCTACGTGTTGCATTTGACAGTCCTGAATTGAGAAACGAAAAGAACACAATAATTCCTGCAACCAGATTGTATATGCCATAATTTTCTTCCCCCAATGTATTAAATACTATGCGGGCAGTAAAAAGAGACAGCAATAATAATATTGCCATCCTGGCATACATAACCAATGTGTTTTTTAAAATCGTTTTGTTCCTGCTCATTCTATTTGAAATTATTGGTAATACTCTTCAATGTATTCTCAAATTCGTTATTATTCATATACACGATGCATCTGTTTAAACACAAACTTATGACAATAATAATACTGAAGTTTACTGTGTCAAAACCATTTACGTCTTCTACAAATGCCATTAGCCATCGAAAAGCAAGGAACAACCCCAAAACTTTTATGTAGTCGTTGTTAGATTTAAACACTGAATGATATATTGAAGCTACATACACCATGAAATATAGCAATAGACCAATAATACCCATCCATGTGAAAATGTTGCAGGCAGACACTTCTGATGTTCGGACGGCAGTACCCGCTTTCTTTTGGAATTGCTCTTGGAACACCGAATCATATCCAGATGCAAATGTTTGTCCGTTCAAAACATAGTCATGTCTTACGGAAGACATAATAACTTCCTGATAAACTAATGTTCTTGTATCTGCATACAAGTTATCTTCTTTGTCTGCACCAATTTCGAAAACATTAAATCGCCCACTTACGCCTAAAATAAGCAAAATAATAGGCACTATTAGGAATGTAAGACTTCCTATTTTACACAATAATGTCAAGTTTACCATGTGACGTAAATTTAGAACAAGGAAGCAGACAAATGCGGCAGCTGCACGCATGAGATTCGCCCGAGTGTCTATATCATAGAAGGACATTAAAAGCAGGAAAAGGAATAGTATTCTCCATTTTCTTTTTAACTGCCCTTGTAGAATTACACATAAGTATACTGGGCAAAGAAACCACCCCCAACAACCGGGCAACATAAAGAAAGACAGAAGCAAAAAAAGTGGGACTCCATATTTGAAGTATATCCTAAAATATTCCTTCACATAGTTCAAGTCGTTGAACATCAAGACACAAGTGAAGGCAAGCAATGATGTCGCATTCTCAATAAAAAAAGTCATGGATTCCTTCCCGTTTATATCGGAAAAGCTGCGCACTAACGTTACACCAATCCATACAAGAAACAGTCCAAAGATAGGCTTACTCAAAATATCTCTTTGTCTATATCTGTATAGCAAATGTATTTCCAACATCAATATCAACAATTTTAGTACCAAAAATGTTGATAGACTCAGCATCATAGTCAAGCCGCCCCATACTATCAGACAAATAAAGATGGAGCAAATTATTATTGTCTTGTTCGCTTTAGAGAGTGTCATGTGATTTATTTCTTTACATTAAGAAAAATGTTTCTGATGAACATATTTGATTTAATAACTATTGCATGTAGTAGGAATGCCAAGATAAACGAAACTGCGAATAGAATCAATACATAAAGATACACGTTGTAATGCTCATAATAAGGGCAACAAGCGAAAAGATGTAAATGGACTAAATATAGTTCCAAACTTAGCCCACCAACCATTTTTAAGCTTTTATTAATCCATACCCAATGCCTTTCGGTAAAATGAAGAAAAACACCAGCACCCAACAACAAACCGGGTGTAATGAAAACAAATGGGTATTGGGAAACGCCGCTTGCTAATCCAAATGAGATATAATGTTGATTTTTTACACAGAATAGCATTAATAATCCCCCAATTGCTAATATTATAAGCAGAGTATCTATATTTTTTATTTTTTGATTTGAGCGCAATATATGACCAAAGCTAGTTCCTACTATAAATATGGGAATACGTGAGATAAAAAACATCCTATCATCGTCAATCTTCATGTTTGTAAAATAATGAATAGCTACAATGATAATTGTTATTATTACTAAACTACATATAGATAACGATTGGGGTGATACTTTTGTAGTCAATTTATATAAATAGGGGAATAATATGTAAAACGCTAAAATTGCAGGAACGTACCAATCGTAATGACTTTCACCAATCCAATAGCCTATTGTTGTGATATTAAGTAAACAATTCCCATAACCACACAAAAATTCGTATGCGATGCATACAATTATATATGTAGGGAAAATGCGTATAAGGCGTTTCTTGTAAAAAAGGATCGAATTTGGCTGCTTTGTATAGGAATAGTACAATCCCAGTCCAGAAAGGAATAAAAATATATCAACCCCTCCATATCCAATTCCCAAAATTGGATTTAGGAATCCGAAATCGAAAAAATCCTTCCCTTTGCTAACTAAATGAAAGGCCATGACCCATAATATGGCAAGCCCCATCATTTCTGAACGAAATAAAGAGAAATCTGATATTTTAAAGTGGGGCTCGTTTATACCACCATTACTGTTATTAAATATGTCTATTGATTTATGCCACATAAATAGCTAATTTGAGATGTATACGAGATTCCAATAATGTCATTTAATGATTTAAGCCCTAATTTGAGTAATTTGTGTAATTTGTTCTTCAACAGCTTTGCGTAATGACGGAGTAAGGTCACCAGTATCACGCATATCATCCCAAGTAATCACGCCCATATCAACATACTCTGCGAGTTGACGAGGGGTGTACTCGGTAAGATTGTCTAATATATTGTCTTTTGTATTCATAATCAAAATGAGTCGTATTTACTTCTATTAGTTTCTGTCTTTTTACTCGTTTTAACACTTGAAATTATCTTGTTATTGTTGCCAAAGAATGTCTCAACATTTCTGGAATGACGTTCTTGAACGAAATATGGGCATAAAAGCATCAAGTAGCAAATAATCAATGTCGTTATAGCTAATGCATTTGGAGCTTTAGTTTCTTTGTACAACCTCTTCAAACTTGTTAGTCCATTCAAAGCTTTCTCCTTATGTATGTTTGCAGTGGAAAATGAGACAACATCAGTTTCTGAAGAAAAACTCTTTTGAGAAATAGCGTTTAAGGATTCCGTCCATTGTTCTATTGCACCCTCAATGGTGGATATGTTTCCGAATAGGAAAACATTCCATATTGAAGGAGAATCGCTAATCTTATTAATCCAACTTTTTGCCTCCTCAATGGATTTTGTTGTCGAACTTTTCAAGTATAACGACAACTCATCAGTTCTGTTATTTATAAGTTGATCATTTTCAGTTTCTGATGCCAAGGAAGACTTTAGTTGCTCTATTCTGGAATCCGAATATGACTCATAATCGGAAAAGATGCCCATAGATGCTTTAATTGATTTATCAAACTGCTTGATTATTTCATCTTCTGAACTTTGAACAGTCCAAAAGTGTGAGAAAGGAACACCAACGATTATAATGATAAACGGAGAGCACAACACTAATATGCGTTCCCAGACAATACTCCTGTGAAATTTTTTATCCACACCCTTTAGTACTTGCGCCCCTAATATTGTTAGAACAATTAAAAGGACACTACATCCCATGGTAATTAAACCTACGTAATAATTTCCTACAGTGTAGTATGTCGCTCCCATGAAAACGACATACGCAATAAAAATCAGTGCGAGGAACGCAACTATGTGTCCCCATGAAAATCTTAGTTTTCTATTCATATTTATCTATTTTGCGGAAGTAAACGTTCTAGTTCTTCTATTTTTTGCTTATATCTAGCAATCTGTTTGCGAATAGCTTCGTAATCAGTTTCGTTACCTTGTGAGGGTGACGGGGCATTACCCTCAACAGGTGAACTCTCCGTAACGGGAGATGCGCGATTTGCGGCAGATTCATCTCCGGCACCATCTGGAACAGGTTGCATTTCTCGTTGGGTTGGTGTACTGAAATCTCCACGCTTGACGCCATCGAGAGCTTTGTCAACCAACACCATCGGGGGGATGAAGCCATAAACGTTCGAACCTGTTTTGTAAAGGACATTCCTTGCTTGCTCTACGGTCAAGTCCTTCTTAATAGATTTCATCAAAGCAATGGTACCCGATACTATCGGAGCAGCCATGCTTGTTCCGTCAAAAGACTTGAAACCACCATGAGGAAATGAGCTGTAAATGCCTTTACCTGGCGCAGATACATCAGAACATGGTCCGTAGTTTGTAAAATCTGTAGGATATAGATTCTGATCAACTGCTGCTACTACTATAGATGAAGCGTTTCTGTTCTCTGGCGGTATGCTTGACAGAATGTCATCATTTCCAGCTGCAAATACCAAGATGCAGTTTTTCTTAGCCGCTAAAGCGCAGACTCGTGCCCAAAGTTTTTCAACATTCTTGAATTGCCTTTGGGCTATCTCATTTTGTTGGTCAACTGGCAATTGGTTTAATCCTTTGAAGGAAGGTCCAACAGACAAGTTCACAACATCGGCTCCATGATGAATGGCATACATCGTTCCAGCAATAAGGGCAGACAATGGACATTGCTTGTTGTCAAATACCTGTACAGGCATCAACTTACAGTTTGGTGCGACACCAGATGCTCCTTTTGAGTAGTAGTCGGCACTTCCTGCTGCAAGGCCAGCGGTGTGTGTGCCATGCCCTTGTCCTAAACTTAGGCTGTTGTTTTGTGTGAAAACATTATAGGCATCTACGATGCGGTCTTTGAACATCGGGTGTCCTGCCTCTATACCATCATCAACAACCGCGATAGTAACATTCGGTGAACCTTTAGTTATACTCCAACCTTGTTTCAGGTGAATTGTTTCCAAATGCCAGCCCATATTTTCCGTATTGGTACTTTCATGGCCATTTAACTCGTATATCTCCTCGTCAAAAACCAAAAACTTATGGTTGGAAATCTTCGAGTTTATCGTTTGACGAATTTGGTCACGCTCGTTCTCAGGAATCTGAACGACCAACAACTTCACTTCTTTGTCATATCCAATGATGGAGTATTTGTCTTCGGAATAGGCTTTCTTGAAATCTTGGGCTAATGCCTCGATGTTGTCATTCTCGTCCTCCATGAATAAGAACAGACGGTTGGCTATCGTGTTGGGTACGCCTGGTTGACGGATAATAGGGATTTCTTCTCCATCCTCTTCGGTCACTGGGGCTACTACGTCACCTTGGTCGGGCAATTTGCCGTCATTGCCAGTGATAGGTCTGATGCGTCCGTTATCATCTATTACTCTTCCGTCGGAAGTCGTAACACTGTCAATTGGAACAACACCATTCTCCTCGTGGTGTCCGCTGCATCCATTACATGATCTTAGCAAGAAAAGCAACAGGCCTATAGCCAACAATGTCAGTAACAACCAAAGCAACCATTTAAGACAACCTTTTCCTGCAAATAAACTGGTCAGCCACAACCAAAATCGACGCCACCATGGGATGCGTTCATATTCTGCCGTGAATGTTTTATTGCTATCAATCAATACGTTGTTAGGAGAAGGAATCCACCTCTTGAATTTATATCCTTGGCAGGGTGTTACCTTAGGAACTTCCGAGCTGGACAATATTGTTCCCTCTTGCTTGGTGAAAGAGGATGCTCCTTCGGCTTTTCCATGCTCGCCTGCGACAAAGTTACAGATGTAAAATCGCGGCTCATCTGGTTTGTCTGGTTCCTCTAAGGGAACAACAGGGGCTTCAGAAATTATAGGCTTCGCAAATTCTTTGTATGTCGCTACAAAGTTTAAGTCGGAGTTGACGGTTACACCAATAGGTGATGGTGTCCAACCTTCAAATATCCATCCTTCGTTGGCTGATACTTGCGGTAAATCCCTTGCAGATAGGATAAATCCTTCAGGACGTGTCATAGTCTTGTCCAACTTGCTGACAAGTGTTCCATTGGCATTGACATCGAAAGTTATCTTGTACTTTTTCACCATATCAACCTCATGGATGACAGAGCCTATGACTTTATGCTGATGTGTGTCTGGAGTCATTCCCCATGCAACAAGAAAGACTTTGTCATCACAACAATAGATACATTCGTCATGAAGATAACGAATTGCGCCAGCCATAATCATTAGGTCTTCACCATTGCAATCCTGTGCAGCGGTACGATAAGCCTTTATGGTATTATCTTTAATACATTCGTATTTTGCCCTTTCGTCGCCAGTAAGATTAACAAGCTTTTGTGGGCTTTCTTGCCATTCGTTAATGTGCCAGCATATTTGGTCTTCTTCCTCAATGTATTGTGGAGTAGCAAGGAAATGCTGGTATTCGGGCGCGACAACCTTCTTGACAACACTTTGTACGCTGTCAAACCGTTTGTATAAAGGATCATGACCAATCCCTTGAAATTCGGTAAAGTCGGAAACTTCAGTAAAACAAAGCTTCTGCTTACCCTTGAATGTATATCCTGCCATTACGTTTATTCTTTATATAGGTTTTCACATTCTTCAAGAAGCACTTTTACCTTGGCGTTTTCCACAGGATCCACATGAGATATGTCGCTTGCATAGAGCAAACCAACGGTTACCAGATTCTCCCAACGTTGGAAATTATCCCAAAGAGGAAGTTTCATGAGTGTTTCCATACTTACATTATCTATGTTGGCAGCATCGTCGAAAGCCGAGAGTGTTGTCAGCAAGGATTGTGGTTTGCGCACTACATTCCATGTAGATGGACTCAAATCTACCGCTACATGACATTTTTCAGCCTTTGCTCTTATTGCTTCGACATCATTGTCACTCATATAGTTTCTTCCTGCCGAACTTACAAAGTTATTGAGGGTCAACGAAGCGTAATCAGCAATGGCATTGGGCTGTTCGTTGATGCTGAAAACCTTGCAATATCTGTCGATTCGTTCCGAAATGACCTTCTTCACTCCAAGTTTTTTGAGTAGTGATATAAGCATGAATATCACTTCATCTGCATGTGGCAGACTTTCTTCCAATTGCTTGACCTGCTTTTGGAGGAAATCCTTCCAATAATCAATGATGTGCTTCGTCACAACATCAGCTATCGTGGTTAGCGTCTCTGTTTCAGCAGAAACAACTTCCTCTACAGAGCTACCTTTCTTCTTCAAGTCTTGCTCGATAAGTTTTATGTCGCCATATAGGTCGCATAGCTTTTGGATATTGACTTGCTTGCTGTCCGACACATCTATGCCTGCCTGTTTGCGAATAAAGCTAATCATGGAAAAGTCCTTCGGTTCATCAGAATGACAAATGATGATATTGTACGCAATATCACGCAAGTCACCAACCGGCACCATCAAAGAGTCGATTATTCTGCCAAATATTTCTGGTTGTGAACCAACAGAGAATGTCAACGAACGTTTGATGTCGTTGGCAATCTGTTTCACTTTCAGATTCTTTGCTTCGTTGTCTTCCGGCTCAAAATATACAGACAGAGCTTTGTACATCTCTTGCTTGATTTCCAAAAGCTGGGCAAGATATTTCTGCTTGCGAGCATCGTCAAGGAAATCGGATATTGCGTCAAGGTTACGGATGATAGGCTTTGATCCGTCGTTGTTGACTGTTGCAACATCATTCCACGTTTGCTCTGGATTAGCGAAATGCTTCTTTACAAAATCATTTTGCAGGAAGCTTTCTTTCAAGTCCTCAAAATACTCGGGATAGTCGGAATGTTTATGGATGGATTTCTCCTTGGACTTTATGGCTCCATCACTATAACCGTCGAATACTCCATTTTTGCCCGACCAATAGAAGTCGCGTAGAGGGTAGATGTTCTGGAAAGCAGCTACCCGTGACATGTTCCCACTTGTGGCCCACTCGTCAAGCCATCTGTTGGGCTTGATGATTTCTGGGAAAACCGTATCAAAACGATTCCAATGTGCGGAAAGTCGGTCTTTGTTGCCGGGATTGTCCGTCTTCGTACGTTCGAGGTCAATATTGAACTTTGTTGCGATGAAGAACAATGGCGCAATGCCGTTTGTGTTGGTCAACATCTTGGCACGTTCTTCAGCTGTAGCCCCAATATTGTCTTCAATCCAATTATTGATAGTGTCGCCGATAGTAGCCTCTGCTTTCTGGTCGTTATGATGACAGAACAGAACACTGCTGATTTTCAAGGAACGTGAGTACTTGTTGAACAAGTATGCAACTTTACCTCTACGCAACACTTTCGGCAAAACAGTATGAATGTCTGCCTCTTTGAACTTTTCACGTGAGCGTGCTCCAGGGAAGTCCAGAAGGTCTATTTTCTCCAAGAACTTTCTTTCGCCAGCTAATGATGCTGGTAGTTCGAAGGTTAGCTCTGCTATCAGTGCAGACAAATTTCCTTTATTGAAATCGTGAGCAATGATGTTCCCTCTTACATCATACACGTCTGTATAGATTATATCGTTCCTGGTATCAACCTTTATGCCACATACTGTATCCAGCCAATCAATTTTCAGCAATGTGCCTTTTTCTCTGAGCACAGTATCGAACGGCACATAAACCTCTGTGTTGAAATCAAGTTTTTTGTATTCATTGATGAGAATGCTGAACAAATGGCTGATTTCGGCGTTTTTGTTCCACAGCAAACTGAAAATATCCACCCATTTGTCATACGCCACATACTGAATGACAGGTGCAACAATTTTGCAAAAGTTGGACTGTATAACACCAGTTGCAGCATTACCTATAATATCACGGATATAGTCATTGATGTCCTTGATATCATCTTCTTCAATCTTGTCATGCTGAACGTTATGGGCACTCCACAAGCCGCTCATCTGCTCAAGATGCTTATTGATGTCATCATATTTAAGAACGTTGTCTGGATTTATCTTGATATCATTGTAGTATGAGTCAGTTAGCAACAAAATGAGGTCGACAACAGACAAATTGTGTATCTTTACATAGTCTTTCATCTGGTTGACGTCCTTTTGTAGTGTAAAACGAGTAATTACACCAGTAGACTCGACTTTAGCATTATTGCCTCCACTCGGGTTGATAGCGTCTATGAAACTATAGGACTTTCCGCCGTTCGTTATAACAAACGGGGCGTCTGGAGAAGACAACAAACTACTCATCAGGTAGGATTTTCCAACCTGACTCTCGCCATAGGCTGCTGCAGAGCAGTTGCCATCAAGAGCATTGTATATTCGTTTCAACTGTCGGCGATAATCCTTGAATATATCATGAGGAAAGGAATCTTTGTTGAATTCCCTTGCCCAGGCAATGCTCTTCTCTATCAAATCTATATGTTGTTCAATGTCTTGTAACATATCTTCTGCGTTTTTTTAGAAATCAAATTCACCAGAATCCAACCAATATTGTTCGTCCACACCGAGACTTTGAATATGGATTTCAAGGTTGCCGTCCATAATATCGTTGCCTTCTTTGTCTGAAATGGCACTAATCGACAGATTTTCCTTGTCATCTACATCTCGTTCAATGGTAATCTTGAAAGGCATACGCTTCTTTAAAACATCTATTGTATCTTTAACTAATGCCATTACCTTTGTGTCAGTTGGGTATTCATAACCTTCCAATATTGCTCTTTTGCGAATCTTGTCAGCCATCTTGTGACGGTTGAAGTCGATTGAATATAAAGCTCTGCAAGGGTATGAATCCATGCCGATTTGTCTTACGTTGAGTATCTCGGGTACACTGCTGACCATCAAATCGCCACGATTTTTGTCAGGTGTAAGGAAGTATTCAATAGGCTGTCCCTCACGTGATGCTTCAATGAAGTTGACCGTTGACTTCAATTCTTTCTTCAACAAGTCAAGGTTGATGATGAACTTGTTGAGATTGGAAAATTCCGAAGCATAGTGACCTATAACTCCACCCATTGCCACAATGGTTTTTGCATCCTTGATATAGCCTGTGTTTTCCCCAAACGGATACCAGTCACCCACATAATAATCATTGAGGACGATGAGTCTGTTGGGGGACACTGCGTAATACTTTAGGAAAATGTCTCTAATCACAGGCAAAGACGAAGGTCTGCCAGAAAGCAAAACCACGTCACATGCGAAAGAGTACATAATGGTAGCCACTTTTTTAAGAAGGGGTTCTATTTCCTTTCTTACAATATTGCTGATGGCATCACGTTTGAATCGCCATGTGAGTCGAGTAATGTCAATTCCTAACCTTTCCTTGAATTCGGAAATTACGGACGCATTAGGCGGATATTCCGCAAATACATCGTCATAACGAACGTTGCAATCTTTACTGTTTCGTTTGAGCAGTTCAAGGAAATGGCACATTAAAGGAATCGAGTACTGAATATTGAAATTCTTGCGTAATACTCTGTCTGCAACAGTCTGACCATTATAATCCTTGCCAAAGAAGTTCTTAATTTTCTGTCTGTATTCAGCAAACGATAAATCTTTCAGCTCTTTTCTGAATGCGCTATCTTCATCTAGTAGCATGGCATTCTTTATCAGAGCATAAAGAATGTCGTCCCCAGCGAAATAGAAACTGTCATAAAACTTCGGTTCTGGTGTTATGGTGGTCACGTCACCTTTAATATATGTGTACTTACTTATCATAAGGTCTGTAGTTCCTGCTCCGATGTCCAATGAGCCTACAGAAATAGAAGGTTGTGTGTCGCCTTCCTCAACCTTTCCATAAAGATTGAAAAATTCATTGCAACACCCTTTGTATTTGTGGCCAACTTCGCCATATATGTAAACGAGTTGGGCACACGTAGCTTCATCATAATACCAGCAACCACCTTCGTCTTTTAATGAGCGAACAGCAGGAATTATATCAACGGATTTTCCTGGTTTCTCGTTTTCTGAAGGGTTGTCGTATTCTGAATTCTCAAGTAAGACAACAGCATCTTTGGCACAGTGAATCAAAGCCTCACGTTCAACTTTTGACATTGCTGTGGGGCAAGTTACTATGATGCGTTTAATCTTTCGTGGCATATTGGGCTTACCGAAGCCAAACTTATTAGAGCGGTGCTCTTCAGAGTTTACTTGTGTGCGAGCTTGAACCAACATTTCAAGGAAGGCGAATGTCATCAGAGAACGACGAGAATAATGGTATGTGTTGCCGCTCTCACCATCCAAATCTACAGTGCCATCGCTTTTCAGTTGATTTGTAATTCCACGTAAATTCAATATATGGTCGTCCTTTTCTCCCTTTAGCACAAGGAATTTCCATTCTTCTTTGTTGGGACGCCAATCCCAAAGATATCGCTTTGGACTTGAATATGTTGATAAAGCCTCCGTATCATCGGTATTGTTGGTAGCTAAATGCAAAAGGGTGTTAGCCTCTTTTCCCAAACGAACCAAACTAGGATAGACAAATTGCTTGCTATCCTTAATTCCGAAATCACCAAAGTCAACTTTTCTGAAAGCTAACCGCATGTCGAAAGGATCGGCATGCTTGTTTATCTTTAGTCCATCGCTACCTTCTACGACTAAATCCGTATAGTCAACCAATTCCAACTTTCTTACTTGGTTGAAATTAGTGTTGTCCTCAATGAGTAAAGCCGTTGTTCGCGAATTACCAATATCAATGACCATATCAACGTCTTTGGTCTCGACATCGACATTCTTATATAATTTGACAACAGGCAATAGTTCCTTTTGGGCGAGATAATTTATCAAAAAGGCATATGTCGCAATATAGGCTGTACGTCTAACATTTGCACCTTTGATTTGAGATACCCTTTGTACCGTTGGATGTACAAGATGCAATAGGTATTCGTCTATATAACTCCAATTCTTACCTGACGTGCAATAGTCCATCAAATAGAACTCATTGTTGCACAGAGCAAAATCCATGTCATTACGATACTTGTCCGGGAAGACTGGACACTCATCGTATTCATCTGTGACTTCATACTTTGCTCTTGTGTCAAACGCTATAATTGCATCATAATGCCTGATACCTTTACTTTCGGATTTTGGAACTAATTTTAATCTTGCCCAATTGAGAGGGCCGAACTTGAAACGTTTAGGAGTGCGTTTAAAGAAGTATGGCAATGGTAGCCATACATTCTCAAAAGACTGAAGTTTACAGTCTCTATCTGCAAAAGTCATATTGAAAATCTCACCTCTTACACCAGGACAATTCTCGTCATCAATACGTAAGGGCGTGATGCCATCACTTTTCAAATCATTGACATCAATTTCAATGGTGGGGTCTGCCAAATATCCACCTGTATATAGTTTTTGCTTATTATAATAAACGCACTCGTCTTCTGTTCTCAATTCATAAACTGGATCCAACAACCATTCTCCATTAGTGGTATCATACCATTCATGATACCACATCTTGAATTTCTCTTGAGTGTTGATACTTAAAGGAAAGGTTAAAATCTGAATGCCTGAATTAGCTATTAGGGTATGTTGTTCTGCCATATGACTAAACTTTTATTCAATTTTTTGTAAAAAAGCACTGGGGACGTAGGCGGTGCAGATGGTGAGGAGGTCTTCGATGATGATGCCTACGCGCTGCTGGCTTTGGTAGCGGGCTATTATGCCTGTCACGCCTGCGAACTTGCCTTCAGTTATCCGCACCTTTTGACCCGTCTTGAATTTCTCCACTTCTTCTGTTGAAGCAATTATATCATCAGAATCAGCAGCACAAATTATCTTTAGGCTGTTCATTTGGGTGTCTGGTACGACCAATGGTGCCTTGACAATCTTGTTGCCAACGTGAGTATGTCGATAATAAAAGCGGAGGTAGGGGAGGTTTACGTTGTCGTAAACAAAAGTTTTCAATTCTTCTTCTGTGCCGTATGCAAAGAAGATGTTAGGAATGCGTGATTCTTCTACGGTGATGCGCTTGCTGTCAACAAGTTTGACGCTTTTTAATGTAGGGTAGAATGCTACTACATTTTTGCTCAGAAGATAGTTGTATGCTTTCTTTTCTCTGCCGTATGTGGTACGGAGAGCGTACCAATGAGGAGTGTCTTTTGTGTCTTTATTAGTGTTGACTGAAGTTTTTGACTGGACATTATTGGTGGACACCCCTGTTTGTGAGTCCGTTGGTTTGATAGGCTTTCGAACTTCGGGGAGGGCGTTGGAGGTAAGTCCAGCGCTTGGAGGAGTTTGATTATCTCCTACTGTGCATTTTACATCTGATGTGGCGCAATATTTTTCCATATCGTGATGGTATCTTATCAAAGACTTGACTTGATACGCAGACACTAAAAAGCTTGGAATCGTCCTGTTGTCCATTCCACTCTCTGAGGCTCTAGCAATTGCCTATTATTGTTGAACAGACAACGTCAGAGCCCACGCCGATATGATATACGCAGCCGTAAAGAGACCTCCGTAAACAGATGCATTATATCCATAAGGGTACAATAAGTGCTTACAAGGTCTCCACGGGATAGATGTATTCACACCCCGGGACATCTACCGTTGACCACGTTCAAGACAATAATTACTGTGAATTTGCTAGATTAACAGAGAGTCTCAAACATAGCGTCGATAAACGCCTTCATTATGTCCTGGATTATCGTCCCACCCAAAGCCCGCTTCGCATAGATATGTCTTTCGATTTCACCATGCTCCACACGGCGTGAGCTGTCTCATAATATTTGTACAAGAACTCGTCTTGACTTAATACTATAATTGAGACATGATAATCCGAAAGCAAAATTATACAATTTCTCTCATACTAAAAAATAAATGTTAAACAATTTTATTAATAGTTCTATCTTTTCTGGGAAAAGATGTTGAGGAATGTTAATACAATTATTGCTGTCCGCTAAAACTTCAAATAGAATTATAAAAACATGCAAAAATGTGCGGTATTTTATAAAATTATCCGTAGAATATTGCCGTATTTTCGTAATTAATTGTATTTTTGCAGCAGTAATGACATTTTATTAGATGTGAGATGGATAATAATATAATTAGTAAAGTGGCAGCACTTGGTGGCACTATCTCCACTACAGATATATCTCATTTGTCAGAGTATAAACGACTGTAGAGAGCTAAGGAGCGTGGCGACTTGATAAAGTTGCGTCATGGCATATATGCCGTTCCCGATACATTGCTTAATACAATGATAGATGTGGAGCGGATTGTACCTAATGGCATTGTATGTCTATACAATGCGTGGGCTTACCATCAGCTTTCGACAACTGTTCCACCTGCTTTTTGCATTGCCATCGCCAACAAACGGAAAGTAGTTATACCTGATACGCTACCGATAGAGTTGTATTATTGGAAGAAAGAGAACTTGGAGTTTGGCATTATGAATGCAGAAATTTCTGGGTATCATGTTCGCGTCACCGACATGGAGCGAAGTGTTTGCGATGCTGTGAAATACAGAAACAAATTGGGGCTGGATGTTTGTACAGAAGTGATACGCTCCTATCTGAGAAAGCCCAACCGAAATCTCACTCGTTTGCAAGATTATGCCAAACGCCTCAGAGTATTCAACACATTGAAGAATTATCTTGAAATAGCAATAGAATAAAATGGGAAAGAAAAACTACGGCAAGTCTGTAAAGACACGCTTGCTCAATCTAATGAATACATAAAAATGTGTTGTCCGTAAAAAAAATACGGCGCGAATTGCGTTCTTATACTGATATTTAACATTTATAATCGCTTTTTATCGTTTTTGCGTCTAAAAACTACGGATTAAGCATGAACTTGTATAATACAATAAAAACGTAGCGGAGGGTCTCCGCTACGTTTTTATTTATAGTCTATGTCCAAAAGCTTGCCATTGCAGATGTAGCGATGTCGACATCTTGACATCTCACCATCTCAACTTTCTGAAGTTCTGAAGCAGGGCTATAGAAATTAGTCTTCTAATGCACCGATAATCTCGCTTACAGAGGAGCAGCCGTGATTGTCGAGCCAGTTGTTGATGCCGTCGCGCACCTTGATTGTCACGGCAGGGTCGAGGAAGTTGGCGGTGCCAATCTCAATGGCTGTTGCGCCAGCCATGAGGAACTCGATGGCGTCCTCGGCGGTGCAGATGCCGCCAAGACCTACTACCGGAATCTTCACAGCCTTAGCCACCTGCCATACCATGCGCACGGCAACCGGCTTGACAGCCGGACCGCTCAGTCCGCCTGTGTTGATGCTGAGCATTGGGCGGCGACGCTCGATGTCGATGGCCATGCCCATGAGCGTATTGATGAGTGATACGCTGTCAGCACCCTCTGCTTCTACAGCTTTTGCAATCTCGGTGACATCGGTCACGTTCGGCGAGAGCTTCACGATGATGGGTTTGTTGTAGCGTTCGCGTACGGCACGCACCACGCTGGCTGCGCCCGTTGTGGTTACGCCGAAAGCCATGCCACCCTGCTTCACGTTAGGGCAGGAGATGTTCAGCTCGATTGCCGGGATGTTCTCCAGTTCGTTGATGCGTGCAGCGCATTCGGCGTAGTCGTCTGGCGACGAACCGCTCACGTTGACGATCATGTTTGTGTCGATGTCCTTTATCTGCGGATAGATGTTGCGGCAGAAATAGTCGACGCCCTTGTTCTGAAGACCCACGCAGTTGAGCATGCCCTGCGGTGTCTCAGCCATGCGCGGATAGTCGTTGCCCTCGCGTGGGTTGAGTGTGGTGCCCTTAACGATGATGCCACCGATCTCTTCGAGCGGCACGAAGTCGGCGAACTCCAGACCGTATCCGAATGTTCCCGATGCGGTCATCACGGGGTTTTTCAGTTTCAGACCGCCAATCTTTATACTTAAATCTGCCATGTCAGTTTCTTTATATTCATTACCGGACCTTCCTTACATACACACTTGTTGCCTTCCACTGTCTTCTCTACGCAGCAGAGACATGCTCCAACGCCGCACGCCATCTTGTTCTCGAGCGATACCTCGCACTCGATGTCGTTCTTGAAGGCGTAGCGAGCCACAGCCATCATCATCGGCTTCGGTCCGCAGGTAGAGATGCGGTCGAAGTGCTCCTGAGCCAGTACGGAGTGGTTGGTTACGAAGCCCTTCTCGCCTTCGGATCCGTCCTCGGTGGTGATGAGTACGCGTCCTACCTGCTCGAAGAGTTCGCGCTCCAGCACGTCCTTAGCCGAGCGTGCGCCGAGCAGGAACGTAGGTTCGCCGCCCATCGCCTTGATGCACTTGCCGAAGTAGAGCAGCGGAGCTACGCCCACGCCGCCACCTACGAGCAGCACCTTCTCCGAGCTGTCTGTCGGCATTGTGAACGAGTTGCCGAGTGGCAGTACGCAGTTGAGGCGGTCGCCTTTCTGCAACTTCTGTAGCTGGCGTGTGCCGTCGCCTACGGCAGCCACGAGGAGCCAAAGCTCGTTGTGGTCGTAGTCGACATTGTTAATAGAGATGGGGCGGCGCAGGAATGTAGACGGCGTATTGTCTACGCGCACCTCTACGAACTGACCCGGAAGCATCTCGGGCAGCGGTTTGTCGTCGGTGAGCTTGATGAGCACGTGCTTGTCGCTCAGAGCTTCAACGCTGTTGACCGTAAGGTTGAGTATGTACTTTTTCATTTATTTTTGTTTGTCTTGTTGCTTTGTGACAGTATATATTTAGAGGTGTCGCTTAATCTAACGTGCAAAGGTAATAAAAAAGTAAAAGAGTAAAAAAGTAAAAGAGTAAAAAAGTAAAAGAACGTTTGTATGTGTCAATTCTGTCACTCTCGGTCTGTCATATTTGTCATGTGCTGTAACTCGATGGTGCTTTGGCACGCTTTTGGCTATATCCTTAACGAAAGCGGACGGCAGATAAGCCGTCGTAGAAATCAATAGTAAATATAAAAAACTTAAAGCATAAGAATTATGAACATTAAACCATTAGCAGACAGAGTACTCGTACTCCCTGCACAGGCAGAAGAAAAAGTCGGTGGAATCATCATTCCTGATACAGCAAAAGAGAAACCGCAGCACGGTACAATCGTTGCAGCAGGTAACGGCACAAAGGACGAGGAGATGGTTCTGAAAGAAGGTGACGAAGTGCTCTACGGCAAGTATTCTGGTACAGAGCTTGAGGTTGAAGGCACAAAGTATCTCATCATGCGTCAGAGTGATGTGCTCGCTGTTGTTCAGAAATAAAAATTAATAACTAATAATTAATAATTAAAGAAATGGCTAAAGATATTAAATACAATATGGATGCACGCGACCTGTTGAAGAACGGTGTCGACAAGTTGGCTAACGCAGTTAAGGTGACACTTGGTCCGAAAGGCCGCAACGTGGTTATCGAGAAGAAGTTCGGTGCTCCGCAGATTACAAAGGACGGTGTGACCGTAGCTAAGGAAGTGGAGCTTGAGGACAAGTTCGAGAACACCGGCGCACAGCTCGTTAAGAGCGTAGCAAGCAAGACCGGCGACGACGCAGGCGATGGTACAACAACCGCTACAATCCTCACTCAGGCTATCGTAACCGAGGGTTTGAAGAACGTAACCGCAGGTGCTAACCCGATGGACTTGAAGCGTGGTATCGACAAGGCTGTGGCTGCTGTCGTAGCACACATCAAGGCAAACGCAGAAATCGTTGGCGACAACTACGACAAGATTGAGCAGGTAGCTACCGTTTCTGCTAATAACGACCCAGAGATTGGCAAGCTTCTGGCAGACGCAATGCGCAAGGTGTCTAAGGACGGCGTAATCACCATCGAGGAGAGCAAGAGCCGCGACACAAATATCGGCGTAACAGAAGGTATGCAGTTCGACCGCGGCTATCTGAGCGCTTACTTCGTAACCGACTCTGAGAAGATGGAGTGCGTTATGGACAATCCGTACATCCTTATCTACGACAAGAAAATCAGTAGTGTTAAGGACCTGTTGCCTATCCTTCAGCCGGCTGCAGAGAGCGGACGCCCGATGCTCATCATCGCTGAGGACGTTGACTCTGAGGCACTCACAACATTGGTTGTGAACCGTCTGCGTGCAGGCTTGAAGATCTGCGCTGTGAAGGCTCCTGGCTTCGGCGACCGTCGCAAGGCTATGCTCGAGGATATCGCTACTCTGACCGGTGGCGTCGTAATCAGCGAGGAGAAGGGCTTGAGCCTCGACAAGGCTACACTCGACCTCTGCGGTTCATGCGAGAAGGCTACCGTTTCTAAGGACAACACCACTATCGTAGGCGGCTGCGGTCAGAAGGAACTCATCGCCGACCGTGTTGCTCAGATCAAGAGCGAGATTGCAAACACTAAGAGCGCATACGACAAGGAGAAGCTGCAGGAGCGTCTTGCAAAGCTCGCCGGTGGCGTAGCCGTTCTCTACGTAGGTGCTAACAGCGAGGTAGAGATGAAGGAGAAGAAGGACCGCGTTGACGACGCTCTCTGCGCTACACGTGCAGCAATGGAGGAAGGCGTTGTCGTTGGTGGCGGCACAACATACATCCGCGCTCAGAAGGAGCTTGCAGAGCTCAAGGGCGAGAACGCTGACGAGCAGACAGGTATCAACATCGTGCGTCGTGCTATCGAGGAGCCGCTTCGCCAGATTGTAAAGAACGCCGGTGGCGAGGGTGCTGTCGTCGTTCAGAAGGTTCGCGAGGGCGAGGGCGACTTCGGTTACAACGCTCGCAAGGACGCTTACGAAGACCTCCGCGCAGCAGGTGTCATCGACCCGGCTAAGGTGGAGCGCGTAGCTCTTGAGAACGCTGCTTCTATCGCAGGCATGTTCCTCACAACCGAGTGCATCATCTGCGACAAGCCAGAGGAGAAGGCTCCGGCTATGCCGATGGGCAACCCTGGCATGGGTGGCATGATGTAATCAGACCGAAATCACATATTGAATAAAACACAGAAAGAGTCCCTATTCCGCAGTGGAGTAGGGACTCTTTTTTTTGTTTGTTTCCCCTTCGTTTCTTCGCCCTTCTCTCCTTCTTTAATCTATGTTAATTTGCATGATAAACAATAACTTTGTTGTATATTTGTAGGAGATTCTGATAGTCAATGAATTTGTTCTAATATGAGAATCTAATGTAATAAACAATTAATGATATGGTGAAGAAGAACTCTATAAAACTATTTGGAAACGATAAGATACGTGCCGTTTGGAACGACGAACAAGAGAAGTGGTATTTCTCTGTTATTGATGTCGTGGCGGTTTTGACGGAAAGCAAGGATTTTCAGACCGCAAGAAAGTACTGGAACAAGCTAAAACAGCGTTTGAAGGAAGAGGGTTTTGAACCGGTGACAAATTGTCACCAGTTGAAAATGCCTGCAGCAGATGGAAAGATGCGCTTGACAGATGTTGCTGATACAGAGCAACTTTTGCGTATCATTCAGTCTGTGCCTTCACCAAAGGCTGAGCCGTTCAAAACATGGCTTGCCAAAGTTGGAGCAGAACGACTTGACCAGATGCAGGATCCAGAGCTGAGCATTCAGCAGGCCATGATAGACTATAAGAGATTGGGATATTCTGACAATTGGATCAACCAGCGACTGAAAAGCATTGAGATACGCAAGGACTTGACCGACCAGTGGAAACTTCATAATGTAGAAGAAGGAGTGCAGTATGCTACTTTGACCGACATCATCTATCAGTCATGGGCTGGCAGGACATCAAAGGAATACAAACAGTTGAAAGGATTGAAGAAGGAAAATCTTCGTGATAACATGACTAACGAGGAACTTGTGCTGAATATGCTTGCAGAACTATCTGCAACAAGCATAACCAAAGCCAAGAATCCCCAAACGTTGGATGAAAACAAAACTTGTGCAAAAGAAGGTGGTGATGTGGCTCGTGTAGCAAGAGAACAATTGGAATCGAAGACAGGGCGGTCGGTTGTTTCTCCCCTCTCAGCCAAAAGATTCTTTGAGGCTCAACAGCCCGAAGGAGAATTGGACGACAAAAGTGCTTGTGGCGAGGAGCAAGATAAATAATGTATATAAAAATGACACTTCACCTTGGAAGCGTTGGTTTCTGAGGTAGAGTGTCAAATTCGATATGTCGGAGCTTTAGTATGTGGTTAAGGCTCCTTTTTGTATTCTTTTACTTGTTTTGATTATATTTCTTCAACAATCTCTGCGAGAGCCTTGCGCTTCTTCTCTGCACGCGGACAATCGTCGGCTATATGTCCGACGGGGATGATTGCCACAGCTTCGAAGTCGTTAGACGGAAAGAGCTTACGCATTGCATCGGTGTCGAAGTTGCACACCCAGCAGGTGCCGAGGTTGCGCTCCGTAGCAGCGAGGCACAGATGCTCGGTAGCGATAGCCACGTCGATGTCGCCGTGCTGCTTGTCGTCGTAGCGGCGTGTCCAGCACTCGCTGTTGTTCTTCATGCACACGATGTAGAGCGGAGCAGTGCGGAACCAATCGCGGTCGTACGTTTGCCAAAGCTGTTCCTTAGCCTCCTTGCTGCGCACCACGACAAACTTCCACGGCTGACGGTTGACAGCCGAAGGAGCCAATCGCACGCACTCGAGGATATATGCCAAGTCGTTGTCGCTTATCGGCTCGTCGGTATATTTGCGTGCCGAGAAGCGGGTTTGTGATAATTCGAGAATATTCATAGTTTGTTGCTTACTTCTTTGTCAGCACATACAGCTTGGCTGTTTCGCCCTCAGGTTCATTGCCGAGTGAGTCGGTCATAATTACGCTGCTGTTGTCCTTAACCTTGTAGAAGGTGTGCTCGCCGCTCGACGGACGAACAAGCATCAGTACACTGTTGTCGAGAACCTCCAGCACGCCGCTTGCCTCGTCGTGACCATCCTTGCGGTCGATATAGTCCTGCTGCAGCTGATATGTGCTGTCGGCGTTGATAGTGAGCACGGTCTTGATGCCCGGGCAGTCGGCTGCAGGCAGTGTGCCCTCGTATGTGCCGGCAACGGCAGCGAGGTCTACGCTTTCAGCAGCTGTTGTGTCAGCCACGCTTGTAGAATCGGTGTTCGCTTCGTTCTGTGCGGTGTTCTTGCCATTGCAAGACACCATCAATGCTGCAGCCAAGAGTGCAGCGTACATAAGATTTCTTTTCATATCTTTTTTTGCTTACCATTATTTGTGGCGCAAAATTACGTATTTATAATCAGATACTATCTGTTGGTGTTTTTAAAAGTTCTAAAAAGATATTAGGGAATGGAAAATTCCCCAAGAGCCGACTCTTGCAGAAAATAGAGCAAGGCGAAAGAAATATACTTGCCATACCGTTGCTTACATATATAAATAAGGCGTAAATAACTAAAAAGCAACATTATTCACAAATAAAAAAGTTAGCATTATGGCAACAGTAAAAGTAAAGTTCCGTGCATCCTCGGTGCCAGGAAAGGAAGGCACATTGTATTATCACCTCATCCATCAGCGCAGTCTGCGCTGGATCAGTACCGACTATCATGTCTTTCCTGACGAGTGGAACGACAAGAAGTCGGCTATCATTGTTTCTAACCGCAACAACCGACAGACACATCTACAGCTAATCCAGTCGCAGACAGATTGGGAGATGAAGCAGATGCAGCGTATCATCCGTGATAAGGATGCAGAGGACATCTCTTATACTATTGACGACATAGCCAAGGAGATACAGCAACTGCCATCGAGCCAGAGCGTTTTTGCTTTCTTTCGCCAGCAGATAGTCAAGAAAGAACAAATGCAGTGCATCGGCACCAAGAGTAACTATGTCAGTGCTGCCAACCGTTTCATGGAGTTTCGTGGCAATGAAGACCTTACCTTCTCACAAATGACAAGCGAGATGATGGAAATGTATCAGGCATGGCTATGGAACAGAGGTGTCGGACAAAACACCGTAGCGTTCTATCTGCGAACACTCCGCACCCTCTACAACAAGGCGGTGGAAGCAGGGCAAGCTCCCCCCAATGATATCTTTTCTCACGTGCAGACCGCTAACGTGAGAACTGCCAAACGTGCCATTACTGTAAAGGAAATTCGCAAGATAGAGAAATTGGACTTGCCAAGAGGTCTCTCCCTTGACAAGGCACGAGACCTGTTTCTTATCAGTTTCTATCTGCGTGGAATGGCATTTGTAGATATGGCATTTCTGAAGAAGACAGACTTGAAATGTAGTATGGTAAACTACAACCGTCGCAAGACCCACCAAAACCTCAATATTGAGTGGATGAAACCGATGCAAACCATCATCGACAAATATGCCGAGCAAACCAAGGACTCTCCTTATCTGCTACCCATCTTGACAGGCAAGGAATCCTCTCCATACACCGCATACCGCAAGGTGGAGCACAATACCAACTATAACCTGAAGAAAATAGGTGAGATGGTAGGCTTGAAGATACCGCTCACCACCTACATGGCACGCCATACCTGGGCAAGCGTAGCCTTGCACATGAACATACCGATAGCCACCATCAGCGAGGGGATGGGGCACAACTCCTTCAAGACCACACAGATTTACTTACAGTCGTTAGACATGGCAACCATCAATGAGGCCAATGCACGGATTATAAGAAAAATCCGATTAAGCGAGTGCAATGAAAAATAGTTTTCAGATTGCTGAGCGTGAGGATTTTATCAAAAGATTTTAAAAGATTTGTAAATAAATGGTAGCATTTACACCATCCCGAAATGATGGGGGAAATGTTTAGCAAATTTCACGCTTTCTTCTTATAAAAGAGCAAAAACAGCCGAAACAAGTGCAAATCTGCCACTTGGAGAAATCATCCAAGGCAGATTTGCTAAACATTTGCGTGATTTTTTTAGAATGACTAACAGAAAATGATAAAATCTGATATGTAATCCAACTATTTTTCGTATTTTTGTAGCGAGTTCGCTCTTTTATAAGAAGAAAGTGTAACGAATGTAAAATACATATGCAAAATCTGTAATGTCTGATACTCATAAATGCGATTAAGATTATGCACGACAATAACAAATTGACTAGGCTTTCACAACTATCATGTATGGTTGTAGCTAATTACATAAAGTAGAGCAGAATTTATGAAACCGGATGGTACGAATTCTTTTTCTACAGCCGACGAGAAACGTGTTTCTCCAGAGGGCAACCACTTTACTGAGCCAGACGTAAAGACTGGTTCAGAGGTAAAGAAGTGTCTTCAATCGGACGGAACCACATGTCGTATCTCTTTGTGCATCATAGCAAAGTGAAGGGCATGGAAGCGCAGTTGACCAAAGACGGTAGAACATATTTTGTGCATAAAACTATAAGGTATTTCAAGAGAATGGGCAAGCAGAAAGTGCAGCACAAAGAAATACCGACTGTCAGCGGACTTGTCTTCTTCCAAGGATTTCCCGAAGAGATACAAACCTATCTTGACAAGAAATTCCCTCGCACTCATCTGTGCAAGAATTGTAGCACAGGCAAAGTGGCAGAAATTAAAGATTCACAGATGCGACCATTCATGCGTGTCAACGAGACAGAGCCTGAACGCATCCGTTTCCTGCTTAAACCATTCCATTACTATGCCCGCAACCGCATCCTGCTCCGTATCACCAGTGGAGAATTGGCAGGATTGGAAGGCTATGTCATCCGCATCAACCGAGATCGTCGTCTTGTGATGGATGTGGGTGGTATCAGCGTTACCATTGCAGGTGTCCATGCCGAGCATTTCGAGGAAGTGGAGCCAAACGGCACATCAATAACAGATACTAATCCATTCTACCAGCGTAATCTGCAAGAGCGAGAAGCCATCATCGACCGCTACTTCCACCCTGTGAAAACAGCTAATGAGGTCGCTGTCCAAGCCGAAAACATCGACTACCTGCGAGAATATGTGTTGGCAGAGTTGGCACAAAAACGCATGGACATCAACAAGGCATGGAATACCTATACCTTTATCATCAAGGAGATAGGCTACTACTATGCCCCATTTATCGAGCAATTCAAGGAAAACCTTGACCCCATCATGCGTGAAGGAGGCAAGGTACTCCAAGAAATGGAACAGATTATAAAAAGTCCTCATATCAGTCCTAACGACAAGACCAGATACGAAAATGACTATCAGGAGATATTGTCGCAATACGAATATCTGTTCTAAAAAGCAATATTATAGTTTCATTATATCACCCACCATTGCCATGGCCAAGGACTTGTGGCGAAAGAGTATGGATGAGGTGAGCGTTAGTGAGGTGCTATAAAAAAAAGGTAAATCACATGAAAGAAATAAAAGATACTATATATAATTCTGTAAAAAGAATACAGGAGGCAACCCCTGACCATCTGATTGGATTGTCAACAGGTTTTGAAAGACTTGATGAAATTCTTGGTGGACTTGTTGAAGGTACGCTTGTCACTATAGGAGGACGAACAGGTATGGGCAAAACAGCTTTTGCCTTTAACTTGTTGAGAAATATCTCAATTGAAAATAATATACCTTCGCTATATATTTCATTAGAGAGTACAGAGCAGTTGTGTACCAATATACTTATTGCATGTACGCTTAACGTTAAGTATAGAGGATTGCTTAGTGGCCAACTGGTTGTAGAAGAATGGGAAAAATTAGACAAGGGATTACCTAGAATAGTAAACGCACCAGTTTATCTGGATACAAAATCGACTTACACTATAGATGACATTTGTAAAACTGTTGAAGAAGCAGTACAAGAATATCAAGTGAAGGTCGTTTTTATCGACTATTTACAATTGATTTTTGCAAAAACAGGCTTTACAGAAAACAGATACCTGGAGTTGAACTATATAACAAGGAAATTAAAAGCCTTGGCAAAAGAGTTCAACATTACGATAGTGGTGCTTTCTCAGTTGAACAGAAATGCAGAGGGCGAAAAGCGTTTGGATCATCGACCAGTTTTGACAGACCTCAGAGATAGTGGAACTATTTGCGATGATAGTGATGTGGTTTGCTTTGTACATAGACCAGAATATTATCGTATCTACCAAGACGAAAAAGGTAATGACATGCATAATGTCGCATTGATTATTGTCGCTAAGAACAGATTAGGCTATACAGGAGATGCTGTATTGCACGTTGATATGGATAGTAGAAGATTCTTTGAGAGTCCTTTTGATGATAATATGATGGATGACTTGACAAGTGACTTAGATTTTCCGATAATCGGGCAACCATTTTAGATAATAAATCTCCGAGATTGGAAAGGAGAATTATTAAACTAAAAATACATAAAATAATCTTTTTCATAACAATGATAGCATCAGTACAATATAACGATCTGAGAGGCACGGCTGCTGCCGATGTCTCTGATTTTCATATGAATTCACTCCAAAAATATCTAATAGATACATATAAAACCTATGATTCTGAAAGATATGTATGTCGTGGTTGTGTCATGTGGATAAGTGGCCAAAGGGATGAACCTTCTTTGAGCATGAGCTTCCTATGCTGGGATAAGACTGCAGAGAAATTCGTTCGCTTCTATCCTAAGAAGAAAATAGATTTGAACGAAGCCTTCTCTCTGTTTAAACGTTTTGAGGTTGTCATGGGAACAGATGTCAACGACATTGATGTAAATGATGATGACTGTTTAGACTTACTCTGATATGGACAACCATGCTTATTTTCCTCCATTGGCTATCAAACAGATTGCCAGCGTGATGGCAATTCAGAATCCTTCTGCTCCAAACTATTTAAAAGGACCAGAATTGGTGAACATGTTCAATGCTTTAGGCTACCCTGATGCCTATACTTTTAATGAAGGTCGAGGTATTTTAACCGTTGATTATGGGGAGGGGCTTTCGCGCTTGACTTATGCAACTAAGCGTTTGGAAGATTTGAATAAGGCTTGCCAAATTCCAGAAGCATTGCAAGAGTTCCCGAAAAGGATACAGCAATCTTTGGAGTTTATAGAAACCTTACAAAGGGTATTGAAGCCATGGAAATTGGAGAAATTTGTGCCTAAAATCGAAACAGAAGTTTTTCAAGTCAACAATGATGGACTTAATATGCCTGATGAAGTAGGTTATGAAAAGCCAAAGATAGCCGAGGTTAGCATAGAGAATATAAACGAAAATAAAGTAAAACAATATGATGCCCGCAAAAGATTACTGGAAGAATCCATTTTAGGAATGATTCCAGAAGGTCACCCCGTAGTATTCATTAGTTATTCTTGGGATTCTCCTGAACATAAGGTGTGGGTGGCAAAATTTGCAGATGATTTGACTTCAAAAGGAATTTATGTCCTATTTGATGATTACCTTGATAGTGGAACAACACTTCCAATGTTTATGGAATATGGAATCGAGAGGTCAGATAAGGTCTTGATAATAGGAACACCTAAATACAAAGAAAAATGTACCGGTATGTCGTCTGGTGTTGCTTTTGAAGATACAATAATACGTAGCAGCATGTTTCAAAATTTTGGTACAAAAAAAATATACCTTGTTTAAGAGAAGGCGGATTCACAGAATCATTTCCCATCATACTTAGTGGATGCAAAGGACATGATTTTTCCAACGATGACAATTATGATAAAACCATAGACAATCTTTGTCGAGATATTTATGGAAAACCTCCTCGTGTCAGACCACAATTGGGAGAAATACCAGACTATGCAAAAGAATAGACCTTATGGGAACAGAAAATATCTAATTTGTGCGATTTTTTAAATTCTTGTGATTACGAAGAAAAAAGTATTTATGATTTTGCAACTCCTATATTAGAAAAAGAGCAAAGTGTTAGCAATGATTTTTGGGTAGTATTAAAGCACCTTTTAACTTACGAAATTGGATACGTTAGATATGACGATGATATAGATGGATTTAGAGTGGCTGCTAATGAAGGTCATCCAAAACGACATCCCCGTTATCATTATGACATAAATCTAAGTCAAGATGCGGCTTTCAAAATAGAATTATCTAAACAATTAACACCAGATAAATTTGTAGAGTTTTTGGGTGATACCAGAGATCGTAAATCATTAAAAGATTAAAGACTTCTCTACTTCAATACGCATAGCGATCACACTTATGATCGTCAAAGAATTAAACGAGTTGCGGAATTCCTATACAAAGGGGTTCTTGCTAATATTTTAAAATTCAAATTATACATAGTATGAAGGTTACGTATTTTACGAATAATCCTCTAACTTTTAAATATACAGATGACGAGTTAGAGATAGCTATCAATGTAATAATTGAGCAAATAGAGGATGATTCCTTTTGTTTTAATGCTCTTTGTGATACATTGATGGTGAAAGCACAAAATGAAAACAAAATAGACAATGCTCCAAATACAGTTTATCTTTCAAACAATTTAGATGCTAAAGAGTATGAAAGAATAAGCATCATTTTATGGAAGAAAATTTGGGCGCATGAGTTATGTTTGAATTTTCATTCTAATGAATCTAATTTCAATAACAATTCATTTATAATATTGAAACGAAATGAATAAAAGTGCCGAAAATTTGATTAAGCCAAACGTTATAATTGGAGATCAAAATTTGAATGCTGCTGGCTTTATCCAATCTGGTAAACGAAGATTTAAAGAAGTAGTCATTGCTTTTTCTGATGATTTATTTCTTAAGTCTGTTAAATATTCAGATGCGGGTGCAAGAAATAATGAAAGAGAGGTTTCTGCAGATGATGTATATAATGCAGTTAAAAGGATTTATGCAGCTCCTTTACAACAACATAAAAAATGGAACCTGTGTCTCCAAATTTTAGAATATATATTTGCAATATTGGTTGGAGTAGGAGCCAGCAATTTAAAAGAAATGTGGGGACTACTTGTATGTTTAGTATGTTTTATTTTAGCTACAATATGTTTTGTAATCAGAACACTTAACAAATATGAATAAATCATTTAAGTTGACCGAAAAGGGTCAAAAGCAATTAGAAACATTCAAAGAACAGCAGGTGAATGCCTTGCTTGTTAACATTATAAAAAGAAAGTCTTATCCTGGAATTGATGAGGTTGAAATAACATCCAATGATATATTAGAAGAATCTAAGAATTGGGTGTATAAAGTAAATAATCGTAATAGAAGAAAGACTTTAATCTTGAAGTCATTTGCTTATATGTATATATGTTTAGGTTTAGTATTATCTTTTTTAAGTTTATTTTATGATGATATAAAATATATTTTTGAAAGAAATCCCGAACAAGTAGCATTTATTATAACAGGGTTATTATTTAGTCTGGTAGGATTGTTTTTGCTATTTTATACAAGAATAATTGATATAAGATTAAAGTTAGAGCAAACTCCTGAGAAAGAATGATTCTAATTATGTTATGAGTTTAAGGACATCGACTCAACACCTAAGAATAATCATTATGCTCTTTTTCTGAGTTTTGGGAGGATGAAGAACAATAAAAATGAAATTAAATTTAGAAAAATCAAGGTATAACCTCCACTGGTATTAGCTGGTGGAGGGCTAAATCTCTTATACGTATAGGCAATATGAGGTGATACCGAATACTTATGTAAGCACTCAAATTAGGGCTTAAATTAGAAAGAAGTATCTTTGCTGCCGAACTAAAAACATTTGATTTATGTACAGCAGCGAAGATTTGGAAAGATTTTATTTCCAGTACCAGACGGAGGCAATGCCTAAAGGCATCTCCATTGAGCAGTTCTGCTCATGTAACAAAGTACCTTATAATATATTCTACAAATGGTACAAGGATACACGCAACAAAATAGTGGAAGTGAAGGTGGATGGACTTTCTTCCTCGGTTCAAGAACAGCCGAAGAAGGAACCTCGTCAGCAGGAACCACAGAAAGCAGGTCCAACATCTCTCGTTCGTATACTTGTGGAGCTTCGTATGGCCAATGGTCTGCATGTCTCCCAGAAGAATCTAAGCTATCAGGAGTTGAAGCGGCTGATAGAGAAACTGGAGGGCCTATGCTGAGTGTAACAGGATTGAACCAGTTCTACTATCTCCGTGACTTCACCGATATGCGATGCAAGCATAGCCGGGTGTTGTCCATCATACGCGAACAACTTCACCGTGAGCCAAAGGACGGGGATGTATTTATCGTGATGTCACGAGACCGCCGCATAGTAAGACTGTTCACATACGACAACCATTCATACAGCCTGTTTGAAAAGAAGTTCGTATCGGGTTATCAGTTTATGAAAGTGGAGCGTGAAGGTGGTGAACTGGTCTATAGGATAGACTGGAAAGATGTTGTGTTGTTATTGGAAAATCCAATAGTTAAAACATTGAAAATCAAATAATTATGTTGCTTGTTTGTTTTTCTCATATATTTTCACTATCTTTGTAGTTGAAAATCAGAGCATTACGGATGAACGAACTGCAACATATCATAGAACAAAAGCGAGAGCTGTTGGCACGGGAGGCAATCTCGCGCCCGGCTGTTGATTACAGTAAAGATATGACAGCAGAAGAGCAGAAATGCTATATTAATTACCTTGCCGAGCGTGTAAACGCTGCTGATTTGGAGAATCGTGCAATGAAGCTTGTATTGCAGGATTTTCTTGATGAAAAAAAGAACCTAGCAGGACGCTTATCCAAATTGGATGATGTGCTATCTCGTATTGATTCTCTAGAATCTTCATTGAAGGATTCCGAACGTAAGCGTAAGGCTGCCGAGCGTAAAGTGGCTGATTTAACTGCAAAATTAAAGTTTGCCGACAAGAATCGCTTCGGTGATTCCTAAACAAAGGGCTATGTCCTAAATTGAGCACTAATGAATCTTATAATTTAAGATGACATCAACCAACGCAAAATACAAGTTTATTTTTGATCTTGTCGAAAGACAACATGACCTTTTCGCCAATGCTTCTAAGGCTGATATACAAAAGCGGCAGCGTAGTATAGAAGAAATGTACGACTTGTGCGATAACGATGAACAGCGTTCACTTGTGAAAGACATGATAACGGACTTTTCAGAAATGAATGACGATGTCTATAATTTATGCCTGTTGGATATGGTTGATGCAATAATTAGCAAAGGCTATCCATTGGATGAATGTCTTGTTGTAGCTATGGCTCATGATCATTCGGCTGATAGTTCGCAAGCTGTCTTGCAAGAGATAAAAACATATTTATGTGCTAATGATTTTCCAAGTGGAAATTATTGTAACAGGATAGACCATTGTTTGAAGGCAAGATTCAAAAATATACATCATTACTTTATTGTCGATGATTTCGTCGGTAGCGGTTCAACTGTATTCAATCGTAATGATGAACTTGTAAAAAAGTTGGCAGGAAAGCAATATACAGTGCATTTTGTTGTTGCAGCAGGAATGCGGTATGCAATTGATATGCTAAGAGCTAAAGGCATAGATATACATTGCTCATATTTGATGATGAAAGGAATCTCTGAAAAATATGACAAAGTAATAGTCCCTCATAAACTGCAATTGATGACAGATTTGGAAGCGAAACTTGCAGCGACAATTAAACAGACAGAACTTTCTGACCATCATTTAGGATACAAGCAATCTGAAGCGTTGTTTTGCCGTAAGTATAGGAACATTCCAAACAACGTTTTTCCTCTGTTTTGGTGGAAGCGTTATTCAGATAATTCAGTTAGAGACATTATGTTTAATAGAACACAAACCGGATATTAGTATATGGACATCAAGCGCCGATATATTCAGTTGTTTCTGGATTTGAACAATAGTGAGAAAGGTCTATTGGGCTTTTCGTTGCCAAACAAATATAATTTGACAGTTTCAGATGTTATATCCTTTATCATGGAATACCAAAAGAAAGGATATATCACATGCGACAAAGAGTATAGAATTCAAATCACAGACGAAGGAAGAAAGGCTGTTGGTCTTTTATACTATAGAAATATAATTTCAGAAAGTCATAAAGGCTCTGATTACTTTGATGAAATGCAGTCGATAGATAGAGTTGGTATAAATGAACCCTATCTACCGAAAGCTGATTTTCTGAGCAGTGGCTATAAAAAAACAAATCAAGGGGAAGAGAATGAGGGAAACTAGAAAACAGGAGTGTAGTCGCTCCGACAGAGTAAGGCTCTGCATTACCCTTCTAACACCATTTCATGGTGTTAGAAGTCAAAGTCTATCGACTTTGACAGCAACAGATTCGTTAAAAATGCTGTGCATTTTGTAACGAATCTGTCGCAAGGCGTTGTCAGGAAAGTAGTTCCACGGAATATTCTCTTCCCCATTTATAGAATATGACAGACAGACAAGTTGAGGAAATGGTCAAATTATGGAGTGCGTATTATCAATCACGCAATGTGTCTCCTGAGTTTTCCAAGCAATGTTTGGACTATGCCCGACCTTTGTTTAAGCGTGACATACCTGTCATCTTCGATTTCCAGCATTTATGCCTATTATTAGGCTTGGAAGCGGAATATTTACAAAGTGTCATATATGGAGCAAAAAACCATTACCGAGAGTTTGCCATCAGAAAGAGAAGTGGAGGTACAAGAATGCTTTCAGCTCCACACTATACATTAAAATATGTACAGCGATGGATTTATGACAATATACTGTCAAGAGTAAAGGTCAACTATTGCGCTCATGGCTTCAGACCGAAAAAGTCAATATTGACCAATGCAAAACTACATGTAGCCAACAAATTCTTGCTAAAACTTGACTTGAAGGACTTTTTCCCTTCCATAACTCTCAATCAAGTGATAAACGTATTTCGAGGTTTGGGATATAGCAACCATGTGGCATTCTTCTTAGGCTCCATTTGTTGTGTAGATGATCATTTACCACAGGGTGCTCCTACAAGTCCTGCTCTCAGTAATATTATCGCCCAGCATCTTGACAACCGCTTGTTGGGGCTTGCAAAGAAAATGGGCTATAAATATACACGCTATGCAGATGATCTTGCATTCTCAGGAGACTCCATCAGCTCGACTTTCACACAATATGTTGTCAGAATTATAAGTGAGTGTAAATTTATCGTTAATGCCGACAAGGTGAAACTATATAAAGGTGACGGTGCTAAGATTCTTACAGGAGTCAGTTTGGCAAATGGGAAGATACGAGTACCACGAGAATACCGCCGTAATCTTGAACAGGAGTTGTATTTCATCAAGCAATATGGTATGGGGGAGCACATGCACAGACGAAAGATTAAGAATCCCCATTATTTGGAGTCTGTTATTGGAAAAACGGAATTCTGGCTTATGTTGGAACCAGAAAATGAGTTTGCTAAGTCAGCTTTGGAATATCTTACTGTATTATATAAACAGAAATATAGCATTTGATTATTGAAAGTTTCATATTTATAAAATATAAACTTAGTGAATTATGGCATCACGTAAGAAAAAATATGTAGAGGTTTTAACGCCTCGAATTGATTGCTTCTCACAGACTCAGCAAGAGGTTTCTTTTGCTGATGTATTGTCGTATATGTCAACCAAGACAATTAGTAGCAATGACAAAGAGTATATTGTAACAGGGTAAACGCATCAAACTTTTTACCTTTTAACATATAGATGTTAATGTTGTAT